>PVBE012697916.1_pt1 | contig 10548 bp, 13 predicted proteins | sample 1631181 | NCBI WGS metagenome assembly PVBE01 (sample SAMN08397723, study PRJNA350692) | Marine metagenome, whole genome shotgun sequencing project. | isolation source: water | place: Pacific Ocean | collected 2012-04 | reverse complement strand
TGAAACGGGTTCTCTCGTTTGGTCTTCAGTTCAACCATGTTTCTGTTCCAGATGCGCGGCGATCTTGTTGGCGAGGTGTTCTGCTGCGGGCAGCAGGGCGGGGCCGAGCATGGCGTTGACGAGCGGGCCGGTGGGCCCTCCCGCGTCCATGCGAAGGGTGAAGGTGAGTCGCGAGCCGGGGCCGGCGTTGTCGCGCTCTTTCGCGCGCTCGACGGAGCCGTGCTTCAGTCGGAAGAGCCACGCGAAGATGACGCGGATGAATGCCGCGAAGAGGCGGGTGAGGGCGCTGCCGCTCTTTTTTGGTGGGGCAGCCTTGTCGCTTGTCTCTTGGCCGTCTGTGGGAGCCATCACAAGTAGGCCGCCGCCATCTACCGTTTCGTTCAGCCCCTCGAGGGTGAACTCGACGCGCTCCGGGCCGCTCCAATCGGTGATGTTGGCTTTTAGCTTCACGGTCCGCGCTAAAACGCCCACGTCGCCTTTGAGGGTCCAGACTGACTCTTTGTCGTTCAGCTCTTCGTGCCCTTGGTAGCCCGTCATGAAGGGCGCCCAGTTGTTCATGTCTTGGACGAAGTCCCAGACTTCGTCGATGGGGCGCTGCAGCGTGGTGGTGTACTCGACTTCGGGCATTCGTCTGGTCCGCCTAGCTCGTAGCAATGTGCTGGCCAGCGCAGAAGCCGCCGACCATGCCGCGCAGGTTGGACAGGCCGCTCTGGTAGCCGGCACCGATGTCGAGGGGTGCCGCGCTATTGCCGGCGGCGTAGAGCCCGGGGATGGGCCGCCCGCGCACGTGCATGACGCGGGCATGTTCGTCGACGCGCAGCCCCGCGGCGTTGACGCCGACGCTCGCCACCTTGAGGCGCAATCCGAAGTAGGGGCCTTTGTTGAGCGGCGCCATATTGGGGTTCTTGAGTGAGGTGTCTCCGGTCATCATCGCAGCCCACGGGTACGTGCCGCGGTTGTAGTCGTCGTCGACGCCTGCTTCGGCGAACTTGTTGAAGCGGGCGATGGTGGCCTTGAGGTTGTCGGCATCGATGCCGAGTTTGTCCGCTAACTGCCGGACCGTTTCCGCGGATTCGACGAACCCTTCGGGAAAATCCATCCCCGGAAGGAAGGTCCCCAAGGGGTATTTTTCACGGAAATTCTGATCGAAGATCAAGTAGGGCGGGAAGTTGGGATGCGTTTGTGTCGTGCCGCACCACGCGCGTGCTTTGGGCAAATGATCTCGATAGAAAGCCTCGTCGCCAAAGCGCTTGCCCTCCGGGTTCACCCAAAGGGCGTGTGGGAAACCACCCTCCCAGGATGCTCGCCAAAGCGGCGCTCCCTCTTGCGTTTCGCCGGGGACGCGGTAGCCGAAGAATTGGCCGAGGTTATGCGGCGGAACCGCAGCGATGGCCGCGCCCGCTTCGCCGCCGATGACCATATTGTCACCCGTCACGGTCGGTGGGCACATGGAGTTCCACTCGGGCAGCTGCTCGAAATACTTCGCCATCTCGGGCTTCCAGTCGTAGCCGCCGATGGCCAGGACGACGCCTTTCTTCGCGCGAATGCGAAAGACCTTGCCCTCGCGCTCTGCAAGTACGCCAACGACGCGGCCGTCTTCGATGACGAGTTCCCGGAGCGGCGTCTCAAGGTAGGCGGGGATCTTCCGGTCGATCATCGCGGCTTTGACGAAGTACGCCATCATGCCCGGACCGAACGCGCGCACATCCTTTGCGAAGCGTTTGCCGAGGACGTTGAAGTCCCAATTCCTGACGTTGGTGAACCCGCCCCAGGCAAAGAGCTCGTCGTGGCAGATGCCGTTGGGCATGTGAGGGGAGAGGTAGATCTTGTCTTTCCACTCGCCGAGCTCGTTTCCGTCGAATAGCTCGGTCTCGAGGTAGCGGCCGTTGGCGAGGGTGCCTGGCGCTTTGGGGTAGTGGTAGTCGGGGAAGTCTTTGATGATCTTCCACTTCACGCCGGCGTTCTCGCTGAAGTATTTGGCGGCGACGGGGCCCTTGTCGAGGAGCGTCGCTTGAAGCTTTGGATCGGCGTAGCCACCCGCGAGAAACTCGAAGTACTCCAAGCCAAGCTCGCGAGAGTCTTCGACGCCGGCTGCTTCTTGGAGATGGTTGTCGGGGACGAAGACTTCTCCGCCGGAGTAGGCGCAGACGCCGCCAAGTTTCGCGGCCTTTTCCAGGACGACGACCTTATTGCCAGCGTCGTGCGCGACGATGGCGGCGGAGAGGCCGCCTAAGCCCGAGCCGACGGCTACGACGTCCACAGTGCGGTCCCATTTGCTCAAGAGCGCCATTTCTTGGGCAGTAGAACAGGTTCTATTTTGGGCCGTCAAGCCCCAGACTCGATCGGCTAGGGCGCGTCGTTCTCCACGTCCACCCGGAACGCGCCGTCCGGCCCACGGAAGCGGAGAAAGGGCCGTACGAACCAGTATTTTCGCTTCACCAGCGCGACGACTTTGGCCATCTCGTCGGCGTCCGTGACAACGGTGACGTTTCCGGAGAAGGCTTCGCCAGCGACCTTGAGTTCGACGTCCGGCCGGACCTGGACGTTGCGCGTCCACTGGCGCTTCATGTTCATGGTTGCGAGGTAAACGGTGGCGCCGTCTACCAAGAACCAGATCGTGACCTCGTAGGGCTTTCCACTCTTACGCCCGTGGTGCGTAAGACGGATCGTTTGCTTTTTTGCAACCCGAGCGAGGCGCTCGGCGACGCTTCCCTTTGCCATGACGCGGCGATAGCACGACGGTTCGGCGTGAGAAATGCGGCACCGCGGACGCCCGCCGCCAGTTCGGAGAGTCATCCCGCTAAGCTGACCCGTGAGAGGGTCATGCTAGCTCGATGACCCACTCAAGCAGCTAAGCTGACCCTCTCAGCGGACACGCTAGCGACATGGCTTGGCCGCGGTCGCGGGGCAAGCCGGGGACGTCCCTCAGCGAAAGGCGGGCATGACCTTCTCGGCGAAGAGGCGTGCGGGCTCGCGGGTGTCTTTGCCGAAGAACTCGATGACGAACGAGGTGCAACCGAGGTCGACGTGCCGCTTGATGCGGTCGATGACGCCCTCGGGCGTACCCCAAATGCCGCTCTTTTCGAGATCCGTGCCCATATGTCCCGCGTAGACTCGCTCCGCCTTCTGGAGCGCAGCTTTGGCCGCTTCGTCGTCGTCGGCGATGATGACGGCGCATTGCTGGGAGACCTCGAGGGTGTCGAAGTCACGGCCCTCCTGGTCGCATCGGCGCTTCATGGCCTCGATCTTTTGCGGTAGCTCCGACTGCGCTGCGGCCATGTTGTTCCAGATGTCCGCGTGACGGGCGACGATGCCCATCAATACCTTCTCTCCGGCACCGCCAATGAGGATGGGCGGTTTGCGCTCGGGCTTCGGCTCGCAATAGGCGTCCTTCACCGAGGCGTACTTGCCCTCAAACGTGAATTGCGTCTCGGTCCACAGGCCATTCATGATCTGGACGGTCTCGTCGAGAGCCCGAAGGCGTTCGCGGATGGAGGGGAACTGGCAGCCGTAAGCGGTGAATTCCGACTCGAACCAGCCGGCGCCAAGGCCGGCGATGGCTCGCCCGCCGGAAATGTGGTCGATCGTCGCGATCTGCTTGGCGAGGACCGCCGGATTGCGGAAGAAGGGCGGCGTTACCAACGTCCCCAGGCCCACGTTTTGCGTGATGGCGGAGACCGCGGCCAACTCCGTCCACGCCTCGAGGACCGGGACGTGCGGAAAGGGCGCGCCCGTCAAATGGTCGGAGACCCAGACCGAGTCGAAACCGAGTGCGTCGAACGCTGTGGCGGCATCGCGCGCCTGAGCCCAGCTTCGCTTGATTTGCGGGAGAGTTACTCCGAACTTCACGGGTCTCGTCATCGTTGGCTATTCCTTCGCGCCGCTCTGCCGGCATCCAGCACGTAAGGAGCGCGCGCGGGCGCCAGTAAAGTCGAACGCTCGCTGCCGCGCAACCCGACTGGCGTCCGGTGTCCGGACTAGAGCTGCCCGGTGACGTGCGCTGTCACGAGCAGGTGCAGGTAGAGGTCGGCGCTCGAAAGCTCTGACGCCGAGCCAGATCCGAGCGTGTCGGCGCTCCGAAAGCGGGTTTCATGAACAAGGCGATCATCAAAGAAGGCTCGCGGCGCGCGAATTCGGAGCTCTTCCACCAACGTGGTGAAGTTCTCGGCCAACGTCGGTTTCATCTTCGGACCCAGGCCGTCGTGGCTGAGGGCGCTCTCCGAGAGGCGAAATGGCTCCCCATGCTCGTCAATGACGTAGAGAACGCGCTCGCGCTTCACCGGCGCTTGTTCCGGCGGGATCGACTTCCTCTTCGTCATCACCAATCCACCCGTCAGGACCGCCCGCCCCATGCTGAACTTCTTTGTCTGCTCCGGATCGGTCGTCTGCTCGATGACGTATGTCATGGCGAGGACGAGCGCCGTCAGCGTGGCAACCCGCAGCTGACGCGTGCCCCAAGACGGACGCGATAGAGCCAGAAACTCCCCTTCAAAAAGGTAGGAGTTCGGGCAAAGCATATCCTCGGAGCGAGTGACGCGCCCTTCGTCGCAGGCGACGGCGCCGTGTCCGCGACTCCGGAGCATCGCCACGAGCTGGGTTGCGCGCTCCGCAGAATCAACGCGCGCAAGCAGGACGGGCAGGGCGCCCGCTAGATGGCGACGCAGATCGTACGCCGTCTCACCCATCTCGTTTGCGAGGTGGGCGAGCTCCGTCTCCAGCGGGGGGCCCCACTTGGTGATCGCGACGACGTACATGGCGTTCGTCGCATCATGGCTCTAACTCGCCAAATCCGCCATCAATCGGACCGCTTCTTTTTGCGGCGTGCCGATGAGCATCGTCGGGATCTTGGATTCCTTCCAGATCTGGTAGCGATCACGGATCCTCGCCTCGGGCCCGACGAGGTTGAGCGCGTCTACGAGTTCGTCGGGCACGGCCGCGATGGCCTCGTTCTTTTTGCCCGCCAGATAGAGATCTTGAATGATCTGGGCCTCGGCTTCGAAACCGATCTTTTCAATATACTCCTTGTAGAAGTTCTTCTGCCGAGCGCCCATGCCGCCGACGTAGAGCGCAAGGGACATCTTGAGGGGGAAGCGGCAGGCGTCGAGATCGTCGCCGATGATGACGGCGACCGCCGGCGCGACGTCGAAGTTCTCGAAGCTCTTCTCGACGCCGTTTTCACGGGCGCGGGCGAAACCGATGTTCAGGTTCTCTTCGATAACGTCGAAACGGCCCGGATGGCAGCACGTGAGCAAGAGCCCGTCGCAGGCTTCTGCGCACCACGCCTGACTCTCAGGAGCCGTCGAGCCCGTGTAGATGGGGATATCGGCGCGGCCATGCAGGATGCTCTTGAGCGGTTTGCCGAGGCCCCTGGAGCCGGGACCCTTGTAGGGCAGTTGATAGCGCTGGCCCTCGAACTCGAGAGGGGCTTTGCGCGCGAGAATGCTGCGGACGATCTCGATGTATTCTCTGAGCCAAGTCAACGGCTTGTCGAAAGGCACGCCGTGCCAGCCTTCGACGACCTGCGGACCGGATGTGCCCAGGCCGAGGATCATGCGTCCGCCCGTGAGCTGGTCGATGCTCATCGCCGTCATGGCGGTGCACGCGGGTGACCGTCCGGGCAGCTGCATGATGCCGGTCCCTAGTCGTAGTTTTTGGGTTTGGGCCCCGATCCAGGCGAGTGTGCTCACCGCATCGGATCCGTACGCTTCGGCCGTCCACACCGAGTCAAAGCCGGCGGACTCGGCCTCTTTGACGAGGTCCATGTCGAGACTCAGGTGCGAACCCGAGTACCCCATCATCAGTCCGAGCTTCATATCAGTTCAGCCTCTCGATGATGGTGACGTTGGCCTGGCCTCCGCCTTCACACATGGTTTGCAGGCCGAAACGCCCGCCCGTGCGTTCGAGTTCGCAGAGCATGGTGGTCATGAGACGGGCGCCCGTCGCGCCAAGCGGATGCCCCAGAGAGATGGCACCGCCATTGACGTTGACTTTCGACAAGTCGGCGTTCAAGTCCTTGGCCCACGCCAGGACGACGGAAGCGAACGCCTCGTTGATTTCGACGAGATCGATATCGTTCAGCGTCATGCCAGCTCGCTTGAGGGCGTAGCGGGTGGCGGGGATTGGCGCGGTGAGCATCATGATGGGGTCGTCGCCGCGCACGCTCAGATGGTGAATGCGCGCGCGCGGTTTGAGATCGTGTTCGCGCAACGCGCGCGCGTTGGCGATCAGCATCGCGCAGGATGCGTCCGAGATCTGGCTCGAGAGCGCCGCGGTAATGGTTCCGCCGGGCATCAGGACGTCGAGTTGCGCCATCTTTTCAACCGAGGTTCCGCGCCGCGGCCCCTCGTCGGCCTTGACGTCACCGTAGGGGATAATCTCGCGGTCGAAACGTCCCTCGTCTTGTGCTCGGATAGCGCGGGCGTGGCTCTCGGCGGCGAATTCTTCCATGTCACGCCGCGTGATCTCCCACCTCTTCGCGATCATCTCCGCGCCGTGAAACTGGGAGATCACTTGGTTGCCGTAGCGTTTCTCCCAGCCGACAGAGCCCTCAAAAGGCGTCTTGAAGCCCATCTCTTTGGCGATGGTGTAGGCCGCGCCGATGGGGATCATGCTCATGTTTTGAACGCCGCCCGCGATGATGAGATCATTGGTGCCGCTCATGACGGCTTGGGCGGCGAAGTGCACGGCCTGCTGCGATGACCCGCACTGCCGGTCGATGGTAGTGCCCGGGATGCCTTGCGGCAGGCCCGCGGCGAGCCAGGCGTTGCGCGCGATGTCGCCCGCTTGGGGGCCGATCTGGTCGAGGCAGCCGAAGATGACGTCCTCGACGCGCTCGGGGTCGATGTCGTTGCGGCCGACGATTGCGTTCAGAACGTGGGCGCCGAGATCGAGCGGATGCGCTTGGCTCAAGCCGCCCTTTCGTTTGCCAACGGGCGTTCGGATTGCATCGACGATGTAGGCTTCTGAGAATGTTGTGTGGGCCATTAGTTTCCTCCGAGAATCTGCTTTCCGATACGATCGCGATGCCAAGCGGCGTCTCCCCAAGCTGCTCCGAGCGCCCAGGCTCGCTTCATCCAAAGGTGAAGATCGGCTTCAAATGAGTAGCCAATCGCCCCGTGAACTTGCAGCGCCGCTCGTGAAACGTGGTGAGCGGCTTCGGAAGCATACGCTTTGGCGAGTGAAACATGAAGCGAACATTCGTCGTCGCGTTCGGTCATTGAATGTGCGGCGCGGTACACGAGAGGGCGCGCGAATTCGAGCTGAATACACGCGTCAGCCAACGCGTGCTTTACGGCTTGGAAGGCCCCGATGGGCTTGCCGAATTGTTCTCGTACCTGCGCGTACTCAACGGCCGTGTCGAGCAGCGTTTGGGCGACGCCTAATAACTGTGCCGCAGTCGACAAGGCGCCGCGATCGTGGGCGGTCGTGATGGCCGTGCGGGCCGCGTCTCCGCGAGCGAGGAGCGTTTTCTTGGTTGGCGCCCGGCACGTGCTGAAGAGCCGCCGGGCTCCGTCAACGGAGGGCTGCCAAGCGATCTCGACGTCTTCGGCCGAGAGCAAGTGGAGTTCGTCGGCGCGTTGCATGATGAATACGTCCGCCACGTTGGCGTGGGTGACGTAGGGCGTGCTCTCGAGTCCGATGGTGATGACGGCCTGGCCGGCCTGGGCGCGTTTGATAAAGGAACTCCTTGGCGAGTCGCGGGTTCATGGCGTGGGCGTGGGCGAAGTACTCAACGCCAGGGATCCCCATCTTCACGACAGGGTCAGCAAAGAAGGCATCGTCGGAGGCGACGATGAGATAGCAAACCCAAGCGAGCATTAGCGCACCCGCCACGCACGCACCCTGGACCATCGCGATGGTGGGTTTGGGGATATTGCGCCAGCGTCGGCACATGCCGAGGTACATCTCCTGTTCGCGGACGAAGATATTCTCGGCCCGTGGTTTGTCCTCGTGTTTCCACCAATTGGTGGCGATGCGGGGGAATGGTCTGTCGATGTCTCGTCCGGGAGAGCCGATGTCGTGGCCGGCAGAGAAGTGCTTTCCTGCGCCGGCGAGGACGATGACTTTTACCGAGTCGTCGTCGATGGCGCGATTGAACGCCGCATCCAGCGTGTAGGTCATCTTGGCGTTCTGGGCGTTGCGGAACTCGGGGCGGTTCATCGTCACAATGGCCACGGCGCCGCGCTGTTCGTAGAGAACGGGCTCTGCTTCTTCACTCATGCTGATCGGTCCAAGGGGGCGGCGATAGGGTTGAGGCGGGTCAGCACACCGTCAGCTTCGGCGACGATGCGCTCCACGAGTTCGGCGACTGTGGGCAACTCGGCGATGTTGCCGACGACCTGACCTGTGGGCAGAATGTCGACGTCGGCGAGCCCTTCGACAAGAGCAGCTTTGGTCATCATCGGGGCGTTGGCCGCCATGGCCATCTGGCTCCAGGTTAGATTTTGGTTTTTTTCGTTTGCATGCCTTCGCGAAAGAGCTCGCTAAAGGACGCATCCGTGAGTCTGCGAAAGGCGAGGGCGTAGCGTGCGGCTCGGAAGAGGCGCGAGAGATCCGACGAACGCTCGAGACGATCGATCATTTCGGTCCGAATGACTCGCTGGGGGTGACCGTCCACGGCGGTCGTCACCACGGTGCCCGTAAGCTTGGCGGCCAAGTACTGAGCCTTCACCTCGTCGGGTACCGTGCTTTCTTGAGTGAGCAAGAAGCGCGTACCCATCGCGATGCCAGCCGCGCCGTAAGCGAGGGCGGCAACGACCTCGTCCTCGGTAACCCGTTTTTCCAGTTCTTTATCCGGCATGATCCTCAAAAGCCCGGCAAAAATGAGGGCCTTGGGCGTCGCGCTAGAACACGTTTCACTTCGTCAAGCAAGGAGGCTCTCTTCCCGATGGGTATCTCTAGAGAAGTCGCGAACGGTATCGGCGAGGTGGTGATGAACAACCCACCCGTCAACGCTCTCACTGTCCAGGGGTGGTTTGACCTGGCTCGAATTGTCACCGAATTGGGCGAGGCGCCAAACGTCAGCGTCATCGTGCTTCGCGCCGAGGGCCGAGGTTTCAACGCGGGCGTGGACATCAAGGAGATGCAGCGGAAGGTCGGCTTCGACGCGCTCATCGGCGCCAACAAGGGCTGTCACGCAGCGTTCAAGGCCATCTACGAGTGCGCCGTGCCGGTGATTTCCGCGGTGAATGGCTATTGTCTCGGCGGCGGCATCGGACTCGTCGGCAATTCCGACATCATCATCGCTTCTGACGACGCGACCTTCGGGCTGCCGGAAGTGGACCGCGGAGCGCTGGGCGCGGCGACGCATCTCGCGCGCCTCGTCCCTCAGCATAAGATGCGCGCGATGGTCTACACGAGCGGCGTCGCAACGGCCGCTGAGTTGCACGCCTTTGGGTCGGTACTGAGCGTGGTGCCGCGCGCCCACTTGCGCGACGCCGCTTTTCGGGTGGCTGCGGAGATCGCGTCCAAGAGTCCTACCGTGATTCGCGCCGCCAAGGAGTCGCTGAACGGAATCGATCCGGTCGACGTTAACCGCAGTTACCGTTTTGAGCAGGGCTTTACGTACGAGCTGAATCTCTCCGGCGTCGCCGACGAAGCGCGCGACGCGTTTGTCGACAAGCGAGAGGCGGAGTTTTCCAAGTGAATGAGACGGAGACGCGCAGCGACTTCACCGGACGCTGCGTTGTCGTCACTGGCGGCACCAAGGGCATTGGGCGCGGCATTGCGCTGCGATTCCTCGAAGCCGGAGCGAACGTCATCGTCTGCGCGCGCAACCCGCCCAGCGAGCCCGTGGCGGTGGAGGGGAGCAGGCGTGAGGCCACGTTCATCCAAGCGAACGTACGCGACGTCGACTCCATCGCCTCTGTCGTCAACGCAGCCGTCGAACGCTTCGGCCGGCTCGACGTGCTCGTCAACAACGCCGGTGGCTCGCCGCCCGCTGACGCCGCGACGGCCTCACCCCGTTTCTCCGCGTCCATCATCGACCTGAACCTCACGGCGCCGCTCCACTTCGCCCAAGCCGCCAATCGAGTGATGCGAACGCAAACCGACGGCGGCAGCATCGTCAACATCGCCAGCGTGAGCGGTGAACGATTCCGGGCCTCAGATGCGCTGTTCAACACTTAGACGCGGTTTCTGGGCAACGTCCACACGCATTGGCTCATCGGCTGCGAAATCGTGGAAGTCGAACAGACTGGGGAGACGAGAGCCGAATACGGCGAGCGGCTGGTGCGAACGCTCGCCGCCCGCCTCACCAAGCGCTACGGACGCGGCTTCAGCTACCCGTCCGTCAAGCGGATGAAGCAGTTCTACCTTACGTTTCCCAAGGGATCGGCGATCCCACACCATCGCAGCGCGGAGAAAGGCTCAACATTGTCGAGCCTCTCGGGGGTCCGCGGGCTCTTCCCACCATTCTTGAGCTGGAGCCACTACCTGCTCCTGGTGCGCGTCGGCGACGACCAAGCACGAGCCTTCTACGAAATCGAAGCCGCCCGCGAAAGCTGGTCAGTGCGCGAGCTCGAACGGCAGATCGCTTCGCTCCTATTC
>PVBE012073670.1_pt1 | contig 10548 bp, 10 predicted proteins | sample 1631181 | NCBI WGS metagenome assembly PVBE01 (sample SAMN08397723, study PRJNA350692) | Marine metagenome, whole genome shotgun sequencing project. | isolation source: water | place: Pacific Ocean | collected 2012-04 | reverse complement strand
GCCAGATGCGATCGGGAAGTAGACTTCAGTTCCTGCAGGAATATCTATCGAACCAACAGGTGTCTTGTCGCTTTCTCCAATCACGGCAAGGATTCGAGTATTTTCAATAGTAACTTTATCACCCTCAAACTGATGCGCTTTTGCGCGAGTGATGAAGTCGTTCCAACTTGTTAGCTCTTTGCCACTGCCAGTACCGTTGATGGCACCCCAGAGCATGATGAGCACAAAGACGATGAGCATCCAACTAAGAATGCCTCTGGAAAACTTGGGTTTCTGAGGAGTTTGTTTGGGATCTGGTTTGTTTTGATTACCTGTTGGGTTTGCCATAAATGGAACCTATTACTCTTTGTCTTTGATTGGAATTACTACCAAGATGCTTGCATTTGATCGACTATATCTGACGCCAACTGTTGTACAACTGCAAATTCTCCCACCTCAAATGGTTCAGAAGAGGGTCTAGAGGGTATAAAAAGGGCGCTCGAGGCAAAGTTGTCCCTGCCAGCAATCCTTCCGCCACGCTGTAGATTAAGCCATTCGAAGTCTAAGACCACTTTTACAAGCATTTCGTTATCCAAGCCCGTTGCTCTGGATTGGCTGATCACCTGCAAATCAACGCTCTTTATCGTACCTGTGAGGAGGGTGTCAGCGTATTGCTCACCGAGAATGCGATACTGCGTTCTCGATTGAATTTCTTTTATGACAGCATCCGTGAGCATGAATTCTATATTTCTTGTCATCGTGTTGTTTTGAAAAACAGGTACCGCAACGCTACGAAATACTTTTGGGTAGAGTGATGTTGACGAGTAACCTGCGGTTGGATCACTTGCGCAGCCACCATAGACAAAACAAACAAAGAGAGCAAGAGTCAAGCGCAACATTAACCTGCCACCTCTTCGTTTAAGTTTGTTCTAAACAACAATGTTTCTTCATAGACTTTATACATATCGATAACTTTATTTTTAACTATAGGGGGAAGCCGGGGCATGAATCTTGGTACGAGATGTTCTAGCGCCTCGATAGCAGCGGACGTGTCGCTGTGTTTTTGCAGTAGGCGCCGAACGGTGAATTCGCAAGCAATTGGATTGTTAGTTTTTAAATACCATTGTGCAGTATTCAAGAGTTTCTGGCCTAGCGATTCATCAATACGTGTAACTAATGAAGAGGAGTTTATTTCATTAGCAAGAGATGGATTCACGCGCTCAATTCGTTTGAGTTCCTGTCTTGCATCAATGAGTCCAGTATCTTCGAATCGAGGACCTTTGTATGTTGCAAGCCGAGTAAATACCAATCTTGCTTCCGCTTTTTCGGTTTTCTTTTGAGGTGCTCGTGGAAAGTTTTCAAGGAAAAGAAGGTACATCACGTTTGCAAGTCGCATTTGAGAAGTGCGGAAATACAGGTCTGCGAGCTCTATCGCAGCTGTTTCAGCAAGTGTGTGGTTTGGAAGTCGTTCTTGAATCCGAATAAATAACTCTTCAGCTTCATCAGTTGCGTCAGAGATCCGCATGCCCCAATTCAATTTTTTCATGCCGTTTGCAAACATGATTGCAATTTCAAGTTCCCGCTCGTTAGCATAAATCTCTTCTTGTGTTCCGTAGTACTCTCGTGCAACAAACTCATAATCGAATAGTGATTCGTAATAATACTCTTGTGCAAAAAGCGCATCGCCATGAATAAGGTGGGCTTCTCCCATCAACGGATTGTATTTATTTCGTTCCATCCAGATTGCGGAAAGCCGCATCGCTTCCTGGTAATGTCCCATGGCGAGTGCCTTTGAAGCAGCCGCAAGTTGTGCTTCTTTACTCCCAGGCTTCGGGGCGTTCTCAAGGACCCAGTCGTCGGTCTGCATATCGAGGTCATACGTATTCTGAGCGAGTGCAACTTTGTACGTAAAAAGGGCAACGAGTAGAATCAATAATCGGTACATATGTACATGATAATCACGCAGAGCAATCCAAGTTGCCGATATCAAAAAAGGTTGCACCTATAGTGGGTGCCCAACAGCGGGCAAGGATGCCCAGAGTAGGTTGCCAAGGATGGCCAGAACGCGCTCCATTGCGCTCCAATGTTGTAGTTGTGTTATCAGTTGGCTATCGGTACGCACCGCCAGCGCCTTAGAATCAGCCCCATTGCCTCTTCCATCTGAAAATTCGGACGTTTTCTCGGTTGGCAATGGGTTGTGGCGGGTTTTAATCGCGCTCGTGGTTGTTGTTGGGATTATTTTGCTCATTCGATGGTTTGTAGATCGCGCAAATAGCGGGGGAACAGGACCTCGTGGTTCAGGGAAATTAATCAACATTATTGAGCGGAAGCCTCTTGGACCAAGGCAATCTCTCTTGCTTGTGCAGGTTTGTGATAAAAAGGTACTGCTACATCAGTCCAAGGGAACGTTGAGTCCTCTTTGCGAAGTTGAAAACTCTGGTGGTGAAGTATGAGCGTAGTTCTTACGATTCTTGGTTCAACAGGCGTTCCAGACAACCCGATTGCTGCGCTTGAACAAGCGGGAGCGCTAATGCCTGTGGGCGATGGGTCAATCGGATCAACTGTAAATATTTTGCTCATGTTCACTGTTCTTGCACTCGTTCCATCGATTTTGGTTTTGTGTACGTGCTTTACCCGCTTTGTGGTCGTATTAGCATTATTGCGACAGGCACTTGGTTCACCGATTATTCCGCCAACACAAATATTGATCGGCTTGAGCTTACTTCTCTCAGTTGTTGTGATGGCGCCAACTATTGAGCAAATGTACGATGAAGGTATTAAGCCGTTGATTGACGGGGATATTACAAGTAGCGAAGTTGCATGGGAAAAAACGCGAGCGCCACTTCGTGCTTTCATGTTTTCTCAAATAGAGACGGCGGGAAACTGGTCAACCGTCTACATGATGCTTAATTATCGAGGTGTAGATACATCGAAACCATCGGAGTTAACGAGAGAAGATGTCGACACGTTAAGTCTGCTTCCAGCATACGTATTGAGTGAATTAAAAATTGCTTTTTTGATTGGGTTTCGTGTCTACTTGCCATTTTTAGTCATTGATTTACTTGTTTCTGGTTTACTAGTCTCTATGGGTATGTTGATGTTGCCACCAGTACTCATATCACTGCCACTCAAAATATTGATGTTTGTCTTGGTTGATGGGTGGTCGTTGGTTGCCGGCAATTTGTTGCAGAGTGTTGCTGTTTCAGAACAGGTTGTTTGGATTTGTACAGGTGCGCTTGGAGGGATGGCATGAGTGACGTGCTTGTCGATTCGCTAAGTGCAGCGTTTACAGTTGTACTGATTGTTGCTGCGCCAGTACTTCTGATTGGCTTGGCTGTAAGTTTGCTTACGAGCTTGTTGCAAGCGATGACTCAGGTTCAAGAACAAACATTAAGTTTAGTGCCACGACTTCTAGCAATGCTTGTTGCGCTATTGTTTTTGATGGGTTGGATGCTTACTGAGATTATGACTTTTGCAACGGAGATGTTTTCAAGCACGGTATGACAATGCTTTCATATACAGTTTTACTTCCAATGCTTGCGGCTATCGCGAGAGTTGCCGGGCTTGCAATTGTAGCACCAGTTTTTGGTTCGCCATCTATTCCAAGAATAGTACGAGTGGCAATTGTATTAACACTGGGTTTCTCTGCGTGGACGATGGCTGCAACGGTTTCAATCGGAGAGGTAGGTTTTCTTGGCTTGATAGCGCTTCTTGCAGGTGAATTTGCGATTGGTGCAGTTATTGGGTTCTTGATGTCGTTGCCACTTGTTGCAATTCAGATGGGCGGCTCTATGATGGGGCAGCAAATGAGCATAGCGTTACCGTCGATGCTAGACCCAGCAACAGGTACAGAATCGGATGAACTCGGTCGCGGTTTCATGATGTTTGCAGTTTTAGGGTTCGTTGTAGTGGGAGGAATTGAGCAAACCTACCTAGCAGTAGTAGGAAGTTTTGGGCATTTGCCCGTTGCGTCACTTGCTGGGAAATCAATAATTACGACAGTGACAGGAATGTTAGATACTTGCTTTGAGTTTGGATTGCGAGTTGCATTGCCTCTCATTGCAATATTGATGATACAAACAGCGGCCCTCGCTATGATTGCACGATCGATTCCACAACTCAACATTTTTAGTGTCGGGTTGCCGCTTCGAATTCTTGTTGGATTGATTGTATTAGTTGCGGGGCTTGGTTTTATTGGAACAATGATTTCTACGTTTATGCCGGACATGGTGGGTTCTGTATCCGCGTGGGCAATTGGGGGAATTAAATGAGCCAAGATCGATTGAACGCAACCCAAGAACCAACGCTCAAGAGACTTCGAACGGCACGGGAAGAAGGCAATGTTGCCACGTCGAGCGATTTATCTACGGTTTTATTTCTGATTGTCGCTGTAGGACTGATTTTGGTTTGGACTCCGCAGTTATATTTGTTTTGCAAATCGATTCTCGTTGAAAACCTTTCAGGAGTTTCGACAGAGCCGAAAAAACTAATAGAACAGACGGGATGGGAGATGTTTTACTTGATGCTTATCCCATGTATTGTTCTTGTTGCTGCAGCAATATTTGCAGGGGTTGTCCAAGTTGGGTGTTTGTTTGCTCCAAGCGTAGTTCGAATCCGATTGTCAAGAGTAATGTTTTTTGAAGGTGCGAGAATTTTTGGGGCTCGCAACCGAATGAATTTCTTGTTTTCGGTAGCAAAATTATTGCTTGCATCTGGCGCATCTCTCCTCGTACTTTTGCATTACAAAAAGCAATTGATAGAACTTGGTGACAGCGGATCTTTACTCGAAATTGTTACTCAAATTGGATCAATTGGAGCAATAGTCGTATTCGCTGCATTGCTTGTGTTGTTACTTCTTGGTTTGACCGACTTTTGTTGGAAACGTTATGCATGGAAAAGTGACCTTCGAATGAGTCGTCAAGAAATAATTGAGGAAAATAAAGAGAATTCCGGCAACGCTGTTGGTATTCGGAGGCATTCGGCATGGTTAGCAAAGAAATGTGTTGAACAAGTAGTTCCATCTCTCATTGTGGTAGGTAATAAGTTGGCGGTCTCGATTCGATGGAATGCTATGACCATGTCTGCTCCAGTTGTTCTAGATGTTTTTCAGGGGGATGATTTTGAGAAGTTTTCTTCCAGAGGGCATAAAAGCACCCCTGTTGTGCAAGATAGTTCACTTGCAACAAGAATAATAAGAATGAGTGATGTGGGACTTGGAATTCCTCCAGCACTACATGGCGAGATAGCATCGTTATTAATTACAAATAGGAGAGATGAACGATGAAAGCAACGGTGAATCAACTTGAGACAATCATCGATTCGATTGTGAAGCGAAAGCATCTGTTAGTGCCCTCATTGCTTCTTGGTCTTGTGGCTGTATTGGTCGTCCCATTGCCTCCAACTGTTTTAGATATTTTCCTTGCCGCAAATATTTCGCTTGCAGCAGTAATTCTTTTAACAACAATTTACACAAAAAGTCCACTTGACTTCAGCGTATTTCCAGCACTTCTATTGATAACAACTCTCGGTCGGTTAGTGTTGAATGTTGCATCAACTCGATTGATTCTCTCTGCAGATACCCCAACGCCAGAACAAGGTGATGCAATTGCTGGGCACGTTATCGAAGCATTTGGAACATTTGTTGCGGGATCGAATATAGTCGTTGGTGGGATTATTTTCTTGATTCTTGTGGTTGTCCAATTTGTTGTTGTGACAAAGGGAGCAACACGTATGAGTGAAGTTGCCGCACGATTTACACTTGACGCGATGCCTGGACGACAAATGGCGATTGATGCAGATTTATCTGCTGGCTTAATTGACGAACAGCAGGCAACAAACCGCAGAGATGAAGTGATGCGTGAGGCAGATTTTTATGGTGCAATGGATGGTGCGAGTAAATTTGTTCGTGGTGATGCAGTTGCTGGTCTCGTCATTATTATTATCAATATAGTTGGCGGTTTGGCTGTTGGAATAGCGATGAAGGGTTGGACTGTTCTTGAAACGGCCGAGTTATTTACTCGTCTAACTATTGGCGATGGTCTTGCAAGTCAAATTCCATCGTTCCTTATTGCAATTGCTGCGGGATTAATTGTTGCAAGAGCTGGGAACCGTACACCACTTGGAATCGAAATACCAAAACAATTAGTTTCTCAGCCCGCTGCGATTGGGCTGGTTGCTTGCTTCCTAGTTGCACTTTCAGTGACACCTCTTCCAACTTTACCTTTGCTGATTCTCGCAGCCGCCCTCGCACTCTTGTCTTGGTCGAGTTACAAACAAAAAGAAGCGGAGGAAGTAAATGATGAAGACGAAATTAATGAGGAAGTAACGCCTTCAAGTATTGTGAGTGATTCCGCGATACAACTTGAACTCGGAAGAGGGCTTTTAGCACTGGCATCCCAAGATGTGACTGGTAATCTTGTTGCAAAGATGACCGATTTGCGTGCATCCTTCTTGGATGAGTTTGGTATTGTCATTCCACCAATTAGAATAAAAGACAATCTAGCATTGCCTTCAAATACCTACCGGCTTGTACTTAAGGGTGGAGTTGTTGGAGAGGGGGTCGCGTATAAAGACCGTTTTATGGTTGTTGCTGGTGATGATGCTACGCAAGATATAGAAGGTATTCGAGAGAGGGAACCTGTTTTTGGATATTCTGCCGTTTGGGTGACTGAAAGCGTGCGAGCAGGTCTCGGGGATTTATTTGTACAAGCATTGGATCCTGTAATAGTCATTATGACGCATATCTCTTACATAGTGAAAAATCATGCGTCGGAATTACTTTCACGGGAAGATGTTTCGATAATGGTTGAAGAGTTGCGCGGAACATCACCACGACTCGTTGCGGATGTCATTGGAAAGGAACTAACTGTTTCTCGATTACACCATATTCTTAAGGCATTGCTCGATGAACAAGTACCACTGAAAGAATTGTCAACAATTATTGAAACTTCTGCGGATTGTTCGTCGCTTTCATTAGATGCATGTGTTGAAAAAGTGCGATGTGCATTGCGTCGACAAATATGTGCGACTGTGACTACTCATGGTTCTGCAGGAAAACCAATAATTCGCTGTGTTGAATTGCTAAGTAGTGTGGGGCACGAACTTACGAATGAACGTTTGTCAGCAGCAGTGCATCATGCCGCGCTTCCGCTTGTTGCTGAGGGTTTGCCAATTGTCGTTGTGACCTCAAGTGAGTCTAGGAGAAGGTTGCATTCCAAAGTGTCAACTGGTGATGATGAAATAGTAGTGTTAAGCCAAGCCGAGATTGTTCCAGAAATCGATTTGCAAATTGTAGGAACCGTTGAGGATATTGAGCGTTCAGAAGCGTCATGATAGGAAATAAAAAATATGCAATCAATACTAACTGATAGACAAAAAACAATTGCGTATGCAAACACATTGCTTTTAGATGAAAATATGGATGATTCTACTGGTCGCATTGAACTTGGAATTGCTGAAATCAGAACTCTTGTTGGGGAAGTACTTGAGCATGAATCAGCAGGGCGCCTTTCTCCATGTTTAGCGAAAGCGTATAAAACTTTGATTTCTCATGGAGTCGACGAATCTCTCTCTATGAATATTTTGCAGTCAATTCAAGCACCAGCATCAGTTCAAGATGGCGAACTAAAGAATTTGGTTATAGAGGAACTTATACGTCGCCTGCCACGCTCTGCACCTCCTCCGAGCCGGGATACATCTTCGCCAACAATTATTGCGCTTGTAGGACCAACGGGAGTAGGTAAAACAACAACAATTGCGAAACTAGCAACGAAGTTTCGTTTGCAACAGGGAAGAAATGTGACATTGATTACTGCAGATACCTATAGAGTTGCAGCAGTTGACCAGTTACATAAGTATGCGGAGTTGCTTGGTGCGCACATGGAAATTGCGGGAACAGCATTACAAATGAAAGAGTCAATTTCATCTTGTATAGATTGTGACATTGTGTTAATTGATACCGCGGGTAGAAGCGCAGCGGATCACGATCGAATTCAAGAGACAGCTTTGTTACTTGGCGCGGCAAATCCAACTGAGGTACATCTTGTACTTTCTGCAGGCACATCCATCGCGGCCTCAAGAAGAGCGGCAGACCGTTTTGCGGTTACAAATTATAATCGCGTCATAATTTCCAAGATTGATGAAGCGGTAACTATGGGAGCGATGGCAACCACTCTGTGTGATATGCGTGTTCCAATGAGTTGGGTAACAAACGGGCAAGACATTGCTTCACACATTGACCTAGCAAAGCCATCCAAGATAGCCGATGCCTTGTATGGATCTTCTGATTTATTCAAGGGATAGGTACAACAATAATCCAAAATCCATAAGGAATCTGTATTAATCATTTTCAGAGAAGTCGGGTTTGAATTGTTCTTTTAGAGATCTAACCCCTCGCTCGTCACCAATAATCGTAAGTTGATCGCCATTTTCAAGAATAGTGCTTCCTCTTGGAACAACCATGTGACCCCTTCGATGAATTAATGCAACAAGGCAGCCTTCAGGGAAACCAAGTTGTTGAATAGGTAAATCGATGATCGGTTCCGTATTTGTTCCAACCTCAAGTCGAAGTGACATGAAACGTTCTTCTCTCAGCAAAATCTCTTTCATGCCTTGGTTTGTTTCCGTCGTAAGCCAACGCGCCATAAAACCCTCTTGATCAACGTGTCCAGCAAGTTGTGCCAAAAGTCTTAGATGTTGGGAGGGATCTGATTCTGGGCTTACTAAGAAGAAAATGGCGTGGATTGCTTGCTCCTTATGTTGCTCTCCAAAGACATCACCCACATCAATAGTTAAGCCATCTCGGCTTCTTGCAATTACCATCATTGGTTGGTCAATGTTTGGGATACGTAGGTGTGGCAATGCAACACCTCCGGTTACGGGAGTTGCACCAACTCTTGTTCCTTCTAAGAAACCATCCGAAAGGAATGTTGCAGTTGTTGGAAGGAGGGCCGAAAGTTCTTCAGAAGCAGTGTTAACGATATCTTCAAAACTTGCACCATGTGGAGCATCGATAACTCTTGATTTTGCGACAATTTCATCGAACGGATCGTGCGACCGAAGACCTTTTTCTTTGAGAATTTCGCGGAGTTCCGTGTCAAGCGCGGCAAACCGTTTTCTTCCGAGCCGTTCAAAAATGTGATAGATGGCTCCATATCGCTCGACACGTTTTCTAGCATAAAAGAAATACCATGCGATACCAAAAATAACGATGCCACTTGAAAACACAACTGGCAACCAGCCCATAATACAAATTATTGCAATGCAAGCAGAGGCGCCAATTATTTGTAACCATGGATAAAAAGGTGCACGATAGCCCGGATCATACGATGGAAGTTCTGCTTCACGCATTACGATAACTGATGCACAAAGTAGCGCGAACATGAGAAGTTGGAATGCGCTTGCAAGCTTTGCAATTTTTAGTGGATCAAGAAATAATATGACAGTAATAATTAGGCAAGAGGAAACAATTATTCCAAGAATTGGAGTTCCTTTACCGTCGACTTTTCCAAGTGATGGCGGAAGTAAATTATCTCTACTCATTGCGAGTGGATAACGAGAAGAACTTAATATGCCAGCATTCGCGACTGACAAGAACGCAAAAATTGCTGCAATTGCCATGATGACGCCACCGGTGCTAGATCCGGTGATCGCATTTGCTACTGTTGAGACTGGAGTGAGATTTGGGTTAGCCGCAGTTCCAGTAAAACTTTCGCCAGAACCGCTTACTCCAATCATAATCATTAATCCAACAATATAAACAGTGATTGCTGTGCCGATTGCGAGAAATAATCCTAAAGGCAAGTTGCGTTCAGGATTACTAATTTCTCCGGCCACACTAATTACTTTTGTAACGCCAACATAACTAATGAAGACAACCCCTGCAGCAGAGAGTATGTTGTTTGCCCCCTCATCGAAGAATCCCGTAAAATTCGCTGGCCTGATTAATAGACTGCCAGCGACGAGAAACCATGTTAATAATGAAAGTAAAATGAATACAAGAACGATTTGAAATGTTGTTGTTTTCTTTGCACCAAGTATGTTTAGGCCTCCAAAGAAAACTACTAGCCCCAAAGCGATGAAGGTATAAATTGACTCGCCAGTTTCTGCGGGAAAGAACAACTGTATGTATGCACTCATGCCCACGAGAGCAAATGCTGTCTTAAGTAGGAGCGCAAGCCAGATGCCAAGACCGCCGATAGTTCCAATCATTGGGCCTAAACTTCTATCGAGAAAATAATATGCCCCTCCAGATCTTGGCATTGCGGTGCCAAGTTCGATTTTGCTCAACATTGGCGGTATAAGAAGTAGACCAGCAATTAAGTAAGCAAGGACTACAGCGGGACCTGCTATTTGTGTAGCGAAACTTGGCAATAGAAAAAAACCGCTACTTAATGTCGCTCCAGTTGCTAGAGCAAATACTCCAAATAGCCCAAGGTGTTTTTTTGTTTTAGGAAATATTGCCATCTTTAACTTCCATTATGCACGATTAGGAAGATTTTTGCACAAAATCGTATTTGTGTGCTCTTAGGCGCTTGGTTCAGTCATTTCACCAAAGTTGAGGTATTTTTC
>PVBE011599289.1_pt1 | contig 10548 bp, 12 predicted proteins | sample 1631181 | NCBI WGS metagenome assembly PVBE01 (sample SAMN08397723, study PRJNA350692) | Marine metagenome, whole genome shotgun sequencing project. | isolation source: water | place: Pacific Ocean | collected 2012-04 | reverse complement strand
TTCATCCCGCATGCGCTTGTGCCAGAGTTCGGCCAATGCCTCGGCGCACTCCACACCCATCCCGTGCACGTACAGATACTCCTGATAGGCATCCCGGGCGAAGAGGTCGTGGCGCAGATAGTGCGCTACCGCCGGCGGAAGCAGCGGCACGTCTCCGGCATCGTCGTCGACGTCCTGAAGCCGTCGCCTTACCGCGTCGCCACGCCCTGTCCCTACTTCGGTCCCTGCAGCGGCTGCCAGTGGCAGCATATCGACTACTCTCACCAGCTAGAGCTGAAGCGTGACGCCATTCGCGGCGAGTTGGAGGGCTATGAGGCCGTGCTGGGCACCGCGATCTCCGACACCGTGCCCGCTCCCGACCAGTTTGGCTACAGGAACCACGCCCGGTTCACGGTGCGCCACAGTGGGAAGCTGGGGTTCGTCAACAGGATCACCCGACGGTTCGTCGACGTCGAAAGCTGCATGCTAATGGCATCGGAGATCAACGAGGTGCTGGGCAAGCTCGACGGCCACAGCCAGGAGACGAGCCAACTCTCGATACGCTACGGCATCAACACCTCCGAGCTACTGGTGCAGCCGGCGCTCCACAATGACGACATCCCGCTGCCCACCGGCCAGACGCACTACCGCGAGGCGTTGCTGGGCAGGACGTTCCGGATCGCATCGCCTTCCTTCTTCCAGGTCAATACCGCCCAGGCCGAGCGGCTGGCGGAGCTCGTCCGGCAGCGGTTGGAGCTCCAGGGCGCCGAGACGCTGGTCGACGCCTACGCCGGCGTGGGGACCTTCGCGGTGCTGCTGGCCCCCTACGTCGGCCGCGTGATCGCGGTAGAGGAGTCGGAGGCGGCGGTCAAGGACGCGGCGGTCAACACCCTGGGCCTGAACAACCTGGAGTTCCGGCAGGGCCGGACCGAGGAAGTGCTCGGGGACCTGGGCTCCAGGCCCGACGCGGTGATACTGGACCCGCCGCGGGCCGGGTGCGACCCGGCGGCGTTGGAGGCCATCGCCAGATGGGAGCCAAGGCGCACGGTATACGTCTCGTGTGACCCGGCCAGCCTGGCCAGGGACCTGGACATCCTGGTGAGAGCGGGACTGAGAGTTATCGAGACACAGCCGCTGGACATGTTCCCGCAGACCTACCACGTAGAGTGCGTCGCCACGCTGGAGCCGGGTTAGCGGAGGGATTCGGAAGCGGTCCGCCGATGTGTACGCCCTAGCCAGGAAGAGGTCAATTCCAATGAGCACTCGCGACTCCACCGGGCTGCCGCGCCCTTTCGCCTTCAGTTGGGGCAAGGGGCTGGTCGTGGAAGAGGCGTCACATGAAAGCCAGTACCATCAACCGCGCATCCAGCTACTGGAGTACGAGGACGGGACGCTCTCGGTCCGATTCTGTTACTACGACCGATCCGGTCGTTTCCAGCGCAGCTCCCTGATGCTGGGCGCGGACGATATCGGCGGGCTGCGAGCGTCTCTGGAGCAACCCCCCAGGCTGCGCTCGCTGCTGCTGGAACTGGTAGCGTAGCTTGGCCGCCCGAGCTGAACGCATGCACGACACTGCACGGACGCCCATACGGGGACCCGAGGCAGCGCCCGCCGCGGCGGCTGGCAGGCGGCTGGTACTGGCGTCCGCGTCGCCTCGCCGGCGTGAGCTCATGGGCGCGCTCCGAGCAGCATTTGAGGCGGTTCCTCCGAATGGCGCGGAGACGCCGCCGCGGAGCGGCGAGGCGCCCGAGAATTTCGTCATGCGGCTGTCATTGTCCAAGGCCCGCGAGGTGTCGCGGCGGGTCGGGGACGCCATTGTGGTCGGCGCCGACACCGCGGTCGTCGTGGACGGCGTCGTGCTGGGCAAGCCGGTGGACCCCGAGGACGCCGTGGCGATGCTGGCCCGGCTTCGCGGCAGGACTCACCGTGTCGTGACGGGCGTCACGGTGTTTGACGGGGCTTCCGCCGACTCACGCACGATCTGCAAAAGCACAGACGTGCTCATGCGGCAGTACTCCGACGAAGAGATCTCGGCCTACGTCGCCTCCGGCGACCCCCTTGACAAGGCCGGAGGCTACGCCGTCCAGGACGTCGCGTTCAGGCCGGCCGATTCGATGGACGGGTGCTACCTGAACGTGGTTGGGCTGCCGCTGTGCGAGACGGTAACGCTGCTCGCCGAGATCGGGGCAGACATCGATCTGAAAAGCGGCTGGTGGCCGCCTGCGGAGTGCGCCGACTGCCCGCTGAGCGTAGACGGCGAGGTCGGCCGATGACGATACTCGGAATGGGACCGCTGGAGATACTGGTGGTGCTGATGATCGCCTTCATCGTGCTGGGGCCGGACAAAATGGTGTCCACCGCGCGGACCCTTGGCAAGGTTACGGGCGAGCTGAGACGGCTGGCTGAGGGGCTTCCACAGATCTCACTTGACGACGAGCTGCGGTATCCGCCGGACAGGCCCATCGTGCACCGCGGAGGAGGCCCTAGTCCTAGCGTCGGCGGCGGGCCGGAGACGGCCGGCGAGCCGGACGGTGAAGACGGGGGCGAAACGCGACGGGAGTCGGGGCCGGTGGCCTTCAAGCCGTCGACGGATGTGGCTGCGTACGATGACCGAGACGAGTCGCAGGCTGGGGGCGCGGCGTGAGCGAGGGCAAGCTCCCGATCAGGCAGCACCTGATCGAGCTGAGACGGCGGCTCATCTATTCCGCGGTCTTCCTAGCGGTCGCCACCGGGGTGGCCTTCGTGTTCCACCAGCAGATCTTGAAACTACTGATGGGGCCCGCCCAGGGCTTCGCCGGGATACCGAACCAGAAGCCTGTCTACACGGAGATGACCGAGTTCATCGGCATCGCCTTCAAGGTCTCGCTGCTGTCGGGCTTCGTCATATCGTTCCCGTTCATCCTGTTCCAGATCGTGATGTTCGTGTCGTCCGGACTGACTTCCGGCGAGCGGCGATACCTCTATACGTTGTTGCCGGTCAGTGTCCTGGTTTTCTTGGCGGGCGCGGCCTTTGGGTACCGCATTCTCTTCCCGCCCGCTGTTGGTTTCCTGCTCTCCTTCGGTAACGAGGTGGCGACGCCGTTTATACGAATAGGCAGCTACGCCAACCTGATGATAACGTTGCTGTTCTGGATGGGCCTGATTTTCGAGACGCCGGTGGTGATGTTCTTCCTGTCTAGGATCGGAGTCGTCACGCCATCCCTGCTGGCGAAAAACCGGAAGTTCGCCGTCGTCGGCGCCTTTGTTCTGGGCGCGATGATCACTCCAACCATCGACCCGATAAACCAGACGCTGGTGGCGCTGCCGGTGATCGTGCTATACGAGGTCGGCATAGGGCTGGCCAAGCTCGGTGCCCACGGCCGGCGCAAGGCGGCGCAGCGATTTGAGACGGAGAGCTAGGCACGTCTAGCGCAGTCGGAATTGAAGAGGCCCCGGCCAGCAATTTGGCCAGGGCCTCTTTCGTTACGGCTGTAATGACGCGGCTACCGTGTGTGGGCGGCGTTACTCCTTGGTCTGAGCGCCGCTCTCTACCTCGGCGTCGTCCTTGTCGTCGGCGCTGCCCGTCACCGACGACTTGAATTCGCGTATCGCCTTGCCCATTGCGCCGCCGACCTCGGGGAGCCTGCCGACACCGAAGACGATCACCACGATGGCGAGGACGACGATCAGCTCCCAGGGATGAACGAAGTGCGGCATTTACACTACCTCCAGCGTTCGACCGCCAATCTCATGGTAGCGCGACGCTGAGGCACCGTCAATCTGAAAAGGGGACTATAACCTGAGACACACCCCTAGCTAGTCACGTCTAGGTCTTCGGGAAGAAGGAGGTGCTGCTGTTGCGAGGTGGTACGAGGGCGTCTCTTACCACGCTGCGCCGGCTTCCGCTGCCTCCTTCTCTCGGCGTCGCTCATCTTCCGACGATTGAAGCGATAGTCAAACTCGTCTAGGTACATCGGCAAGAAGTCATCGCCTACGTGGTGGAATACGCCCTAGACACCCCGCTTCAGTAGGCTCCAGTAGTTTCCGATACTCCGCGTGTATACTCGCTTTTCACGTACTTGACCTCGTGGTCGACGACTTCGTGCGGCAGGTAGTCCTTTACGCGACTTTGAGTCAAGTATCCAGCGTCAATCTGACGCCAACCCACCTGCGACCGCGCCGACACAAGATTCCTTGTGTCCGGTTGCGATGGGTATCAGTCTCGAAACTCTCTTTCGAGGCTGAACCGAGTGGAAAGAAAGGCCGGGCGGTTAAGCCCGACCTTGACATTGAGGAGTGGTGGTGTAGCGCCCGTCAGACCGTCCTGACGACCCCGACGACCCGGCCCCGTACCGAGACGTTCTCAGCGGGCACCGTGATCGGCTGTAGCGCCACGTTGGCTGGCTGCAGGGTGACCTTGCCGTTGCTCATGTGGAAGTGCTTCAGAGTGACCTCGCCCTTGTCCTTGAGCCAGGCGGCGACCATGTCGCCGTTCTGGAGGTCGTCGACCGGCTCCATAATGACCAGGTCGCCATCGGCTACAAGCGCGTCGATCATCGAGTCGCCCTTGACTCTCACAGCGAACACGTCGGCCCTGCCTCCTGTGATGAAGGTCGGCAGTTCCACGCTGTCGATGGCGTCGGTGCTCCAGGAGTCCGTAGGAGGCACGTGCAGCGGCTCGCCCGCCGCGATGTTGCCCAGGACCGGCACCGATATGAGGTTCCGGCTCGGAGCGGAGCCGTCCAGAAGCTCTATCCCCCTGGATACCTCGGCCTCACGGCGGATGTAGCCTTCGCGCTGGAGGATTCGGAGGTTGTAGTCGACCACCGAGGTCGAGCTGATCTCACAGGCCGTCTGGATGTCCCGGACGGTCGGCGGGAACTGGTGGTCGTCCATGAAGGCGCGTATGACGCCCAGGATCCGCTTCTGCCGCTCGGATAACTTCCGTTTCATCGTTGCCCCCTGGCCACCGGGTCGATCCTGCCCATAACAAGGACGAATGTTCGGAACAAAAGTAGCACGGAGCGGAGCGCGAGTCAAGGCGTTGTAGCTACTTGCCCTTCGACCTGCTGCGATGGCACCCCACACAGGGACTGGCTGCCCACCCCCTTCCGTTCCGATCTTAGCGCGGCGAAGGGTTGGCCCCGCCGGGCGAACCACGATGCCCATGTGACACCGTTGTTGGTAGGGGTACAGGCGGGAACGACACCGGCGCGGCCCGCGTCGGTGTCGTTCATGGGAGGCAGGCGGCGACCACCGGTGCACGACGAGGCGCGCAGGTTCTAACGGTGGGCCGAGGCTTAGGCGTCGCGTGCCGAGTTGAGCTGCGCCATTAGGCGTGACTTGCGGCGGGCGGCGTTTCTGCGGTGGATGGCCCCCTTCTGGGCTGCCTTGTCCAGGGCGACGATCGCCTGCTGGACGGCCTGTTCGGCGGCTCCGACCTCCTCGGACTCGATCAGGCGCCGGACTTTGGTGACGTAGGTCCGGGCCACGGAGCGCAGCGGCGCATTGCGCCGGCGCCTTCTCTCGGCTACTCTTTTCGACCTGGCACTTGGCAATTCAGAAGACTCCTTAGCTTAGGTTGGTCGCCTGACCGGCGCTCCCCGATTGGGAGACCGGCGCGACCCCGCCGTTGTTCGCCCACAGGACGTGCATCACGCCCATGACACCCTCCAGCTTTAGGCACAGGCGGTTGAGCTGGTCGATACCGTTTACGAATACGGTCAGCGAGACTATGGCGACGTCGTCGTCCTCTTCCGATACGCATGAGGCGATGTTGACCTTTTCGGCGGACACGACCGCCGTGATGTCGCTGAGCAGGCCGATCCGATCCCATGCCTCGGCGCGAAGCCTGACCGTGTACAGCATCGAGGTCTTTCCCCAGCTTACCTCCACCAGACGGTCGGACTCGCTCTCGTTGGTGACGTTGGCGCACGACGTCAGGTGAACGGTCACGCCACGGTTGCGCGTGATATAGCCCATTATGTCGTCGCCGCGGATGGGGCTGCAACACCGCCCCATCCTGGTGAGTAGGTCTCCTACGCCGAGCACCTCGATTCCCGTTAAGGGACCGATGCTCGGGATGGCCAGGTCGAGGTCCTCCTGAGGCTTGACCTCCTGGGCCGACAGCTCGTCGTAGGCTACATCGCAGTCCTCCATCACATCGTGGAGCAGGGCCGCGGCCAGGGCGTTGGAGTCCAGTCGGAGATCTGCCAGGAACAGCGCGGTGTGCAAAGGGTGGTCGACGAAGGGCTCACCGGAAAGCCGCTTCTGGCCCTCGTGGGCCTTCTCCGCGAAATGGAAGGCGTTCGCGACTACTTCCACCTTGTCGGCGGGAAGGTAGTCTGACGCTTTCTCGATCAGTGTATCGGCCAGTGTCACCGACGGTCCTCACAATACGCTCAAGGGGTACGTTCAAGTATAGCCGGGTGCCACTTGCGACGCAAAGCTGGAAACATGCCCCGTCACGTTGAAAGCGGGCGGGGTCGACAGATTGCCGTATGTTACTATCTCTCCGATTCCCGATGGGCGGCCCGGAGGATAGCAGTCAAGCATGACCGGACCCAGGACATTACAGTCCCCCAGGGGCACGGCTGACATACTGCCCGAGGCCCAGGCCCTCCGGCGCCACTTCGAGGCCCGCGCTCAGGCCGCGGCCGACCGATTCGGGTACCACCGGATCGACACACCCACGTTCGAGGACGCCGGCCTGTTCGTCAGGAGCGTCGGCCAGGTCACCGACATCGTCGAGAAGGAGACGTATACCTTCGAGGACCGAGGCGGGGACCAGGTCACGCTGCGGCCCGAGGGTACCGCGCCGGTGTGCCGCGCCTACCTGCAGCACGGCATGCACAACCTGCCCCAGCCGGTCCGGCTTTACTACATGGGCCCCTTCTTCCGATACGACCGGCCCCAGGCGGGCCGATACCGGCAGTTCCACCAGTTTGGCGTCGAGGCAATAGGGGAGGCGGACCAGTCCGTAGACTCCGAGGTCATCGAGCTTGCCTTCCTGCTGCTGGAGTCCGTGGGCATCACGGACGTCACGCTGCTGCTGAACTCCATCGGCGATCCCGAGTGCCGGCCTGGATACATAAACGTGCTCCAGGAGTACTACCGTTCCCGCTCCGATGAGCTCGTGCACGACGATTGCAGACGCCGGCGCGAGACCAATGCACTTCGGCTACTCGACTGCAAGAATGGCGCCTGTCAGCCCCTGATCGCAGACGCCCCAAGTAGTGTCGACTACCTGTGCGATGCGTGCGGCGCGCACTGGGAGGGCCTGCTGGGGCACCTTGATGCGCTGAACCTGCCCTACCAGACCGACAAGCGACTGGTCAGGGGATTGGACTACTACTCGCGCACCGTGTTCGAGATCGTCCCGCCGGCCGACGGCCAGCAGAGCACCCTTGTGGCGGGCGGCCGATACGATGGGCTAATTGAGATCCTGGGTGGCCGTCCCACCCCGGGCATCGGGTTCGCACTGGGTATCGAGCGCGTTCTGGCGGGCATCCGAGACAACGAGATACCGATCACGGAGGACCTCCGCACCAAGGTCCTGGTCGCTCACGTGGGCGACAGCAACCGGTCTGCCAGCTCGGTGCTGGCGTCGGACCTCCGACGCGGCGGAGTGGGCGCCGTGCTGGCGCCTTCTGGTAGGAGCCTGAAAAGCCAGCTTAGGTACGGCTTATCCATCGGAGCGACCCACGCCGTGATCATCGGCGAGGACGAGCTCGTCAGGGGCACCGTAGTCCTGCGGGACCTGGCCAGAAGCGAGCAGCAAGAGATCGCCCGAGACGATCTGGCCGGCGCCCTGTCGGGCGGCTAGCCGCCGCGAGATGCGGCGGGTCGCTTGGTATACTTCCTACAGATTGGCGAGCGACGCCCATCCCTTGGGCAGGGCTCAGGACACGCCTAACCCCGTCGCCTCGGGGGATATTCGGCCATTTCCCCTTGGGGGAGAGCTAGAGAGGGAGCCCCACCAAGACCATGCTGGACAAGCTGGACACCATAGAGGCCCGGTACGACGAGCTAGAGACGCTTCTGGCGGACCCGGAGGTGTCGGCGGACTACTCGCGCGTCCGGAAGCTCGCCCGGGAGCACGCTTTGCTCAAGGGGCTGGCGTCGCTCGCCCGCAGGTATCGTGAGGTGGTACAGGAGCAGCAGGAGGCGACTACTATCTCCCGAGAGGAGTCAGACCGGGAGCTGGCCGAGCTGGCGCGAGAGGAGCTGTCGGAGCTCTCGCAGGAACGCGCCCGCATTGAGCAGGAGCTGCGGGTGGCCCTGCTGCCCAAGGACCCCAACGACGAGAAGAACGTCATCATGGAGATCCGGGCCGGCACCGGAGGCGAGGAGGCCGGGCTATTCGCCTCCGACCTGTTTAGGATGTACATGCGGTACGCTCAGCGCAGCGGCTGGAAGCTCGACGTGGTCAGCGCCAACGAGACCGGGCTCGGCAGCCTCAAAGAGACTGTGTTTCAAATACAGGGCGATAATGCATACAGCCGGCTGAAGCACGAGGTCGGCGTGCACCGTGTGCAGCGGATACCCGCCACGGAGTCGAGCGGCCGTATTCACACCTCCGCCGCTACGGTGGCGGTGCTGCCGGAGGCTGAAGAGGTCGACGTGGACATCAAAGCCGAGGATCTCCAGATCGACGTCTTCCATGCCAGCGGCCACGGCGGCCAGAACGTGCAAAAGGTGGCCACCGCCATACGGATAACCCACAAGCCCACGGGAGTAACGGCCATCTGCCAGGACGAGCGCTCCCAGAACAAGAACCGGGAAAAGGCGATGAAGGTGCTCAGGGCCAGAGTCTTGGCCCTAGAGGTGGAGCGGCAGCGGGAAGAGGTCTCCCAGGCCCGCCGCTCCCAGGTCGGGTCCGGTGACAGGTCGGAGCGCGTCCGCACCTACAACTTTCCCCAGGACCGAGTGACCGATCACAGGACCTCGTACACGCGGCATAACCTGAACGCGGTGCTCGACGGCGACATAGACGACCTGTTGGATGCGATGATCGGCCGAGAGCAAGGGCTGATGCTCCTGGAGGTCGGGCTGTGATAGTCCGCGAGGCCTGGGCCGGCACTCGGGAGCGGCTGGCTGAGACGGGCGTCGCGGATGCCAGCCTCGAGGCCGAGGTGCTGCTGCGGACGGCGCTCGGCGTAGACCGGACCGGCTTTGTCGCGTCGTTGAACATGGAGATCGCGCCGGACCGCGCGCTGGCGGCCGAAGGGCTCATCGCCCGCAGGCTGGCCGGGGAACCGCTTGCGTACATAGTCGGCAGTCGAGAGTTCTACGGCCTCGACTTCGTCGTTAACGCGTCAGTGCTCGTACCGCGACAGGAGACCGAGCACCTGGTGGACGCCGTCGTGGACTTCTCGCGCAGCCTAGGGGATCCGCCGCTGGAGGTCGCCGACGTGGGCACCGGCAGCGGTGCCATAGCCGTGGCGGTGGCACGGCATCTGCCCGCGGTGACGGTGTACGCCACCGACGCCAGCCGCACTGCCCTGGAGGTGGCGGATGCCAACCGACATCGCCACGGCGTGGCGGACCGGGTGTCTCTGCACGAGGGCGATCTGCTGGAGGCGCTTCCGGGCACCGTCGACGTGATCGTATCCAACCCGCCATATATCGCGACAGCCGAGTTTGGGACGCTGCCCGCGGATGTTTTACGCGAGCCGATGGCCGCGCTGGACGGCGGTCCCGACGGTCTATCCGTGACGCGGTGCCTGATACGGCGTGCGCCATCGTATCTACGGCCTGGAGGCAGGCTTGTAGTGGAGATCGCGCCCGTACAGCTAGACGCGGCGACCCGGATCGCTACTGAGGTCTTCGTCGACGCCGAGATCGGTTTCCAACGCGACCTGGCCGTCCGTCCGCGGGTCCTTGTCGTAGACCTCCGCCGCGAAGCCAGGGTCGTAGACGCCGCACGGGCCGAGCCATTCCGCAACACGAGGGCCTGACCCGCGCGGGGCAGCCCTGGGTCCGCTCGGTCACCGTTCATGGCGCGACTCCGGTGGAGCAGCGCGATGTGCCGCTATGCCAGGGTCGCTTCTACGCTGAGGTCTACGTTGCCCTTGAGGGCGCCCGAGATGGGGCAGCCGTCCTTGGCCGCCTCGGCAGCCTCGGCGAACGCCTCCGCGGTGATGCCGGCCACCTCACCCTTCACGGTGAGCGCGCTGGAAGCTACCTTCCAGCCGCCCTCGATCCGGCTGGGCGGCGTGCCCGCGCGGCCGAGACCGGCCGAGAGCGCCATACAATAGCAGGATGCGTGGGCAGCGGCCACCAGCTCCTCGGGGCTGGTGCGCCCGTCTGGCACCTCGGTCCGTGAAGCCCAGCTTACCGGCAGGGAAGTGAAAGCGCCGCTCGTGGTGGCGTTGACGGTCCCGGTGCCCGTAAGAAGATCGCCGTCCCATACCGCGTCGGCTCTGCGTTTTGCTGATGCCATTGTGCCCTCCTTTGGCTGTCCCGGAAATGGCTGTCCCGGAAATCGCGCGCGGCGCGGTCCCCGGAAAACGGATCTAGCCCGATGAATCGTGACAGACAGAAGCTCGAAGACAGAGGTTGGTGGTAGCTACCGGCACGGCATCGGAC
>PVBE011312491.1_pt1 | contig 10549 bp, 7 predicted proteins | sample 1631181 | NCBI WGS metagenome assembly PVBE01 (sample SAMN08397723, study PRJNA350692) | Marine metagenome, whole genome shotgun sequencing project. | isolation source: water | place: Pacific Ocean | collected 2012-04 | reverse complement strand
TTCGAGAGAGCGCACCTCCGTGGACCAGCCCTCCTTCATCTCAGCCAAAGCTTTATCTGCGGTGGCCTGCGAAACGATGATTTCGGCTTCAATCTCTTCGAGCTCCGCCTTTGTCTCCTGCAACGCCTGTTCGCTCGCGAGCAACGCGAGCTTGGTATCCTCCAGCTGTTTGTACAAGTCCACGTCGTCGGCATCCATCTCGGGAGTCGATCTGATGGCGGCCACGGGTTCTTCGCGCGTGGACCAATTCTCCGACTCGTTCAAAGCCGTCTCCATGTCCGCGAGCTCTGATTCGGTGAGCGACGCGAAGACGTCGGGAGCGCGCTCGCTCGAGTCCTCCACCGCGCTCGAAGACGACGACTTCACCACCGCGTTCGCGGTCTCTTCCTCTGCCTCTTCGCCGAGTTGGACCGCCGCCTCCTCCTCGCCGACGACGCTCTCGATGAACTCCGTCGTCTCCTCACTCTCACGCGACGTCGCCTCATTCATCACCAACGCCTCCGCCGCCTTCACCCGTCTCGCCAAATCCTCGTCCTCGTTGAACATCCTCGCGTCGCCTCCCTCCACCGGCGACATTTTATACCTCGCGCGAATCTCATTCATCGTCGTCCCGCGCAAGAGCTCCACCTTGAGATCCAACAACGCCTCATCGTACTCCCGTCTCTGCCACTCATCCGTGGTATCGCTCGGCATCCCGGCTTCCTCCCAACGCACGTACGCGCGCACCTCCACGAGCTCCGCCGGCACTTCAATCGCGTCCAGAACCTCCTTGGGCGCCAACCCCACCGCCGGCGCGCGTCTCGCCTTCGCCATCGAGGTCCCTCCGTCCTCCTCACCACCCTCCGCGCGCGCGCGCACGACACATCGCCCGTTCCCCCCGCGCGACGTTCGCGTCTTCGTCTTCGTCGTCACCGCCCTCGTCGCCATCGTCGTCGTCGTCGTCATCATCATCATCTGTCTTTCGGTACCAGACAGAGTCAAATCGAATCAAATCCGAAATTCGAAATCCGAATCGTCTCCCGTCTCCCCGATCCCGCGATCGCGATTCACGTTCGAAGAGACTCACGACGCGTCCGACGCGTCCTCGCGCTCGCGCGTCCGACCCTCGCGCGCGAGAGACTCACGACGCGCACGACGCGTCGTGTGTTTAAACCGTCGCGTCGACCGACCGACCGACCGACCGACCGAGGGCTCGCGGTGGGGTCGTGACTCGTCGCGTGTCCCCATTATGGGTCATGACTCGTCGCGTGTCCGATCATCATCATCGCGCATCCATCGGTTCGACACACGCCGACGCGCGAGCGATGATGACGACGACGATACCGACACCGACGCGCGTTCACGGAACGATCGGTGGACGACGAGGACGCGCGACGACGACGACGACGCGCGCGATGAAGCGCACGGGGGTGACCCGATCCGATTTGGAATCGAACGACAAGCGACGCGCCGTCGTGGACGTCGACGGCGTCGGACCGGTGCTCCTGCAAGAATTCATGGGCGACGTCTACGCGGTGTCGAACGCGTGTCCGCACATGGGACTGTCCATGCAAGGGAAGACGCCTCTGTTGAGCGCGACGGTCGGGTACGTTGCGAGATCACGTGTCCCGCGCACGGGTCGACGTTTTCGATGAAGGACGGGACGCCGAGGGGGGAGTGGTGTCCGAAACTTCCGGAACTGCCGATGGTGGGGAAACCGTTCGCGGGGGAGCCGAAGGGGATTCCGACGTACGTCGTCAGCGTGGATGAGACGTCGGGGGAGATTATGGTGGACGCGTGAGCGTCTCCGCGTCGACGACGGGACGAGCGTCGGACGCGCGCGCGGCGCGGCGCGAATCGGTGTCCAATTCGATCCGCGCGCGGTGCGTCTTGTTATCTATACACTCGTGTGATGGAATCGAGAGTGCTCTGCGGTAATTTCAGCGTTACATCGATCGATCGATCGATCGTTCGTCGCCCGTCGCCCGTCGCCCGTCGCTCGTCGACGCTCGCCCGCAGAGCGCGCCGCGCGAGAACCATCATGTCCGCGGCGTCGATCGCGCGGCGCGTCGCGCATCGCGCGTCACGCGCGCTCGCATCCGTCCCGTGTCGCGCGTGCGCGTCGACCGCGGTCGACGACGCGCTCGCGCGACACGAAACCGTCGTCGGCATTGAAATTCACGCGAGACTGGCGACGAGGTCGAAACTTTTTAGCGGTGCCCCGTCGGCGTACGGCGGCGGTGCGAACGAGCGCGTGGCGCCGTTCGACGCGGCGTTACCGGGAACGCTTCCGGTGCTCAATGCCGGGGCGGTGGCGCTCGCCATCAAGCTCGGACTCGCGCTCAAGGGAGAGGTGCAGCTCAAGTCGAGTTTCGACAGAAAGCACTACTTTTACGCCGACTTGCCGCACGGGTATCAGATCACGCAGCAGCGCGCGCCCATCGTGCGAGGGGGGGAAGTCGTCGTCGTAGACGCGGGGAAGACGCGCGCGGGCGGCGAAGGGGGCGATGGCGGATTGAGAATTGGCATCGAACGCGTGCAACTGGAGATGGATACGGGAAAGAGTCAGGCGATGGACGGCGCGGATGGATCGGTGAACGGCACGCTCATCGACTTGAATCGCGCCGGTCAGGCGTTGGTGGAGATCGTGAGCGAACCTGACATCCGGAGTGGAGAGGACACGGCGGCGTGCGTCGAGTCTTTACAAAGAATGTTGCGTTACTTGAACGTGAGCGACGCCAACATGGAGGAAGGTTCGTTGCGTTGCGACGTCAACGTGAGCGTGCGAACGGCGGACGAACGCGCGCGAGGCGTTTACGGCGAGCGAGTAGAGATTAAAAATCTCAATAGTTTACGAAGTATCGTGCGAGCCGTGAAGCACGAGGCGAAGAGACACGTCGATGTCATCGAAAACAGCGGGAAAGTAGAGCGAGAGACGAGGACATTCGACGCGAACACCGGGAAAACGATCGTGTTGAGATCGAAAGAAAGTCTTTTAGATTATAGATTTACGCCCGAGCCGGATTTACCACCCTTGGTGTTGACGGCGGCGGACGTGGAGGCGGTGGCGAATAGAATGCCAGAACTTCCCAACGACGCGTATCAGCGCTTGGTCGATCACGGCGTCTCGCCGTCGACGGCGAGCATCATCATCGCGTTTCCATCGACGCTCAAGTACTACGACGTCGCTATGGAGCATTGCGGTGACGCTAAGCCAGCCGATGTGGCGAATTTCGTGGCGAATGAAATTATTGGCGCGGCGAGAAAAGACGCGGGCGCGTCGCACAAAGAACCGCTCGCCACGCTTCCACTCGCCGCTTCGTCGCGGCGCATCGGTCACCTGCTGGGAAAAGTAGCAGAGGGCGCGTTGAGCGGACGCATGGCGAAACAAGTCCTCGAGTCGCTCATGAATAGCGACGAGCGCGCGCTGTCAGAAATCATCGGCGACGTTTGCGGCGGCAGTCAGATATCAAACGACGACGAATTGAAGAGTATATGTCAAGCAGTCGTGAACGATAAGCCGGAAGAAGTCGCGTTATTGCGCAGTGGCAAAAACAAGCTCATGAGTGCGCTCGTGGGCGAGGTTATGAAGCGAACGCAAGGTCGCGCGAATCCGAAAGAGGTGAGCAAAACCATACAGGACATCATCGCCAAACTCGGGTAACGTCTTCAATCTGACGATTTTAATACACACTAGCAATTAGGAACTCTCTCACAGCGTGGCCAACCCATTCTCAAAGGCAGACGCAGCAGCCGGGGCAACCGGAGTGCTGCCGACGTACACGTCCAACAACGCCTTCGCGAACTCGGGAGATTCAAATTCGATCTTCGCCGAGCCCTGAACCTCGATGGTCGCCTTCTTCGCTCCAGCGGGGGTCCAGGAGATGGTCATCTTCGTTCCCGATTTTAATTTCAGGGATTCAAAGCCCGAACGCATGGTGTCGAGTTCCTCGAGAGCCGCGTCCTCCGCGACCTCAGCCGCCTCTGCCACCGAGGCCATGAAATTACCCTCGTCATCCTCCGCGGTGGCCATGTTCGTGGCGATCTCGCGGATTCTCGGAGACAGCGCCTCGTCGAGCGCCTCATAAAACGTCTTTCCGTCGACGTCTCGGGCGAGTTCTATCGCGACCTCCTTATCGTAATCACCATCCAGCAGTCCCTTTTCCCGTTGCGCGCGCGCTTTGTCGGCGTCGACGTACATCGCGAGCGCGTAAACCTTTACGTCGAGAATCGCGATGCGTTTCGTTCTGCAACCGGCGCCGATCGCCGTCAATCCCGACGCGTTCGTATCGGGGAATGATATCTTCGTCGACGGGTCCGTCACCGCCGCTCTCACCGCCGTCGATCGACGCGCGGATCCACGCGCGCGCACTCGCGGGCGCGTCGCGATGATCATCGCGTTGCTATTGAGCGCTCGCACGGAGGTCGACATGTTGCTTCCTCGCGCGGTGTTGTGACGCGCGCGCGGGCGCGCTCAGTCCTTCTCGCGTTCGCTCGCGACGAGGGCGTCGATCTCATCCGGCGTCAATCCCTCGAACGCGTCGTCGTGCGCGAATTCCAAGGGCATTGACGTCCCCATGTGCGCGCGAATGGCGTCTCGCGCGCGTCGCTCCAGCGCTGCGCGTTCCTTCTCGACTTTTTCGCGGCGTTGAAGTTCGCTGGTGACCAGTTTGTTCCCGAACCACGCCAAGAAGGACCCCACGACGACGACGAAGACGGCGTTTTGCCAGCGGGGAATGTGCCTGTCGGCGTCGCTGACGTCCACCTCGGTCCACGAGAAGAGCGGGGACGATCCCGCGTAGACTTTGCTCGCGGCGCGCGCTTCAGCTGCTTTGCGCATGGAATCTTCGTCGTCCGATTTCTGCGACGACGCCGCGCTCGACGCGATCGCGCGCGACGTGGACGCGCGCTCGACGTGTGTTTGGAGCGATCGCGCGCGCAGCGCCGCGCGGCGAAGCATGTCGACGCCGCGTGCGCACGACTGTGGGACAAACCAACTGTCTGTCTGTTACTACTACGGCTACGGCTTCTACTTGGCCTCCTCTGGCGAGGCTAAATCCTTTCGCTCAGCGGTGGCGCTCTGTTCGCTATCTAAAACTTCGACGATGGATTTGACGACGTCCCGGCGGTGGGAGATGTCCATGCCCGGCGACGCGATTTTCTTCATGAGGAGCGCGTCAAGTTCCGCGCGTAGATGTTTGAATAAAACCGCCACGCGCGGCGCGGCTCGAAAGTGAATCCAATTATCGCACGTAGCGCTTGAACGCTCGTGGTTGACTTTGATTTTACCTCCAAAGAGTAACAGAGGATAAGGACCGACCGCAGTCGCGTCTCGAATGTACACCTTGGTCGTGCGTACTTTTTCGTGATACAGAAGAAAACGTGAATCGAAATTCGTCAATCCATAACACACGGACGTCGGATGCAAGTGTACGTCGGTGTCATTCTTCGTGCGTACGCTGACGGTGTTAGTGGGATACCTGGAGCGCGCGCGGGTTTCTTCCGTCTTCGGCGCGGCGGAGACGCTCGCGACGTTTGGATACAAGCCTGCACAGATGATCGCTCGCACGAGCGATTCATTCCCTGCGTTCACACTCGCTTCCGCGAGCACACTTTCAAGTTTATTTCGCCGCCCGGTTTTCATTTTATTCACCGCGACCGGAGGAGCGGTTGCATCACCGAGTGCACCGGCGCCGGAACGAAGAAATCCAATCTGGTCCAAAAGCTCGGTGTACTGCTGTCGCATTTCCGAAATTTGTTTCAAAGTTTGACCAGATAAGAAGAGCTTTGATAGATAATCACGTTCAAATCCGCGTCCCTTTGAGCGTGCGTGTATCCAGCCAGCGTATGCGCGCACGAGTGTCAGGTGATCGCTCGCTTGCGCAGCGATTTTCCTCTTCGCGGCGTCGGCTTCGTCTCTTTTATCCATCGGCGCCAAGAAGGGAGATCGGAATCCAACACCAGCGGCGATCGTCAATATGGGATCCAAACAAGAAAACATGGCGCCGTACAACATCATCTTTCCAAGTCTTGCGTCGACTGGAAGCTCGGCGAGGTGATGACCGAGCGCGGTGAGCTCATCCTTCGAGTCGACGGCGTCCAACTCGTGCAACGATCTCAGCGCAGAGGCGATGGCGTCTTCGGGTGGAGGCTCGATCGCCATCGACAGAAACTTTCGAATGTCTCCGAGTCCAAGAATCTTAATTTGTAGGCACAGGGCATCCAATGGTGTTCGCAAAATCTCTGGAGTGGTGAAATCGGCGAGCACCGTCGATTCCGTCTTCGTGCTGTACATGTGGAAGCAGTAGCCTTCGCGAACGCGTCCCGCACGACCACGACGCTGTCGACTGCTCGCCTTGCTGCACCAAGCCGTCACAAGAGCAGACATTCGCGTGGACGGATCGTACTGCGTTTCACGCACGCGACCGCTATCGATGACGAACACAACGTCATCAATCGTGATTGACGTTTCCGCGATGTTTGTCGCCATGACGACTTTTCGCTTTCCCGGCGGAGGTTTACTAAAAGTCAGGCGTTGCTCTTCAGAGCTGAGCGTCGAGTGGAGTGGGATCAGCACGAAACGAGACTCGACATCTTCCAGATTCGCTCTTAGTCGATCGTGAAGGGTGCGAATCTCAGCCATACCGGGCAGAAAAATCAGCACCGCACCTTCTTCGTACTCATCCGCGATGAGGGCGACGAGAAGTTCAATGAGCTCGTAATTGATTTTCTCCTCGTCTATCACCTGCAAACTCTTCCACGTCGTTTCGCTGTACTCTGGATACATCTCGCGCGTCTCTGGACGAACGTCGCTCGTCGCCGAACGCTCGAAGGATTCCTCGACGGCTTCGCGCAAGGCGGCTCCTCGCGCTCCACCACCGCCCGGCATCTTGAACATTCTGCCGCCGCGACTCGGCTCGACGCCCAGCGCGAATTCACCGTCGGGCTCACAGATGTAGCCCGTCGCTTCTATGGCATCCTCCAATCTGTACTCAGCCACAGGAAACGTTCGTCCGGGTATTTCGACGACTGGACACGTCGTTTCCAGGTGCGACTCGAAGTAATTCTTGAACAACTCCGCGTTGACAGTGGCAGACATGGCGACGAGATGAAAATCTTTCCGTCTAGCGGCGAGAGATCGAAGAATCACGAGTAAGAAATCGCTGAGTAAATCGCGTTCATGCACCTCGTCCACGACGACGTGAGACACTCCAGTCAGATTTGGATCAGTCTGTAAACGACGCAGTAAAATACCAGTCGTGCAGAAGAGCATTCGCGTCTTCTCGCTTTGCTTGCTCTCTAATCGAATACTGTAACCGACGGTGTCGCCTATTCGCTCGCAACGCTCGTTTGCGACGCGTTCAGCGACTGCAATCGCAGATAAACGTCTCGGCTGAGTGATGATTATGCTCGTCTCTCCACCCTTACCCGCACGCACAGCCTCTTCAAAGATAAACTGAGGCACTTGCGTTGTTTTACCGCAACCCGTCGCGCCACTCACGACTGCGGCATTCGAGTCTTCGATTGCCTGAAGGACTACGTCCTTCAAATCGCGAGCGGGGAGTTTGGAACGAATTTCTTGCATGTCACGCCACTGTTTCGTTTTCTCTTTCGCGAGCTCCGCATCGAAGAGTCTTTTGCTGATCTCGGCCCTTTGTTCCGCGTTTATCTTTTCCGCACGTATTCCGGAAACTCCAGCGAGGATACTTGCCGTGGCCGTCGCGAGTTCGTCTTCCTGTATCTCTTCCTCTGGTGCCGCTTGCTTATCCAGACCCGCTTTTTTGACCTGATTCGCGAGCCAACCACCTTTGGCCTTACCGCTCTTGCCAGTTTTCCCATCTGTTTCTTCCGACGCCGGTGTCTGTTTCAATTTACTGGCATTTGGCACGATTTTCTTTTTTACTTTCGCCGCTCTCGCATTCGCCTCTTCCAGTCGTCGCGCATGCTCTCGTTCCCATCGAGTCAACTTTGCCTCGAGTGAAAAATCCTCACACGCCTCTTCGCTCGCGAGGGCGTCCGAACTCGCGGCTCGATCTGATTGCTCTTCGGGTTGCGCGACTTCGCACTCAGCTCGCGCTTTTTCCTCAGCCATCATGGCGCGAAAGTATTTGATCCGTCTGAGTCTCTCCTCCTCCGCGGCTTCTTCTTTCGCTTGCTGAGCCTCCAAGCGCTCATACGTTCGTTTTATGTGTGCACCGCGACCAGTGAGCACGAACGCGTCGGCTTTGTCGTCGACGTCATCCACCTGCACGCGTTCGGGCTCGGCGTCGACGATGCCGCGTTCCGCGAGAATCGTCGGCATATTTTCTTGCAACCACACCACCATCGCGTACACCGCCGCTTCGCCGACGTACGCGTACGCCTGCGCGGCGATGGTTGCGTTTATCGATCGACGAATCTCCAGTGGTAACTTGTCGTGACACACCACGAATAACGCAGCCTCGGCTGGATACAAATTATCCGGCGGAAAATGGATTTCGAGTTCGCACGGTTCCCACAGAACACCGTTCGCGTCCTCTTCCAACGTCACCTTCACTCTCCACAATTTATTCTCTTCGACGATTTTGAAATCTTCCTCCAAAATCGCCTCGAGCGCCATGGCCTCTTCCCCGCGCTCGGCCAGCGTCTCTTCCTCGTTTGGCGTCGACGGCGTCGACGTCTCGGCGGGTTGTAACGATTTCAACAGGGCGAACGTCGCGTCCTCTTCGACCCACCCCGCCGATTCCAATGCCTCTCTCGCTTCAGCTTTCGAGAATCCCATCGTCATCAATCTCGCCAGCATTGCGCGCTGCAATAACAACACGTACGGATCCTCGACTGGAGCGTCGCTCACCGCCGCCGAATTGACGAGCGTCGTCCCGCTCACGTCGAGCGACGTCTTCGACGGACCTTGCGTTTTCGACGCCTCGCTCAGACGCACGAACGCATCCGGCATATCATCCTTCGGCACGCGCAAACACAACCAATCCAACACCATCCCCAAGCGTTCGATCGCGTGCGTATTCGTCTCGCCGACTTCCGGATTGGCGCGAATCGCCTCCTCCGTCCACGCCTCGTCGAACCCTTGCTCCAACACTCTTCTCCGCAATCGATCCTCCCGAAGCCGCTTCGCGCGCGCGACCCGCTCTTGCTCTTCCCTCTCCGTCAGCGCTTTCGCCGCTTTCGCCGCGACCCACGACCCGTGTCGCTCTTGGGCGCTGATTTCGTCCAAAACCGTCGCCGCCGTCTTCGCTCTCGTCGCCTTCGCGTCTCGCGTCAATCCCGCCGCTCGTCCACGAACGATCGGCGCCGCTAAATTCGCCCGCATCAACCGTTCCCGCGCCATCTCCACCTCTGATTTCTCACCCACTTCCTCGACGTCTCCTTCTCCGCGCGCGCGTTCGTCCTCTTCGCGTCGTCTCCCGAGCATCGCGTGCGCCGCGTCCGCCGCGCGCTCCGTCATGTGTAAAATCTCCACCTCCGAGGCGTCTCCCGCGCCGTTTCCCGCGCGTCTCGCGCCGGGCACGATGCCCAACCCATCGACACCGTATTCCCGCCCGTCATCGGTTCGCGGTGCGCGCGCGTCGTCGCGTGCGACGTCGAGCGGTCGGTGGACCCAATCGCCGTCGTCGTCACTCTCGGCGCCGTCGACGCGCACGCGCACGTTGAGGACCTCGATCGAGCCGCCACCGACTCGAGGACGGGTCTCGGGGAGCGCGGGGCGACGCCGCATCGTCACCGATCGGGCGTCGCCGCGAACTGTCGCGGGATGATTGATCGATGGGCGAGACGAGTGAATGAATGAATGAAACGTCGTCGTCGCGTTTGATTTCGACTACAAAGGACTCACGCGCCTCGCCAATCCGGACGATCTCGAACGCTCCCGAACGGATTAAACCCGCGCTCGGGTCCCGTGGAGACGACGGTGTTCATCTGACGCAATTGTTTCTTGGCGCGTCCCGACGCCCGCACGGCGCCGCGACCGGTGAGAATCCAAAAGACGGCGCGAATCGCGTACGCGAGCGTCCAAAATACCAGTCTAAACGGCGTCGACGCGACGTAGACGACGGCGTTTTCAAAACTCAGCGTAGAGGCGAGGTATTTGACCGTCATGAACCATCGCGCGATGATATTTTCATTCGTCTTGGTGTCGCCCCAGAGTCGACGCTCCACCTCGACGGCGAGACGACGCTGCTCCGCCTCGGTGACGGGACGCGGGGGGCGGTCAACCTTGAATTTAAACAACACGCTTCCGTCGCGTAAATCGATGCGTTCGACGTCCAACGCACGTCTCGCCTGTGCGGGGAGAATAGGAAGAACACTCGTCAGTCAATCAAATCAATCCATCGCATCGCATCGAAATCAATTCATAAAAAATCAATCATTCGCCGCGTTCGCGCGTACCCGTTTCTTCACCAACGACTCCACCTCCTTCTCCACCTCCCGCTCCACCATCTGACTCCGCATCTCTCGCTCTACCCTCCTCCGTCTCTCGATCACCTCATCCGCCCTGTTCTTCGTTCGTCTCTTTTCATTCGCCGCCGGTCGCATGGCGCCGCGCGCGCGTCTCGCGCTCGCGCCAATCGCGCCC
>PVBE010436715.1_pt1 | contig 10549 bp, 5 predicted proteins | sample 1631181 | NCBI WGS metagenome assembly PVBE01 (sample SAMN08397723, study PRJNA350692) | Marine metagenome, whole genome shotgun sequencing project. | isolation source: water | place: Pacific Ocean | collected 2012-04 | reverse complement strand
CTCGTTTCTGGGCGCGATGACGATGAACTCGCGCTCATTCGCCGGCACCGCGTGCCGCTCCGAGACTGGCTTCAGCGGCACACCGGCTGGCATTTGCATATCGAACCGGGCTTTGCGCGCCTGCAAAAGCGACCCGGACACCACGGATTGGGGCGAGGCGCGCGCGACGCTCGCACCGGTCAGCCCTTCACTCGCCGGCGGTACGTCCTCTTGTGTTTGGCGCTTGCGGCGTTGGAGCGCACCGAACGTCAGACGACGCTCGGCCGCATCGCCGACGACGTGCTCGCTCTGGCTCACAGCGATCCGGAGATTGTCGCCGCGGGGATCGACTTTACTCTGGAATGTCGCGCGGATCGTCGGGACTTGGTTGCGGTCGTCCGCTGGCTGCTCGAGGTACGCGCCATCGTCCGCATCGACGGTCAAGAGGACGATTACGTTTCCGGGCGTGGCGACGTGCTCTACCGCGTCGAGCATTCGCTCCTGGCGTGGCTTCCGCAGTGGCTCACGCCGCCGTCGCTCATCGAAGAAGAGCACACGGATCACCGCCTCGAAGCGCTGAGCGAAGCGGGGCACCTCGAGTCGAGCGAGGCGAGACGCGAAGCGCGGCGGCACCGCCTGGCGCGCCGGCTGCTCGACGATCCGGTGCTCTATTTCGAAGAATTGAGTGACGGAGACGTTGAGTACCTGAACCGCATCCGCGGTTCCGTCGTGCGCGATCTCGCCGAAACGACGGGGCTCGAGGTGGAGCAGCGCGCGGAAGGGATCGCTCTCGTCGATCGCCACGGTGAATTGACCGACGCCAAGTTGCCTGAAGAGGGGACCGAGGGGCATACCACGCTGCTGGTCGCCGAGTTGCTCGCAGAACATCTTCGCCAAGACGCGCCGGAGACTCTAGAGCACCAGCAGGTCTGCGAGCACCTCGTGGCGATGCGCGCAGTGCATGGGCGCTATTGGCGCAAGGCCGCCCGAGAGCCAGGCAGCGAGGAGAGCTTGGCGGCGGCAGCGCTGCATCGGCTCGCGGAACTCGATCTGATCCGCGTCGATGACGAGAGCGCGATCCGGCCGATGCCGGCCATCGCACGTTACGCGCTGATGGCGCCCCAGATCACGGGAGAAATCACAGGAGAAATCCACGATGGCATACGTGACTGAGCACCCCCAACCTACGAGATCTCGTTGGCAGCCGCTGCGTGGCGGTCTGATCAACCTCTACCTCTATGACAACCAGGAGTTCCGCTACGAGGATGGGAAACTCCTCTTGCGCGGCAATAATGGTACGGGCAAGTCACGGGTGCTGGCGTTGCAGCTGCCCTTCTTGCTCGACGGCCGCGTCGAACCGAGCCGCGTCGAACCTGACGGTGACCCGGCGAAACGCATGGAGTGGCACCTCCTGCTCGGCACCCGTTACGAGGATCGCGTGGGCTATAGCTGGCTCGAGTTCGGCCGCCTCAACGCCGAGGGGGAGCCTGAGTTCTTGACCGTGGGTATCGGCATGCACGCTGTGCGCGGACGCGGCGCGCCCAAGCGCTGGTACTTCGTCACACCGGCGCGGATGGACGAACAACTCCAGCTCGTGGGCGATCACGGCGCGCCTCTGCTGCGCCCGGCGCTGGAAGAGCAGCTCGCTGCCCACGGTGGCCATGTCTTCGCGAGCGCTGAGGCCTACCGCGATGAACTCGACCGGCGCCTCTTCGGGCTCGGGCGGACTCGCTACGAGGCGCTGCTCGGGCTTCTGATCCAGCTGCGCCGCCCCCAGTTGAGCCGCAAGCTCGACGAAGCGCAGCTGTCGAACGCGCTGAGCGAGGCGTTACAGCCGCTGGCGCCGAGCGTGCTGCGAGATGTTGCGGACGCGTTTCAGAATGTGGAGCGCGACCGCGCGGAGCTCGACGCCTGTCGGGAAGCGGAAGGGCACGTCCGCGCCTTTGTGGATGATCATCACGCTTACTTGCGCATCGAGGCGCGCCTGCGCGCCGAGGCTTTGCGAGATGCCAACGCAAGCTACGAAGAGCTCGGCCGCCAACGGAGTGCACTCGAGCGCACGCAGACGCAAAGCGAGAGTGCGCGGGAATCCATCGCGCTCGAACTGCCTGCAATCGAAGAGCGCGTCGAGGTGCTGAACGGCGAGATGGAAGGCCTCCGGCAGTCCCAGGCGATGCAGAACGCGCAGCTCTTGCAGCAGCTCGCCGAGCAGGTCGAGCACTACGAGAGCGAGGAGGCTCAGGCGGCCAAGCGACATCAGAGCGCGATGACCCAGCACGGGCGCCGACAGACAGAACGTGACGAGTGCGCCGCGGGTACGGCCACGGTAGCCCGTGCGCTGACTGAACCGCTCGCGCGCGCGGGGGAGGTGCTCGCGGCGGCGTGCATGCCGGCCGATCTGCACGCGCGGCTTGCAAACGTCACGAAGCCTGAACGAGAAGGGCGAGAAGGGCCGGACGAACTCGAGGGACTCGCGCAGAAGGCAGCGTGCGCAACGCGCCAAGCGTGGAAGCGCCAATGCGAGTCGGTGGAGCACTTGGAGCGTTTGTCCAATCGACTTTGCGAGTCGGAGCGAGTCTGCGAGAAAAAGACAGATCTCGAAGACCGCGCTCGCAAGCGCCACGCGGCCGCCGAAGGGGCTTTCGAGGCGGCGCAGGCGGCGCGGGATACTGCGCGGACAGCACTTGGTAGCGACTACGAGATATGGCGAGCCGGGCTCCATGAGCTCGCAAATTGCGTACCGAGCTCCCTCACTGAGGAAATCGCCGCCTTTGCGGAGCAGCCAGAAGGGATCGCTCCGACCCGTTTCGTGGCCGCGACCGCCCACGACGGCGTTCGTGATCGCCTGACGGCCGAGCGCGCTACGCTCGAGCGCGAACGCTCCGACGTAGAGGCGGAGATCGAGCGCTGGACCGCCGAACGTGAGCGGCTCGCGCGCGGCGACGAGACGCCTCCTCCCGCCGCACCCGGGCGCGACATGGAATCACGTCGAGAACGCGGCGGTGCCCCGCTGTGGAAAGTGTGTGATTTTACGGAGGGGCTCAGCGCGTCCGCACGCGCCGGAATAGAGGCCGCCCTCGAAGGCGCCGGGCTGCTCGACGGCTGGCTGCCACCGAACGGGGATGCCGCGCTGCTCGGTGCAAGCGACGCCTTTGTGGTACCCCTCACCCCGGTCGAAGGGCCATCGCTGGCGGATGTGCTTTCGGTGGCGCTCGACGAGAACGATCCCCGCGCGGCGCAGCTCGACGCTGAACGAATCCACGCGGTTCTGGCTTCCATCGGGTTCGGCGAAGGCGAGGGCCAGACCTGGGTGGACAGCAACGGTCGCTACCAACTCGGGCCCCTCATCGGTCGGTTGCAGAAGCCGCACCCGAAGCACATCGGACACGGCGCGCGGGAAATGGAACGCAAGCACCGCTTGGCGGAAGCCGAAACCGAGCTCGCTCGGGTGGAGCAGCAACTATCTGCGCTGGAGGGTTCGATCAAGACGCTGGAGTCTCGCCTGGAGCGTGCCGGTCGGGAGCGAGATAGCGCCCCCGATGGCAACTTGCTACATGCGGCGGCGCTCAACGTCGCGCATGCGGAGCAACAGCTGGACAGCGAGCGGCTAGAGCTTGGCCATGCCGTCCGAGAGCTTGAAGGAGCGCGAGTCGCGGTAGATGAGGCAAGACAAACGCTCTCGTCTGCGGCCACTGAACTCGGACTCTCGGACGCCGTCGGGCGCCTCGTCGACGTCAGGCGCGCCCTCGACAGACTCGTGGACGTGGTCGAGCGCTGGCTCACGGCGATCGGTGGGCTTGTAAACGCTTTGCGCGCGGTCGTTTCGGCAAATGAGCGACTGGCGGAAGCTGCTCAGGCCGAACGTGACCGCCGGCTTGAACACGAGCGGCTGGCTCGCGAGCGCGCCCGCCGGGCGGCACAGCGCGACGCACTCGAGGCCAGCGTCGGGCAGGAGGTTCGCGAAGTGATGGCCCGCCTTGAGCACGCGGAGCGCGCGCAGCGAGCTGCGACCGCCGAACACACCACAGCGAAGAACGCGCTTCACGAACGCGAAAAAGAACTTGAGCGTGTCCTCGGGAACCTCGAGGCGCTCGCTCCCCAGCTCAAGGACCACGAGCAGATCCGGGAGCGAGCAGCGGAGACCTTCCGTACGCTCTGCGGCACCGGACTACTCGAGGGGGCACACGATTCGTTTGAGGCCTGGTCGGACGCCTTGAGCTGGGGCAGCCGGCGCGCTGTCGAGGTCGCGCGCGCGATGGGGCGAGCCCTCGCCAACATCGACACGGACGACGCCACTCGCGACCGCGCGAAGAGCCGGGTCCAGCGGCGCTTCGTCGAACTTTCCCGGGCGCTCGCCGACCATCGGCTCAACCCGCGTCTCGAGGAACGTGTCGGAGTGTCCGTCGTCGTCACGCCACTGCGCGGTCACGACACGACGGCGGCCCAGCTCGCCGTGCACTTCGTGGACGAAGTGCGCAAGCGCGAGCAACTCCTCGAAGAAGAGGAGCGCGAGGTCATCGAAAACCACCTACTCGACCAACTGGGGCTGCACCTACAGCAGCGCTTGCGAGAAGCTGGGGAGCTCGTGGCCGGCATGAACCGCGAGATCGAAAGTCGACCGATGAGTACCGGGATGCGGCTCAAGTTCAGCTGGGATCCGGAGGACGAGTTGGCAGCTGGATGGCAACGCATACGGAAACTCATGGGATCAATGGGTAGCCTATGGACCCCGGCCGAGCGGGAGGAGGTGGCCGCCTTTCTCCGTGAACGCATGGACCGAGCACGGGAGGACCACCCGGGCACCAGCTCCGAAGACCAGCTCCGGATCGGTCTCGACTACCGCCGCTGGCATCGTTTCCGGGTCATGCGCGAGCAGGACGGAAACTGGCGACGCCTCACGCGACGTACTCACGGGACCGGGTCAGGAGGCGAGAAGGCCATCGCCCTCACCATCCCACAACTGGCGGCGGCAGCGGCCCACTACGGCAGCGCGCGAGAGGACGCGCCGCGGCTGATCCTCATGGATGAGGCGTTCGCCGGCGTGGACAGCGACATGCGCAAGAAGTGCATGGGGCTCCTCAGCGCCTTTGATCTGGACGTGGTGATGACCAGCGAACGAGAGTGGGGCTGCTACGAAACCGTGCCGGGTCTCGCCATCTATCAGCTCGTGACGCGACCAGGTGTTGACGCCGTGCATGCAACTCGCTGGGTGTGGAATGGTTGCGAGCGCATTCGCGACGCGTTGCCGGTTTCGGGAGCGGCTGAATGACCCATGACCAGCGAATCGAGAGCACCCTCGGCGTCCAGCCACTCGAGCGGCTCAGGCGGCGTCTTCGCGCCCGCATCGAGGCTGGCGGAGCGCTAGATACACCGCTGGTCCTCAAGGACCCCAGCTCCGACGAACGGCGCGCCGTCGAGAGTCTGCTCGGTCGCAAGCCGCGCCTGGGCGCCGGCCTTTCCGTGAGACCGGCAGACTTGGAAGCCCGGCTGCAAAGCGCGGGCATCGCCGACACGCTTCGGGACGCGCTCGAGGCGTTGGAGGGCCCCATTGTCGATAGCGCCACAGCGCGCGAAGCCGAGTCCCGGGCCTGGGCGAAAGCGCGAAATCCGCTCGAACGCGCCGCCGCCGCGGGGAGTCCGCTGGCGCTCACGGTTTGGGACCAACTCGTCGCAGAAGGAACCATCAAACGACTCTCCGGCGGTTCTCCCCTACGGGCGGCGGAGCTGGCGCAGTCGCTGGCGGCGGTTTCCCAGCTACTGCCACCGCGCGAACGGCTCCCTTCCGCGCCTTCGATGGCCCTCGCCGAACTGGCCGCACGGGCTACCGGGGACGCCCATGCCCTCGATCAAGGCGCGGCGCTTGCTGCGCTCGCCTTGCGCTACGCGTCGGCGCTCGGTGATGCATCGACGCTCGGTGACGCGATTGCGGCGAGCGCTGGTGATCGGCGCGCTGCTTGGGCGCAGGTAGGCGTGGAGATGGACCCGCTGTCGAGTCACGCGCTCGTGCTGAATCTCACGCCTTCGGACGACGGCGTCGTCGCGACGAGCATGCGCGCCCACGCTGCCGTCGGAGAGCCGCTCCGAATCACGCTCCGGGCCCTCACCCGCCATCGACCCGAGCTTTGCGGCACCGCCGGGCAGAGCATCTTCGTGTGCGAGAACCCGTCCGTGGTGCTTGCCGCCGCGCGCGAGCTGGGTCCGAATTCCGCACCGCTCGTTTGCGTCGAGGGGCAGCCGAGCCTCGCCGTCCGGCGCTTGCTCGAGCAGCTCAGTCGAGCCGGCGCGCGCCTTCGCTACCACGGGGACTTCGATTGGCCGGGGCTGCGCATTGCGGAGTTCGTCCTGCGCCAGGTCAACGCGGAGCCGTGGCGCTTTGGCTGCGCCGACTACGAGCGGTCGCCTGCCGGGCCCGCGCTGACGGGAGAGTCCGTGCAGGCGCCCTGGGATCCGGCGCTCTCGGCCGCCATGCAGCGGCGTCGAGTCGCCGTGCATGAGGAGAGCGTGATGGCGACGCTGCTGGCGGACCTGAATCGCGATGCGGAACTCTCTGGCTAGCGAGAGCGCTCCACCGCCCAAATTGACGTTCAAGCCGGAGCCGAAACGCGGTAGGGAAACGCGATGGACCTGAACGCCGACATCGGCCTAGCCAGCGAAGTCGATGCGGGCGCCGCCCTTGAGCCGGGCACCGATTCTGGGAATGTTGGGAACGAGGCCTTTCTGGAGCTGCGGTCCCTGGCAAATCGTCGCAGCGGCGCGATCCCGCCAGAACTCCTCGCGAGTCACGCGCTCGCCGTCACTCAGGGTGCCGACTGGCCGGTGCACGAGGCAGCTTTGCAGGCGTTGCTCAGGCGGGTGGGGTTTGCCAAGCGCGATCAGCTTCGTGTAGCGACGCGGCCAGGACGAGCCACGCCCCTCGGTTTCTACGTCATCCGCCGTAAGGGCCAAAAGAAGTCAGAGCGGCCCTATGTCACGGTGCTCGAGAGTCTGGCCCCGCCGCGAGGCAGCTGCGATTGCCCGGACTATCTCAAGGGTTCTCTGGGGTTGTGTAAGCACTTGCTGGCGATTCTGGATGATCAGTACTCACAGTCGGAAGCCCGCGTAGCGAAGGCGCTTGCCGCAGCCAAGACTCAGACCGATGGGGCCGCGATCGTCCCCGGCCCGCGCTTCAACCCGATTCGGCCGCTACGAGGATCCGGCGATCTGCTGCAGCAAATCGAGTGGCCGACGCTCGCGGTCGGCCAGTCATCGCGTCGGCCGTCGGCCGCACGTCGTCGCGCGTCGCATCGTTTCGTGGTGGGCAAGGACGGCACCACAGCCCTGCGTGCCGTGCCCACGGATCCAAAGCGCCGTCTCAGTGTCGTTTCGGATCTGCTGAGCGTTCTTCGGTCGGCGAGGTCTAAGACAGGTACCGATATCGCAGCCGATCCGGCCTTGAAAGCACACCTCATTCGCGAGAAGGCACGTCTCACGGACCTCCTCGCCAACCGCAAGCTGGTCAAGTCCAGCACAACCGCACTCCGCGGGCTCAAGCGCAAGCTCTACCCCTACCAGCTTGAAGGCGTGCAGCGCTTCCTATCGTCGGGTCGACTCCTGCTCGCCGACGACATGGGCCTCGGCAAGACCGTTCAGGCCGCAGCGGCTTGTCACGCGCTCTTTCACACGGGCCGCGTGCGATGCGGCGTGCTGATCGTGCCGGCGAGCCTCAAGGGCCAATGGCTCCGCGAATGGGAGGCGACCACGGACGTGCCCGCCGAGATGGTGGAGGGGCGACCGGCAGAGCGGGCGGAACAGTACCGCAGGCTCCGCTCGGGATTTCTCATCATGAACTATGAGCAGCTCCTTCGGGATCTCGATCTCGTTCGTGAACTCGGTCCCGATATGGTTGTGCTCGACGAGGCTCAGCGCATCAAGAACTGGGCGACCAAGACATCCATGTATGTCAAGGCGCTCGCTCCTCGCTATCGCCTAGTCCTCACCGGCACGCCCATGGAGAACCGGATCGAAGAGCTGGCGTCGGTGCTCGATTGGGTGGACGACTTCGCGTTAGCTCCGAAGTGGCGGCTCGTCCCGTGGCATACGCAGGTGGGGGGGGACGGAGGCGCTGGGCGCTTTGCAGCTCGCAACCTGGAGACCCTGCGAGCGCGCATGGAGGGATGCGTTCTTCGTCGAGTTCGGAAGGACGTGCTCAAACAGCTTCCGCCACGGACCGATGTGCGTGTGCCCGTGCAGATGACCGAGCAGCAAACCGAGGCACACGCCGAGCTGGAGCAACCGATTGCTTCGCTCGCGTCCAGAGCTCGGAAACGTCCGCTGACGCAACCAGAATTCTTGCGCCTAATGCAACTCCTGACTGCGCAACGCATGATCTCAAACGGACTCGGTCAGGTCAATTTCGAGAGCATCTGGCCCACATACTCGAGGGTTGAGAGGCCGGATGCGGCCCTCATCGACGGGCTCTTTTCGCCGAAGTTGCACGAGCTGCGTCGCCTGATCACCGACGTAGCGATCCAACAGGAGCGCACGGTCGTCGTGTTCAGCCAATGGCGCCGCATGCTTCGGCTTGCGCACTGGGCGGTGCGAGATCTGCTGAAGGACGCTGGCCTGCGCGCTGTCTTCTTTACAGGGGCGGAGAAGCAGCGGCAGCGAACCCAGAACGTGATCGAGCTGCACGACGATCCGGCAGTACGGGTGATGTTTCTCAGCGACGCCGGCGGCGTGGGGCTCAACCTGCAGCGCGCTGCCTCGTGTTGCATCAACCTCGAGATGCCCTGGAATCCGGCTGTCCTCGAGCAGCGCATCGGGCGCATCTACCGGCTGGGCCAGGAGCGTCCGATCGATGTCTACAACCTGGTAACGGAAACCGGGATCGAATCGCGGATCAGCCGGTCCGTCGCGGGAAAGCGCGCGTTCTTCTCAGGTCTCTTCGACGGAACCAGCGACGAGATTCGTTTCGAATCGGACGGCTCCTTCCTCTCGCAGCTCGAGCGGCTCGTGGAGCCGGCGGAGGTTCCCGGAGCTACCACGAAACAAGATGGCCGGCAGGAAGATGCGGACGTTGAAGAAGACGATCCGGACTTTGCGCAACTGGCCAACGCTGATCCCGACGACAGCGTGACCGGAAGGCCGGCGCCAGCGGTCGATCAGGCGAGCGTTGCGGTTGACCAGTCGCGCGCGCCGAGCGCCGCTGCGACGCGGCCAACCGATGAGACCATTCGTGAACTCTTCGGCGCGATCACCGTTCGGCAGACAGAACGCGGAGGGATTGCCATCGAAGCCCCTCCCGAAGCCGCTGCGGCGCTCGTTTCCGTCTTTGAGGGAATGGCGAACCTGCTGCGGACCCAGGAACGCCGACCCTGAGGGCCCGCTCAAGAATAACTTCGGTGTTTTGGGACCGATCCATCCCACCTAGCTGCGTTGCTTCTCCTCGAAATAGCCCTGCTATTCCTCGTCGTCGCGCCTTGCCAGGTGGGCGCCTCGTCCCCCCTCCACCGAAGCTATTCTTGAGCGGGCCCTGAGGCGCGGGCCGAGCGTAGTTGACCAGTCATCTGACTAGTCAGATACTTCCGCCATGGCGAAACGCAGCGCTTCAACGGAGACGACCATTGCTGTGAGCGAGTTCAAGGCCAAGTGTCTGGGACTGCTGGAGGAGCTTGCGGCCACGGGAGAAACTCTGATCGTGACCAAGCGCGGAAAACCCATCGCGCGGGTCGAGAGGATTCGAACCGCTGTCGAGACCCTCGAGGGCGCATGGGCTGGAGCCTGTGTCGCTGACGACATCGTCGAGGCCGATTGGTCAGAGGAGTTTGAGGCGACGCGCTGAGCATGCGTTATCTGCTTGATACGCATGTTCTGGTTTGGTGGCTGACATCTTCGTGTCGGCTGTCGCCCCGCTACCGTCGGACTATTCGCAACGCGGAGAAGCGTGGTGAAGCGATTGCCGTAGCAACCATCAGTCTCTGGGAGATCGCCAGGCTGGTTGAGCGTGGGCGCATCAAGTTGCCGCACCCTGTCGTCGATGCATTGGACGCCATCGCGCGGGCGCCTCTGCTGAGACTCGTCGGCATCGACGCGCAGATGGCTGCTGACAGCGCCGCTCTGGGTGCGCAGTTCCCTCGGGATCCCGTCGACCAGATCATTGCCGCGACAGCCCGCCGCCACTCCCTGATTTTGCTCACAGAGGATGAGCGCATTCGGGACTCGGGGGCGGTTAGGGTGCTCTGAACAGGGTGCAGGCGACCCTGCGAGTAGCGCCGACGGGGCATTGGGGCATTTCGGCCCGCCCCACCGCAGCTTTTCGTCGGGCGGGATAAGTGGTAGCTGGCCTTATGCATGCTTTTCAGGTTCTTGGAGTTGTTGGCAGTCTCTCACTCGCTTCGCTGGTCATCGGCTGCGGTGGTTCGATAGACACCGCCGGAGCGAGCGAGCCTCTCTGCACGGCTGGGACGACGCAGGCGTGCCTCGGACCAGGGCAGTGTGCGGGCGCGCAAGAGTGCATGCCCGATGGGCTCGCTTACAGTTCCTGCGATTGCGGGGGAGTGACCGGCGGATCCGGCGGCACTTTGGGTTCGGG
>PVBE012972337.1_pt1 | contig 10550 bp, 8 predicted proteins | sample 1631181 | NCBI WGS metagenome assembly PVBE01 (sample SAMN08397723, study PRJNA350692) | Marine metagenome, whole genome shotgun sequencing project. | isolation source: water | place: Pacific Ocean | collected 2012-04 | reverse complement strand
CCCGAGGCGGGGCGCGATATCATCAATAAATACCGCTTACAGGGCGAGGCTCAGCACTGGCACGGACTAGTATAAATTTCGAGCCTGAGGCCTCCGCGGTCTTTGCGGTCTCGAATTCCTAAGCGTCGCAGGCAGGAGGGGAGGCTAATTCATTCCAATATTAATTAGAGCCAAGGGAAGGCAGGATGTCACGGCGGTTGCTCCAAAGAAGTAAGAATAACCTATGTCCGGCCTTGCCAGTGGGGAAGTGTGGTATGTGCGGGCTAGAACATGCTCACAGAGCCCCCTTCCGCGCCCCAGGGAAGGCCCTGAGAGGATGGACCGGTGGAGCTCAGTGCTGGTTATGATGATGAACAAACGCCCACCGCATGAGAGCCGCCCGGGCCCAGGACGTTCCTGCACCTAACTCCATTGTGATTCCAAGGTCCCAGCAAGCTAAGTGGTCAACTTCAAGTTCTCTTGTTGGGCCCGTACTGGTGGAATATAGATTTGCTCGTGGAAGGCGCCGAACTTTAATTTCCCCGTCAGTTAGGCAATGTACAGTAATTTGTCAGTAACGAGGTTATATGAGCTACCCGATGCTAATTTAGTGTCGTACACAACTCCTGTGCATTCCGTTGTATTGCTTCTTACACCGACACCTGGACTTGGGTAGACCGCCAGCCGGTACGTATATTCAAAGTAGATGCCCACGCCCGACGATTGAAGCAAGGAGCTTTGTCTTGTTTCGCTCTTCAAAAGCAAGCAGTCGGCTCTGCCATGATTCAGTAGACTCATCCTCGAATGGCAAAAGGGCCAAAGTGCAAAGTTCTCGGGCATTGCGATGGAGTTGGTTACATGAGGCTCCTTTGAGACCATGGAGATGGAGGAAGGTAGCTAGTCTTGGGGCACTCCAGCCTTGACGTTCTTCTTTGAATTTCATCTCAGTTTTGCAGCGCCAAAGGCATGATTCTCCCTTCTTTGTCATACTAGACTTGAAATTACCGAGCCACAGCCACGCCCCAGGAATCCCATCTAGCTCCCGGGCTCCCTGTCTGGCGTGCACAAGAGCGTGAACAAGCTGAATGCCATTCTGTTGGATACTTGTTTGAGAGAGTTGGGATCGTAAGACACCGTAAATAATGGGCAGGGCATGTGATGAGGCTAAGCTGGCGTGAATATCTCCCAAAACAACAGTTACTTGCTGTAGCATCGCAACTGCCGCTGCGAGGGCAGTTATGCCCAGCTCAACCTCATCGTTTCTTCGAGCAGTGTAGTTTTGGATGGCAGCAATTAAGCTAAAACATGTCTCAGCCACTCCAGCATCGCGTAGCGTGGTACCGGCTGAGCTATCGTACGAACTTAGTTGCTCGAGGATTCGGCAGGCCATCTGGAGGAGAACAAAGGCAAACTGGATCTGTTGTCTATCCAAGCTGGGTATTGGGCTCGTGGCTGGCCCAGGTTCAACATTCTCGGCTTCTCCCAGGTACGACAAGCCCAGCCAAATATTTTCAACGATTGTGTGAAAAGACAGTGGGTGGGGCTTATGTTTGAGCCCTTTTGTTGGTGCGTCTGAGTCACCTCGGTGACAAAAAAAGAGCAGGGCGTGCTGGGATGCAGATGAGGTAGTTGCTGCAACAAGGGAAGTCAAAAGGTTGCAGCGGTAGGACGTATGCCGCCCTGAATTCCTGTGATGCAAAACATTTCAAGGAGGACTAGACTGCACGTAGACGCCGCTGCGAGATGACAGTAAAGCACCAAATACTGCAAGTGCAGTCTTGGGCCTGGCTGAAAGGCAGTCTCGTGTGGCATCACATTTAGCCAGCGCAGCCAAAATCCCTGCACACAGCATTTGGGCTTCTTGTAGAAGTTCAGATGGATGATGAACATGTTCGTCTGCTGCGTTGAACACAGTTGTTGATCTGTTCATGTTTTCCATTAGCTGCATAATAAAATGCTGGACAACTTCAAGCATGCCGTGCCTTACAAGTGCGATGCAGCCTACTTCCGTGCCACAAAGTGCACACGCAGCACGGAGACTTTCGTTCACAGCCCGCTGGTGATCTGCATTTCTGAGAGATTTGACGAGCATTGGCACCTAGATGGGGACGGATGATACCAATTTGACGGTAATACAAGGCCGACTTACATTATGAATGGTGCATGTGTGATGCGTAGTACCAAACGTATGCCCCTAAAGTAGAAATTGTACGCAGTGATGCCCACCAGAGCCATCTCAGATTTGGGTACGCACCATTGGGTACGCCGAAACGAGTCCTATGTTAACTCTGACACAGTGATCATGTCGCTTCACTGTCAAATTCCTGTGCCATTTCGATCTTACTCTGCCAGCCTAGGGATATGGATTTTTGCAAGGGATTTCAATTGTGCTGACCAGTGCTCGTCTGACAACACTTTTTGTCATCGAAGAATCAGCCGCTATCTGGAACAGTTTCCAACGTTCCTGCATTATGGGGTCGCATGGAGTAGCTAACTTATCTGAACTTCCACAGCAAGACCAATATCCACCACCTGAGTAACGTCCTAAGCTGTACTGTTTTTTTTTCCAGCGGCCAGGGTGCTTCAACTTATCTTCCGGAATAAATCTAGGCAGTGAATAACATTATTTAGAAGCCAGCTTACCGATTAAATTGTTCCTTGACTGGAGTGGTAGTGATCGTCGAATTTCCCCACATCTTTTTTCACAAGGCTGATTGTATATTATAAACGCAGAAGCTTGCGTAATTACATAGCTGTACACCGTGGAAGGATAGCGAAGGATTCCATTGATTTCCGCTGGGTCACTTAGACGTAAATATATGGAGTATCATACCGGGGGGGTTGGGGGTGTCTATACTGCAGTACGGTACTTTATCCTTGTAGGAGCGGAGTATGCTGGTCTAGATTGTTTGTGTTAGTGGTCTCGGCGTATGTTAGACAGTATCAGCGCCTTTGGCATCTGTTTAGCGATCGACGGCGGCCGGGGTCCTGCCGCAGATCCATTCCAATGTTGCGGGGTACCGGTCGCGAAAAAGGAATAAAAGGTTCTGTCAGTTTTCGACTGGCAAGCCACGTTCGATTCGGTCGCCGGGGCGGCCGCACGCATCATCATGCATGACAACATCTACTCGACGGGACTTACTGCGGAAGTCGAGGCGACTGTCATTGAGCAAAAAGCCTACATGCGCGGAGTTGAAGATCGAGCTTGACGCCCCCTACTGCGTCCTGGCGGCAGCTGAGCTTTTCAGCATGATCACGCGGAAGTTTGGTCTGCCAACGCTGACGGTTGCGGCAAAGGATTATGCACTGCAGCAGCTCCGCGGGCAGGGCAATATAACAACAGGTAGTGTTTTTGTCCAACAAGGAAGTGCAGACATCAGCAAGCTCTATGTCCTGACGTCTGGTGCGGTGGGCGGTCTTCGTCGATGGTGATCACAAGCGGACCCTCGCTGCACCAGCCTTGTTTGGCGAGCTTTCTGTTATCTATGGACGGCGCGCATAGCCGAGGCTCGCGTCGTGGAGGATTATCGTGGCTCAAGTGGCCCGGTCCTCTTCACGCTCCACACAAAGGTACCTGACCGTGTGACTCTCAAGAAGACCAGTGACAACATATCATGCAGGTGCCTGGGAGGAATTCATGGCCATGGAGATTGGACATCGCACCGCAGCTGGGACTAGTGACGGCGTTGACACGTACACGTCGAGCGCTGCCGGGCGGCGATGATGATTTTTACCGGGTTTGTGTGATGTAGTATATATTCCCACCAAGTTTTCTACCAGTTGCCCCATGATAAGACGCCCGCCGGGCCTACCGTAGTGACTAGTAGTTCAAGTTGAAAAGTTTTACTCTTCCTGCCAGTGGGTGACCAGGGGGGTGATTCACAGACAAATAACGGGTAATTTGCACTGGCAACCTAGGTTTCACTAGACCTTTTACTAGTCCAAGTCGAACTAATAGTACTAGTACTAGAGTATCATGATAGTAACTTGAAGCCGGTCTAGACTCGGAGTGTACTAGCGGAGATACAAGACTCGGAGGTCAAGAGTTACAGCAAATTTAGGGTTCGGTGTCCACCTTTCCTGGAATCAAATTCTTATTCAAGTCGGGGCCCGGTGGGGGGGGGATTTTCGAATCAACTCGAAGCAGGCTTCCAAGTGGCAAACTATGGCAGTCTCTTGTGCTCGTCGACCCACGGTTGACGAAAGGTCTGAAACTGAATAACATGCGCGGCATCACGCTGCGTGACATCACCTGGTCGCAACACGTACGGGGCAGCGTCGTGCGACGACACTGTGCACCAGACGATTTCCAGACGTAGCTCGCGAACCCCCTTTTTGGTATAGTGGGCCTCCGCGACAACGTGCGCAGCAACTGTGCGGTCGCCCACCTGTGTAGGAATCAACCAGTGAGTCCGGTGCTGCAATGGCATGGAGTTTGCCCAGTTTTAAATGCGCCGTGAAATTTGATTTACACTTTGGAGCCGACGTGCTGTGGGCCAGTCGCATTCCTGGACCGACAATTGCCGCGATTGGCGTTTGACGCCAGAGGGCGGGCAGAACCGCGTGCCGGCTCGCCAAGAAGCGCTCCATTTCCGCCGCGATCGACGAGTAAGCGCTCCGTGAAGAGGATTGTATCGCCAACAACAATGTCACCGGCTGCACGCACAGAGAACTGCTCCGCTGCGCGGCGAGGGACAAGCATTTGTGGCTCGGAAGCAGTGGACGCTTGCGTGAGTGCGCTTGGCGGGCCACCATGACCAGCATCATTGAGGGCACGAACACGAAAGCGGTAGGTGGAACGAGGCTGGAGCCCGCAGACGCGGACAGTTGTCTCATGCCCCTCGTACGAAACCTTCCAGTCGTACGACGCCGCCGTTGCGTTCGTTCGATGCCTCACGTGCGCTCGCACGGGTGCTGCCAGATGCCTGACCGTAGGAGTTGGCGCCTGTGCCGCCGTACCATCGTCTCGTGAGTTGACGAGACGGCTCTCGAGTACATATTTGGTAGCACCGCCAGGCCCAGCGCGCCAGTTGAGGACAATGGCTTTTGTTTCATCTCGAACGATGATTGGGGACGATGGTGGAGCAGGGGCGGTCCAGACCTCCAGTGGGGGGGAAAGGCGCGAATGTGACCGCGGTGAGACAAGCCGAAGCCTAAACTTGTAGCGCGTGTTTGGCTCGAGGCCATGAACCTGCGCGCATAAAACCAAAATTTCTTGCTTGGGACCTTGCGTTGCCTGTTGCAGCGCAGATTTGCGTCTAACGCCAGTCCCGGGAAGCTTGGCCCAGCTGAGCTGTCTGTGTATTTGGGACGGAAGAAGGGGGCTCAATCCAGCTCAAGTAATTGAATTTTGTGTTGGGTACGGGGAAGACGTCGAGTCCCGCGCAGTAGACGTGCCTCAGTGCCGCGGCCGCTGCCACGGTACGTTGTCACGGTTCCGAGCGACGGGCCGCCAGCACTGCGCCCTGCGGGTACGCCTTGATCGCGTTGAAGGATGTGGGTGACCACATCCGCGTTCCACCAGGCCGCAAAGTGCGCCGTGCGCACTACATCTCGCGCGGCGTCACGAAGTTCGTCCCAGGCGGCGCGCAGCGCGGTGTCCTCAGCGTCGTGCGTCCGATGCGCACCTAGTCGCGTCAACACGTCGGGGAGTACCTTGCCGTCGAACGTGGCATCTTCACGTCCGTGGGAATAGCGTGCGAGAACAGCCGTGAGGCTCACGGCGCCCTCGTCCTCGCCAGCCGTACCAGTCCACTCTGCAAGGATCCGATCCGAAGGGCCGCCGCCACGACCGTTCAGCCCGTGACCACCAGTCAACTTATCGGTCGCGCCCAGCCACACGAGTTTCACTGTCGTAGAAGATACTGCGAAGCGCCTCTCAAAGCCCCCCACACCAACAACATCGCCATACGGTGGTGCAGAGGCACGCGGGTGTCGATTGGTGGTAGCGCGCACATGTGCACGCGCAAGCCGTGGCGGAGGTGGACTGTTGAGGAGCGTGTTTATGACTGTTGCGCGGCCAGACGGCGATGCCGCACCCGCTGCGTTGACTGCACGTACCCGAAACTGGTGCGCCGCGCCAGCGTCAAGCCCATTAATAGTCGCCTCACCAAAACGTGTTCGCAGGACTTCCTCCCACTCGCCATGCAATTCTGAAAGGCAGCGCTCAAGCACGTATGTCGTCGGCGAGGCGAGGCGCTGAACATGGCGAGCGACAGCTGCATCAGCCGCTGCGCCGGCTGTGGCATGTCCGCCGGCGCACGTGAGTGCATCTGCCAAAAATTGTGTCGTCTCCTCGCCATCACGACAGGTCGCGGTACCAAGGCAATCGCACAGCCAGGCCCAGTCGATGATGTCGTGATCCGAGCTTTCGAGAATGTCGAGGAGTGATTGCCTCGCAGGGCCACTGTGGCCTGCACTACCGCTGCCGCTGAGGTGTGTGGCCGCCCCGCGTGTCGTTGTCACGCCCTGCAGGAATGATAGGAGCGGTGCGTAGTGCGCAGCAACAACACGGAGCCATTCAACGCGCGATGCATGCAAGCTACCGGCGGATACTTCGTCAAATGATCGCCGGAGCTCGACAGCACGACGCGCAACCATGTCAGGCACAGTCCACCGCAGCACGACCGCTCGCGCGCCCACGCGGACCGGGACCGGTGCGATTGGTCGCGCGGGTGGCGTCGAGAATCGCCGCCACACGTACGGACCCGGGCCAACGCCATTGAATGCGCGGAGGCGAAACACATATGTCGTGTCCGGTGTGAGGCCTGATACGACATGCTGAAACGAAAAAGAGTCATCACGTGCGGTCGGTGGATCGCGAGCGATTTCGGAGAACGCATTCTCGCGCTGAGCGCGCGAACCCAGTGCTCCCGAGAACTCAAGCGAGAAAAACGAAACCGGTCCCACGACCTGCGCGACCCCACCAATCTGATGCGACACGGACGAGCAAAGGCACGGTAGCGCACGGTTGTTTCATCTCCGTCCCCATTGTTTACACCCGGCCGCCACCGGAGGACGAGCCGTGACAGCAGCGCGTCCGACGGCGCGCCCTCGGCACGAAGCTCGTCAGGTCCTGCCGCCCAGAGGTCGGGAGCTGCGGGCGGTGTGCCGCGCGCAAGAGCCAGGCGCAGTCGCGCTTCTTTCCGTGCATTGTCGCTCACCGCCAAGAGTGCGTCAAGCGCCGCGCGCCGTGGTGCGCCCCAGACGCCAAACGCCTCTGCCTGCGACGAGGCTGGCGGAACATCCGAGGCGCTAAACCATGCACTGTATGCGGCGAGGTCCGAGCGAGGTTCGCTTGCCCCCGATAATGCCGCGGCAGAGATGCTGCGGCTGTCGGGGAGCTCGGAAGCAAGATCATGCGGCAGCGCGCAGCGTAGATCGTGTGGAAGCGGGCAAAGTGTCTCGATGTCGTGGTGAGCCAGCGATTTGCTTACCATGCCAATGCGGCAGAGCAGTTCGATGCGCGCGGTCCGCTCCGGATTTGTCCAGCGGCGCCGCACCTCGCCATTCGCGAGCGTCACATCAACCTCGCACCTGCACCGAGTGGGGGGGAAAGGGGGGTTGGGGTTGACGCTAGACAAAATCATCCACGCCGCTGCGCACGGACCCGCACGAACGCGCGCAGGACTTGCCGTGACGCGGAACCTGCGCGGGGCTCGTCTGGCACCTCAGGTTGTTCCATCCCGAGCTCATTCGAGTTGCCAGCCTGAACAAGACCAGAGGGAGCCTGCTAGCAATCGCGACCAGTAGATTCGGCGCGAAGATCACAAAATTTGACGCAGGCGCAGCACGCATTCGGCATGCCCGTTTCAGGACACGTCGCCTCAAAGTGCGTCAAGCGTCGTAGGGCACGCCGGACGCCACCTGGACGAACAGGCGTAGCTAGCAGAGCCGAAATCTCGTCAAACGGCGCTGTTCCGTAGCCACTGTACGCGTCGACACCTGCGTGACTTCAATATATATATACGAATCTACGACTTGACCTATTCCAAACCCAAAGAGTCGTCGCTTGTCCACGCAGAGCTATGCAGTCGATCAATTGTCTCGCCTCTTCGCGGGACAATGCAAGGCCACCTTCGTGGCAGCATCGCCGTAAGTCCCGCGCTGTGACCGTCGGCGGCACCTCGCCGCCCGATGCTGCGAGGCGCTTCCGAAGCCGCTCAAATGCACTTGCAAGATCACAACTTGACCCAAGCACCTTAACAAGCGATGCGCGAAGCGCACTGACGCCGCCGCACGACGGGTGGCGCGACACGTCACAGCCACGAGGTGCGAGTGCGCACCATACTGCGGTTGCGTTTGCCGGGGAAGCCGGTGCTTTGAGCGGCTGCGCCCACTCAAATACGTCACTGGCACGAGTTACACCTGCGGCGCTATCGTTGCCACCAAGCTGAGACCATTCCACCCAGTCACCGAGGAGCCCGCCGTCTACGGCCTTGAGCAGGCCGCCAATACGGCGCCAGTACCGCAGCGCCGCTGCTGCACCAGCCTCGGCCGCCATATGCGCTGGTGGCTGGAGTGCTCTAAGACAATCGAGCGCGCGAGCACGCCCTCGCCGAGCCGCGCTCCATCTCTCGAATTCACGTCGCGCATCGATGCGCCGCGCCCTTGCCGCACGCCGTCGCGCGGCGGTGTACTTCTCGTGTATCTCCTCAAAGCGATCTGCGTCAAAGTCTTCATCGGTGGCGTCACGTGTAGCGTCGAAGTTTGCCCGGAGCACGTGGCCGCGCGCCTGTGAGTGGAGACCGACGAATGTGGGGCATCGCAAAATCAACCCTTCCCATTTTGTGGCATCATCTGGTTGTGTGCCAGCATTTTGAAGGCCAAGCTGCTAGGTTTGGGTTTTGGAATCACTTCCACGCGGGTTGCGCGCCAGAAGCTGTCGCCGCGAACGCTCAAGATCGCCGTCCCGCCCAGGTGCGCCACGACCGAGCGCATGAACCCACACTAGACCCTGTCCGCGTGCGAGATCGAGCGCTGTGCTTAACGCACGCTCCACACGTGGCCTTGTCGGTCCATTCTCGCCCCGGGAGAGATCCAGGCGCGGAATTGGCGGCGCCGGCTGGGACGCTTCAGTCACTGGTACTCGGAGTCGTGTTCTATCCTTGCGTTTGACGAACCGAGCATGCGTAACCTGCGAGCGGAAAAATACGCCTGCCGCTCGCACTGCTAGATTTGTTGACTCGTCACATAAATAGTGGGCCATGAGGCTCGGGGGAACAGGGCCTGCCGCGGATGAGTTCCACTCAGTCGGGTGACACGAGCCTTCTCCTCGCGCTCGCGCATCGCATCACGTGCCGCCACCCGCTGGATCTCTGAATCCGTCTCGACCCAGGCTGCGAGTTGGCCTATTCCAAGGGCCCGCAGGCCAGCGGCCGCCGCACGGTTACGATCCACGGCCCCAGCGTCTGCCAGCGCACGGCCAAGGCGCGTTCGCGCCTCGCGTTGCGCTTCGCGCCACATGGTCCGACAATGCCTTAGGAATATGGCATTCTGTGCACGTTGGTCGGCCGTCAGGTGTCCTACAGCCGGTGCTACTGTACCACTGTGCTGTTGAGCGGGCCACGCATACCGTAGCGTGGGCATGACGAGCCGGCCAGCCTCGTCACGGACTAGTTGTTGCGTCAGAGCATCGCTTAGACTACGTTCATTGGCTGCGGTGAGGGTCACGTCAGTAAAAGTGACATCCCGTGTCGCACGCCGGCGGAAGACTTCAAATACTGACCGCCGCGTACCACGCACACCGTCGAGGGGCGGCGGCGCGCAAGTCTGCCGCGGCCTGTCGCCCCCGTGGGTTACCTCTTCCTCACTTTCCCCCGGTCCGGCCTCTGTCCGGAGGCTCTGGTCAACTGCCGCCAATGCAACGATGACATCACGAAACTTGGCCGGATCGTCCCAGCGCGACACATCTAGCGCATCAAGTAGGCGGCATCCGCGTTCAAAAGTGTCCTGCGGGGGTGGTTATCCACGAGAACAGGATTAACTAGCGTAAGTCCCACGCACCTTGCGCTTCACCCACTGCTCAAACCCATTGCGCGTCTTCGCTGACAGGTCTTCCTTCTTCTCGTCCCATCTGCTGGTCGCGGGCTGCTTGTCGTTTGCCATGGACACCGGAGTTTGACGGTTGAGATAAGCGGCAAACTGCTACCAAAGTGACTACGACTGACAAAAAAAACGACTCTACAAAAACATTTGGAACATGTCGACTGGGTAGCTGGGCAGCCTGTAGGACATTCCAACGTCGATTGGAGTGGCGGATCCCAGGAGGGGAAATTGACTACACCAATCATGATGTACTAGTCACCCGGGCCGTAGTCACGGCGGGGACTCCGAGTCCGACTCGGAGTCGCCAGGCTCCGGGCTAGCCGCAGTCATGGCCCGGGTAGGCTGAGTACATCATGAGTCTACTGACTTAAGTAAGGACGCACTGGGCCACGGCCCACTGGCAGGCCGTGATTCAGAGTGTCCGAGTCTCAGTGCGATAAATAGGGTGAAATACCCCCCCTTATCCTATACCCTTCTATATACACTTACACACACACAACACGCCACGCGTAATTAAACACCGT
>PVBE012611811.1_pt1 | contig 10551 bp, 5 predicted proteins | sample 1631181 | NCBI WGS metagenome assembly PVBE01 (sample SAMN08397723, study PRJNA350692) | Marine metagenome, whole genome shotgun sequencing project. | isolation source: water | place: Pacific Ocean | collected 2012-04 | reverse complement strand
TTCCTGGGCGGTCGGTCCACAGAGCAGTGTCGCGAGGAGGAGGAACGTCGTCAGGCGGGTCATATCCTGCAGGCTAACATGCAGCGCCGGGAATCCTCCATCCCGGGAGTGATCCTCTCTCGGGCGCCTGTTTTCAGGGATGATATCCGCCCCAAGGTGTTGTCTGGAGGCCGAAGGCCGTGATCACTTCACGAAGAGAAGGTCGACGGTGTTGGTGGCTTCCCCGGCGGCACCGACTCCTTTGAGGATCCACGCCGCCAGACTGAGTCGGTGCCCGGCGAGACTTGGCGGCAGGGTCTTGAGGCTGCTGAAATCAAGAGCACAACTCGCCTGGCCCGAAGCGTCGAGCGATGCGAAGGTGTTGGCGAAGATCGGCGTGTTCGCCAGGGTCAGACTCACCGTCAGGAAGGGGTCGGGATTCAAGGGCAGCGTGCCACCGGGCAGGGCGATCCCCGGATGATTTCCGGCGAAGGAACCGGCGACGACATATTGCCGCTTGGCCCGGGTCTTGCCGGCGACGAGGCCCAGATCGATGCGAGCTGGCTTGCTCGTCGATATCCGGCGCGTGGTCGCGACCAGAGCAGGGGCTTCATGAAGCTCGCGCTTGATCTCATCGAGCAAGACGGCCTGCCGGTCGCCGCTGAACTCCCAGAACATGGCGCCGCCGATACCGGTCGACTTGATGAACCATGTTTTCTCGCGGATCGAGCGGGGATCGTCATAGCCGATCATGATCTTGCGCGTCGAATGGTGGACCCAGGGCACGCGAGCCTGCGGATGCCGGTAGCTGGTGAAACCGTTCTTGCCGACATAGTTCTTGGCGAGATCGTCGTAGTCGAACACGCCGCGCTCCCACGTGCCCACGGGAGCCGGACCGGTGTAGCTTGCATACAGGCCGGTTGCGTTTCCCTGGACGCCGCCATAACCCCTGCCATAGAAGGCGAGCCCCATGTTCAGCTTTTCCGGGGGGACGCCGAGCTTGAGATAGAGTTCGGTGGCTGCCCAAGCGTTGAAGGTCGACTTGTAGGGTTCGGGCGTCGGGTCGCTGGCAACCGGATACAGGGGAGCGTTGAAGTTGGTGACCGGATCGCCGGCACCCTTCCATGGTCCATGCAGGTCGTAGGCCATGATGTTGATCCAGTCGAGGATCGGGTGGACCTTGGCGATCTCGATATTGGCGATGCAGGTCGGGCTGGCCGAGTAGGCGATCGTCAGCAGGTAGCTCTTGTTGGTGGTCTTGGTTTTCGCGTCCAGCTGTCTGCGCAATTCCTGCAGGAAGAGGGTGTAATTCTGCTTGTCCTCGGGCCGGGTCTTGTTGCTCGCCAGGCCGCCGGCGACCGGATACTCCCAGTCCAGATCGACCCCATCGAAGCCATACTTGACGATGAAGTCGACGCAGGAAGAGGCGAAGGTGTTTCGCGATGCGCTCGTCAAGACGGCATCGGAGAAGGGGCTCGACCAGGTCCATCCGCCGATGGAGATGAGCGTTTTGACATGGGGATGCTTCTTTTTCAGAACCAGCAATCGATTGAAGGAGCCGCGCAGGGCGCCCGCGTTCCATGAGTCGCCGGGATAGAACTTGTCGACATCGGCGTAATGATCACCCAGAGCGATCTTGCCGCCCGAGATCTTGGCGAAGGCATAGTTGATGTGGGTGATCTTCTCGGCGGGGATGTCCGGCACGTGATAGTTGCGTGCGTAGATTCCCCACGATGGGTAGTAGCCGATGATGCGTTGCGCCTGGACCCATGAGGCCGTGGTGAAGGCGCCGGCCAGGAGAAGGATGCTGATCTTGATGTGATGCATGCCGGGTTTGCTTGATTGTATGAGATGGGTGCCCGCGCCGGGTCCGGATAGGGGAAAACGGGACAGTTCTCGCGCTGCTTGTGACCTTGCGTGGCTGATCCGAGGGGGTCTACACTGTGAGGCGCTCGAGAACCCCCATTTGAGGACGCCGTAACATGTCACGCCGATTTGCCTTTCCCGCGGTCTTTCTTTTCGGTCTGGTTTGCGCTGCTGCAGCGCAGGACGCTGTCCGCCCGAACATCCTCTGGATCACCAGCGAGGACAATGGCCCGCAGCTCGGCTGCTACGGCGATGACTACGCCGACACGCCGAACATCGATGGCCTCGCCACCAAGGGCCTTCTCTATCGCAACTGCTGGTCGACGGCGCCGGTCTGCGCGCCGGCCCGGACAACGATCATTTCAGGGCTCTATCCGCCGAGCACCGGCGCCGAGCACATGCGCAGCATGACCCGGTTGCCCGCCGCGTTTTCGATGTATCCTCAGTATCTTCGCGAGGCCGGCTATTACTGCACCAACTGCAGCAAGGAAGATTACAACCTCGAGAAACCTGGCAAGGTCTGGGACGAGTCGGGAAAGAAGGCGCACTGGAAGAATCGTGGTTCCGACCAGCCCTTCTTCGCCATCTTCAATATCACGACCTCGCACGAGAGTCAGCTTCGCAAGCGTCCGCACAAGGCGGTTCATGACCCATCCAAGGTCCGGGTGCCGGCCTACCATCCCGACACGCCCGAGGTCCGCCAGGATTGGGCTCAGTACTACGACAAGATGAGCGAGATGGATGCAACCGTGGGCAAGCGTCTGAAGGAACTGGAGCAGGCCGGTCTCGCCGAGAACACGATCATCTTCTATTACGGTGATCATGGTTCGGGCATGCCGCGCAGCAAGCGTTGGCCCTACAACTCAGGCTTGCACGTGCCCTTGATCATCCACGTGCCGCAGAAGTATGCGAATCTTCGGCCGAAGGACTACAGCGCCGGTGGCGAGACCAATCGTCGGGTTGGCTTCATCGATCTGGCGCCGACGCTGTTGAGCCTCGCAGGAGTTGAGCCGCCGGCCCATTTTCAGGGTCATGCCTTCATGGGTGCACACGAAGCGCCGCCGCAGCGCTATCAGTTCGGCTTCCGCGGACGCATGGATGAGCGCTACGACATGATTCGGGTGGCGCGCGATGAGCGCTTCATCTACATCCGCAACTTCCATCCGCATGAGGTCTACGGGCAGCACGTTTCCTACATGTTCCGGACGCCGACGACCAGGGTATGGAAGGCCAGCTTCGATGGCGGGAATGCGACGCCTGCACAGGCAGCCTTCTGGAAGAAGAAGCCGGCCGAGGAACTTTACGATCTTCACGAGGATCGTGATGAGGTGAACAATCTCGCCGGATCTTCTGACCATCGCGCGACCGTGGAACGCTTCCGGGGCGCGTTGCGGGACTGGCTTCTCGAGATCAAGGATGTTGGTTTCCTGCCGGAGGATGAGATCCATTCCCGCTCGGAGGATTCGACGCCCTACGAGATGGCTCGCGACCGGTCGAAATTTCCCTTCCGCAGGATCTTCAAGACCGCTGCTGCGGCGTCATCCCTCGATCCGGAGGTGACTCCGGCCTTGATCGCCGCGCTGAAGAACAAGGACAGTGCTGTGCGCTACTGGGGAGCGATGGGCTTGCTGATGCGCAACGGTGGCGGCACACCAGGATTGACCGCGCTCCGCGGGCGCGGTGCCGATGCCGCCTGGAGTGTGCGGGTGGTGGCCGCCGAAACTCTGGCACGTTTCGGTGACCGTGCCGATCTGGCCTCTTCGCTGGATACTCTGGTCGCTGCGGCCAACATCGAGGAGCGTTCGGTTTACGTGGCGATGGCGGCCCTCAATGCCATCGAGGCCATCGGCGCCCCGGCAGGCGCAGTGAAAGATCGCCTTGCGGCCTTGCCGCGGGCCTCCAGCAAGATAGCCCGCCGTAGTAAGGGCTACGTACCGCGGTTGCTCGACAAGATCCTCGCCGATCTCAAGTAGGAAGGGGTGTCGGGGCGAGCGGTGTTACCGCTCGCTGCCGGCCAGGGCTTCCTCGGCGCTGACATCGTGCGGTTGGGCGCAGTGGTCGAGAATGATCATCGGATCTTTCGTATCGGGGATCTTGTTCGGTTGCCGGCTGGTGCGCTTGGCCCAGGCGGAGAGCTGGCCGAGCATCCGGTTGACGCGAGCGCGATTACGATTTTCCGATGGGGGCGGGTCACGCCGGATTCCAGAGTCGAGATTCCGGCAGAACTTGATGATCTGTTGCCAAGGTGAACCCGGGATCTTCTATCATGTCGGGTGCGGACGGTTGGCGCGGGCGTATCGTCAGGCGTGACGGGGTGAGCGGGATCGAGCGTGGAGCACAGCGAGATCTCGGGATGTTTGGGAAGGACTCGTGCTCCATCGAGGAAAGACATGACAAATATAACCTCCGGCGAAATTCCCGTGGAGGAGTCCCCGGCGAAGGATGAGGTGGCGAGCCCGCGTCGCGGAACCTGGGGATTCCTCGCGGTGATCCTTCTCATCGGTCTGCTGGCGGGGCACTTCTACTGGCATCTGGGTTATATCGAGCATGGCCACGCTAGCCCCGATGCGGATGGTTACTACGCGCAGGGCCGGATGATCGCCACCCAGGCCAAGACCGGCTTCACGCCCGAATCCCCGCTGCAGCACATTGGCGTGCACTGGCTGGAGACGGAGAAGGGTCGTTACTACAGCCGCTATCCCGCCGGCTTGCCGACGTTGCTCGCCGCCTCTTGGTGGGCCGGAGGGCCGGATGCTCCCTTCTACCTGGACTCCGTGCTGGCGACCTTGACCTTGCTGTTCTTGTTCCTGTTATGCCGTCCCTGGGTGGGCAGCTGGCTCGCGCTGATGGCTGCCCTGGTATACGCGGCACATCCCCATGCCAATGCCCACGCTCACCTTGCCTTTGCACACACCTCGGCGACCTTCTTCCTGGTGGCCGGCCTCTGGCTTCTCGATGCCTGGGCACGCTCGCCTGCGGGGTGGAAGATATTGGGTGCGGGGTTCCTGCTCGGCGTGGTTCCTACCATCCGTTACGCGGAGGCCGTGGCTGCACTGGGGATCGGTGTGTTTTTGGTATGGAACGTCTTGCGTGACCGATCTCGCCTCAAGGATCTCTTGCTTGCCGGGGTCGGTACTGCCATTCCGATTGGCGCATTGCTGGCGCACAACATGCTGGCCTTCGGGTCACCCATGAAGACCGGTTATGCCCTGACCAACGAACAGACGAGTTTCAGCTGGGATTGGTTCCAGCAGCACTTTGCCGGAAACGTTGATTCTCTGATGACCGGCGGGGCGGGGCTGTTCTTCGCGCTGGGCCTTGTCGGTCTCGTTGGCATGATCTGCAAGCGTGACAGCCGACCGCTGGGGATCTGTCTGTTGCTCGTGATTGTGGCGGTCACCGGGGTTTACACGGCGTACTACTTCGGGATGGGTTCTCTGCGGTTCTTCTTGCCGACCTTGCCGCTCTACCTGCTCCCGGCGATGTGGGTGTTCAGCGTGATCAGGCCGCGGGGGATTGCTGCTGCCGGCGTGATCGTTCTGACGGCGCTCCATCTCGGTGGCGGGATCGTGGAGTCCCGTGACAGGATGGCCAGTCACGCCGACAGGACCTTCGCCGCTGCCGAATCGGCGAAGAAGGTGGAAGAACTCGTGCCCGCCGGCAGCGTGGTGATCGCTGACCGCAGGATGAATGAAATGCTCCACTACCTGGGCCGCTGGAAACTTGCCCAGATCGATGTGGCCCGGGGAGCCGACCGTGGCTTCGGTGGTCGCGCCAACCGTTTTGGAAGTGGTGAGGATGCGCCGAACCCGAGGCAGGAAGGCAAGGCCGATCAACTGCGCGCGAAGTACCGCGATATGGCTGATGACGAGCGATATATCGAAGTGCTCGCTGATCTTCATGATTGGGCAGGCGAGGCGAATGACACCTACTGGATCGGTAGTGAAAGAGGGGTTGCCGACTTCACCGAACGCACTTATGGCGCCGCGCAGTTCGAGAAGGTGGGCGAGTTCGAGGTCACACCTCGGCCATCGCCCGATGAGGATGGCGCAGCCGAGGGAGAGCGATCCGATAGCACCAAGCCCGGAGCCACAGGCGTGGGCGCTCCAAGCGCGCGCCCAGCGACCTCCGAGATCCCGGGCCCGAAGCCTGAGGAAGCGGGTGCGCCGCGCCAGGACCCTCGAAATTTTGGCAAGGGCTCGCCGGGAGGCTTCAGCGGCAGTGGTTTCGGTGGCCGCCGCGGGCGCGCTGGCGGCTTTTCCAGGGCGGTTATCTCGCGCAAATTAGAAGTCTATCGTCTGGCGAAGTGATTCCGGCTGTGGCCTGACCTTGTACCGTCAGCGTCAATCTTGCTGGAAGTCAGGACCCTTGCCTGTCGGGCACTGGTCCTTCGAATAGCCTGTGGTACTCTGTCCGAGTCGCAAGTTTTTGCCTCTGTCCATCCGTCGGGGGGCATGGCCCATGCCATCACACAGCACATCTTTTTGGTCACTTCTGGCGGTCATCGCCTTCGCGGGGCCGTGCATCATGGCTCAAGATGACCAGCTGGCGAGGGACGTCCGTTCGATTTTCTCGACGGAATGTTTCCAGTGTCACGGCCCCGATGAGGAGCATCGCAAAGCCGGTCTGCGATTCGATCTGCGTGAGGCCGCGTTCGGTGCCTTGAAGGACGGCGGTTTCGCGATCGTGCCTGGCAAGGTGGACCAGAGCGAACTGGTCCGACGGATCACCAGTTCGGATCTGAAGGTGCAGATGCCGCCGCCGGATTCGGGCCGCAAGCTGGATGCCGAGCAGCGGCAGACCCTCGTCGACTGGATCGATCAGGGTGCGCCATGGAGTGAACACTGGGCCTTTTCGCCTCCTCTCCGGCCGGCAGTGCCGAGCGTGATGGCTTCGGATCGTGCCCACAACGACATCGACGGTTTCGTCTTGGCTCGACTTCGCAGGGAAGGTCTCTCCGCTTCTCCGGAGGCCGACAAGCTCACGCTCATTCGAAGGGTTACCCTCGATCTCACTGGCTTGCCGCCGACACTCGAGGAGGTCGACGCCTTCGTCAGCGATGATGCGCCCGGATCCTATGAGAGGCTTGTGGATCGCCTGCTTGCCTGCGATCGATACGGTGAGCACATGTCGCGCTTCTGGCTCGATGCCGCGCGCTACGGGGATACGCACGGCTTGCATCTCGACAACTATCGGGAGATGTGGCCATACCGCGACTGGGTCATCGGGGCGTTCAACCAGAACATGCCCTTTGATCAGTTCACGATCGAACAGATTGCCGGCGACCTTCTGCCCAACGCCACCCTCGAGAACCAGATTGCCTCGGGCTTCAACCGTTGCCATGTCACCACCAACGAGGGTGGATCGATCAACGAGGAGGTCTATGTCCGCAATGTCGTCGATCGCGTCAGTACCACCGGCACGGTCTTCATGGGTCTGACGGTGGGCTGCGCCGTGTGCCACGACCACAAGTTCGATCCGATCACGCAGGCCGAGTTCTATCAGCTGTTCGCGTTTTTCAACAATCTCGATGGCAAGGCGATGGACGGCAACAACAAGGTGCACGCACCCGTCGTCAAGGTCCCGACCGAAGAGCACAACTCGAGGATGAGCGAACTTTCGGATGCGGTGGGGGAGATCGACACTCGCATCACTGCCGAGCTCGCGAGCGTCCAGTACAAGGAGCCACCGCCGGAACTGGTGGCGGATGCCGGTCGCGAGCGCCGGACGATTGTGTGGGTGGATGATGAGTTTCCCCAAGGGGCCAAGGCCGAAGGTGACGGCCTTGTCTGGGGCACGGCGCCAGCACATCCGGTCCACTCTGGCAAGCGCTCGATGAAGCGAAGCAGCAAGGGCAACCAGCAGCATTATTTCCGGAATGCCGCGACCAAGCTGCGCATCGGCAGTGGTGATCGACTCTTCGCATGGGTGTATCTGGATCCGAAACAGCCGCCTCGCGAGATCATGCTGCAGTTCAATAGCGATGGTGACGCGGGATGGGGCCATCGAGCCCTTTGGGGCGAGGATCTGATCAAGTATGGCAAGCCGGGCACCACCGAGCACGTTCGCATGGGTCCGTTGCCGGCGACCGGGAAGTGGATTCGGCTGGCAGTTGACGTTGCTCGCATCGGTCTGCGGCCGGGCATGGTCGTGCACGGCGTGGCTTTCACGCAGTTCGACGGCACGGCCTACTGGGACACGGTTGGCATCGAGTCGACCTTGCCTCAAGAGCCCCAGGACTTCGTTTGGATCGACGATGATGTCCCCAGCGCGGCGGTCTTGGGCGGAGATGGCGGCAAGACATGGCAATGGGGTGGTGGCGAGGGGCACCCGGTGCATAGCGGACTCCGCAGCCTCAAGCGCAAGGGCGGAGGCGGCCTCAACCAGGACTATTTCACGGGTGCGCGGCCGCTGAAGCTGCAGCGGGGTGACCGGCTCTTTGCGCATGTCTGGCTGGACCCGAAGGACCCTCCGCTTTCGGTGCAACTTCAGTTCAACAATGGCAAGTGGGAACATCGCGCGCGCTGGGGCGCGCCGGCGCATGGCGCGGGACGCAAGGGCGGCGCTGATCATGCAGCCGGCCCCTTGCCCGCGAAGGGCCGCTGGGTCCGGCTTGAGGTCGACCTGGACAAGGTAGCCTTGAAGCCGGGCGAGCAACTCAATGGGTGGGCCTTCACACAGGTCGGTGGGACCGTCTACTGGGATCGGGCGGGCGTGAAGACCTGGGGGATTCCTGACGACCGGCACCTCCAATCGCAGTTGGCCTGGGAGCAGCGTTCGAAGGCAGATGGGGCCCTGCCCAAAACGGTGAGGGCAGCCCTGGGCGTCGATGCGAAGAAGAGATCGAAGAAGCAGATCATTGCCTTGAGGAATCACTACCTCCGCCATGTCTACGGCGGTACACGCCAGGCTTTCGACCCGCTCGAAGCCGAATTGGCGGCCGCCAAGAAGAAGGTCACTGATTTCGAGAAGGCGACGCCGACGACGCTGGTCATGAAGGAACTGGCGAAGCCCCGACCGGCTTATCTCCTCAAGCGCGGCCAATACGATGCTCGCGGCCCCCAGGTCGAGCGCCTGACCCCGGCCTTCCTGCCACCGATGGCCGACGGCTTGCCGCGCGATCGGATGGGGCTGGCCAAGTGGCTTTTGGATCCGGCACACCCCTTGACCGCCAGGGTCACTGTCAATCGTTACTGGCAACAACTGTTCGGAGTCGGACTCGTCAAGACCAGTGAGGATTTTGGCAATCAGGGGGAGCTCCCCAGTCATCCTCTACTCCTGGACTGGCTGGCGACCCAATTCATTGCCGATGGCTGGGATGTCAAGATGACCATCAAGCGGATGGTCATGTCGTCGGCCTATCGCCAATCGTCGCGGGTAGAAGCTTCTCTCGCCGCCCGCGACCCCGAAAACCGCCTCCTCGCGCGCGGGCCGCGTTTTCGGCTCGATGCCGAGATGCTGCGCGATCAGGCCCTGGCATTGAGCGGTCTTCTGGTGCGCAAGATCGGTGGGCCAAGTGTCAAGCCGCCGCAGCCCGATGGCCTCTGGTTTGCCGTCGGATACTCGGGTTCCAATACGGTGCGGTTCAAGCCCGACAAGGGGTCCGAAAAAGTCCACCGGCGCAGCTTGTATACCTTCTGGAAGCGCACGGCGCCGCCGCCGCAGATGAGCACGATGGATGCGCCCAGTCGCGAGGTCTGTAGCGTTCGCCGCGAACGGACCAACACGCCGCTGCAGGCGCTCTTGATGATGAATGACCCGCAGTACGTCGAGGCCGCTCGCCATTTCGCGCAGCGTGTCTTGAGAGAAGGCGGGACCAGTGCGCGAGATCGCTTGATCTGGTCGTTCCGTCTGGCCACCGGGCATCCGCCCTCAGCCGAAGACCTCGCCGACCTCGAGCAATTCTTGTCGGAACAGCTTGCGGTTTACAGGGGAGATCTGAAGTCCGCGCAAGCGCTGATTGCGATCGGAGAGTTGAAGGCGGAACCGTCTCTTGATATCGCGGAGCTGGCGGCGTGGACGATGGTGGCGAATCTGTTGTTGAATCTCGACGAGGTCGTCACGAAAGGTTGATGGTTATGGATCCAATCACCGAGCATGCATTGCTGCAGACCCGCCGCCACTTTTTTGGGCGTGCCGCATCGGGTCTCGGTGCTGCGGCCCTGGCGTCGGTGACGGGCGCGCGGGGAGCTGCCGCAGCATCGCTACCGGGAGTGAGCGCGGCAGGAATGGGCGCGCCTCATTTCGCACCACGCGCCAAGCGTGCGATCTGGTTGTTCATGGCCGGAGCGCCATCCCAACTCGACACCTTCGACTACAAACCCAAGATGAAAGAGTGGTTCGACGAGGATCTTCCCGAGTCGATCCGCAAGGGGCAGCGTCTGACGACCATGACCTCGAAGCAGGCGCGGTTTCCGATCGCACCCTCGATCTTCGATTTCAAAAAGCACGACAATGGTGGTGACGGAGCCTGGGTCAGCGAACTTCTCCCGCACACGGCATCGATGGTCAAGGATCTGGCCATCGTCAAATCCTTGTATACCGAGGCGATCAACCACGATCCGGCGATCACCTATATCTGCACGGGACGGGAACTCCCCGGTTGGCCGAGCCTGGGGTCATGGCTCAGCTACGGGCTCGGATCGGAGTGCGACAACCTCCCCTCCTTCGTGGTGATGACTCCGAGATGGACCGGCCGCAAGCAGG
>PVBE012244542.1_pt1 | contig 10551 bp, 9 predicted proteins | sample 1631181 | NCBI WGS metagenome assembly PVBE01 (sample SAMN08397723, study PRJNA350692) | Marine metagenome, whole genome shotgun sequencing project. | isolation source: water | place: Pacific Ocean | collected 2012-04 | reverse complement strand
TTTGTTGTTACATCCCCCCCCGCCCGAAGCGCTTTATTCAGAGGGAAGCTCGAGATCCCGTCAGCGAGGTGGGCGTCTCGTTGTGGATGTAGAGCCCCCCGCCGATGTCGTAGACCCAGCCCCGGGGGACCTTTTTCTGAAACTGGGTTGCTTCGAGAGCGAGGAAAATTGTCAGGAAGAGGACAATGGCCATCTGTCCGACAATCGACAGTACCGAGCCAAGACCGGCTCCAAGAAACGCCAGCGCGAAACCGGTACCTTTTCCCAGGCCGATCTGTTCCCAGCTCAGTTCGATCCCGCGCGCCTTCGCCTGGTGAATCACATCCTGGAAGCGGTCCTGGAAGCGCTCGACGTAATCGGGGGCCCTTTCTGCAACCTGGTAGCTCGTTGCCACGAAGAGCAGGGTTCCTCCGACAAGAAGGACGCCGAGAGCCAGGAGAACGATGATCAGGCTGAGCCATACGGGGAGTTTCCGGCTGAGGAACTTGAGAGCGGGACCGATCATCACGGTCAGGAAGATGGCCAGAACAAGCGGAAGAATCACCGATTGAGCCACGTAGAGGACGCAGCCCCCTGCGATGATGGCAAAGAAACCGAGCAGGGTGTTCGTGGTCCTTTGTGCCTCCCGGGTGGCCGGGTGACTCATCTCAATCCGCCTCGTCGGGATCGATGCCGATCCCGCATTTTCGCAGGACGTTGGAGAGATTCGACAGGCGCGGGTCGAGCTTTTCTTCCAGGAAGAGGCGTGCCACTTCCGCAAGCGGGTAGAGCCCGAAGGGAATGTAGACCGAGTTGTCGAGCAGGCGGAGAATCCGGTTCGCCCCGAACCAGTTGAACGAGTGGATAACCACGGGAAGAGTGCGGAAGCGATCCTGTCCCGCCATCCATTTTGCGAGTTGGTAGCCCGTGTCCGCTTCCTCGGGGTCGATATAGGTCCGTTCCCCGAATTCCAGGTCGTGGTCCAGGAAGACCATGTCATACGTCGATTGGATCAGGCGTTCCTTGGCTTCCTCCACAGAGATGGCCACGTGAACCGTGTGTGGTTCCAGATCATTCCGAAACGTGCCGATCCGGATGGCGTCATCTTCCACGACCAGAATTTTCCTGCTCATTTGTCCCGACAGCATACAAATGATTGCCTAAAAGAAAAAGGGGTGATAATCTCAAGCTCGATGGTGAAATTAGCAGCTGCCCTGGCCATTTCCCTTGTCCTTTCCCTGTCGGGGGGGGGCGTGGTTTCCGAAGCAGGACCCTCCACATCCGCCGGGAATGGCTACGACGGCTACTGCTGAGTGGTCAACAAGGCCTGCAAGGTTTGCGGGAAGACTCCTGGAGTGGATTCCGATATCCGGGACCACGCCCGGTGTATCCAGCGCTTCCTTTCCCGGGAAGACGATATTAACGATGGGGAGCCTTCCCTGCCGTAGGAACGGTTTTTCCAATCCAATCTGGTGAGAGAATTTTCATCATGATCATTCCGGAACCGGGTATTCCGGTTCTTCGAAATCCGGTAATAATTCTCCCGTGTCAGCCCTTTTCTTGAGGAGGAAATCGATGAGAAGAGTTGCCGCCGCCCTCTGTCTCTTTGCCGCCGGATGCTGTACGACAAAGACCCAGGACCACCAGGAGAACGAAAATCTGGTCCAGTTGCATTCGGAAATCTGGGCCATGATGGGCCTGTCCAAATCCGCACAGAAGGAACTCAACGCATTTGTCCTCCAGATCAACCGGAACATCCAGCACAACGAGGGGGCACAGCCCGAAAAAATGGCGGAGATCGGGGTAAAGCGCGATCCCAACTGGCAGAAGCAGAAGCAGACGCATGAGCAGTATGTCCAGAAGCACCGGGAAAGATTTGGGAAGCTGGGGCTTTCGGAGCCGACGCAAAATGAGCTCTTCGGTGCAATGGAGGTCGTCTGGCGTGCTCTTCATGATCCGAATGTCCCCGCAGAACAGAAGGCGATGGCGGAGAAGATCCGGGACATGATGAAGGAACTTCCGGCCTGCTGCGACGACTCAATCTTTGAGCGGGCGGCGCGGTAGTTTTTCTGGCTCCCCTCCGGGTTGATAGGTACCATGTCGAGCCATGTCCGTCGTTCAGATTAAAGATCTGGTAAAGCACTACGGGAAGGTAGAGGCCCTCAAGGGGGTGTCTCTTACCGTGGAGAAGGGCGAGATCTACGGTCTACTCGGCCGCAACGGCGCCGGGAAGACCACGATGATCAAGATCCTGCTCTCGATCGTCCAGCCGACCAGCGGAGAGGCCCGCCTTTTTGATTATCAGACCGGATCGGTCGAGGCCCGGAAAAGGGTGGGATACCTTCCGGAAGACCACCGGTTCCCGGATTATCACAATGCCTATTCCCTGCTCGACTTTTACGGCGCTCTCTACGGGATGGCGTCCGCCGAAAGGAAGAAACGGACGCGCGAAGTCCTCGAAATTGTCGATCTTGTCGAGAATGGCCAGCGGAAGATCCGGACCTATTCCAAGGGGATGAAGCAACGGGTCGGCCTCGCACAGGCGATGCTCCATGATCCCGATGTCTATTTCCTGGATGAGCCGACCGACGGTGTGGATCCCATCGGGAGAAAAGAAATCCGGGATGTTCTCGTTCAGTTGAAGGACCGGGGGAAAACCATCTTTGTGAATTCCCATATTCTGCGCGAGGTGGAACTGATTACTTCGCGGGTGAGCATCATTGAGGAGGGTCGGATCATCAAGTCCGGAACGGTTGCCGATCTTACCCAGGTGCAGAATATCTTCGATATTACGATCGAGGGCGATGCCCGGCCTTACCTGAAAGAAATGGTGCCTCTGGTCAAGGCGGTCCGTCCGGTCGATGGCGGTCTCGAGGTGCACATGAAGGAAAATGACCTCAATATCGATGTCGTGATCGACTTCCTTCGCAACAAGGGTGTCAGCATTCGCGGCGTTACCCAGCGGAAAGAGAGTCTCGAGGAAGTCTTCATTCAGACGGTGGGGAAGAGATGAAGTTTGCAGCCTTCCTGAAGGATTCCCTCCGGGAAACGATGGACAAGAAGTCCTTCTGGGTTCTCGGGATTCTTTCGATCATCTTCGTCCTTTTCTGTTTCAGCATCAGCTTCGAGCCCACCACTCCCAAGGAGGCGCTGAACGACCTTGTCGATGGTTTCAACCGCGTCGTGGGAGGGAAGGGGAAGGATGTCAGTTCCCAACAGTTCTGGGAACTCGATTTCGAGGCGGATGAGATCGAGGAGATCGGGGAGGACGATGACCGCATCTACGAGTTCCGCCTGGAAGCCTCCCCGGTGGAGGAATTCTACCGGGCCGTCTACCTGAACCGGGCTCTCGATAAAGGCGAGGTCAGCCGGGCGGAAGAGAGTATGAAATTTCCAACCGGCGACGGTGGCAAGGTCGTGGAGCCTCCGCTTGATGACCAGGTCCTCTATCTCACGGAGCAGTTTCAAAGGGGTGGTTTTTTCTTTCCGGAGATTGAGAGGGAGGGTCCCGGTGTTTTCCGGGTTGCCTGCAGGCCGGGTATCCCCCAGCAGGTCCGGGGTGGCTACAAGATGGGCATCCTGTTTGGCCTGGAGGACTTTCCCCTTTACGGTGTGAGCGTAAATACCGTTGTTTTGGGAATCCAGCTGGCGTTTGCGGAATGGGTTGCCGGCTTCTTCGGCGTGATCCTCGCCCTGATCTTCACCGCCTTTTTCATCCCGGGAATGCTGGAGAAGGGCAACATCGAGATTCTTGTTTCCAAACCGATTTCGCGGACGATGCTTCTGGTCTACAAGTATGTTGGCGGGCTCCTGTATGTCCTTCTGCTATCGGTGATCCTGATCGGGGGCAGCTGGCTGGCCCTTTCCATCCGGTCCGGTTACTGGAATGCGACCTACCTCTACTCGGTCGGCGTTCAAACCTTTTTCTTCGCCATTCTCTATTCGGTCTCCGTCCTCTTCGGCGTTCTCTGGAGAAGCTGGATCGGATCGATTTTGATGACCATCCTGGCATGGATCGTCTTCACCGGTGTGGCCGGAATGTACAACCTGGTGCACGCACCTGTTCCCCTTTTTGATCTTCCGCAGTTCTGGGCCGGGTTCATCGATGTGGTCTATTACATCCTTCCCAAGACGAGCCATCTTTCGGCGTTGAATAGGATGGAACTGGCCGAGGCCAATCTCGGGGAGACGGTCCTGGGCGGCGAAGAGGGCCGGCAGCAAATCCTTCCAGCCGCGGTGACCTGGCCGATGGTGATTCTCACCTCGACCGCTTTCATCATCGGTGTCCTCTCCCTTTCCAGCTGGCGCTTCTCCCGCAAGGACTATTAAAAAAAGTGCCCGGGAGGAATCTCCCGGACACCTTTCGGACCTACTCCTGACTATTCGTTTCCGGCGGCCGGGTCAATTTCATTGATGACTGCGAGGGCCAAGTCCGCGATATACCACACCACGTACGATTGGTCATAGAGATTCAACCAGAGGGCGGCGAGGTAATCGGCAACCTCCTGGAAAGTCCCCAACGCGAAAATCTGCGGCAATTGCGTATTCTGGTCCAGCCAACCCTGGTTTGACAGCCCGCTCAGTAGCTCTTCCATTGCACCTTTCAGTTGGTCCAGAGTCCAGTTGCCGCTGTTTGGGAAAGTTTGGTTGTTGTTGACCACCGTGAAGTCTCCCCCGGTGGCATACCCATTTGAATCCACCTGTCCCTGGAAGACCCCGTTGTTGTTCTCTTCGGAGATTTCCGCCAGCTCCCCGTTGGGGTCGAGCATCGCCCCCATGTACCAGCCGATGATATCTCCTCCCGGGTTGGTGAAATGGAATTCCTGGTTGAAAAAACAGACCTTGGTGCCTTCGTATGTGAACCATTGGTTCGGCACGAAGTTGATCGTGGTCAGTTCAAGGTCATCGATATTACCGAGCTCCTGGTCCTGCGAGAGAAGAAGGCGGATTTGAATCATTTCCGGGGGTGTTGCCGGTGAGAGGTTCCTGATCAAAAAGGCGATCCGGATTCGGTGCTGGACTGTTCCGTTTTCATCCACGAATGTGCCCTTTTTCTGCCATGCGCCCATTACCGGGTTGTCGATGGCAAGGTCGGGCGCGGGGCCACTGTTTTGTTCCCCCTGCGGGGAGATTCCGTTTCCGCTCCCGGGGGATTCCACGAGAATGGTGACGCCGGGCTGTTCGGTGGGTTCGCTCCCGGTCTGTGTGCCTGGGTTGACCTCTTCCGTCTCCTGGTTGTTCTCCGGGGAGTCCTGCGTGATTCCACCATTGGGATCCCCGGTTTCTGTCTCCTCCCCGGGGGACTGGAGTTGCTGGAGAAGAACCAGGAGGTTCCCACTTGCGAATCCGAGCTCGTAGAGTTGGATCCAGAGATGTTGGAGGTAAGAGACAGCGGCTTCCCGGTCTTCCAGTGCGTTGATCTGTCCCAGGTTGTCATTGAGGTCCGAGATCCCAAAGGTTCCTCCGGTTTGAAAACTGATCTGGGGCAACAGTTCTACAGCCACGTCCGCGATAAGGTCCTGGAGATCTTCGAACGATTCCGGAAGAGGATCGAAATCGTCCGTGGGGGGGATGATCGTGATCCCGCTCTGGCTGTTCTGGCCGATTTTCTTCTGGAAGTACCCGTCATTGTTCTCTTCGGAAAGTTCGGGCAGGTCGGCCAGTGAGTCGAGCCGGACAAGGAGGCTGTATCCATTCAGGCCTCCTGGATTACTGAATTCCAAAACCTGGTCGAACAGGCAATATTGGGATCCCTGGTATGGGACCCACTGGTTCGGAGTGAAGACCGTGTCGGTCAGGTGAATGTCCCCTTCGGAGATGGCCTGGTCGGGGGAGAGCCAGAAACTGACCAACAGTTCACCCGGCGCATTTTCCGGGACGAGGTTCCGGACAACGAAGACAATCCTGACCGGTTGAATGGTCGCGCCGTTTTCATCGGTTGTGGATTCGTCTACAAGCCACCAGGTTCCCCAGACTGGATCGTGCGTGGCCAGGTCGAACGTCGCGACGGCTTCCGGGGCCTCTTCCACCGGCGTGTCATCGACCGGGTTTGTTGTCAAGGTCTCTTCGACCCCGTTCGTCCCCGTGGGATCGTCTATTTCACTGGTATTGACGGGATTTTCAATGCGGTCCACCGAGGATTGGGTTTCAGTGGGAGCCGGGGCGGCGGCCGAACTTCCCCCGCCGCCACCTCCGCCGCAGCCGATTCCCGCGAGCATGACCGCCGAGCCGAGTAGGGTAATAATTATCTTTTTCATCTTGAGTCTCCCTTTCAATATTCATTCCCAGTTTCCGGTTCCTGTTCGCCCCCCTGTTTGCATTCTCCTCTCCGGTTTGAGGAAAAAAGGGGGGCTGGGTAATAAAAAAAACGCCCGGGAGAAGGCTCCCGGGCGCCGGAATGCGGGTTATTCCTGTTCCAGTTCGTTGGTGGTCTGGAGCTGGTCCATGAGGTTAAGCGTGTCCCATGGCACGACCTCGTTTTCAATCAGGTCGTTGTTCAGCGTGGTGACATACACCTCCAATTCGACCAGGTTTTCGGCCTGGTAGAGCTGTTCCATCTCATCGGTCAGGTTTACATGGCCATGGTTGGCCAGATTGGACAGAAGGGCGGAGGTGGTCAATTGCGCCTCTGCAAAGGACGTTCCTACCGACCAATTCGGGTCCAGAATTGTGCCTCCGACCTGGACGTAGACGTCCGTGTTCACGACCTGTCCCTGCATGGGGACGGTTTTCTGGAAAACCCCGTCGTTGTTCTCCTCGGAGAGCTCTTCGATGTCGTTTCCAGAGTCAAGTCTCACGAGAAGGTGATATCCCCCGACATTTCCGGGATGGGGGAAATCGAACGCCCTGTTGAAGAGGGTGTACTTCATTCCGTTGTATTGTGTCTGCGGCCCCTGGTAGGTCAGCCAGAAGTTGGGTTCGAAGAAGGTGTTGGTAAGGAAATGATCATTTTCCGAGATCTCCGTGTCTTCGGAGAGCCAGAAACGGATGTTGAAACCCTCTTCCGGGGCCACCTCCGACAGGTTCCTGATCACGAAACCGATCCGGATCGTGTACAGGGTTGTTCCTGTTGCGTCCACGTACTGATTTTCCTTGAACCAACTGCCGGCTACCGTGCCGCCGGTGGCGAGGTCTGATTCCGGTGCCATGTCCAGGACTTCCGAATCTGTTCCGGGCGTCCCTGGTTGAGTTTCGCTCTCGATTTCCGCATTGGGTGCGGGGATTTCGATTTTCGCAGGTGCCTGGGGAGCGGGATCGGAGGATCCTCCGCCGCCGCCGCAACCGATTCCCTCGATCATGACTGCCGAGCCGAATATGTTGAAAATGAACTTTTTCATCTTGGGTCTCCTTTCGAAAATTCCTTCCCAGTCTCGTGTTCCTGTTCGCCCCCCTGTTTGCAGGGGAATCGCGGGTTTGAGAAAAAATCGAAAAAAAGGGCCGTTTTTGTTTTTCGGCGGGGAGGCGCGGTAATTCGGCTTGTTTCCCTTTCGCCTTCCGTGATATAGAATGAAGGGATGAGCCTGATGACTCCGGTGCTGCTCCTCCTTCTGCTTCCCACAACTCCCCGGGACGAGATGACCGCGACACTCCAGGTTCCTTCGGGAGGGGCGACGGTCAAATTCGATCTTTCCTCTCTCCGGAAGCAAGATGATGCATTCCGGATCACCTGGAGCGGCGGCGGGGAGGTGGTTCGCGGAGAGGGACCGGGGACCTATTCCATCCGCAATATCCGTGTGGGAGAGGGGCTCAACGAGATCGTCATCGTGCATTCAAACCCGAAGCTTCGCATCGTGCTCAAGGTCATTTCCGGTGCGACCCGGAATTGCGACGCGCGGTGGGTCACGCTCGGCGGAAAACGTTTCGCCTCCCTGTCCGGTTTCGATTCGGGAAAGGGGGAGTGGAAGACGAGTGCCGGTGAAGATCTCGAAGTGACAACCGCCGGTGGCCTGGCGGTCAACACCGTTCGACTCGACCAACTCGGGGAGTTGTCCCCCATCGCGGCATGTGGAGGGGGAGCCCTGTACATCCTCTCCAACGAGCAACTCCAACCATGGATCGGCGTGGGGCAGAAATATTTTCGTTCGATCATCAAGGATGACAGGAAGACCTTTGTTTCCTGCTACAACGCGAAGGACCGGCGCGGAGCTTCGCACCACCAGAGCCGTTGCTCTTACCACTGGCGGGCCGGGAGGGAGAAGTACGATCTGGACGGGGTTCGGAAATACTTGTTTCAATCGTTGAGAAAGTCATCGAACGAGAAGCGCAAGGTTCTCCAGTTCCTGAAATACAATGCGAAGGGGCAGCGGGTGGGGAGGGTCCCCGCTTCTGTCTGCCTGGAACTGGAAGAGGGCCGGTGGGTCGTGACCAGCGCGACCTGGTAGGGTCATCAGAGGGGGGGAACCTCCCGGGCCTTGAAGTCTTTCTTTTCTCCGCTACCGCAGGAGCCGCAGGATTTCGGCATATTCCATCGCAACGTCTTTTTCATCCACAACGTAGTCCTGGATGTGGCGAACGGTCAACTTTCGCATTCGATCCCGGCAATGGACCAGGATCTTGCTGATCTCCTCCTCCGGGAGGCCGAACTCCCGGGCCACATCGGCATAGGTCGGGTCCTGGTCCACCGGACGATTGAGAACGTAGCGATCGAACACGCCGAAATGTGTTTCCTTCCCCGAACCGGCCAGTTCCTTTTCGAGGTCCTCCGTCGCCGTTTCGACCACCGACCGGGCCCACTGGCGGTCGAAGACCTCCTCGGGGTTCGATTCGCCCGACGCGGCCGGCGGGTTTTTTTCGACGATCTTGTTGTCGAGGTTGATGATGTTTTTTCCACCGCCCCGTTTCAGGGCCCCCTTTTTCCGGTGGTGTTCGAGTTGGAACCGCTGGAGCGCCCCCTTGATGTACCCCCGGAAGCTTCCCCGCTCCTCGGAGAAATGTTCGAGGACTTTTCCCTCGATGACCTCCATGAAGAACTCCTGGGTGAGGTCTTTCAGTTCCTCGTTCCCCAGGGAACTGGTGGCGCGCATGCGGAGGTAGACTGGTTTCCAGTAGAGCTGGCAGAGTTCCTCGAGGGCCTTCCCGGAGTCCTCACGCGCGGCAACGATCATGGACCACCGCGTGGAGGGGAACTTCCCCCCGAATCCACCGATATTGGTCACACCCCGCGCATCCATATGAAAAAGGATACCACGTCCGGTGGCAAGAAAGAAGGCGCCTGGGAGAGGTCTCCCGGACGCCGGATATAGGAGCAGATTTTCTGGAAAAGGCGCTTTTCCGCCCTCCGTTCCGGAACGGGCCGCCCCGGAGGGGGACGAGATTTTCCCCGTCCGGGAGGGGGAATGGAGTCAAAGGGGCGGGGACGGAAAGGGGAATCCGGGATTATTCCGTGCTGGTTGTAAAGATGAGTTCGGAGTTGGCCGGCAGGGCGGGGAAGGTGAAATTCCCCCCCTCGTTTGAGGGGGCCGTTCCTCCGCCGAGAACGGTAACCGTGATGTTCCCCTGGGGTACGCCCTGCAGGTTTCGCGTGATTCCCGCAAAGGAGACCGTCGCGGAGGTCGTGGCCTGAAGCCGGAAGTTCGTCGGGATGAGGGTGATGGTGTTTGCCATGATTTCCACGGGCATGCCCCGTTGCAGCGTTAAGGTGCTCCCGAGCAGAAGGTTCGTCCCGGTGGGAACATTGAAGATGGAAAATTCCCCGGACGAAGTGGATTCGGTCAGGCTTTGATTGGCATTTCCGGCTGCGTCGCTGTAGACAACCGTTCCCTGGGCGGTTCCGGAGGAGTCACGGATTTCGACGGTGGCTCCGGGAAGAAGGGAGCCTCCGGAGTCACGAATGAAACCGGTCACGATTCCTTTCGAGGAATCGACCTGGATTGAGGACGGTTTGAAGGTGGTATCCTCCCGTTCCGTGGGATGAAAGAGAGCCAGGTCCCCGGCGGGAGAGGAGAGGTTGCTGCTCCCGGTTTCGAAGAGGGTAAGGCTGTCGAGGAAGCCGCTCTTGGACAGGTGGTAGTAGGTCGTGGTATCCCCGGAGACCGAGACAAGGTCGAATGTGCCTGATCCGGAGGATTGGGCAGGGAAGGGTGATCCCTGTCCGATATTGGAAATCGTTACTTCGCCTTCCGGATTCCCTGCTCCGTCGTAGGTGGTACCGGCATGGGAGATGGCCAGGCGAGGTTCCTCGGAAATGGTTACCGTGCAGCGCAGGATCTCATTTTTCTGGGCGGTTACATACCGGTTTCCGTTTCCGCCTCCCATGCAGAGGATGTTCAGCCTTCCCGGGGCGGCATTGAAAATGGAGAATCCCCCATCCGTGGAGGAGAGGATGAGGTTGGGGTCGACGGCGCCCGAGGCGTTCCGGTAGAGAAGGGTACCGGTAGAAATTCCTTCATCCGTGAGGACCTCGATCCGCGCCCCGGGTTGCGGATTGCCTCCCGTATCCACAATGATCCCCTCGATATAGACAAGGTTCCCTTCCTGAATAATCCCGGCCTCGATTTCCCGGAGATCCAGGTCGGTGAAGGTGGTGAAGGGGATGGTGACCCCGGTCACCGAAATGTCCGAGGTCGTGAAGGG
>PVBE012192136.1_pt1 | contig 10551 bp, 11 predicted proteins | sample 1631181 | NCBI WGS metagenome assembly PVBE01 (sample SAMN08397723, study PRJNA350692) | Marine metagenome, whole genome shotgun sequencing project. | isolation source: water | place: Pacific Ocean | collected 2012-04 | reverse complement strand
GCAATGGAGGCGGCCGATGTCACGCTGATGAGCGGCAACCTGCAGGGAATTCGGATGGCCATCGATCTCAGCCGTCGCACCATGCGGGCCATCCGCCAGAACCTGTTCTGGGCCTTCGCCTACAACACCACCCTGATACCCTTGGCCGCCGGGCTTTCGATGGCCTTCTTCGGCCGGCCGATCGATCCGATGCTGGCCGCCGCGGCCATGGCCCTCAGCGACGTGACCATCATCGGCAACGCCCTGCGCCTGCGGCGTCTGCGACTAACGGGATAGCCCCAAGAACCCCGGCCCACCGGACCGCCCAAAGAGGACGAGATCAATGGCAATCGCAATCGACCCGGTTTGCGGAATGGAAGTCGACGAAGCCACGGCCACCGAAACCGCCGTGCACGAAAGCAAGACCTACTACTTCTGCGCCAGAGGCTGCCGCCTGGACTTTGAGGACGATCCCGAGAAGTATCTCGATCCGGAGTACGTCAAAGGCCACCACTAGGCCCCCGGGCTAGAAGAATGGGTTGTGGGCCAACTCCTCGGCGACTGTCGTCTGCGGGCCGTGCCCGGGGAATAGTTTCGTCGATCCCTGCAGGGCCAGCACCTTGTCGCGGACCGTCTGTTTATGGACCGGGAAGGCGTCCACGCCCAGGTTCGTGCCGCCGATGGAGCCGGCGAACAGCGCATCACCGGTAAAGACCACGTCCCCAACCGCCAGGCAGGATTCACCCGCCGTGTGCCCGGGAGTGTGCAGCACCTTGAATTCGAAGGGGCCGGCCTGCAAAACCTCGCCATCAGCAAACGAGTGCGCCTCGCCGCCCAATTCGGCCACTGCGCCCAGCTCTTCGGCGGGCACATGCACCGCAATGTCGGTCCCGCCGACGATGGCCCCGAGCGCGCTGATGTGATCGCCGTGGGTGTGGGTCAGCAGCACCGCGGCCAGTTCGCGTTCGCCGATGGCCGACCTGATGTCTTCCTCGGGTACGCCGGCATCGATCAGCACGCAGTTCGCCGCGTCGCCAATCACGTAGGCCCACACCCGGTCCGGTCCGTACCAGAGTGACTGAATCTCGAAACCGCCCGCGATCGACGGCTCCACCGCGTCCGGCGCCCAGGTGTCGGCCGCGATCTCCCACAGCTTCTCGGCATCCAGCCCCAGCCGACCGGCCAGGGTATCCGATTGCTCGCGGGTGGGGTCACGCCGGTAGCCCTCAAACGCCGACAGGGCCTCGGCGTCAATGCCCGTCTCCCCGGCCAGGTCCTCGACCGACAGCCCGTGACCGCGCCTTGATTTTCCGACCAGATCCCCGAATTCGTCCTCAAGTGGAACCATCATTCGCTCCGCGATCCGGGGCTTCTCCCCGAGGCACCGCCGGCGACGATCCGCCCGGCGAAAGGAAATCCTACTGCATCCCGGCGCGCCGCCGGGTTGGGTCGGCGCCGCCGGGAATCGTTCCCCGAAATCTCCGCTCAGACAGCGATGTTCTGCCACTTTCCGGCTTGATAGCGCCAGATAATGACCACCAGCCGCAGCAGGGTCTCGATCATGAACGTCCAGTACATTCCGGCCAGTCCATATCCCAGTTGGACGCCGAAGTACCAGGCCAGCGGCAGGCGTACGAGCCATGAAGAAACCCCGGTCAGCAGCATCGGGAAGCGGGTATCACCAGCGCCCCGCAGGCCACCCTGCAGTACGAAACTGAGGGCAAAGAGCGGAAAGGCGATCGCCAGGATCCGCATCGCCTGTCCGGCCAGCATCGTGATCTCCGCATCGTCGGTATAGATCCCAGCGATCGGCTCGCTAAAAATGAACGCCAGGACCGCGAAGAACATCATGAACAGCGTCGCGTAGGCCGACGCGATCCAGGTAGCCCGAACCGCGTCCCGCGCCCGACCGGCGCCCAGCGCCTGTCCGGTCAGCGTGGTGGCGGCGACCGCAAACGCAAAGCCGGGCATCCAACCGAGCGACAGAACCTGGAATGTAATTCGTTGGGCGGCGTAGACCGCCGTCCCCAGCGAGATGACCATCGCCGTGTACACCAGCATCGAGAGCGACATCAGCGCCTGCTCCAACATCGCCGGGATGCCGATTCGCAGGAGTCGCCGGACAATATCCGTCTCGAGCCACCAGTGGCCGCGGCCACCGATCGAAATTCCGCGATTCCCACGGAATAGCACGTACAGCAGACCGGCGGTCCCCACAAAGCGAGCCGCCGCGGCACCCCACGCCGAACCGACCGGCCCGAGTTCGGGGAAGCCGAGCGAACCGAAGATCAGCACGAACGACAGCGGCACGTTGATCACGTTCATCACCACCCCGGCGTACATCGGGCTGCGCGTGTCACCGGCGCCGCGCAGGATCCCGCCGGTCACGAACATCATCACCAGCCCCACCGAGGTCGCCATCGTCACCAGCATGTAGTCAGCGCCAATCTTCAGCACCTCTTCCTCCGGGCCCAGCAACACCACCAACTGCTCCGCGAAGAGCGACCCGACTATCGTCAACACGAGGCTCAATAAGAGACCCAGCACGACCGTCTGCTTGGCCGACCGGCCGATAAGGGCCTGATCGCGAGCGCCAACTGCGTGCGCCACCAGCACGTTGCCCCCCATCGCAACCGCCATGATGGAAGACTGAATCACCCAGATCAGGACCACCGACGTACCGACCCCGGCCAGCGCCGCTGTCCCGAGCACCGAGACCATCAACGTATCCACGGCCCCAACCATCGTCTGCAGCAGGTTCTCCACGAACACCGGCCAGGCCAGGCCCAGAACCTTTCGCGAACTCGACCCATCCTCGGTCAAGACTGAGGCCGCCGGCCCGGCCGCCACTGACCGTTCGGTCGACTGCTCGCTGTTTCGCTCTGGGATGGCCACCCGGTTTCGCTCTCAAATCTCTTCCGCCGGCGGGGAAGACAAGACAGAATGGTACGACGATCTCACGCGCGCCGCTCACCGGCGGTGCGTCCCCGGGGCCTATTCCGGTCCGAAAACGTCCTTTCGGAACACCGCCCGCTGGACATCCAGGTACTCATCGCGGCTCAGGGGGGGCTGAAACTCGTTGACTATCCGTTCCCCTTGCTTGCCCTCGTTTCCAAGCAGGTCGATGGTGGTCATTGCCATGGCGATACCGGGATCGACATAGGCGGCGCCCTGGTCGGTTACCGTCCAATCGACCGAGTGCCCCGCGCCGGTGATTCCGTTCATATAGGGGTGGATCGCCGGCATCAGATGGCTGAGATCGCCCATGTCCGTCGAACCGGCCCGATGCCCGTCTTTCTGAACGCTATCGGAGCCGAACATGCCGGCCACGTTCGCCAGGAAGAGATCGCCCAACTCGGCATGATTCTGGAGCGGCATGTAGCCCGGCAGGGTTTCGATCTCAACCGTCGCGCCCACCGCCATCGCGCCGGCCTTCAGCGCCCGGTCCACCTTGGCCTCGGCGTCGAAGATGGCTTCCAGAGTCTTCCCGCGCACGTAGGTTTCCAACGTGACTTCCACCGGGACCACATTCACGATGTCCCCGCCGCGGGTGATGATCGGGTGGACCCGGATGGCGTCTTCATCACGAAAGGTCTCCCGCTGGGCGTGGATCGCCTGGATCGCGAGATTGGCGGCATTCAAAGCGTTGATGCCATCGTGCGGCGCGCCGCCGGCGTGGGATGCCTTGCCCAGGAAGCGGATCATCTTCACCACGCAGCCGTTGTTGGACTCAGCCACACCCGCCCGGTGCTCCATCGGCGCCAGGTGGACCATCATGCAAATGTCCACGTCGGCCAGTTCGTCCAGCGCCACCAGTTCCGGCTTCCCGCCCAGAAAGTGCAATCTCCCGTTGCGCACCAACTCGTGTCGGTATTCAACCTCAACGTACTCCTCCGCCGGGACGGCGATGAAGACAATCCGTCCGCAGAGTCCGGCCAGCACCACCGGATCGCTCAGGCCGATCGCCGCAGCCAGCATGCCCGCAATCTGGCCGTTATGACCGCAGGCATGGGCGGCGCCGGTTTCCGGGTCCGCCAGCGGATGCCCGGCCACCACCAGCGCGTCCAGTTCCCCCATCACCGCCACCGTCGGACCGGGTCGACCGGTATCCAAGATCGCCTTCAGGCCGGTCAACGCAATTCGATCCCGAACCACCAGCCCCAGGCCTTCCAGGAAATCCTTCGCGACTCCCGCGGTCCGGTACTCCTTGAACCCCAACTCCGGCATGTGCAGGATGCGATCGCCAACATCGATAACATCTTGGCGGCGGCGTTCAATCGCGCCGCGGGCCAGCTCCTTGATCTCATTCATTTGTGTTGCTCCCGCGGGAATCGAATCGCGGCTCGGGGACCGGCAAAGTCGGCCCCGCCAGTCTTGACGAGCGGTCGCCATCGCGCAAGTCCGACACCCGGGCAGCTGTGGCCCGGCCGAAATACCGCTCGCCTTCGGCAGGCCGCATCCTGCTCCAATGCGGCATACTAGGCGGCGAACGAACTGAAATCGCGGTTCGGACACCTCGTACACGCACTGGGGAGCATTCTGATGGCGCTCAAGATCGTTGCGGCGATCCTGTTGCTCGTGGCCACGCTGTCCGCCTGCGGCGAAGAAGAGTCAAGCAGCCCGAAACCCGATGGAGGGACCATGCAGTGGGACGCGCCCCCGGAGATGACGATCGACACCGACACCGAATACCTGGTGACGGTTGAAACCACCCACGGGACGATGAGCGGTCGGCTCTTCCCCGACGCCGCGCCGCACGCGGTAAACAATTTCGTCTTCCTGGCCAAGCAGGGGTATTTCGACGGTCTCGTCGTCCACCGCATCGTCAAAGGCTTCGTCCTGCAGAGCGGCGACCCCACCGGCACCGGCACCGGCGGCCCCGGCTACACCATCGAGGAAGACCCTATTCCCTCGGATCTGAACTACGTCAAAGGCACCTTCGCCATGGCCAACAAGGGCACCCCCGGCTCCGGCGGCAGCCAGTTCTTCATCACGCTGGACGACCTCACCGGCCGGCTCCCCAAGCAGTACGCGCTCTTCGGCGTGCTCGATGAGGGCCTCGATACCGTCGACAAGATCAACGACGTCGAGACGAACGTCGGCCCAAGCGGCGAGAAATCATCCCCGGCCGAAGACGTCCGCATCCTCAAGGTTACCGTCGAGGAACGGAGTTAGCAGCGGGACTACTGCCCCAGCCATTCGCTCCGTAGGGATAGCGCCTCGCCACGCAGCGCATTGAAGTTCTTCCCCTGGGCGATCTTGCCCATCACCACCGGCTCCGCCGCCCCGGTACTTCCGGGCACGTTGTTTGGTATCCCGGCCAGCGCCGTCGCGCCCAGCATCGCCGCGGTGATGGCGTCGCGGGAGCCACCGGGCAGGCCAAACATTTCGTAGCGCAACACCGGGCAGTCCGGCAGCGCGAGCTTCAGTTGCGCCACCAGATCCGGATTGCTCGCCCCCGTCCCGCCCACGATCGTCCGCTCAATCGAGTATTTACCGGGCACAAATCGCGTGACCGCGTCGGCGATCGCGCGGGCCGTGAAGGCGCGGAAGGTCGCCGCCAGCTCCGCCGGCCCGATCCCCTCTGCCTCCGGCCATCTGCGCACCGCATCGATCAGCCACGCTCCAAAAGGTCCGACCCCGGTCGATTTCGGTGGTGGGATCTCCAGGTACGGATGGCGCAGCAGGCGGGCCAGCAGAGCTTCCCGCGGTTCGGCAATGACGTTCGACCGATCCCCGCCGGAAGTCTCCGGATCGTCGTCCGACTCGGGAAGCTCCAGAATCTCGTTGAGCACGATCCCCGGGCCCGTGGTGAATCCGAATGGGGCCAGGTCAGAACCGGCCGGCGGCAGGACTGCTATCCCGGCCAGCGCGCCGAGCGAAACGACCAGCGTACCGAGATTCTCCCCCTCGAACATCTGATGATCGACCAGGGTGTCGATGGGTGATCCGCACCCCCCCACCATCATATCCGCCGCCGCGAAATCCGAGACGACGGTGATTCCCAGGTGCGCCACTTTCAGTTCCACCGACAGATTCGCCTCCGGATGCTCGTCCACCGCGCCGATCGTCACCCCCTGCATCGCCACAAACTGGATCTGCCGATCGCCAATCCGCGCCCCCACCAGCAGGTCTTCCACCAGCTCTGCGTAGTGGCCGCCAATTTCGTCGTCGAGCTCCAGCAACTCCGTCCGCTCGACGCGGCGCCGGGTCAGGTCGTGAAGCCGACGAGTGAGATCGACCGGAAAGTCCGCCGCGTGGGTCCACAGTGGCTGCACTCCCAGGACGCCCTTCGTCGCGACGATCTCCACCACCACCGCATGCGCGCCCCGTGCATACCCGGTTGGGGCAATACCAACGCCCGTCAGTTCCACGTGTGCCATGCTCGCCATGATACCGAGGGTCCGGGCTAGATCAGGATGTCCACAAACTGAAACAGCCCGGGCACGAGATTGTTGACATCGAAGCCCTGCCTCCCGTCGCGGTCCCGCGGACCGGTCAGCTGATCGCCCAATCGGTGGACCATAAGCCGCTGCCCGCCGTCCTGTTCCGACTCCAACCGGCGGACCTGGGCAAACATCGTCTCGTTCACGGTCGTCCGCTCTATGCCTGCTAATCTCACCATACTTCAATTATCGGCCGGGACCGGCGCCGGCATCATCGAACTGCCGATCGAGAGTCAACTCTGCGCCTTAGCTATACAAAGCTCAGCCTCTACAACTTCTGCCCCTGGGCCTACAGCCTTCGTTACGTCGAAAAGATTCGGGTGCCGTTTCAGCCGCGATTGTTGGCCGGCGCCGTAGTCCACAACGTGATAGCCGACTTCCTCGAACGGGTGCGCGACGGTCTTTCCCACAGTAGCAAGGACCTAGAGACCATCTTTGACGGCCGATGGCGCAGCGCCCAGATTCTCGACCGGGACGGCACCGGCGGCCAGCGGCGTCGCGCGCTGGGGCTGGTCAACGGATTCTGGCAGAGCAACAGCGCCGACTTCGGGCGTCCGCTGATGCTGGAAAAGCGCTTCCGGCTGCCGATCGGCTCCGACAGCATCGAGGGGATCGTGGATCGGATAGAAGATCTCGGATCCGGCGACGTCGAGGTGATCGACTACAAATCCGGCTCCGCCCCGGCCGGCGACCCGGCCCGCGACAGCCTGCAACTTTCCATCTACGCCCTAGCCTGCCGTGATCACTGGGGCCTGCAGCCGCGCCGCGTCAGCCTCTACTACCTGACCGACAACACCAAATCGACGGCCACGGTGGACGCTGCACGGCTCGAGGCCACCCGCGCGGAAATCGTCACCACTGGCGGCCGGATCGCCGCCGCCGATTTTCCGCCGGAACCGGGTGAGCGCTGCGAATACTGCGACTTTGCCGGCCGTTGCGAATTCCGCCAGGAGCCGTCTTCGGCCCCAGAGAAGTCCGGGTAGTCGCGGGCGGGGTCCACCCCCGTCGCCTCCGTCCAAACCGGCAAAGCCCCTGTGTGACCGTACTAGCATCCTCCCCCTTCGAGCGGGACCGACGGTCACCACGATTGCTTAGTCAGAGGCCCCCGTATCTAGTCGGCGAACCGGCCTCCCCCGTGGCCCCTACGCCGAAACCGGCAGCTCTCCGCGGATATAGCCCTCGAACTCGTCGCGGAAGCGGTGCAACGCCCCGACCACCGGCCGGTAGGCGAACTGCCCGAGGCCGCAGAAAGACGACGCCATCGACTCGCCGATCGACTCCAGCAGGTCTAGGTCGGCCATCGAGCCCTCGCCGTGCAGGATCCGCTCCAGAATCTGCACCAGATTCGGGGTCCCCTGGCGGCAGGGAATGCAAAAGCCGCAGCTCTCCTCCTCGAAGAAGAGCGCGTCCCGGTAGGCCGATTCCACAATCGAGACGGTGTCGTCCAGCACGATACAGCCGCCGGTCCCCATGATCGTGTTGTGCTGCATGATGCTCGGGTCCAGCCGTACGTCCAGCAGGTCCGGAGTAAGCACCGCCGCCGACGCGCCACCGGGTTTGAAGGCCTTCAATGTCCGCCCGTCGGCCACGCCACCACCGCAGTCGAATATCAACTCCCGCGCTGTCGTCCCGAGCGGTAACTCAAACAGCCCGGTCCGGTGCACATTGCCGGACAGGCAGTACACCTTGGTTCCGGCGTTGCCATCACCAACCGCCAGCCCTTTGAACCACTCGGCGCCGTGTTCCAGGATCGGCGCCACACAGGCGAACGTCTCAATGTTGTTGATCGCGGTCGGCTTGCTCCAGACCCCGGAGTTCGTCGGGAATGGCGGCTTAAAGCGGGGATTCCCCCGTTTGCCCTCCAGTGAATTGAAGAGCGCCGTCTCCTCGCCGCAGATATAGGCCCCGGCACCGCGCCGCAGGATGATGTCCAGCTTGTAGTCGGTGCCGAAGATCCCCTCGCCCAGGATCCCGGCCTCGTAGCACTCGTTGAGCGCCTCGCGGACCCGCTCGGCGGCGAACCCGTACTCCCCTCGAATGTAGATGTAGCCGGTGTGAGCGTCGATGGCGAAGGCGGCGATGATCATCCCCTCGATAAACCCGTGCGGGTCCTTTTCGAGGAGGAAGCGGTTGCAATAGGTACCCGGTTCGCTCTCATCGCCGTTGGCCACCACATAGCGCGGCGTATTCGAATCGGCGCGGACAAACTTCCATTTCATGCCCGTCGGGAAGAACGCCCCACCACGCCCCTTGAGATCCGCCGCGGTGACCGTTTCGATGACCTCTTCCGGGGTGCTTTCCCGCACCGCCCGTTCGGCTTGCGCGTAGCCGCCGTCGCGCCGGTAGGTCTCCAGCAACCATGAGTTTTCTTTTTGCAGATTCCGATTGACGACCAGGACTTCCGGCATTTCTAGGCCCCATCCCCCAGCTCATCGAGCAACTTCTCTGCCCGCTCCGGGGTCAAATGACCGTGCGGCGCCAGATTGTCCAACATCACGGGCTGGAGATCGCACTGGCCCAGGCAAGAGACCAGTTCCAGCTTGAAGCGACCATCCGCGGTCGATTGACCGACGTGGATACCCAGCTTCTTCTCAATCGCCGCCACCACGCCGGGGGCGCCGTTCGCGTGACAGGAAATATCGCGACACACGCGCAGGATGTGGGTCGCCTGCGGCTCGGTATAGAACATCGTGTAGAACGTGACCACGCCGTAGACGTGAGCCTCGGGATACCCCAGTTCCTCGGCAATCAATTCCACCGCCTCCGGCGGCACATAGCCAAAGACATCCTGGGCGGCGTGCAACGCCTCCAATAGCGAGCCGGGATCGTCCTTCAACGGCTGCACCCGTGCTCGCAGGTCGTCGATCGCCGCCGCCGGGATCGCCGTCTCTCTCATCAACCACTCCTGTCGCCGGGGAGCCACTTTTCGCAGGCCCCCACTACAAAGCGAGCATTTATAGCACTATTGCCCGCGGGTCGCCGCCTCAGACTGCGGTCGGGCCGAAGATGAGCCGGTCGCCGGACTGCAAATCGAGCCGGCCGCTGGTTCCGTCGGGCAGTTCCAGCGTCCGGCGAACCGCCTTCCCACCCACCGCCGGACGCCAGGGTGGCAGCGCTCGCCGGGTCTCCAGTACCCGTCCTTCTGCATCCACGAACAGGACATCAATCGCCATCCGCACCAAGAGGGGGTGCACGATCATCGCCACAAATGTCCGCACTTCCTCCACGCCCAACCGCTCGGCCAGGTCCTGCAGCGCCTGCCGGCGGGTCTTACCCAATCCGATTTCGCGCAACATCAGGCCAAATTCTTCCGCCAGCGCGCCGGTCATCCGGGTGCTGAACCGGGCCAGCACCGCTTCGAAGGCCAGACCGGCCTTGGCGCTCACAGTAATCAGATCAAGGGCGTCCGGTAGCGAAGCGCGGATTTCATTCTGCCGAGCCGAGATCCGGCGCAACGGCCAGATGTTGGGCAGCCGGAACCCCAGCGCCGTGACCGCTGCGCCGAGCAGCACGGTTGCCGCACCGCCGGCCACCGCCGCCGCAAGTGCGATCCCCAGCGCGGCGCTCAGTGACGCGATCAGCACCTTCAGGCCCACAAGACCCTGCGCGCTTATGCTTCCCGGCCGCCCTGCCATAGCCAGCCAGTTGTCGAGATCCCGGAGCGACTTGCCGGCGAAGGCTCCACCGAGCCGGCTCAGCAGACCCGACTGCGTGAACCCAGCCCCGGCCTCCCACGGAGTGTTACCGGCGCCGAGCCCGCCTTCCCCCGCTGGCCTATCCTTGCTCCCGGGAAGATCCTAGTGCCGGAGGTCCGATGGTCGCCATTCCGTCAGCCGTGCACCCGGCGGCCCCTGCTCCCCGGCGACCCCGCGCCCCACACACCGGCGACGGGTCGCTGAGCGCCTTCATCCAGCGGCACCGCCATCCCGATCCACCGCTGGCCGGCCCTGGCCGCCTTCGGCTCGAACCCGGCACCCGCACCTCACGCACCTATCGCCTGCATGGCTACTGGTCCAAGAAGCCGCACGAGATCGTCTCCGCCTGCATCACCACCTTCTCGCGTCCCGGCGACCTGGTCCTAGACCCCTTCTGCGGGTCCGGCGGCACGCTACTGATGGCCAACGTC
>PVBE011645516.1_pt1 | contig 10551 bp, 12 predicted proteins | sample 1631181 | NCBI WGS metagenome assembly PVBE01 (sample SAMN08397723, study PRJNA350692) | Marine metagenome, whole genome shotgun sequencing project. | isolation source: water | place: Pacific Ocean | collected 2012-04 | reverse complement strand
CCCTGGCCCTGGAGATCGGCGGCATGATCGATGTCTCGGGAGGCGATGCCTTCGGACGCTTCGATCCCGGTAACTCCGGCTCGGTGCGGATCGAGGAGGACACGGCGGCCCCCGCGCTCACCCGGCAGGACACCAACCTGGTGGTCGAACAGGGCGCGACCGTCACCCTGGCCGGGGGAACGCATCGCTACGACGACGTCGTCGTCGGGGGCACCCTCGTCCTGGAAGGCGACGTGACGCTCGAGGTCTTCGGCTCCTTCCTCGTGGACGATGCGGGCTTCATCCAGGGCTACGACACCACCCAGGCCTTCTCGCTCATCGTGGAGGCCGCGGGCTTTGCCCTCATCGATGGGGTCATCGATCTGTCCGGACCGGACGGCTACCGGGTGGACGACCTGAACTACCCGGACGGCGGGGACTACGACGCCTGCTTCTACGACGTCATCCTGGACACCGCATCGGGGGCCGATGGAGGTGACTTCAGTCTCACCACCCGTCGTGGGCCCCTGTACGTGCCCACCATCATCGCCCTGGGGGGTGATGCCCACGAGTGGGACCCGGAGGTGGAAGTCTTCTCAGGGGGTACGGGGGGTGGCGTGAGCGTGATCGGACGGGAGAGCCGGGTGGTCTTCAAGGGCGCCGAGCCCTGGGCAACCGTCTGGACCATCGGTGCGATGAACAAGCTCGTGCGTCCCGGAGGCTGCGACCTCTCGGGTCACCTGCTGAGCTGCATCCAGCCCGGCGGCATCAAGATGCGCAGCGGCATCGCGACCTCCGGCGGCATGGGACCCCTCAGCATCCAGGGGGGCTCGGGAGCGGACCAGTACGGGATGGGCGGTCTGGGCGGCTACGGTGGAGACATCGCGCTCGAGGCCAACGGTGACGCCCAGCTGGTCTTTGAAGACTACGACCTGTTCAGTGGAGGACAGGCCAACTTCATTGTGGGCAAACCCTATCTGCACGACCTGGAGCACCAGGCGACCTTCCGCTACTGGCTGGGCGGGGCCGGCGGTCCTGGCACGGGCGGCCTGGGTGCACCCGCAGGAGGCGGAGAAGGCGGTGACGGTGGGGATGCGGGGAACGTGAGCGTCACGGGCGACACGAACCTGACCGGCACCTACACCGAGACCGTGATGTACGGGTGGAACGGGGACAACCCCAACGACGTGTACCCCGTCTCCATGCCCACCGAGGTGGTCGGCCGGATGCGGGTCTACGAGGACGATCTCCTGCGGATCTCCGCTGCTGGCGGGACGGGAGGCACACCGGGCGGCACGGGGGCGGAATTCGGCTTCCCGGGCTGGTTCGGGTACAGGGGTGCGGAAGGCACGATCACCGCACCCGAGGCTCAGAACAAGAAGTAGGTGAAGGGGGCGTCCTCGGCGGCGACCGCCTGGTAGAGCATCAGGGCGCCCAGCACCAGCAGCCAGATCAGCGGCACCATCCACAAGGCCTTGTTCTTTGCGAGCCAGTCCTTCACGGCAGGTGCTCCATCAGGACCGGCAGCATCGCCTCTGCGAAGATCCGATGCCCTTCGGCGTTGGGGTGGTGGTCCTCGGGGCTCACCCAAAGCGCCTTGGGATCGTGGGCCGCCAGGTGCTGACGCAGGTCCAGGAAGTGCACCTCCGGGTGTTCGTCGAGCACTCGGCCCAGCAGGGCGTCCACCTCGGGAAAGGGGTTGTCTTCGAAGGAGTGCAGCTCGGGAATGTTCACCAGGACCGCTGGCTGTTGCCGCGCGGCCGCTGCCGCGAAGAGACCATCCAGGTCGGCCTCCAGCCTCTCGCTCTCCCGGCCGTACCAGTCCTTGTAGAAGTCGATGTAGGTGCCGCTGCCCCGGCCGAAGCGGTCCTTCAGGAAGGGGTACAGGTAGAGGTGGTGGGAGAGCGCGCAGAGCGCTCCGGCGCAGTACTCCGGTTTTTCGATGTCGTTGATGTAGAAGGCCAGCATCACGGCATCGGGCTCCACGATCTGGAGCTTCTCGTAGGTCTCCGCCTCGGCGCCCGAGTTGTAGTTGCCCACCCCCGAGTTGATGACCTCCCAGCCCTCCAGAGCGCGGTCCAGGCGGGCGCAGAAGCCCTCCTCGACGTCCACTCCCCAGGCCAGGGTGATGCTGTCTCCCAGCACCAGCAGGCGCTTCACGTCGGCGGGCTTCGGGAGCTCGAGCTCGCGGTCCTCTCTCAGGCCCAGGCTGTTGGTCCGGATGACCGTTCCGTAGAGCTCCTCCTCCACGTTGGGGTGGTGCTCGTGGCCCAGGCGGGGGTTCTCGGGCGTCTTGCGCTTCACCGTCGTGGCGTAGCGCCACATCTCGGTGTTGTAGTTCCGGTACACCGGGTAGCTGGCCCGCAGGAGCAGCTCGCCAGCGATCAGCGCCAGCAGGTGACCGAGCACCAGGAGACCGACCTTTCTAGCCAGCTTCGGCATTCAGCGTCTGCGCAGCGCCATGAGGCCGAACAGTGCCAGCCAAGCCCCGGTCACCCCGCCGCCGCAGCCACAGCTCTCGAGCTCGGTGGGAGCTTGCGGAGATGGCTCGGGTGCGAGCGCTTCCTCGGCAGGTGCCGGGGGCTCGAGAGGGCTGTTCAGCTTGGAGATGTTGCTACGGTCCAGTTCCGTCAAGCGCCCGTCGGTGTAGGCGGGGTCGGGCTGGTACCAGGCGAACTGTTCGAAGACCGCGGCGTGGGAGGGGGCGGGTGTCTCGCGGCCGTGCTGGCCATGGATGGCGTCGACGAGCAGGCGACGGTCTGCGGGGCTGTAGGCGCGGCTCTCCTCGTCGCTGATCTCGGCCTTCAGGCGAAGCATTCGCCAGACCGCCAGAGCGCGCGACAAGCGCTCGTTCTCCCCCTCCTCCAGACGCTCCACGAGCCGCTCGGCGCTGTCCTCGTTGTGGGCGAGGCAGTCGTAGTTCTCCTTCGAGGGCGCCGCCTCCAGGTTGGCGATGGACGTCTCGATGTCGCCGCATTCGGCCAGGGCGATGCCAAGCAGCAGGGTCACGCGCGCTCCAGGGCGGAGGCCCAGGACGCCAACAGACCGTCCGGGACCGTCGCAGGCTCGAAGCGGCGGTCCTCGGCCCAGGCCTCGCTGACCTGGGAGGGGCTGTCCCACACGCCGACGGCGAGGCCGGCGAGGAAGGCGCTGCCCAGAGCCGTCGTCTCCAGCTGCCGTGGACGCACGCAGGTGGTCTGCAGCACGTCGGACTGCAGCTGCATGAGCAGGTCGTTTCGGGCGGCACCGCCGTCCACCCGAAGCTCGCGGAGGGGAGCACCCAGGTCCGCGGCCATCGCCTTGAGGATGTCGCCGATCTGCAGGGCGATGCCCTCCAGCACCGCTCGGCAGATGTGGGCCTTGGTGGTGCCTCCGGTGATGCCGCAGATCAGGCCTCGGGCATCCGGACGCCAGTGCGGGGCTCCCAGGCCCGCCAGCGCGGGCACGAAGACCACGCCGCCGCTGTCATCGACGCTGGCTGCAAGGGCCTCGATCTCCGCTGCGCTGGCGATGATGCCCAGCCCGTCCCGCAGCCACTGGACGGCTGCCCCGGCGATGAAGGCGCTGCCCTCGACCGCGTAGGAGGTCTTGCCCCCGAGAGCCCAGGCCACGGTGGTGAGCATGCCGTTGTCGCTGTAGACCTTCTCGGCGCCGGTGTTCAGCAGGACGAAGGCCCCGGTCCCGTAGGTGCACTTGGCCATGCCCTGGCCGAAACAGGCCTGGCCGAAGAGGGCTCCCTGCTGATCGCCGATGACTCCTGCCACGGGGATGCCGTCCGGGAGGAAGCCCACGCCGCGGGTGTGTCCGTAGACCTCGCTGCTCTGGGCGATGCGAGGAAGACAGCTCGCCGGGACGTGGAGGATGTCCAGAAGCTGGGCGTCCCACTCGCAGGAGTCCAACTCCATCAGCAGGGTGCGCGAGGCGTTGCTCGGGTCGGTGACGTGCTCCCCGCACAAGCTCCAGGTCAACCAGGTGTCGATGGTTCCGAACAGCGCCTTTCCGGAGGAGGCCGCCTCGAGGGCCCCATCCACCTTGTCCAGCACCCAGGCCGCCTTGGTACCGGAGAAGTAGGGGTCCAGCACCAGACCGGTCTTTCGCTTGAAGAGCGGCTCGTGTCCGGCCTCCTTCAAGGCCGTGCAGCGGTCGGCGGTGCGTCGGTCCTGCCAGACCAGCGCCCTGTGCAGGGGCTCAGCGGTGTCGCGGTCCCAGAAGAGGCTGGTCTCCCGCTGGTTGGTGATGCCGATCGCCGCGATGCGTCTGGCGTCGATGCCTCCCTTTGCCAGGGCGCCTTCGACCGCCGAGCCGACGGAAGCCCAGATTTCGGCCACGTCGTGCTCGACGTGCCCGGGCTGAGGGTAGTGGTTCGGGAACTCGACGTTGTGCGTGGCGCACACCTTCATGTTGGCGTCGAGAAGAAGGGCTGTGGACCCGGTGGTCCCCTGATCGATGGCTAGGACGAGGTCGCTCATGACGATGCCTATCGCACCCGGGTTAGGAGGCCAAGATGGCACGCTTCACCGTCGAGGACGGGCGCCTGGACATCAAGTCCCTGACGCTCTCCGAACTCCAGGCCGAGATCTCGGATCTGGACAAGGCGAAGTACCGTGGTCTGCAGGTCTACAAGTGGATCTGGCAGCGCGGTGCCAGCTCATTCGACGAGATGACCAACATCTCCAAGCAGAGCCGCGCGGCCCTGGCCGAGCGCTTCGTCATTCCCTTCCTCGACGAGCACGCCCGGCTCGACAGCACCGACGGCACGACCAAGTTCGTGTGGCAGCTCTCGGAAGACGAGCACATCGAGAGCGTGCTCATCCCCGATCCCGGCATTCCCGGACACTCCCGCCCCCGCATGACCCTGTGCATGTCCTCGCAGGTTGGTTGTGCCATGGCCTGTTCCTTCTGCCTGACGGGTGACCTTGGCCTGAAGCGCAACCTGCGCCCCAGCGAGATCGTCAACCAGGCCCTGCAGGTGGGTCGGACCCTGCCCGAGGACGAGCGCATCACGAACCTGGTGTTCATGGGGATGGGCGAGCCGCTCCACAACCTCACCAACCTGGTCCGCTCGCTGGAGATCCTGCTCGATGACCAGGCCCTCAACTTCAGCCACCGCAAGGTGACCATCAGCACGGTCGGTCTCGTTCCTCAGATGCTCAAGCTCGCCGCGGCTTCCCCGGTCAACCTCGCGGTCAGCTTGAATGCGACCACGAACGAGCAGCGTGAGCAGGTCATGCCGATCACCCGGCGCTACGGCCTGGATCGTCTGATGCAGGGCTGCCGTGAGTTTCCCTTGCCGCACGCCAAGCGCATCACCTTCGAGTACGTGATGATGCATGGCTTCAACGACAGCTGGGATGACGCCGCGCGCCTGGTTCAATTCATGCAGGGGGTGAAGTCGAAGGTGAACCTCATCCCCTACAACGAGAACCCGCAGCGCGACATCCTGCGGCCCCCGGACGAGCACGTGAAGGCTTTCCAGCACTACCTGGTCACCCGGGGCATCCAGTGTTCCATCCGGAGCACGCGCGGCCTGGACATCAGTGCTGCGTGTGGTCAACTCGGCAAGGCTACAAAGGGCCTGCGCATCGAAGAAGCTCAGCTTCCAGGCCCCACTGTGAGCCTGGACGAGGTAGGTTCTTGACTCGACAACAGGAAGAGGAATGATCGGCGTCATCGGAGGCTCCGGCCTCTACCAGATCGAAGGACTCGAAAAGGTTCGCGAAGAGCGGATCACCACGCCCTTTGGGGACCCGAGCGATGCCTACATCCTTGGGGAGCTGGCGGGTGCACAGATGGCCTTCCTGCCCCGGCACGGCCGTGGGCACCGCTTCAACCCCAGCGAGGTCAACTACCGCGCCAACATCTGGGGCATGAAGAAGCTCGGCGTGGAGTGGGTCGTCAGCGTCAGCGCTGTCGGTTCGCTTCAGGAGGAGATCGAGCCGGGACACATGGTGGTCATCGACCAGTTCATCGACCGCACCAAGGGTGTGCGGAAGGTCAGCTTCTTCGAGGACGGCATCGTCGGCCACGTCAGCTTTGGCGATCCCGTCTGTCCGGCGCTGCGCCGCTACATCCTTCAAGCCAGCCTAGAGGCGGGTGCGATCACCCACGATGGCGGGACCTATGTCTGCATGGAGGGTCCGCAGTTCTCCACCCGGGCCGAGTCCAACCTGTATCGGTCCTGGGGAGCCAAGGTCATCGGAATGACCAACCTCACCGAGGCCAAGCTCGCGCGCGAGGCCGAGCTCTCCTACGCCACGCTGGCCATGTCCACCGACTACGATTGCTGGCATGAGGGGCACGCCGATGTCACAGTCGACGAGGTGATCGCCACTCTCAGCGCCAACGTGGGGACGGCCAAGGACGTCATTCGTCGGGTGGTCCCGAAGATCCTGGCTCACGAGGGTGCCCCTTCCGCCAAGGGGTGCATGCGCAACGCCGTGATGACCGCGAGGGACGAGATCCCCGCCTCTACCCTCGACAGGGTCTCCCTGCTCATCGGCGACTACCTGTAGGAGCTCATGGTGTTTCTCCTCGTTCTCGCGTGCGCCACGCCCCACCGGCAGTCCCGGGCACAGGCTCGGAGTGAGCTCGCTGCGGCCTACATGGTCGAGGGGGCCACCGCAGCCTGCATCGAGACGGCGCAGGAGGCGACGAAGCTCGACCGCCGCAACGTCGATGCGTGGCACACCCTGGCCCTGTGCACCATGAAGCGGGGTGCGAACGAGGAGGCCGAGAAGGCCTTCAAGCGCGCTCTTCGTCTTGCTCCGGACGATGCTGGAATCCTGCTCAACTACGCCTACCTGCTGCAGAACCTTGGGCGGACCGAGGAAGCCATCGAGCTTCTGGAGCACGCTCGGAAGGACCTGACCTACCGCGAACCGGCCAAGGTGTTGAACAACCTGGGTTGGGCCTACCTGCAGATGGATCGGGACGAAGAAGCCGTCGCGGTGCTGGAGGAGGCGGTGCATCGCCAGCCCAACTTCTGCGGTGCCGTCTACAACCTGGCCGTGGCCTACAGCGAGATCGACGAGCATAAGCTGGCGATCAAGCGCCTCGACCAGGTGCAAATGCAGTGCTCGGGCATGTTTCCGGAAGCCCCCCTGCTGCAGGGCATGCTGCTGGTCGAGTTGGGCCGGAACGAGGAGGCCGCAGGCTTCTTTCACCTGGTCATGGAGCAGTACCCCGAGACCCCGGAGGCCGAGGAGGCGGAGCGGCAGCTGGATGCCGTGGGGATGAACTGAGGTGGAGTGGGGCACGCTGCGGGTTGCTGGCGGTGCTGTGGCCTTGCTGTGCATCGTCGTGTTGGGCCTGCGGGTGATGGACCACCTGTTGGAGCCAGTTCAGGTCGTGGATCCGGACCAGGAGGCCGTTGTCCTGGTCGAGCCCTCCACTCTGGAGGTGAGCTCCGTCGAGCGCGTGGACGTCCGGCTGGTGGCCGACGGTCAGGAACTCTTCGACGGAGTCCTGTGCTCGGAATGCGACAACGATCGCATCGAGGCGACCGCTACGCGGGAGCTGGCGGTCGAGCTTAGCGACCTGACCCGAGCGCGGGTGATATACAACGGTCGCCGAGTCGAGCCCCTGGGGAACCTGAGCGCGCCCCGTAGGCTTGTTTTCATCGACGACCGCTGACCTCTCGCTGCTCGAGGATGCCATGGCCGAGAACTTCGTCCATGCTCGCCTAGATGCGATCCGACGCTTGGCGCGCCGCCGCGCGACCGGTCCGCTGACGCGTGTCCTGCTCAAGTCTTCGGCCGAGGACATCGCCCAGGCGATGAGGAGCTTGACCCGGGGCGACACACGCTACGTCTTCGACCAGCTTCCGATGGAAGGCAGCCTGGGAGCGGAGGTGCTGCTGGAGCTCGGCGAGACCGACTACCAGCTGGTCATTCAGGATCTTCCTTCCGAACGACTGCTGTGCTGGCTCGACGACCTGGAGCCCGACGATGTCGCCGATCTGATCGAGCGCTTTCCGGAGGAGCTCCGAGAAGATGTCCTGGCCAGGATGGAGGCGACCGACCGCGAGCAGGCCGAGGAGCTGCTGGCCTGGCCCAGCGACAGCGCTGGCGGAATCATGTCCCCGGTGGCCTTCCTCTTGCGGGAGGAGACCACCTGTCGTGATGGGATCACTGCGCTGCAGGATCAGGCCGAAGACGTCGAGATGGTCTTCTACGCCTATGTCGAGAACGAAGGTGGCCAGCTGGTCGGCGTCACCAGCCTGCGGCAGCTGTTGCTGAACCCACCCAGCCGCACGCTGGGTGAGATCATGAACCCGGACGTGATCGCGGTCCCGCCGGAGATCGATCAGGAGGAGGTTGCGCGCATCGCCAGTCGCTACGACCTGTTGGCGGTGCCCGTGGTGGACGACACCCGCAAGTTCCTGGGGATCGTGACCATCGACGACGTGCTCGATGTCATGGAGGAGGAGGCGGAGGAGGATCTGCTGCGCATGGCCGGGGTCGACGAGGAGTACGACCTGGCCGGCACGAGCGTGTTGCGAGCGGCTCGGAAGCGCCTGACCTGGCTGGTCATCACGCTGGTTGGAGGCATCGGGCTGGCCGAGGTGATCCAGGGCTTCCGGGGCAGTCTCGACAACAACGCCATGGTCGCGGCCTTCATCCCGGTCATCATGGCGCTGGGTGGCAGCGTTGCCCTCCAGACCGCCACCATCACGGTCCGCAACCTGGCCACGGGCCATCTCTCGAAGGAGGAAGGGTGGTGGTCCACGGTCTTCCGCGAGCTGCGTCTGGGCCTGCTCATCGGTGCCTTCCTGGGTGGCCTGCTGGGGCTCTATGGCTGGATTCGAAGCCCTGACGACCTGATCGGGCTCACGGTGGGTCTCACGGTCCTCGGGGCCCTCCTGCTCAGCGTGACCATCGGCTCGATCATCCCCATCACCCTCGACCGCATGGGAATCGACCCGGCGCTGGCCACCGGCCCCTTCGTGACCATCACCATCGACATGGTCGCGATCCTCGTCTACCTGAGCATCGCGACCGCGCTCCTGCCAGGCCTTTAGTGCAGGCGATTGTCGTCAACACTGTCGACTACGGCGACGCGGACCGCATCGTCCACCTGCTCACCGCCGAACAGGGCCGGGTCTCGGCGATGGCCCGGGGTGCGCGGAAGAGCCGCCGTCGCTTCGTCGGTGCCCTGGAGTTGGGAAACCGCCTGGATGTGGAGCTGAAGAAGGGAAGGGGGGATCTCTTCACCCTGATCCGAGCGGACCTGGACCACGGCCGGCCGCACCTTCGGAAGAGCCTGGAGGGCATCACCCTGGGTGCCTACCTGTGCGAGTTTGGAGGCGGCCTCGCGCGCTCCGATCACGCCGAGCCTCGTCTTTATGGTCTGCTCGACGTCGCTCTGCTGGTGCTCGATGCCTGTACCGAGCCGCCCAGTCGTCTCTTCCGGCTGGCCTTCGAGGCCAAGGCTCTGACCTTTGCGGGGCTCACCCCGGTACTGGACCGCTGCGCTGTCTGTGGCCAGGGCCTGTCGGATCCGGTCGCCTGGGCCTGTGGTTCAGGAGGGGCTGTACACCAGCACTGTGGCAGCGGCCAGCCCATCGAAGCGGGCGCCGCCGCAGCGCTGGAGGCGGCACGCCGCACACCACTGGCGGAGCTGGTCGACCAGTCTGAGCCCCCTGTACACGAGCTCTTCCAGGCTCATTTTCACTGGCACGTCGGGCGGACGCTCAAGTCGGCTTCGATGTTGGGCCTCTAGCAGCCCGTCTGGTCGTGCTCCCTGACGTGAATAGTGTTCCGCAGGAGGTGCATCATGCGGCACACCGACGACGAGAAGCGCTTTTGAGTCCATGAGCAAGCGTCGCAGGGGTTTCCCTCAGCGAGACGCATGTCAAGAGAGGCTTTCAGAACGATCAAGACGCCGATGGGCGACAAGGAACTGGTCGAGAAGCTCGGCCGGAACGATCCCTGCCCGTGCGGGTCCACGAAGCGCTTCAAGAAGTGCTGCCTGAAGTCCGGTCGCTACGACGGGGCCAACAAGCAGGACTATTGGCGCTGAGACGTCCCGGGCCGTGCCTGTGGGGCCGGCCCGCTAGTCGAGGTAGAGCGCCCGGAGCTCGTCACAGCTGGTGCTCCGGAGCTCCTGTACCGCCGCCTGGCACTGGTCCAGGGCGGCCTCGACCTCCCGCTGCTCCAGCTCGGCGAAGGCGTCCTCCCACTCCGAGCTGCATTGATCGGCGAAGTCCGAGCGGCTGTCGGATCCCAGGTCTTCCCACTCCGCCGACCATCCTGCGAGGCACCGGTTGAGCCGACGGCTGGTGTCCACACAGGCTTGCTCGCAGTCGTTCTGGCAGGCCAGCAGCAGCAGCGAGATCATTGTGGAAAGATGCCTTGTCTCTGGGGTGTCTGTGCCTAACCAGTGCGTAGCGTTGACACCCGATCAGACGGGCGCTAAGTGGGGGCGGCCCTGATGCTGAGTCGGATGCGGGTCGCACCTCTTGGATGTTGTCATTGAAGCGGATGTTGAAGCTGGCGGCCCGTTGTTGAAGCCCTTTACAGAAGCAAATCGAATGGACCGGCCAGGTAGCTCAGTTGGTAGAGCAGGGGACTG
>PVBE010295995.1_pt1 | contig 10551 bp, 7 predicted proteins | sample 1631181 | NCBI WGS metagenome assembly PVBE01 (sample SAMN08397723, study PRJNA350692) | Marine metagenome, whole genome shotgun sequencing project. | isolation source: water | place: Pacific Ocean | collected 2012-04 | reverse complement strand
TTACTCTCGGCCCCCGTCCCCGAGCCCCGGCCGCTCAAAAAGGAACCCGTAGCCGAGAAGCTTCTTCGGCTCACGGGCGTTGATATCCACCGCTGCCCCGCATGTCGTCGAGGTCGCATGGGGGTCGTGGCCGAGATCGATCGACCGCCTCGGATCCCTTTGCATCCTCGGCGTGTCAAGATCAACGATTCGTCATGACCCGCACCGTAGACCGACCCCGACTCCGAGCTTCAATCGCAAGGCCGCACGTCGTCGCGGAGCGGAACCGGTGCGCGTTCAGGCTCGATCGATCTTGCAAGACCGCTCTTTGCCGAGCGCGTTCGCGGCACTCGCCCGGCCTATACGCGCCCGGCATCGACCCCAACCGACGTGGTTCGTTGCTTCCCGCTCTCGCGCGGCCCCCCGACGCGCTTCGAAACCCCAAGGACGCCCCCCCAAGCCACGCGGCTTAGTTCAACGAGTTCTATGCGTAGCGCGGCCGATCCGAAGGCGGAGACTCGCCGAAGGTTCCCGATCGGCCGCGCTACGCATAGAACCCTATTTATTACGACAAATAGGCCCCAAGGGGCCCGTTCCGGGCCAGCGAGAGGCCCCGATGGGATTCGTCACAGCCTGCCCACTCGAACCATCCCCCCAAGACCCCGCTGATACTTCCTATCCGCCGATCCCCATCCGCTGGGGCACGTGCGCTCGACACGGCGCTGCTCGTCGCAAGGCTCGTCGGGATCCAGGTGGCTGACTCGATGAGCAAACATGAAGAGTAGAATTTCGCATCCTGATGTAGATGCTGAGAGCTTCTGGGATCCGCATTGGTTCTGACAACCGAATCCTGAACCGACATGTCTTTCGCCGATTCGGGCGCCTTGCGATCGCGTCGCCATCATTCTAGCTTGAGCCGTGCGTCCGCAAACCGGCGCGCCAGAACCAGTGGGAGTCGATCATGGACCTTGCGGAAGAACTTAAAAAGATCAGCCTCTTTCAGCGCTTGAATCAGCAAGATCTCGCGAACGTGGCCTCTGTGACCCGCGAACTGACCCTGACCAATGGCGAAGTGCTGTTCCGTGAAGGTGAGGTCGGAGACGAAGCCTTCGTCATCGTTTTGGGAACGCTGAAGCTCGAAAAGAAGAGTCGCAACGGCATCAGCGAAGAGTTGTCGATCCTCGGCAGCGGCTCCTATGTTGGCGAGGTAGGCCTCGTTACCTCTGACCACAAACATGTATTCACCGCGACCGCCATGGAGAGGAGCACCGTGATCGGCTTTCATCAGTCGGACCTGGACGCCCTCTCCGAGAATCACCCAGAAGTGGGTCGCGATATCTACAAGGCGCTCAGCTGCGGACTCGCCCGCCGCTTGAACTTGATCGCCGCCGAAGCATCCGATTTCAAGTCAGCGGCTCTACACCACAGCTAGGGGGCGACCCTCTCTTCCTCCCTCAAAGCCTTCTCGGGATAGGACGACGGGACGGATGCGTGGACTTCCCCCGTTTTCGCAGACACTCAGAGGGCAAGTTTTGAGGCATTTCCGAATTCCTCGGGACTGACGCCGCCAAGGTGGCTGTGGCGCCGGAATACCTGCTTCTGCGCTGCCAACTTGCTTGAGTGTTAGGTGCATACGTTCGTGGCCCCGGATCGGGCCAAATCGCTGGTGAATTCGGGCGCGTTGCCACCCTCCTACTTGGCCGGTTACTCTGAAACCCTGCTTCTTTCAGCTACGCGCTCCTGCACGCTGGTGCTTTTCATGCTCCGCACGCTGCCGAGCACGGAGACTGCCTCTTGCTCGGTGTGACCTGGCACCGATCTCGAAGCGCGCCGAACTCTTGTAAGCTGTCAGGTAATCGGGGTAAGTCGCACCCGAGAGGAGTGTCATGCAGGACGTCCAGGTCGATACCGACAAGACGATGCGAGAGATGGTCGCGGGCCATGCGGGGCCGGATCCCCACTCGCCTCGACTGAGCCCAGCCCCGATCCCTACGTTCCATGGTCTCCGGAGGCTTGCTCTTTCCCGGAGAGCGGGGTACCCGGTGGTGCCAAAAGGTCGCATCCTCTGAATGGGTAGGGCATTTCCAGTGTGCACTGACGTGGCGGAAATTCACGAATGGACTGAAGAGGAGATCGGCGACCCATGGATAGCGAAGTCGAGAGGCTCAGGGCGGAAGTCGATAGTCTGCGCGCTCAACTGCAACATGCATTGGAGGAGAGCGAGAGCAGCTATTATTTTTCGAAGGCGCAGACCGAGTCGAGCACTACGGTCGGCATGATTCCCCGGAACGGGATGCCCGCCAAATCGGCTCAGGCGATGGTCGCGGACAATCATAGTGTGGATTTCGACCAGAGACTCAATACATCCTCCTACGTGAATGTCGAGTTCGAAAAAGAGGAAGAGGATGTGGTGCTGATGGGGTTGCGGGTCAACCTCGCTGACCAGACCGTATACCCACAATCCTATAAGATGCACGATTTGGTCGTGAATATGATCGCCCGCCTCTGGAATTGCCCCGAGCCCGAGGATTTCGATGAATACGGAGTCTTCGCGGGAGCCGGTACCGTGGGGTCCACGGAAACCTGTCTTCTCTCCGGCCTGGCGCTCAAATTCCGTTGGCGGAAGTGGTATGCGGAACGCAGCGGCAAGAGTGAAGAAGAGGTGCGCTCCGTTCGCCCCAACCTGGTGATTTCCTCGTGTTTCCAGGCCGCCTGGGAAAAGCTCTTCAGATATATGGATATCGAGCCCCGGCTGATCTTCCCGACCCGGGATCGATTTACCCTCGACCCGGAAGAGATCCGTGAAGCGGTCGACGAGCATACCCTGGGCGTAGTCTGCATCATGGGCAACCACTATGGTGGTCACTACGATCCGGTTTGGGAAGTCGACAAAGTGCTGACCGAGATCAACCGCGAGCGGGCATTTCAACTCGGCATCCATGTGGATGCGGCTTCCGGGGGCTTCGTCGCCCCCTTCCAGGATCTCCCGGCCTGGGACTTCCGCCTGCAGAACGTGCTTTCGATCTCATCGAGCGGGCATAAATATGGCGACTCCTGTTGTGGTACTGGCTGGGTCGTCTGGCGGGAGCGAAAAGGATTGAGCGAGTACGTCGCGATTTCCGTCACCTACCTCGGTGGCAAAGCGGAATCCTATACCCTGAACTTCTCCCGCCCCGCCAGTGGGGTCTACCTGCAGTACTACAAGCTGATGCGCTATGGACTTCTCGGCTATCAACAGGTCTGCGATAACATGCTGAGCAACGCCAAATACATTCGCGATGGACTGAAGGGAATGACCTCCGAGGGCAAGCCACGCTTCGTCTTCCTGGACCATGGGGACGATGCTGCACTGCCCGTAGTCGCCGCAGCGTTGAATCCCGATTGCGGCTTTACCTACGATGATATCGATCTGCAGAATGCGCTTTCCCAGCACCACTGGTATGTCGGTGGCTACAAGATGTCCTTGAACCATCCCATCACCGAGAAAAAACTTCCCCTTTTTTCGGATGAGAGTGACGATCAAACGATGTTCCGCATCGTGGTCAAGAATAACTTGACCCGCGTCATGGCCGATCATCTGCTCGATTCATTCCGGGAGGCCTTCAAATTCCTCGACGCAGTGGATTTCTCCGGTCTCCATGACTTCGATTCACTGCAGCTTCGGCATAAGGACCAGCGGACGCTGACCAATCACTGCTGAAGGCTTTCAGGGATCCGCGCCGGTGGCCACCGAGAAGCATGCCGACGCTCTAGGGGATGCGTTTTTCCTCGGGCTTGAAGAGCGCCATGCTGAGGATGCTGATTGCTGCGAGGACGGCTAGATAGAGGGCCGGAGAGGCCAAATCACCCGTTTCCCGGATCAACCAGGTACACAGGAGTGGTGCGGTGCCACCGAAGATCGCCAGGGTAATGTTATAACTCAGACCGATGGCCGTATAGCGACTCTGCGGGGGGAAGCTCTCCACCAGGAATGCGGGCAGGGGCCCCTGAATGGATCCCACCAACACGGCGAAGATTGCTTGGATCCCCAGGGCCACTAGCATCACGCCCTGGTCGAGGATGACGAAAAGTGGATAGACGAGCAGTCCGAGCGCCGCACTGGCCGTGAGCATAACTTTCTTGCGACCTACGGAATCCGAGAGACGGCCCGATATCGGAATGAAAACCAGCAGCAGGCACATCGCCAGGGTGTTCACCAGCAGGGCGTGATCCACAGCTGGCGAGACGATGTCGGTCAGGTAGGTGGGCATCCATACGAAAAGCATGTAGAAGCTGGTTGCGAAAAGGAGAATGTTGGTGGACATATGCAGAACGCGTAGTGGCATCTCACGCAGCACGCTGGCGAGCGGATTTTTGGAGATTCTTCCCGCGGCGCTGGCCGCCGTGAAATCGGGAGATTCCACCAGGCTACGGCGCAGCCAGCTGCCGATGGCAAAGATCACGACTCCCGAGAGGAAGGGCACTCTCCAGCCCCAGTCATTCATTGCCGAGGGGCTGAGCAGATTGTTGAGCAGGGTGGCCACGAGGGAGCCCAGGAGGATTCCCGCCACTCCACCGCATACCGACCAGCTGCCGTTCAATCCCCGACGGCCGGGGGGCGCCGTTTCTACCAGGTAGGACATGGAGCCGATCAGTTCGCCACCGACAGAAATGCCCTGAAGCAGGCGAAGCACGATCAGCAGCAGTGCCGCCATCGGGCCGATCTGCGAATAGACCGGCAGCAGACCCACCAAGACGGTCGGGATGGCCATCATGGCGATCGATAATTGGAGCGCCTTCTTTCGGCCCATGCGATCACCCACATGACCGAAGACGATCCCGCCGACCGGACGCATCAGATAGCCGGCGGCGAAAATTCCGTAGGTCTTGATCAGGCCCGCCATGGTGTCATCTTCGGGAAAAAAGAGCGGACCGATAGTCGGGGCCAGGAAGCCGTAGACCGCGAAATCATACCACTCCAGGATATTGCCCACGGTGCCGGCCAGAGCGTGCCGAGAGTTGCTTTCAGTTTTCGCGTTCACCATTTCCGAAAGCTATCACGCTTTGACCCCGATTCCTGGTGTTTCTTCGGATCGTCATGGGATTGCGAGCTTTTTGCCCCCTACCTGACGCCGACCGGCGCCTACTTCGGTCGGCGATAGAAAACCCTCTCCGAGCGGCGTGCTGCTTATCGGCGGATCGTCCAAACGTTGGGAAGTGAGCTACGAGGCTGCCGCTTCGACCGGCTTCGCGAGAAGCTTGACCGCGCTCGTTCCGAGCGCCTGAATCCGCAACGCATCGTCGCCATCGTAGATCATGACTTCGCGCACACCCTTGGCGCGTAGAGCCTCGACGATCTCTTCGGCGAGAACCTGCTGGATGTCCTGCTCGAGCAAGCCCCAGTCCCGGTGGACCGTGCCGACAAATGTGCGGCCCGAACCTTCGAGGCTTCGTTCGCCGGTGTCGAGGTAGGGCGACACAAGGGCCAGCTCACCGCTTTCCATTCGCTGCAAACCATCGTCGGGGCTGAGCAGAACGAACGCTACGACCGCGACGGTCGCCGGCGCAGCGGCGACACTCCCAATGTTCATCATCAGGTGCCTTCGCATGTTGTCGCGCTCGACCGGACGAACGCTCGCCTCGGCCGCGTCACCGACCGCAGCCTTGCGTGCGAGATCGCTCACTTCTTCGCGAAGTCTTTCGGCTTCGACCTCGGCGGAGCTGGGCTGAGAGGGCGCACAAAGTTCGCGTTGCTCCTCGCTCACCAACGACAGCAGGAACTTGCCGCGCAAGTCGGAGATCGCACAAGCGCTTTCGTATTAATTCGAAACGATCAGCTGATCGACTTCTCGCTTGAGTGCTCCACTGATTTCCCTGGCCCACTCGCCACGGAGCTGCGCCGAGGTGGCTCCGATCTTCTCGAAATCATCCTCGAAGCTCTCGACTTCACGATACAAGAGCCCAATCAGGATTGCTGTCCCCAGGAGTTCATCCCTGCGACCGATCAAAGGAGACAACAGTGCCCTGCGTTCGTCTTCGGTCGGAAAATTCAGGTCGAGGCACCATGCGATGCGGTCCACCGCGTTCTTCTTTGGCTCTTCGCCCGCACTACGACGACGAAGCGCTTCGCCGAGTTTGGGGAGGATCGACGACACGAAGACCGTCGTCGCCACCTGGGATTCGTAGATCTCCTCGACGTCGTCCTCGGATTCGGAAGGCACGGGCACATCGACCGCCGGGTCGTGCCAGAGGGCGGCATTGTAGGCGACGACGACGCGCAGGACGTCGGGTACGAAGCACAACTCGGCGAGCTCAGCCTTGCGCTGGGACAGGTTGCTGGACGCGATGTCATCCGCGGCCGCAAGAAACTTGGACACGATTTCGGGGATGCGCGGGTCTTCCGACCCTCCTGCGATTTCGCACAAGCCATAGAGTTTCGGACTCAATGTGAGCGGGTCGTCGATCGTTTTCGAGCGTCCACCGTTGGTACACAGCATCGTGATCACGAAATCGATCGTGGACGTACAAGCTGCTCCGAGTTCGGTTCTCGTGATCACGGAGTCGAGCAGCAGGTCGAGCAATTCGACCACGCTCGCGCGGTCTTTCTGGACCTGCGCGGGAAGCGCGGTGCGCATCTGGTCGAGGGAAACCTCGCTGATCATCGAACGCAGTTCGAACTCGAGTGAATCGATGCAGCTGATGACCTTCGGCAGTGCCGACTCCTCGTGCCGGATCGGGGAGATCTCGGCGTACCCTTCGAGCTCACTTCGAAGCGAGGTGATGGCGCTGCTGATGTAGTGGTCTTCTGACGCGATTCCCAGGGCCGGGAATACGCTCCAGGTCGAGGCGAGGGCGCGGTGGCGGCTGAAACAACCGCGTAGATCGTAGTCGCTACGAGCTAGCGCTGTCTTGGGCTGGGCTCGACCGGATGCTTCTTCGGAATCGTTCATCGATTGACCTGGATGTCGAAAAACATCGGGTGCGATCTAGAAGACCGATTGACCCGCCGCCGGCGTGCACGGGACGACATCGTTCGCGATGATCGATTCCGTGTCGCAACCGACCTGGGCGCCCACGATCGTCCCGTCGCTTTCGGGCTTGGCGTAGCCCCAGAACTGGACGACGCCGTTGGCGTCGATGTCTGCACCGGCGTCCGCGGTGTACGCGCTGCCGTCGTCGTTGATCCCACAGCCATGCGAGAAGTAGACGTTGCCCTCGGGTTGCCAACCCAGGTGCCGGAAATCGCTACCCATCGAATCGAAGGTCGTCGGCGTGTTGCCCGGAATGGTCGCGGGCTCCGGCGCGGCTTCCCTGAATAAGCCGAACTCGGAGTAGTACGCCTCTTGCGCGGTACGAATCCCGCTCAGATTGGTCTTCGCTTCGGCGCTCTTCGACTTGAGTTGATAGACGAGGTACTTCGGAATCGCGACCATCGACAGCACGCCAACGATCGCGACGGCGATCATCAACTCAATGATCGAGAAACCGCGTCGGGAAGTTGTTTTGAGATTTGTCAATTGAATCTACACCGAATCGGGATGCCCGAAAGCGCTCTAGAGTAGTTTTTACCAGGCACGCCTAGTGAATTGTTCGGACAACCGAAGGCAATGCGCAGTACGCGCGCAACTACACGACGATGATGTCCGTTCGCGGGCCAGCGGCCGACCTTACCGAAATGTTTGTGTATCCAGGCGAGAAAAAAGCGTAATATGGCTGACAGGAGGAGTGTTTTACCCCCACCCTGTCAATGCCCTTCGCCAGTTGCTCATCTCTTGCCGGTCCCCGTTTGCCCGCTTTCCGAGTCGGCTGCTCGGCGCTGGTCTGCGCGGGCCTGCTGCTCTTCGTCGTGGGATCGCCCGGCGTCGTCCGCGCCGGCCCCGCAGCGGGCTATTACGCCCCGGTGAATGCTTCGAGCCCCGCATTCCTGCGGGCCACCCTGCACGATGTGATCGACGACCACCAGCGCTTCCCGTACACCTCCACCGCAACGGATTCCTGGGACATCCTCGAGCAAGTCGACGAGAACCCGGCCAATACCTCGGAGATCCTGGACGTCTACATGAACGCCAGCCTCCCCAAATTCGGCGGCGGCGGCGGGGGCTATAACCGGGAGCACACCTGGCCAAGTTCCTACGGCTTTCCCAACGATGGAAGCACCAACTATCCGTACTCGGATTGCCACCACCTCTTCCTTTCCGACGACGGTTACAACAGCTCGCGCAGCAACAAGCTCTACGGGCAATGCGACGCCAGTTGCGCCGAGCGCGTGACCGTGGCCAACGGTGGTGTTGGCGGAACCCTCGGGGTCTATCCCGGCGAGTCGAATTGGACAAAAACGGGGGTCTGGCAGACCTGGTCCGAGCGCCAGGGGGACGTGGCCCGGGCGCTCATGTACCTGGACCTTCGTTATGAGGGCGGTAACCACGGTGTAACGGGTGCCCCCGAGCCGGACCTGGTCCTGACCGACGATGCGAATCTAGTGGCAACCAGCGGGACGAACGCATCCCTGGCCTATATGGGCGAACTCTCGGTTCTCCTGGCCTGGCATGCGGCCGACCCGGTGGACGCCCGGGAGCAATTGCGCAACGACATCATCGAAAGCTACCAGGGCAATCGCAATCCCCTCATCGACCACCCGGAATGGGCGGCCTGCCTTTTCGCCGGCAGCTGCTCTGCGAGCGGAATTCCCGGGGCACCGAGCGGCTTCCGGACGCTCTCCACAGACGGGCCTGTGGAACTCGATTGGAACGACAACCTCGAGCCGGACCTGGCGGGCTACCGGGTCAAGCGCGCCCTGACCCCCGGGGGGCCCTACGTAGATCTGCAACTGGGCCTGCTCGCATTGAGTGAGTTTAGCGATGTCTCGGCCAAGACCGGCTGGCTCTATTATTACGTCGTGACGGCCGAGGATAGCGACGGCGACGAGTCGGTTCCCAGTGGCGAATTAGCGATTGCGGTGGCCTCCTCGCCCTGGATCAACGAGATCCACTACGACAACGCCAGCACCGATCAGGACGAGGGCTTCGAGATCGCCGGGTTGGCGGGGATCGATCTTTCGGGCTGGCAGGTCGTCACCTACAACGGAAGCAACGGCTCGGTGACGACCAGCGTAGCGCTGAGCGGTCTGCTGCCCGACGACGGCAGCGGCTACGGCTTCGTCTTCTTTCCCGCGGCCTCCCTGCAGAATGGCCCCGCCGACGCCCTGGCCCTGGTGGATCCGTCGGGGAACGTCCTCGAATTCCTGAGCTACGAGGGGAGTCTGGTGGCTGTCGGCGGTCCCGCGGACGGGCTCGTGTCCACGGATATCGGGGTCAGTGAGAGCAACGCCGTGCCGGTGGGCTACTCGATGCAGCGCCAGGGCCACGGCAGCCATCCCGAGGATTTCAGCTGGGCGGCGCCCGCCCCCCATACCCGGGGTGCCGTGAATACGGGGCAGACTCTCGCCATCCCCATCCCCGTCCCCATGTTCTCGTCCGGGGCGCTCGTGGTCTGGGCGGCGTTCCTATTGGGATCCGGCGCCTGGATGGCGTCCCGGGCCAAGCGACTCCGAGTGCGGCCCCTTCGCTGAGGCGCGGCTGCTCTCTACCCGGGTTCCCTGAGGTGGATCGCCGAGGGGCACTATGTGGGGCAGGACGTGTCTTCTTCGCCTACCCCGTAACGGGCCTTTTTGCTCGTTTGCTCGACGGGCCTGACCCTTAGAGACTCCTGCTTTCGGATTCTGCGCCGCGGCTGGGCCCTCTGCCGCATTCGGGGTGCGGCCTAGGAGGAGCCCCGCGTGCCCCGCGTGGACGCTCACACTGCTCTGTTTCGCCACGCAACCGCCATGAGCCCGACCGTCACAAGGCTTGCGAGCAACAGAAGCTGCGACCACAGCGCAAGTGTGGGGACAGGTGGTGGCGGTTCGCAAATCGGGGGTGGGCTCGCGCTCGGCAGGCCTTCACAGACGCCGGCATCGCATGCGTCAAGTTCGGTGCAGACGTCACCGTCGTCACAGCTGGTGCCGTCCGGCTCCGCCCCGTCGATCGGGCAGTCGTTTGTGATGCCATCGCAACTCTCCGCCGCGTCGCATGTTCCTGCCGAAGATCGGCATTCGGTCGTGAGTTTGAGATCGACCGGGCAGCTTGCCGTTGCACCATCGCAGGTGTCTTCGGCGTCGCAGACCCCGGCCGCACCCCGACAGACTGTTGTGATCGGTTCGAACTCATCTGCCGGACAGCTGTCCGCAACGCCATCGCATACTTCTGCAACGTCGCATGTTCCTGCTGAAGATCGGCACTCGCTGGTGAGTTTCAAATCGACCGGGCAGCTTGCCGTTGCACCATCGCAGGTGTCTTCGACATCGCAGACCCCGGCCGCACCGCGACAGACTGTTGTGATCGGCTCGAACTCATCCGTCGGGCAACTGTCCGCAACGCCATCGCATGTTTCCGCAACGTCGCATGTTCCTGCCGAAGATCGGCATTCGGTCGTGAGTTTGAGATCGACCGGGCAGCTTGCCGTTGCACCATCGCAGGTGTCTTCGACATCGCATACTCCAGCTGCGCCGCGACAGACCGTTGTGATCGGCTCGAACTCATCCGTCGGGCAACTGTC
>PVBE011906861.1_pt1 | contig 10552 bp, 6 predicted proteins | sample 1631181 | NCBI WGS metagenome assembly PVBE01 (sample SAMN08397723, study PRJNA350692) | Marine metagenome, whole genome shotgun sequencing project. | isolation source: water | place: Pacific Ocean | collected 2012-04 | reverse complement strand
GGTTCGGAGTCGGGTCGATGCCCTGCACGGGAACGCCGCGGGCTCCGTAGTATTGGAGCAGGTATCCATCGTTGCTCGCGACCTCGACGACGAGGCTGTCGCCGCCGAGCCCGCGCGCGTCGATCTGGTGCTCGACGTGGGCCTTCGAGTGAGCGAGCAACGCGTCCGAGAACGACGAGAAGTACAGGTAGTCGCTTCCGAAGAGCTCGTCCGGCGACACGGTCTCGGTGATCTGGACCAGTGTGCAGGCGCGGCACATGGCCACGGCGAGCGGGTAGCGGGGTTGGGGCGTGCCGAGCTGTTCGGCGCTCCGCAGGGCGTCCGACGGCGGCATATCGCCCAGCGAGAGGAACTCGTGGACGTCGTCCGAACCGCAGACCCGACACTTCGACAGCGTAAGGCTCTCCGCTGTCACGCGATCCACCTCAAGCCGTCATCGAGGCGTCCGGCGTCCTGGAACTCGCGCACATGGCGGATGCGCAGGTAGCGCGACGTGAAGAAGACGTCCTCGGTCACCTCGTTGGCCTTGTACGCCGCGTAGAGCTCTTCGACGCCGGCGCGCACGGTCCATTTGGTCTCGAACCCTGGAATTGCCCGTCGGATCTTGTCGCAGTTGACCCGGTAGTTGCGCACGTCGGGGCTGGCGTCGTTCGCGTAGGTCACCTTGCTGTCGGGCACGATCGACTCGACGATGTCGGCGACCTCGCGGACCCGGTAGTTCTCCTTGGTGTCCCCGACGTTGAAGACCTCGTTGTGGACCACGTCCCGGGGCGCCTCGATCACGGCGAGGAAGGCCCGAGAGATGTCCTCGATGTGGACCAACGGGCGCCACGGCATGCCGTCGCTCTTGATCAGCACGTGCCCGGTCGTGAAGGCGTAAGCGGTCAGGTTGTTGACCACGAGGTCGCCCCGCAGCTTGTTGGACATGCCGTAGGCTGTCGCGTTCCGCAGGAAGGTCGGGCTGAAGTTGTCGTCGGCCATCGGCGCCACGTCTTCTTCGACCTTCACCTTGGACACCCCGTAGGGCGTGACCGGCATGAGGGGAGCCGACTCGTCGATGTAGTCGTCACCCTGTGCGCCGTAGTTACTGCACGACGACGAGAAGACGAAGCGGCTCACGCCGGCTTCCTTGGCCAGCGCGGCCAGGCGCACCGAGGCGATGTGGTTGATGTCGAACGTGGATTGCGCGTTGAGATTCCCCAACGGGTCGTTCGAGAGACCGGCGAGGTGGAGCACGGCGTCGATGCCCGCCAGGTGCTCGAGCTGCGTGTCGCGCACGTCGAGCCGGACGCTCGGATCATGCGGTGTCGCCCCGCCCATGAGGCAGTGTTCGAAGAGGAAGTTGTCCAGGCCCACCACCTCGTGGCCGGCCTGCTTCAGCATCGGCACCAAGACGGCGCCGATATATCCATCATGTCCAGTGACCAGTACTTTCACGCGCTACTCCCAGGTTTTCCAAGGGGCTTGTTCGGACTTCCACAGGCGTTCGAGGCGAACCTTGTCCCTGAGGGTGTCCATGCACTGCCAGAACCCTTCGTGCTTATAAGCCGAGAGCTGGCCGTCGCGGGCGAGTCCGACGAGTACCGATGTCTCCAGAGACATCTCGTCGGCGTTTTCAGGTAGGTAATCGGCTACTTCGGGCTCGACGACGAAGAACGCGCCGTTGATCCACCCTTCGCCGATCTGCGGCTTCTCGGTGAACGACGTGACGCAATCCCCGTCGATCTCGAGCGCTCCGAAGCGCGATGGGGGTCGCACCGCGGTCACGGTCGCGATGCGACCTTGCTTGCGGTGGAACGCGAGCAATGCGTCCAGGTCGACGCTCGAGACCCCGTCGCCCCAGGTCATGAAGAAGGGCTCGTTGCCGATGTACGGCATCAAGCGCTTCAGCCGACCTGCGGTCAGGGTCGCGAGTCCGGTGTCGATCAGCCGGACCGTCCAGTCGTGTACGACAGAGAACGGCCCGGTTCGGTCGACCTCCCCCGAGGCGAGTTCCACGCGGAGGTCGCCGGCCAGCGAGGCGTAGTCCACCATGTAACGCTTGATGTACTCACCCTTGTAGCCGAGGGCGACGAGGAAGTCCTCGTGGCCGAAGTGGGCGTAGTGCATCATGATGTGCCACATGATGGGCCACGCGCCGATCTCGACCATCGGCTTGGGTTTCAATACGGTCTCTTCCGAGAGGCGCGATCCAACGCCTCCCGCCATGATTACGACTTTCACGACGAGCGTCTCCTCACTTGCGTTCGAAGCCCCTGGGCGGTGGTCCGGTCGCTCGAGAGGGCGAAGCCATCGGCCATCGGCCCCGTTCGAGTTGATACGACGAACGACAAGCTATTTCGGCGCCAGATCCCGGTCAAGATCGGCAGAGCGGAGACCGCGCGCGTGATGCGATTCTTCGCCTGGCTGATCGCCGCGCTGACCTTCCTCGCCTATCCGTTGGTCGCGTTCTGGCCCTACGAGTTCACCGAAGCCTTCGTCGTGAATCACGTCGAGCGCGGCTCCCTCGGCGGCTGGTCCTTTCCGGAGCGCGGCATCGTCCACACCGACGGCCCCCCCGAGTGGGTCGAAAAGGCGATAGGCACCCACGCCATCGACGTCGACCTCCGGGTCCGTCCGTCCTCCCTCGAGCAAGAGGGGCCCGCCCGGATCTTCACCGTCTCGTACGATGCCGACTACCGGAACGTCAGCGTCGACCAGCAGGGCGACGGCCTTATCATTCGGCTCCGAACTGAGGGCCGCGACCACAACGGTCAGCCGGCGTTCGAGGTCCCGGGCGTCTTCGACAGCGACGACTGGATCGACATCCGCCTCTGGATCCGGAACGCCAAGCTCCACGTCGACGTCGACGACGAGCGCGTGCTGACCGAGTGGCTCCAACTGAATCCGCTCCGCCGGTGGGAGCCATCCTTTCACCTCGCGCTAGGCAACGATCTGAGCTGGGACCGCCCCTGGCTGGGAGACATCGACCGGGCCACGGTGACGGTCGGCGGTCGCACGCACGACTACGTGACCGACCCCACGCTGCTCACGCCCCCATGGTTCTTCAGGAACCAGCGCCCGCCCGGCGTCGCACCGTACACGTACGTCGAGAGAGACGACCTGCTGATCAACCTCTTCGGCTTCATCCCCCTGGGGGTCGTGTTCGGTTGCTGGCTGCGTCGGCGTCGATGGGGTTACCCGACGGCTGTTCTGCTCACGGGCCTGACGAGCCTCGCGATCGAGATCGTCCAGGCCTTCACACCGTCGCGCTTCCCCTCACTCAACGACCTGGTCCTCAACACCCTCGGCGGAGCGATCGGCGTCACGATCTGGTACCTGGCCGCCGCCGTCCGCAGGGCGATCGTCCGCCGCCTGCCAGACCCGACCGATTGAAGCCAGATCTGGTGCGGCCGATCGACCTCGCCCGATGCGCGGCGCGGCGGCGCTCAGGAGCGGGCCTCGACGGCCTCCTCGATGATCGCGAGCAGGTCGCCCGCACAGTCGGCCCACGTGCGCGCGCCGATGTCGTCGGCTACCCCGGCGGGGTCGTAATCCGTCGGCAGCTCTTCGACCAGCGCATCAGCGAGCGACGCCGCGTCGCGGACCGGGACCACGCGCCCCCGGGTGGCGTTCTCGACCAGGTCGGGGATGCCGCCGACATCGGTGCCGATCACGCGCCTCCCGCAGCTCAACGCTTCGAGCAACACGTTCGGTGTCCCCTCGTTCCAGCTCGCCAGGGCGACGATGTCAGCGGCGGCCATCCACCACGGGACGTCGTCGAAGGGCTGCGGGCCGGCGACGTGAACGCGGTCGCCGAGCGCGTCGGCCCGCGACGCGAGGCGCGCGCGGTCGGGACCGTCGCCGATGAAGACCAGGCGCGCGCTCGGCAGGAGATCCGCGCATCTCTCGAAGGCCTCGAGCAGGTCGAAGACTCCCTTGGCGTCCTCGAGTCGCCCGACCTGCAGGACGATGCGCTGGTCGTCGGGCAGGCCCAGGCGCCGCCGGGCTTCGCCGCGGTCGCGCGGATGGAACCGCTCGCGGTCGACGCCGTTCAAGAGCACGCGCACCGAAGAAGCCGGGACGCCGAGCGCAACCACCTTGTCGGCGAGCGGGCGACTGCGGGTCAGGACCCGGTCGGCGCGGGGGAGGGCACGTCGGATCCACCATCCGGGCGCTCGGCGCGCGCCGATGACGTTCAGATCGCTCCCCATCACCGTCACGATGCACGGGACCCCGAGCAATCTGGCGAGCGCCACCGCCGCGCAGCCGTCCGGGAAGGCCCACGGCGTGTAGATGGCGTCGACGCGGCCCTTGTAGGCCGCTACCGCCGGCATCACCGACGCCGCGAAGAGGGCCGGCGCCGTGGCCACCGACTTCGGCAGGTAGAGGAAGCGGGGGTGTCGCACGCGCAGGCGCCCGACGAGATCCTCCGACGGCAGCGAGGCCAGGCGTCCGGCCCGGCTCCAGCGTGAGAACAGGCTCGCCCCGGGGAACCACGGAATCACCGCCAACACGTCGACGTCGGCGAGCTCGCTGAGCGCCTCGATCTGTTGACGGTTGAACGGGGCCCCGTGCGGCTCCACGCGGTTCGGGTACACCCGGGTCATGGCGAGAATCCGCATCGTCACCCGCGGACCTCGCGCTGCCTCGCGGGGAGATTCATAGCCGGCATCACCATTTCACTCGACAATCGGTACCGTCGTTCACTCGACAATCGGTACCCGCCGGCAGTCGCCGATCCAAGAGTATCGTGTCCCACCGTCGACGACCTCGAAGTCAGTCCATTCGAGGCCCCTGAGGTCGTGTACGGACATGCCGACGTCGTCCCAGCTCGCCTCGGTGAATCGATCGCTCTCTGCCGTGAAGGTCACGCGCCCGCCGTCTGCGAGGAACATGCCGTAGCGCTGAAGGGCACGGGCTACGATGGTCGCCGCCGGCGAGTCGTCGAAGACCGACATGTCGAAGTCCGAGCGCAGGCGCAGCCGTGCGCCGTAGGGGGGCGCCGCGATCGGGCCCCGGGTCGCGCCGGTCGAATGCGTCGCGGGCTGCACGTAGACCTGGGCGCGGATGTTCGAGTTCGGCAGGATGAACCGGATGGCGTGTAGGATCTCCTCAGCCGCGACCTCGTCGGCGTCGAAGAGCAGCGGCGCGATCGGGAGGCCCGCCGCGTCGGCGCTCGTGCAGTCTCTGCCTCGACCCGTCGGCGGCGGCACCTCGGCGAGATCCCAGATCGCCAGGCACCCGCCCTCGTAGCCGCCCGTACCGACATCCGCGCGCCACTGCTCGTACAATCGGCAATCGGAGAGGTCGCGCACGATCACGTGGCAGTCTCCACCCGACTCGCAGGTGTATCCGCTGTGCCCCTCCACCGCACCGCCCGGCGGAAGCGGAACCGGGGCGGTGTCGCAGTCTGGGGAGTAGTGGGATCCGGTCGGCGAGAATTCGAAGCGCGGCGTCTCGGCGTCTGCCTCCAATCGGTGGATCGAACGGTCGATCTGGAAGAGCGTGCCGCCCGAATCGGAGTTGTGCTGCAGGTAGTCGATGATCGCCGCCGACTCGGCGTCGAGGGGCGCGCCTTCGATCGAGGTGTTCCAAGGGGCTCCCGGGGGGAAGAGCTGGCCCGGCGCATTGCCGCACACGTCCGCATCGCCGCCGACGTCCGTCGGAACGTCCGGCGTGTCCGGTGGGCTGTCGGGTGCCGTGTCCGGTGGGCTGTCGGGTGCCGTGTCCGGCGGGCTGTCCGGCGCGGTGTCCGGTGGGCTGTCCGGCGCGGTGTCCGGTGGGCTGTCCGGCGCGGTGTCCGGTGGGCTGTCCGCTTCCGTGTCGCGGGGCACGTCGGTATCGACCGGTGTGTCGGGACCATCGTCGGGCGTGTCCGGACGATCATCCGTGTCGGTCGGCGTGTCGGTGGGAGCGTCTGTGTCGGCGGGCGTGTCGCGCGGCGGTCCGCCATCGTCCGGCTCGTCTGCGTCAGCCAGCGCGTCGGTGTCCGGGTCGCGGTCGCTGTCGACGTCGGGGTCACCGCCGTCGGTCACGACTGGATCCGGTTCGGCGTCCGCTGTGGCGTCGGGCCGATCGTCGAGGTCTGCACCGGGGTCGCTCGGCTCCCCTCGGTCACGGCTCTCGACGTCCGAGATCACCTGGACGACGAGGCCGGCTGCCGCCGTCTCGGTTTCGCATGCGGCGGAGACGAGCAGAGAGAATACGACAACCGGGATGTGGCCCCGCCGGACTCGAGCAAATGGTCCCATTGGAAGAATATGGTTCCTCGGCGGGCGGAGATCCAGGACCGAGTCCGAAACGTCGTCGACCCCACCCTCGGTCGCGAGACTCCGGGTTGCTTCATCGTCGGGGCACCTGTGTTAGAAACGAGCGAGCACGAAACGCCATCGGAGGCCTCTCTTGCGGAACGACGACGAACACCGGATGTGGCCGCGATGGTGCGGCACACTGGCGACGGTTGCGCTGGTCGCGACGGTCCTGGGCCTCGGAGTTCTCGGCGGTAGCGGCGATCCGTCGACGCCCACGATCGTAGTCCTGGGCGTCGTGGCGACGATGATCGCGTTTTCGAGCTCCGGCGGCGCCCTCGTGGCGTGGGTGCTCGTGCTATTCCTGCGCCCGACCGACTTCTTTCCTGACCTCGCAGAATACCGCCCGGCCCTTCGATTGGGGGCGTTGACGGGCTTTCTGCTCCTCGCCGGGAAGCTGACTCGGCGGGAATTCACGTTCGTCTCCTCCAGACACAACATCTGGATAGTGTTGCTCGCGGTGGCGGTGCTGATCTCGGCGCTGAACAGCCACGATCAGTACGCCAGCATGTTCGAGTTCAAGGTCAAGTTCGTGAAGGTGGTGCTCTTCTGGTTCGTCGCTCTGAACGTCCTGTCGACGCGGCAGCGTGCGGTCGCGTTTCAGGTCGCCCTGGGGCTGGCGGTCGTCGTCCTCGGCGGTTGGGCCGTCTACTTCAAGCTCGGGGGAGCGCCGGTGCCGACGGTCGATGACACGCTCGCGATGAGCGGCATGCTGACCGATGCCGCCCTCGATATGTTGGAAGAAGCCAGCGGCGAGGCCGAGCGCACCTTCCTGGTCAAGGGGCTGCTCGAGGATCCCAACGACCTCGCTCTGGCTCAACTCATGGCCACGCCCTTTCTGATCGAGGCGTGGCTCGAGGCTCGGGGGCCCCGGAAGTGGTTCATGTTCTTCGTCATGTTGATTCCGGTGGCCGGCATCGTGACCACCCTGTCGCGGGGCGGGCTTCTGGGGTTGGGCGCCGGCGCTTTCGTGATCGCCCGCGGCCGGGGGTTGGGCCGCGTGCTCTCCGTCGGGATCGTCGGCGTGTTCCTGCTGGCGGCGGCCCTATCCAGCGGGATCGCCGAGCGAACGGGTGGCGGTCGGGCCGACTCCGGCATCGACATGTCCGCGCAGGGGCGTCTCGACGCCTGGAGGTCTGGGTTGAACATGCTCCGGCACCGCCCCCTCACCGGGGTCGGCTACGAGATGTTCAACGACTACTACATGGAATACGCCATCGACCCGGCAGAGTGGGCACCGGGGAAATCCGCGCACAACGCATTCGTGAAGTGCGCGGCCGAGGCAGGGATGCTCGGGTTCATCCCCTTCATGATGCTCTTCCTCCGCTCGTTGCTGGTGAAGGATCGCCTGAGGAAGCGGGGCCCTCCTCCGGATGCGGGCCCCCTCGAGCGCGCGGTGGTACGGGCGCACGTGGCGAATCTCGCCGCGGTCGGCACGTCGGCGTTCTTCCTGTCCGTGACGTGGCACTACTACCTGTACATCCTCTTCGTGCAGTCAGCCGTCGGCGAGGTGCTCTATCTACGGTCCGACCGCGACACCGCCGCGGACGCCGAAGAGGAGGACGCCGCCGACGTCGGCCTCGAGGGTCCCGCCCTCGCTGACGCTTAGTCTGAATCCGTCGCCGTCGCTTTCCGCCGAGACCCCGTAGTCTCCGCCGGGATCAAGTCCCACGACCCAGACGTCCCGGTCGTCGGACGGCACCCGGACCGTGAGGGGCGGCGCGGCGTCCTCGGCGACGAAGGCGACGGTCGCGGCCCCCATGTCGAGCACGACGAGTTGATCCGTCTCCTCCGCGACGGCGTCCCCGGCGTCGAAGGCGGCCGGATTGCCGGCCTGGAACAGCGTGAGCAGCCGGAGGCTCGCGCTGTCGGTCGCGTCGACCACATCGAGCCGGTACGTGTAGTACTGGCCGGGGTACCCGCCCGGCTCGGCCCCCGGAACGGGATCGGACACCTCGAGGGTCGTGGCCTCCGGCAGCAGGGACACCACGGCCATGCCCGACGTCCCGGAGTCGGTCGACACTGCGGAGCGCCCCTCGATCCGCGGGTCTGCGTCGAAGTGGAAGCGCTGCGCTCGCCTTGCGGTCGTCGGCGCTCCCTCGGCCATCTCGATCTCGTCGAGCAGGACGACGGTGTCGGGCCGGTCGTCCTCGTCCGACTTGAGCCATAGGAGCCGTCGCGAGACCCGCTCGTAGTCGTAGCGTCGCTCGATGTGCGACACGTATCCGCCGGCCAGCTCGGCGCGGACGAACGCGTGGCCCGGACGGCTGCTCGCGCGGGTGATGCGGGCGTTGTTGGCCGAGCCGAAGCGGTAGGCGCCGAACTCGTCGACCCCCCCGGAGCGGTCCCGCACTTCCAGCAGGAGGGTGTTGTGGGCGCCGCTGTCGTAGGCGTCGCCCTCGTACCCCAACACCTCGTGGGTCCGCCAACCGCTGTCGGAGTAGAGTTGGAAGTGGCCGGCGTCGGTGTGGTGATGGTCGATGCCGGTCCAGCCCGCCGTGAACACGAGCATCGAGGCGGTGTCTCGCCACGACGTGCGATCGACGAAGACGCCGAGGCCGGACGCGAGTGACGCCGTGGGCAACTCGTCCGTCGGGTCCGTCGCAGGGATCTCCTCGCTGGCGAAGAGCAGCGTCGACAGGCTCCCGTCGCGGTCGACGTCCGTCCAGTTGTCGAGCCCGTATCGGGCCCAGCTGGCCGCGGGGTCGCCGGCGGTCGCCAGCAGTCCCATCTGCCAGCCGAGCTGGTCGTCGTCGTGGTTCGTCGTCTGGTAGCTATTGGCCTCCGCGGCGTTGCTGTACGCCTCGACGTCTCCGAACGTGAAGACCCCGAGCCCGGACGGGGTCCGCGACTGCAGGTTGTACGTGACGAATGAGTTTCGGACCCAGCTCGCCACGTCGTGCACCGGCACTCCGGCGTTGTGGAGGACCCACAGGCTCTCGAACCAGAACGTCAGCGTCGACGCCCCGTAGAAGCTCCCGTCGGGTGGGTACGCGCCGCTGTTGGCCAGGAAACCGCGGTCGCGCCGAGTCTGGACGAGCTGTAGTCCGAACCAACGTCGGAGGCCCTGCTCGAGGACGACGCAGAGGCGATCGGCCAGGTCAGCGTCGATGCCCGTGGATCCGCACCCGACCAGGCCGTCGATGAGCCAGGTACGCGTGCTGCTCGAGTAGTGGTCCGTGTCCTCCTCCCGGTCGTCTTCCCACAGCACGGCCTCATCCTGTCGCAACATCGCCCGGACCGCGCGGTTGCGGTCCTCCGCAGAGAACTCGTTCCAGAGCAGGTCGACGCACTGGCCGAGGCGCGCGCTCGCCCACCGGTACTGGTTGACGCCGAATACCGGGCCCTCCCACTCGCGCAGCGTGATGTCGAAGAGGGTGAGCGCGGCGTCGCGATACCGGGACTCGTCGGTCGCCAGGTAGAGCAATGCGGCGTGCGTGCAGTAGCGGCTCGTGCTGAATGGCTCGTCGCGGGGGGACGCGGCCCGCGCCAGTGCCTCCGCGCCGATCGCGTCCGCCCAGGCCCACCACGCGGCGTCGTCTGCGGCGGCACGTCGTCGAATGTCGTCCAACAGCGCGCCGTCGACCATGACCCGAGGATGGGTCGACGGCGGGTCGATCACCGGCGCATCGTGCGTCCGGAACGAGACGACGTTGCTCGGCTCGCGCCACGCGTCCAGGGCCCGGCGAACGAGGGCGACGTGGTATTCGGTGGCCGGGTCGAACCCTTGCAACACGATCGGCTTCATCAGCCTGAACCCGTTGCCCTCCACGAAGCGCATATCCAGGAAGTCGCCGCGGTCGACGATCGCGTCCCACCCCTCTTCGGACGCGAGCTCGTCGGGGTTCGCGGTCCACAGGAGGTTCGCCAGCCATCGATACTCGTCGCTCACCCGGGTCGCCGTGAGATCGAGCCAGGCGCCATACGGGGTCACGTGCTCGACGCGCAGGTCGTCGATGGCGGAGTCCGGCTCCGGCGGGGGTGCCGCCGGGTCGCAATCCTCGGCGGTCCCACCGTATCTGTCGGGACAAGGATCGGCGTCCCCGATCAGTCCGTCTCCGTCCGGATCCGGGTGCCAGTCCGTGCCCAGCGCTCCCGCGTCACCCCGCACCGGGACGCAATCGTCGCCAACGCGGATCGAGCCGAAGGGGCAGACGCAGCGGCCGCCGACCAGCACCTCCGGCTCGGTGCAATCCGGGGGGTCGGGGGTGTCAGGCGCAGGGTCGCCGCCGTCGGTAGGGTCGCCGCCGTCGGTAGGGTCG
>PVBE011251941.1_pt1 | contig 10552 bp, 9 predicted proteins | sample 1631181 | NCBI WGS metagenome assembly PVBE01 (sample SAMN08397723, study PRJNA350692) | Marine metagenome, whole genome shotgun sequencing project. | isolation source: water | place: Pacific Ocean | collected 2012-04 | reverse complement strand
TACCACCAAACATCGTTCTCCTCGCTCACTCCGAGCGCTCAAGCCACGTGGGATAGATCTCGCGTTTTACTGGGATAGACGCCGGCCCCGCAGTCCAGAAACCCTTCACACGCTGGGCGAACACAAACCTGCCGAGACCCCACAGAGACGCGTTCGCTTTCTGCCCACCCAGCGGAGTCACCGAGAATCGCCTGGGTTGATGCCACCTCCGAGCGCCCGATAGCTATTACCTGGCGGTTAGAGCATGAGTTGCCTGGCGATATCTTCGCGTCTTACCGCGCAGCCTAGGACCTTTGGGCCTAGAGCCCTTCGCTACCGTTGGGCTAACTTTGGACCAAAGTGCGGATGTGAGAGATATGGATGGGCAGGGAGCAAGTATGAAGTGGTTCATGGGGCCGATGAGGAAGTACGCGGATTTCAGTGGGAGGGCGACGCGGAAGGAGTACTGGCTCTTTCATCTGAGCATTGTCTTGATCAGTGCCGCCATCATGGTGGTTTCACTGATTCTCTACGTACTAGACGCTGTGGCTCTAGGAACGGCCGCGATATTTCTCTATATCGCCTTGGCGTTTGGAACAGTTATCCCATCACTGGCGGTCGCGGCGCGCCGTCTCCATGACACCAACCGGAGTGCGTGGTGGCTACTAATACAGTTAGTTCCCTTGGGCCCCATTGTCATGTTTGTGTTCCTCGTCCTAGCGGGCACCAGTGGGGACAACGACTACGGACCAGACCCACAAACTTCTTCTTCTAGTTCATCTCCGATCGCAGGGTCCAGTGCTCCACCTCACCCGTCCCCACAAAGCCCTGTTAGTCCTCCAAGCGCACCCGAATCTGATACCCGTAGCTCTGAAACGCCTTCACAACAGGCCTCACGGCCAGTCATCAAGATGAGGGACCCAGGGGAACACGGGTCATCGAGTTGATGTTCGCCTCCAACGGATGTTGTCGGTTGGAGACGAACCTAGATGGGCCATCGGTACCAAGAAGACAACTTGGCAAGATGGACTCACCGGGCCTGTTAGGTATCTACAAAACCCTTCGTCTCGTTGTCAGCGAATCAAGTTAATGAGACGACAAGTTTCTACTTGGGGATTTGTTGTTGCAGTTCTAGTCCTGCTCATTGCATCTGGGTGTGGCGGTGGAGGAACTCTTGGCCCAGGATTCACTCCACTACCTATCCCCGAAGAGGACTCGTCAGGTAACAGTTTCGCCGTGGTCTGGTTCTTGCTTGATCAGTCGGGATCCATGGACGAGGTACGAGGAGACGTAATCGATGGGTTTAACGGTTTCGTTTCAGACCTAAGAAACCAACCGGGTGAATGTCTAGTAACTCTCGCCCTGTTCGATGGGTTGCGGCAAATGAAAACCGTGTTCTCTGTTACACCAGTGGCTCAAGTACCGTTCCTTAGTTGGAGTAACTACCTGCCGGACGGACAGACACCCTTTTATGACGCGTTGGGGAGCCTCATCCAACAGGCTGACAGTCGTGTGGCGCAGCGAGTCGGAGACGGGTTGCCAGTCGAGGACCAACTTGTTGTCATCCTTACCGATGGGCTGGAAAACGACAGCTACCGCTTTAGCCAGCGTGACATTCGTGAACTTGTCCATGACCGTCAGAACCAAGGGTGGACGTTCGCGTTCCTTGGAGCTAACCAAGACGCGTACGCGGAAGGAGCAAGAATCGGGTTGGTCGGTGGAAATATCCAGAACTTTGATGTGTCAGAGCAGAGCATTGCTCGTGCGTATTTGTCAGTGTCTAGTGCGACCGTTGCCTACTGCGGGAAGAGCACACCCCAGAGGAAAGCATCGGGGTCGAACTTCTTTGGTGGTTTCGGATAACCAGATGGGCCAACAGGTCTCGCTAGTTATCCCTATGGCACGGGTGGGAGAGTTCCCTGCACAAAGGTCGGGTCCTACTCGTAGACGACTCGACCTTTGGCTCAGGGGTTGTTTGGCCTTGATTTGTAGACGATCTGTGGCATATGGCAGTTGATTCAAGTGGCGACCTGCCACCGTTTGACCGATCCGGCAGAGTTGATTCAGGTGGCTTCTCGGAGATCTTCAAAGATCCGGATCACCCTGATCGCCTAATCAAAGTTTTCAAATACCCCCTGATCGGCTCCGACGCTGAACGGTTTCACAGACTGCTAGATGTCAGAGACTGGGTCAGACCAAGTGACGTAGCGACGCTGACATCTCGGTTTGCGTGGCCCATTGAATGGTGGGGTGACAACACCGGGATCACCGCGTTCTCAATGAGCGAAGCGGCACCTAGTTGTTGGTTCATGGTCACGGTCGCTGGAAGAACCATAAAGACACTTCTTCAGGTCAAGTACTTGGAAAACGCTGCGTGGTGGCGACGGCGTGCAGTGTCATCGGAACCACCTGATTTGTCCTCCGATTATCGCCGAGAGTTGGCGATCGACTGGATTGACACAATTGAGACACTTCACAACAACGGACTTGCGTTCGGAGACATCTCGAGCAACAACATTTGCGCGAACCTCTCTGCATCACCGACCGTGTACATATTTGATGTCGACTCAATCGGGCTACCCGCTGAAGTCGAGGCAAGCCAAGTGCGCACAATCGACTGGGACGCACCCGAGGGCTTGGACGCCACAAGTCGCGACCGAAGCCTTGCTGCCCTCCTGGTTTGGAGGCTATTCACCGAGGCTCGCACCAGTTACCCAAAGCAAAGTGAACAACACCATCTCGACGCAGTTGGCGCTACATCGATAGCCAACCATCTGGAAGCCGCATTTACTTCTGGAGATGCAGACGCACTTTGTGAGGTTGCTAACGGTCTTCGAAGATTGAGATCAGACGAGATTGCCTCAGCAGCCCTCGACCGAGCCGTACGGACTCACTGTGCGCGCTTCATCCGCAGGGAAGCGGAATACGGATCCAATGCCAGGTTCGTTACAGCCAACTTGGAGGCTTGTAAACAGCTTGAGTTTGAACAAGCAATCGATGAAGCAACCCATGCCGAACGAAAACGGCTAGTAGGTCGAGCTGCGTTCGCTCACCCAGGCTACGAACTAGATGTTCGCCCTGACACCGGTGCGTATGTGCGACCGACAAGTGTTGGGCAGTTGCGCGACCTGATCTACGACGCTGAGTTCGAGAGGCTCGCCACCAATCTTGCAACTCAGGGGCTCGGAGACCTTGAGACTGACCCCTGGCTTCCACGAGCGATCCAGCATGCACTTGTCATGGCGAGTCAACCTGCAGTTGAGATAGTGGAATCAGACGGGAGAGCGACTATTTCGTGGCCCTGGCCAGAGGCAAGTTACGTCAACGCAGTAGTCATTGATGTAACTGCTGTCAGACACCACTTATCAAGAGAGGTAGTGGTCAGACACGCAGGTGACCAAACCGGTATTGCAGTAATCGAGAGCCAGACTCCACTAGATGGCAAGGTTGTACTTCGACTTGCCGCAAAGTCACGATCCGGACGCGTGTTTGCCGGAAGCGAGAAATCGGCTGCCGATTTCACGATCGCCATACCGGTGACTGCCGCACGACGTCTTGCCTCCACGGTTCGAGTAGCGAGTCACCACGACGCAGCTGAGGAACCGTTGAGAGTGCAGGACCCTGTACAGGTTGCTGCCGATCTAGAGCGCCAACGCCATGCAGTGAAACTGCAACGCCGTCGGCGCATTGCCAATGTCGCAGCAGCGCTGATTGCGGCAGCCGGGATTGGGCTGTTCGGTTGGAAAATTCTCCCGGTGCTGCTATGGGAAACTCAACCAACCCAGGCAGTGTTTGCTAGTGACCGGGATGGTGATTGGGAGATCTATGTGCGTCGTCACGGTGGCGCCGTGGAGCAGTTGACTTTTAATGATCACGATGACCGGAACCCGGTTTGGCATCCAAGCGGCAGGTTCGTTGCCTTTGAGAGCACCTACGACGGCGACTGGGAGTTGCTGCGAATGAACGCCGATGGAACTGACGTGCGTTCCTACACGTTCAACACGGCAGCCGACGCAGACATGGCATGGAATAGACCGAAACCAATACCGAGATGGGACTTGGGTAATGGATGAAGACGAACTAGTCATCGAAGAGGACGAAGATGCTGACCTCGAGACTGCCGATGTGGCCGACCTCGACATCGAAGAGGAAGGCGCTGACCAAGAAGATCACGACGAAGAACCAAACGGATCGGTTCAGGGTCATTGGGACGATGCCCAGTTGGAACAAGCACAGGCCCATCTAACCAGTTGGACGACTCGCTGGAAGGTTCAAGAAGACCCGTACGTCGTCGGACTCGCAGAGGCAGTGAGTAGCCGAAAGAACATGACGATGTGGGCGTCGCTAGATCCGTACCAGCGACTTCCAGTACCCCCGCTACGCAACGGACGAGTGCTATCCGTTATCGCTCAGATACTCGGAATAGCTAGGAACGTCCTTGTATTCGTGCCCGTTGCGGTCACCTGGTGGGCAATCGGCGAAGCGACAGACAGGTTCGGTCAATACAACTCCTTCAAGGCAGTGGGGGAAAAGACAAACTTCCTTGATTTCTGGCAAAACGGCTACGGCATGCTTGATGACGTCAAGTTGTTTTGGGTAATTGGAGTCAAGATCCAAGAAATTGCCTTAGTTGATTCACTCATTATCGTTGCAGTTGTAGTTCTAACGCTGCTCTCTAGCGCTATTGGTAAGGCCGCTGATGGGCAGGGAGATAGGGCTGAGTCGAGAGCTTTCGCTGAGCGAGAACATGTAGCACTGGTCCTAACCGAGGCCCTCGAAGGCAAACGATCAGCGAGCCCAGAGTCGATAGCGGGCAGTATCGCTGACGTGCTCAACGACCTCGTTGACGCATCCCGAGAAGTAAAGAGTGCCGCCACTCAACTCGAACAGGCCTCAACAGGGGTGGCCGCTTTTTCCTCCCAGATAGCAGAGTTGAATACGACTATCGCCGAGTTGTCTCAACGAGTCGCGGGCCAGGTGTCGGGAGAACTCGTCAAGGCTGTCGATGATCTGAGTGTGTCAGTAGCGCGCCTCAATACAGCGGTAGTTGGTGACACCACCCGTCTTATGGGTGACGTGATCGCAGGGCTTGACAGTGTCACCGAGCAACTTGAGCGCACAGGTTCTTCAGTTGAATTTGGTGTTAAGAGGCTTAGAGACGATCTTGACGTCATCCATAATCGGATTACTGGGACCTGACAGCTAGTCAAATGAAACCGTCAGGGAGGAACCGGAACAGCCAGTCTGAATATGACCCAGTTGGGCTCGCTGGTTGGTTATATACCGATCTCCTCCTTGGCCTGATGATTGTGTTCTTAGGCAGTGTCACCTATCAGGTGGTTACTTCAAGTACGGGCCAGAACGGTTCTCAGGCTGGCGCCTTGCCAGGCACGACCACCACGACCACCACGACCACGACGACTACGACGACCACGACGCCGGAGGCAGATGAACTTCTTGATCAAGTAGAGGCCCTCACGTCACAGCTCACTGAGGCTGAAACTGAGAACCAGGCCATCAGCGATCAAGGGGAGGCTCTTGGGTTACAGCTCACTGGGGCTGAAACCGAGATAGGCAACCTCGAGGCCGAAAATTCCGAGTTGCAGTCGACCGTGGAGGACCTAAGCAGGAGCCTCGCTACGGTGAGCGATGAACTATTAAGAGCCCAGATCCCACTAGGTGTGGAACGGGGCTATGTCTGTTTCCGGATCAACGAGAGGATCGAGGTAGTTCGCCATAAGGATCCGGATCTCGAAGAGACGTGGGTTCTCGCCCCTGGATCGGACAGCGTCGATCTACTCGTTAACCGACTAAAAGAGGAGATCGCGAATGCAGGGCTCGAAAGTCGCTATGCGGGAATCGTGTTGACGTTCAGCGTGAGCTCAGATGCAGAAAGATGGAGAGCTCTCCGAGACGCCAAAGCCTTTAACGATCTTGTGCTGACACAGATCCAAATGTTCGAGAAGACAGCTACTCGGGGCTATTGGGAAGGACCGAGACCCGGCAGGGTGGACGGCGGCTTCATGCTGGAGATCCACCTGATAGATGACGGAAAAGGCGCTCCTCCCCTAGGAGTCGACGACAAGCCGAAATGTGGGTGAATGTTCAGCACTAGTGCTTATCCGGGCTGTGTCGTTGTGTTCTCATGGCGATTACCGGCCTGCTGCGTGCTTTAATTGGCTGGCGCGAAGCCTGCTTGGAGGGTGAAGGGCTTGGTGCCGTCGTAGCTGGGAGGGGAGTAGTGATTAGTTCCTTCACCCAGTCCTCAGCGGATGGTCGATCTGTGGGCAACATGCTGCGGCTTATCAGCGAATGGATTTGACCTGGAGCACCGTCTGGGACCTGAATGGCGCCGATTCTTTTTGGGGGTCGATCAGTTGTGGCTGCCCACAGGGCCCTGTAGGCAGCAAGGCCAAGTTTGTAGATGTCGCTTTGGTGGGTGGTTTGAGACTGAACCACCTCTGGGTCTTCCCAGTCGGGGGTTTGCTTGGCAAAATTGATTGCGGTGGAGCCACGAACTCGGAAACCGTCACAGTCGATAAGCATGATCCGCCATTTGGGGTTGTTCGTCCAGAGGATGTTTCGGCCAGAGATATCTCCCAGAACGACGTCGCGTCTGTGGAGTATCTCGAAGGTTATTGACAAGTCCAGGACCAGTTCAGCTACTTGTGGGATCGATGGTCGTGGTATTTCTGAAACTAGTTTTGTGTTGTTCTGGTACCGGTTACGCATCGAAAGGTAATTCCAGTCACAGAGCACCTGTCTGGGTCGCTTAGTTAGACCGTGTTTAAAGGAAAACGTGTTAGGGACGCGCTCCATCAGGTAGCCACGCAACTGGCCATGGTCAACAACTGCAGCTTCTGGCCAAGCAGTTCTGGCACTAATCCATTCTCGGTCGGCGCGATCCCACTTGGCTGGCAAGTCGGACAGGTGTTTGAGGGCAGTCAAGTTTGGTGGGCTCTGGCTGCTGAGGAAATACTCCTTGTAGACGGTCCCTGGGTCGTCGACGAACTCAAAGACACGGCCCTCTGCTCCCTGGCCGATCTCATTTAGCCTGGTGATGTCGATTGCCGACTGATACGTGATGACGCCTGGCATGGCTAAGACATGTACTGGTGGCGGTTTGGCCAACACACGATTGCGGTCCTGTCATCATCGACACCTCTCATGTCAAATGTCATGTCATTGATGAACTCGTGCAACGCGACTGGCTGTTGCCACCGATTTGCCAAGTGAGTACCAACGGCGAGCATGTCGTCGCCCTGGGAGATGTAGTTGCCGATTCCGTCGGTCGTAAGAAACAGAACATCGCTGTCGGCCAACTCCGGCATTGATGTTGTTAGTTGGTCAGTGCTGTGAACTCCTCGTGTTGACGAATCGACGATATCTCCGCTACCCGAATCGGTTAGGCGTTCCCACTTCTTCTCAGACAACCTGTAGGCGGGACTATCGCCAACCGATCCAATCAACACCGCGCGTTTCTCGTTGGGGGTTGGTTCTGCGGGCACTACTGCGAAAGTCAAGGTGGTTTCGATCTCTGCCGATGAAACCTTGGATGGGGACAGTGGTGGTGCAGACAAGTCGCCACCTTTCCACTTCGGTGCTTTGGCCTTGGTGGTTTCGAAGGCGGTTTCTACGGCTGCTTTAACTGTCTTTGGGCTCGGAGTGTCTGTTTTGCAGATGGTGGCAGTGAGGTGGTTGCCAAACAGTTCTGTGGCTCGCCTCGACCCAAAGGATGAGTATTTCGCACTACCGAGGCCATCGCCGATGACAGCGACAAGAAACGAATCGCCAGAAGTGGTGACGCCAGTAGACAAGAAGAACGCGTCTTCGCATCTGTCTCCATCAAGGCGGTGGGTATCTCCACGAATCGATGCAGCTGCAACTGCTAGGTCTCCGACAGTCCCTATGTCGCAGGTGATGTCACCGGAGCGGCCTGTTGGCTCGAGGTTCCACCAGTCCGAAACCCACCAGGGTTTGCTATGAAAGGTTGACGGTCGGCCAGCGATCACGATGGGACCAACAGGGGAGGAGGTCTCGACCGGTTGTTTCTTTGGTCGCCGCTTTTTTCGCGACACTTGACTAGTTGGATCCGAGGACGAGTGCCACGAGACCTATGTCTCGTCCATCATGTCCAAAGGAAGCGAGATCGTCCCATCTGGTGCTGGTGGAATCACTAGCGTGGGGCTCGAGGAACTACTTGACTGAACAATCGAGTTCGTCAGAGCACGCATGATTTCCTTTAGAGCATTACCTGGGTTGACATCTTGTTCAGCAAGGAATGCAGCGATTGTCCCAACCTGTCGGATTGTGTCACCGTCGGCTTGGTCGACGCCAAACGCGATGATGTTCGGCGCGTGCGGATTAAGGGACTTGTCGGTCAACTCCCTGTGGCTGTCTTGCCAGTCTGAGTCGGTTGGCTCACCGTCGCTGATAAAGAACACGGCAGGGCGAAACACCTGAAAACCATCCGCACGAAGCATTGCTATGTCCTGGGCTATCTGTGTCTTGAGGAGTCGAAATACGGCACTGAAACTCGTCGCTCCCTTCTCCATTACGCCTGGCAGGGCATCGATGTCTGATGCTGGTGCTAGAGGGCACAGGACCTCAGCATCATCAGAGAATGAGATGAGGCATATCCGGGACTTGTCATTTACTAGCGGGTCTGAGGCAATCGATGCGTGGAGGTCGGGGAGTCCGTTGTTGATCGCATCGATACCGCCGTTATATGCCATTGATGCAGATTCGTCGCAAACAATGTAGAACGGCAAAACCTGTTCGCCTGTCTGAACCTGCTCTACATCAGTTGCACTCATGTGACTCTCTCCTCGCTAACTCGGCTCATGGATTCACAAACACCTGGGGGTAGATAGGTTGGTTTATCCAACATGGCTGGATCCCTTAGTTGTCAATCCTTTGGTTTCATTTGGATTGTTGGTCGCTTCTTGGGAGCAGGGGGGGGCTGGCTTCGCGAGGGTTGCACCGGGGCAGAGTCACTAGATGGGGTCTTGGATTCAGGGGTGTGTGAGTAGAGGTCAGGCCGTGAAGTCGTGTCGCTGTGGGCCTGTCCGGTAGCCGCTGGAGCGGCTGTACTCGATGAATCTGCGGTGCGTTCACCGACACGAAGTTCGGTACTTCCAACCGTGACTATGTCTCCGTTAGAAAGAGAGCCACTAGTTGATGTCGATCCGTTAACCGTTATTGGGGATGCGGTCGGAAGGCATTGGAATGTAGTAACACCGCCGACTCGGCTAATGCTTATGTGGTGTTCGGCTACATCTCGATCGGCGAGAATCGTTATCGGGACGTTTCGGGCGCAACCGACGATCGTCGTTTCGTCGTAAATGATGAATTGCTGACCGGTCATTTCACCTGACGTGACGGTAAGCCACATGTCGGTTCTCAGGGTGTCGACGAGACCAATGAGCGCCCCCATTAGTGCGCCGATTAGTAGTAGTGCAACCAGGCGTGACGGCTGAGCAGACCCTGATCCAATGATGTTGTCGACACTGTCAAACAGCAGTCCACCTATGAGGCCACCAACAGCACCACCTATCACACCGTTTTGCATCCGCTTCTTCGACTGAAAGCCGATGCCAAGAGCTAGGCCGGACAGGCCGCCAGCGATCATCCAACCAATAGCTCTAGCTGGACGCACAAGATTGTCAACAGCGGTACACGCATAGTCGCTTTGGCGGCTACACAGTCGAATTGCTTCGTCGATCTCATCAGAGTTCAACATTTCGGTGTACAGAATTTGAGCCACAAATCCAGCAACCGCACCACCGATCAGGATCGCAGGAAGCGACCGCAGGACCGTTTCGGCTGCTTTTTGAGCGTTTTTCTGACTGATCCCCTGCGAGGCAACAAGGGCGGCACCTACCCCAAGGAGGACAAGCGAAAAATAAACAGCCGAACCCGCGTTCACGCTGTTACTAAAGAAGCGACTGCCGTCATCGCCTATTTGAATTTCACCTAGGCCGAATCCCAACAGACCGCCAACCACACCGGCAATGCCGAGAGTGAGCGTTACTCGACTGGCGTTGAAGCCTTTGCTGTCGAGCGTAGCTAATGAGCCCATGGCTCTGAAACTAGTTGTTAGTTGTTTTTATTGCCACATGACGGAAGATGCCAGCGGATCGGCAACAAGTGACTGGTTCCGCGTAAATAGGATCCAGTGTCGAGCGAACGCCAGTTCGACAAGATGGAGTTGTTCTATCTAGGACAGCAGTTCCGCTACCTCCTTACTGATCTGTATGACCAAGAGTTGGCCGACGCCGTGCTGGAACAGCCAGAACCGGGTTAGGAAACCTGATTACGCCGGTTGCTCTCTATGACCCTGAGGTCTCTGATTCTTTCACCCACACTCCAGAAGACGTCTCTACCCAGCGGTCATCTCGCCACTCGTGGTTGGTTCGAACGAATTTTGAAGGACAGCAGTGAGGATCACTAGGCATCCATAGTCGCTGGCTTGTCTGAACCAAGGACGACCACCGCCCGCCAGTCCACTCCAGTTGCCCGTGGAGAACTCGGCCCAGTCGCGTTGCCTCACTGGAGTTCCCGGAAAAGACCT
>PVBE010998132.1_pt1 | contig 10552 bp, 10 predicted proteins | sample 1631181 | NCBI WGS metagenome assembly PVBE01 (sample SAMN08397723, study PRJNA350692) | Marine metagenome, whole genome shotgun sequencing project. | isolation source: water | place: Pacific Ocean | collected 2012-04 | reverse complement strand
CGCGGCCTGGACGGCCCAATGGGGCAAAACTGTAGAGAGTATGAAGTCAGTGATGAACGCACAGCGTTCCAGACGCAGCCGGATTCTGGATTTCGAACCGTCATACCCGCAGGGCAAGCTCAGGCTGTCAGCCGTCTTCGTAAACGATGCGTCGGCACGCGGTTGGACCTGGAGTATGTGCCGCTCCAGCGGACAGATCAGACGCGCGATCGAAAAATATGGGAGCACTCACCGCCCGATCCACGTTGCGATAGGCCCGCACAAAGAAGGCGGCATGGCGTATCTGTGGATATGGCAGAGGAACTGAACGTCAATCGGGGCGGCAGGTCTGTTGGATTGGGCGGGGGTTACGTGGTAGAATCTCTGCGACGCTTTAGCGCAGATTTACAGTCCCGCGGATAAAAGGATTCCTCTCATATGTGCATCACATCGTCTTTAAGATATCTGGCGGCCGTGTTTGTCATTGCTTCTCTGGCGACCATCGCCCGCGGAGCCGATCGACCGCAGTGGGGCAATCGCTACGATCGCAATATGTCCTCAGCCGAGAAGAATCTGCCCGAGACGTTCGATCCGTCCAGCGGCAAGAATGTTCGTTGGCTGGTCGATATCGGGGCCCGCACGTATTCCACGCCGATTATCGCAGGCGGGAAAGTGTTTATCGGTACGAATAATGAACGCCCCCGCGACCAGAGGCGCAAGGGCGACTTCGGAATACTGATGTGCTTGAACGAGGCAAACGGCAAGCTCATCTGGCAACTGGTTACGCCAAAACTGTTGCAGGACAGGTATCTCGACTGGCCGAGGATCGGAATCTGCTCGCCGCCCACCGTCCAGGGAGACCGTGTTTACGTCGTGACCAACCGCGCCGAGGTTGTCTGTCTAGACATAAACGGGCTGGCGAACGGTAATGACGGACCGTTCAAGGATGAAGCGAAATTCATGACCCAGGGCGACGCTACGCCGATCAAACTCGGAAAGCTCGACGCCGACATTATCTGGCGATTCGACATGCCCAGCCAGGCAGGCATCTGGCCGCACGATTCGGCGCACTCTTCGATCATGATCGTCGGGAACCACCTGTATCTCAATACGGGCAACGGGACCGACAACACTCACCGCAAGGTCCGCCGCCCCGAAGGCCCGTGCCTGATCGTGCTGGACAAGGCCAGCGGGAAGCTCGTCGCCTCGGACGCCGAAAAGATCGGCCCGCGGATATTCCACGCCGCCTGGTCGGCGCCGTCGATGGGCGATGTGGGCGGTAAACAACAGGTCTACCTCGGCGGTCCCGACGGAGTGGTCTACGGATTTGAGCCGGCGAAGCCCGACACCTCGCCGACCGCCAAACCGGCCGCACTGAAACGCATCTGGCGGTTCGATTGCGATCCCTCGGCGCCCAAGGTCAACGTTCACGAGTACCTCAAGAACCGCAAGGCCGGACCGAGTATTATCTACGGAATGCCCGTATTCCACAAGAACCGCCTCTTTGTAACTCACGGCGGCGATGTCTGGTGGGGCAAACGCAGGTCGTGGGTAAAGTGCATTGACCCTACGAAAACAGGCGACGTGACCCGCACCGCGTTGATCTGGTCTCGCGAACTTGTCAGCCACTGCACCGCCACGGCGGGTATCGCAGCCGGTCTGATCTACCTCGGCGATCTGGGGGGAAACTTCTACTGCATCGACGCCGAGACCGGCAAGACGATCTGGACTCACAAAACAAACGGAGCGGTCTACGCCTCTGCCCTGGTCGCCGATTCAAAAGTGTACATCGGAACGCAGAAGGGCCAATTCCTGATCCTTGCCGCTGGACGCGAGAAGAAGATCCTGGCGGACCTGAAACTCGACAGTCCCATTCACGCCCCGGCCACAGCCGCCAACGAGACAGTCTACATCGCCACAATGAAGAAGCTGTACGCCATTTCCAGGAAGTAATTCCGGCGTAATCTTCCGGAGCCCCCGGCAAGTTCTTTGCACATTCCCCGCCGGATGCTTCGGGCCGTAGATCAGTTCATGTTGTGGGCGCCGTCGCCGGTCTGGGGACCGCCAGTCTGGTCGCCGCCTGGCTGGGGGTCGCTTGCCACCGCCTTCAGGCTGTCTATGCGTTCGCGGATGATCGCAGCCTTCTGGTATCCGAGTATTACGGATTTCTTCAGCATCGCGTCGGCCTTGTCGAACTGGCCTATAGTCGCGTAGGCAAGCGCCAAGTTCGACCATGCGCTGGGAATCTGCTTGTCCAGCTCCGTGGCCTTCTCCAGATGTATAACGGCCAGGTGATACTTCTCCTGGAAAATATACAGAGCTCCGATGCTCGAATGAAGTTCGGCGTACTCGGGCTCTATCGCAAGGGCCTTCTTGTAGCATTCTTCAGCTTCGTCGAATTCTCCGATTATTCGGTATGCGATGCCAAGGTTCACCCATGCATTATAGAATTGCGGATCAGCGTCGAGGGCCTTCTTGTGGTTCTCTATCGCCAGATCATATTCGTCCAGTTCATAATAGGAATTCCCCAGGCACGTGCGGACCAGCGGGTATTGCTCCGGCGAGACTCCTTTGTCCAGAGCTGTCTGGAGCACCCGGACGCATCGGACGTGATCCTCCGCGGCGTGCAGTTCCAAACCTCTAGCCGCATACTGATCGCCGGACCCGCGTGCAGATCTGCCGGCCAGCAGGGAGAAGGCGATAACGACGATTGTTACGATAATCGCAACAGACCCAGTCATATTGTGTCCTTTACAATGTGCGAAATTCTCAGTCGCCAAAGCTGAACGAGTAGAGTTTGGCGTTGTTCAGCTCAAATCGCAGACGGATCTTGCCGGCGGCGGGCTTCTTCGACAGTTTCAGGCTGCAGTCGGTCACTGTTTTTGTGATGGTCTGGGCTTGCGAGACCACCTTCCCGTCGGCGTCGATTACGCTGGCCTTGATCGATCCGGATTCCGCCAGGTCGGCGCTGATGCGTATGGGCTTGCCCGAGTAGGGGACCGCTGTGGTCGTTACGATCGCGGGCTTGGTCTTGTCTTCTGGCTGGTAGCCGGCGAAGCCGTCGGGCCGGAGGGTGGCCAGGCATAGCGAGCCGGTGCGCCACCCGCCATGCAGATAATCGCTTCCGCCGTAGTACAGACGGATATGGTCTTTCAGGAAAACCGGATACGCACACGGGTAGACGCATCCGTAATCGTAATCGAGTTTCTTCTCCGAGCAGGGTATCAGCGGCGTGCCGGGCGAGATTCGGTTCCATTTTTTCGTGTCGATCGACCAGGCAAGCTCGGTCCATGTGCGGTCAGACGGCGTGTTGAGAATGGCGATCAGTCCGATGTAAACCCCGCAACGGAAGAATACGGGCATCGCGTAGGTCTGCTGCTTGCTGCTTTCGCCTTCCAGGACCACAACCTCTTTAGTCCAGTTGACGAAATCGTCGCTTTCGATTCTGGCGACCTGTCGTCCATTGGGGCGGCCCCAGGACCGCGTGATGCCCACGTATTTGCCGAGCGTCGGAGCCCAGAAGGCGTTGTTGTGCGTATCGCCGGCGACGCGGACGCCCTGGCACTTTTCGGGCTTGGCCCAGTGCAGCCCGTCGGGTGAAACGCTCGTTCGCAGGCCTTGGTAGATCGTCTTGTATCGGCGCTTCGGGTCGGGGTCGTGGTCGTCCCTGAATACGCCCGCCCCGTGCGGGCCGCGGAGGACGATGTTGTTCTTCTTGTCACCCGAGTCGCGTTTCGATCGATTCTCCGGGTCGTAGTTCATCAGGCCCAGTTCGGGTTTATTCCACTTGAGCCCGTCCTTCGACGTGGCGTAACAGATGCCCATCTCCCGGCGCCGGGCGCGGTATCGCGTCTTCTTACGCTCGGCGACGGTCAGTTTCCTGGACCACGGGGCGTCTATAATGAACGGGCTGTACCAGCACTTGTAGATGTTTTCCTTCTCGTCGAAGATGACGTTCCCGTAGAGGTTGTCGAAACGCATCTCCCAGGCCTTGTCCTCCACGAAGAGCGGGTTGGCCTTGTGCTTCTCGACGGTCCCCACTACGAGCCTGGCGTTCACCGTTTTTTCGACGATGCGGGAGTCCAGCAGCAGGAAGCGGTTGGGTTTGTCCGCCGCTGAAGCTGAAGAATTGATGACGGTCGTGACAATCGCCGCCGTGCAAACACAAAGAACCGTGAATCGAATCTGTCCGCCGAAAAGATGTTTCATCGCTGGATTCCCTTCTGTGAATTAATAATGCTGATCGCAGGGAGGATATGATAACATGCCGCTGAACGGTTGTCAGCAGGGAACCCCCGGGCATGCTGGATATGATATGTCCCCGCATCGCCGCGGGCCGGGCGGGCGGCAGAACGCAGCGCTTCGGTTGTCGCCGGCGGGCGATTGTATTACGATCATCTTCAGGCCTTGGAGCGAATATGAGCGTACATAATAGAACGATCGCGGCGGTTAGTCTGCTCGTACTGGCTTTCGCGGCCGTCGGCAAGAAACGCGGTATGGGCGGATTGGTTGTCTGGGGCCCTGAGGGCAAACCGATCTGGAGCAGGGACATCGCCGCCGGATGGATAACCTGCGGCGACCCAATATCGACGGAAACGGCAAAGCCGACGTCCTGCTCTGGGGCGGGCCAGGTTACATGGTGCTGATGGAGGCGCCGTGACGTCTGCGGCAGATCAGTTTGGCGGATGTCCGAAATTCAGGTGATCACCTGATGTGTCCACTTGATTCACATCACACACAGACGCAAACTCAGTCCTGAACTCGCCTTATAAAGCGTCAGAATGTGGGCAAGTTTTCCGGGCTTACGCTGTGGTGTTAGAATTACTTCAGAGAGCCTGATAAGTCATTAACAAGAGGACGCGAGCATGTCCGGGAAATGTCTGTCGAAAGGAGGCTGGTTATGAGAACTGCAATTGCAGCGCTGGTTATCTGTGCGGCCGTGTCATCGATGTCGGCGAGTTACGATCAGGAGTACTGGGACAGCGTACCTGCGGGAAATAACGACTGGACCTACTGGGACGAAGACTACAACGGACTCAGCCTAGAGCCCACGGACCATAACAAGCCGATGAACTACTTCGCCGGCGGCGGGGTGGGAGGCAGCGGTTATGTCTCGGGCCCGCTGGGCGACATGGAGCCGGCGCTGGTCCACAGCGTATCGACATATTGGCCGGCGTATCCCGGGGAACTGTTCCCCGCTTCTCCGTTCCCGTACGTAGACCTGTCGATCGCCAATGCGGCGATCAGCGTGTACATCAGAGGCGGACACTCGCCAACATCGTCGCCGGTCGACCTCGCTGGCGGGGAGGTGCGTTTTTTTATCGGCTACTACGACGGCAAGGGGACCGCTACGTCCGACGACGACGAACAGGCGTTCTTCTGCACCAAGGACTCTTTCGACGTCGGCAACAATGTCTGGGATCAGACGATCGTGACCCTCGGCGGCGATACGAACTGGGACATAATCGAACAGGACGAAGACGGCGTGCTGACCCAGCCGACGGACCTCTACGATGGTCCGCAGCAGTGGGGATTCTGCATTCACGGCGTGCCGCTGGGAGACTCTCCCGGAGGCGGAACGCTCGGATTCGATCGGTTCAAGGTGACCCCCGAACCGGGCGCGCTGGCGATCCTGTTGATCGGGTCCATGGTGCTGCGTCGCAAACGAAAATCGTAGGATTCCGAATACGGGGGATGCGGAGATGACAATCATTGCCGGGGGACGTGTCTGCATGAATTGCCGCCGGCGATTGACATTGCAGCCCGGGCGGGGCAGACTATGGGTCATGAATTCAAGGAGCATTCGTATGAAATATGTATTTGCGATGTTTTCACTGGCGGTTCTGTCGGCGGTGATCGGCCTGCGCGTAGTTGAAGCCGAACCGAACAAGACCGCTGCGGCGACACATGGCGATCGCATATTCAAAGGCATGGACAAGAACGCCGACGGGGCGATCACCAGCAGTGAAGCGGGTGGGGTGGTTGGAAAGTATTTCGATCGGATCGACGCCGATTCCGACGGCCGGGTGACACCGAAGGAACTTAGCGAAGCGATCGCTCGAACGAAGCGACAGCGAAAGGCTCCGCCGGAGAAGAAATCGTCGGGGCGGTCGGGATTCAAGCGGCCGCAAGCCGGGCATCGGACCAGCCGACACGTGCCGACCCCGTGGCTGGGGTACAAGAATGACGATTCGCCGGAGATTCGCGCCGCTACGTATCTCAAGTCGCCGAAGGACATCCGAGCCATGGCCCGCGGTACGCTGGGCTATCCCAAGGGCTCCGGGCTGAGGATCGTAGGGACCGGGCACAGTTGGATGGCGCCGGGCTACAGAACGCTTCCGAAAATCGCCAAGGCCGCCGGTGTCGAGCAATATCTGCGAACGCACTACAGCGGCGGCGAAACCGGCGGGATCCGCATGATGTGGGAGCACGAAAATGGAATCCTGTCGTACAAAGGCAAACCAAAGCCCATATGCATGCCCGCGATAACGACCGGAAAGTGGGATGTGATGGTCTGGGGCTGTTACACCAACGATCGTCCCGAGTATTACTTCGCCTGGATCGACTTCTGCATGAAGTTCAACCCGAAGATGGAGTTCTACGTTTTCAACGCCTGGCCGCAATGGGCCGACGGATTCGGCGATGGCGATGGGGCGCCGCGGATCGAAAACTACCGCGCCCGGGCCGCGAAGATGGACAAGACGTTCCGAAAGCTGATCGCCGACATCGACAAGCGATATCCCGACAAGGTCCACATCCTGGCCACGTGCGATGCGATGATGTCGGCGTTGGAGCTCTACTTCAAAGGCAAGTTGCCTGGCGTAAAAGCGCTCAATCGTCGAGCCGAGCGAAAGAGCCCTGCGATCTGGAGCGATGGCGGGCATCTCGGCGTGGGCATGGACCGCCTTGAGGGCTACGTTTTCTACGCAACGCTCTACCAGAAGTCGCCCGAACTGATCAAAGCCAAACTTCCATTCCACAACGATGAACTTGACAAGATATTCCGCAAGATCGCCTGGCAGGCTGTCGCGGGCAATCCGCTGTCGGACGTTACGGATAAGAACGCAAACGGAATAGGCGACGCGATCGAGTAGGGGGTCGGGGGGGCTTTGGCTTGCTGGATGTAAGGTCGCCCGCAGATTCGAGGCGGTTATCGAGATATCCGGAGCGACTGCGGTATACTTGTCGCGGGAATGTTAGTCTTCGTCACTTCTTTCGTGGATTCTGATATACTGTCAGCCGGTTCTAATGTCTGGGGGAACGTGTGCGAAGTGAAAGGATGCCGCCATGAAGAAAGTTCTCGTCGTTCTCGTCGTCGCCATGGCGTGCAGTAGTGCTGTTTTCGCACAGGCGATTATCCCAAAGCCGGAGAAGGTCGCGCTGAAAGAGGGCAAGTTTACGCTCAACGGCGAAATGAAGATCGTTCTGGCTTCCGGGGCGGATAGATTGAACTCGGCTGGGGGTTTGCTGGCGGGGTATCTGAAGGGAAGTCACGGGCTCGATCTGTCGGTCACCAAGAAGATTTGCGACAACGCCATTGTGCTGGGGCTGGTCGACAAGAATCTAGGGCTCGGGAAAGAGGGATATCTGCTGGATGTTTCGGCTGGCGGGGTGAAGATTACCGCCAACAGGCAATGCGGAATCGTCTGCGGGATTCAGTCGCTTCGCCAACTGGCGCAGGTTTCGGCGGACATTCCGTGCATGAGCGTTCGCGACAAGCCGCGGTACGGGTGGCGCGGGCTGATGCTGGACGAGTCGCGTCATTTCTTCGGCAAATCCGAGGTCCTCAAGCTCCTCGATCGAATGGCGTACTACAAACTCAACCGGTTCCACTGGCACCTTACCGACACGCCCGGATGGCGAATCGAGATCAAGAAATATCCAAAGCTCACCACGGTGGGCGCCAGGGGCTGCCATACTGACAAGAACGCCCCGGCCCGCTTCTACACCCAGGCCGATATCAAGCAGATCGTCGAGTACGCGCGGGTTCGCGGGATTGTGGTTGTGCCCGAGATCGATATGCCCGGGCATGCAGCCGCGGCCAACCGGGCGTACCCTCAGCACTCCGGCGGGGGGTCGAAGCGTCATCCGGATTTCACTTTCAATCCGGGCAAGGAGGCGACCTACGCGTACCTTACCGACATCCTGACCGAGGTGTCCGGTTTGTTTCCGGGCAAATGGCTGCATTACGGCGGGGATGAGGTGCATTACGGAAACCCGAAATGGCCCACCCTCCCTGAAGTGCAGGCCAGGATGAAGAAGTCGGGCTACACCAAACTCGTGGAGATTGAACACTACTTCAATCGGCGGATGGCCGGTGTAATTTCCGGGCTCGAAAAGACAACCATCGGCTGGGACGAGGTTACCGGATCGGGAGTCAAGCCGGACCAGGCGATAGTAATGTGGTGGCGCCACAACAAGCCCGAGGCCCTCGACAGCGCCTTGAAAAAAGGGTTCAAGGTGATCCTGTGTCCGCGGATCCCGTGCTACTTTGACTTCGTGCAGCACAGTTCGCACAAATCCGGGCGCAGGTGGGGTGGGAAGTTCGCGGACCTGGCGAAGGTGCACGCATTTCCCGAAGGCCTGATCGACAAATACGACAAGAAGATCCAAACGCAGATAATGGGGATCCAGACATGCCTGTGGTCCGAGAAGATCAAGGAAGTAAAACGGTTGGAGTTCATGACCTTCCCGCGTCTTGCAGCCCTGGGCGAAGCGGCGTGGACACAGAAAGCAAACAAGGACTACGCCGACTTCCAAAAACGCCTGAAAACGCATCTCAAACAGTATGACAAGTGGAATATCTGCTACTTCAACCCCTTCGCCCCGACAGCCGTAGAAGAACCGGTCGGACCGTGACGGCGGCTTGCGCCACCGGTGGGAATCGAGCCCTGTTGAACTCCGTTCACTTTGTGTTATTTCGCCGCCGGGCGGGTCAGTTCGATCATGTGGAAGATCGTGTCGTCGCCGCTTATGTATCGCAGGGCCAGATCGGCGCCGCCGGGGAGGGAGCGGGTGAATATCGCGTCGGCTACGTCGACATGTTTGTCGATCCACTTTGCGGAGTTTCCGCATTTAACTTTCATCGCTGTCGCCGGTCCGGCGGGGGACTGGTATTCCGGTGCTTCAGTAATCCGTGAATGATAACTTGTCCTTAATCCGTTTCCATGATAGAACTTGCGACCGCCTTTACGCAACGCAAAACTTCGTCTGGAATCTGTCATGAGAAAGTCCCGTTCTGTAATACGTAAATCCTGCCCGAACCCCGAGTGCGGATACCATGGCCAGACTCATATGAGCAACATCGTTTTGAATGGTTTCTCTCGCCTGAAGCACTCCAAGCGACGCAGGTACAGGTGCAAATCCTGCGGCAGGAACTTCTGCACAACTACCGGAACGCCGTACCACAGAATCCATAAGGCCCACAAGCTCTTTGATCCCGGATCTTCTTTTTCGGCGAGTACAGCCCCAACCAAGCGGCCGACGGGCTGCAGTCATTACACAGCGACACCGTAGAGATCAGCCTGGACTCCAACTCCATCCGACGGACTTTCGCAACCGCTTCGACTACTGCGAATGTGAAGTGGTTCCGTATATACCGGCTCACCCGCTCTTCCGTGGCGGCTTGTTTGCCCCAGTCTATCGTACTTGCGTATTTGTCTTTTGCTTTTCGCGTTGTCAGATCCAGATTCCAATGCTCAAGGAAAGGATCGCCGTCGCGGTGGAGAAGGGCCCGACCGATATTCTTGCGGAAGATACTCCTGTCCTTGTTCTCCTGGATAAAATGCTGCCTGAGGCGAGGCCGCAACTGGTTCTTGCCCGTATGCGTGCCGACACGGACTATCCTGTCAGTTTCGTGACCGGTTTCGCCCTCCTCGAAAAGAACGTAGATTCCGGCATCCGAAATCCTGGACTCATCAAAGGGGAAGGAAAACCGCTCCCGTCGGCCAAACAGGCGGTGAACTTGCTTGCATATCGCACTCATACAGACACCTGTCTCTTGAGAAACTGGAGTTGCTCCCCGATTCTCAGGCCCCGCAGCGGGATCTCAATGGAATGAAGGTGCGGTATGATGTAGCGACGATATCGATCCCCCGCCAGGAAAATGAAGCGATCGTGATGCAAGTCGGCGTGCTCTCGGAGCCGCGCTACGACATTCTCTGACCACGCTTTGATCTCACCCACGGACATTCTGTTCAGCGTGGCGTCGTACGGCGTAACCTCGCGTCCCAGGTCAAGGAGGCCGTACCGGGCTGAGAGTATGAATATCATATCCGGGCTCAGATCCCTGGCGTATCGAAGGGAGAGCCTGAAAAGCGAACCAGTGTACAAATCCTCCGCTCTCGCCCTCCCCGGCTGTTTCAGCTTCCCACAGGCGATCAGAATGATACGTTTCATCTGTCGTAGCCTCTTCGCTTCGCTAGCTTGTTGCGGCGAAAACCACATGAATCACAGTATCTTGGCGATATTGCGTTCCTTTCCGGTGCATTCTATTTGCTGCTTCACTTTCTCTTCTTGCGTTTCTTTCGCTGTTTCTTTCGTTGCTTCCTTTTCTCTTTCCTGGCCAGGTGTT
>PVBE012182832.1_pt1 | contig 10554 bp, 6 predicted proteins | sample 1631181 | NCBI WGS metagenome assembly PVBE01 (sample SAMN08397723, study PRJNA350692) | Marine metagenome, whole genome shotgun sequencing project. | isolation source: water | place: Pacific Ocean | collected 2012-04 | reverse complement strand
TTTGATTGATGAAGCAACGCGGTCGCCTCGAGGATGTCGAGTGTCGCAATCATGTTGCGGGCGTCGGTTTGTGACGGAGACAAAGGGCCGATTCGGCTGAGAGTTTGACGCGCTCCCTCACTGTTGCCCATTGCGACGAGAGCAGAAGCGCGGGTTATAATGAGGCTATCACGATCGGCGCGGGGTAGACGAATATTGGATGACTCAAGATCGCGGTCGATGCTGTCGAGGCATGCAATCCCGTCAACCAATCGTTGAGTGCGAACCAACAAAGTGGAGAGCTTCAGATGTGCCTGCAGCCTCTCGTTGATGTTGTCACTGAGACGGCCGCCCTGGCGATAGAGTTCGACGACTTCGTCGAGAGTCTCGGCAGCAACCTCCGGATGCTCGTTCAGTGCGCGCTCTTCAAGAGCATGACCTAGTTGCAAGCGTGGAAGAGTTGCATTGGGCGACTTCTCCACCGCGTCTCGCCAAAGCGATTCACTGTTCGCCCAGACCTTGACGCGATCTCGAGATACGAATGATGCGATGAGAATGACCGCGAGGGCTGCGACGCCTTTGGCCCACGGCTTGCGCGAGGCGAGTGCCGAGACGACGGCTGCGATCAGCAGGGCTCCTCCAGCAGTCCCGATGTAGAGATAGCGCTCCGCCATGGAGATGGAGAAACGGGGAGCAATGTTGTTGAACGGCGCGAGTGACACCAGCCACCATGCGGCACCAAGCAGCGGGATGGAGAGCTTCCAACGGGAGCGAAAAGCCCAGACGACAAGGGCCAGCATACCGAGGAACCCTATGACTTCATACAGGCCGACAGCGCCTTCGAGAGGCACGTCATGGTGAACCGTCAGTCCTGATGGAATAACGGTCAAGAGCGCATACCGCGTCACAACTCCGAGCATGGATAGAGCACGGGCGGCGGTTCCAGCGCCTTCAACAGCCGCAGTGTCTTGAGCAATCGCGACGCAGAGGTGAATGACTGTCAATGTAATGGCGAGAGCAGCGAGTATCACGAGGCGCGACTTGGAGATAGAGGTCGGACGTCCCTCCCCTTCCCCGTCGGTTTTCAGCCAGGAGATCAGCACGATGATTGGCAAGAACACCAATGCTGTAGCTTTCGCAAGACAAGCCAGCAAGAAGCAGCAGCATGCGATCCAAAACCGCTTCGGCGACGTGGTTTGAACGGCGAGCAAGCTATGCAACCCGACCAACAATAAGAGCATTGACACGAGGTCCTTGCGGGAGGAGACCCATGCCACGCTCTCAATGACCGCCGGGTGAACGAGAAACAAGGCAGAGGCAAAGAGAGCCACGATGCTTGTCACGCCCAGCCGACGCCAGAGTGCAAAAAGCAAAAGCGCATTCAAAAGGTGCAGGACGACATTGACAATATGACGACCGGATGCGTCTGGCCCAAAGAGAGCGTGATCTACCCAGTAGCTCAAGTAGTAGATCGGCAGGTAGGCGTTGTCATGAGGCGCACCAACAATCTCAACAAAGTGATCCCACGAAGCGCCTTGGACCAACTCGTTCTCCGCGACAACAAACGGGTCATCATAGTTTACATACTCGAAATTCGCGGTTTGTCCATAGACCCAGAAAGCCAATCCCACCAGCACGAGAAGGCCCAGTTGATTAGGTAGCTTTGGCAGCAGTCGTAGCCCGTTCATGCGATGCTCTGTGCCCCTTGAGTGTGAATCTCGGTCTGCGGTGCGTCGAGGAAGGCTCGTCGCCATAGATCCAACATGAGATAGCCAAAGACCTCTCTTGGGTTTACGTCCCGCAGGTCAGCGTATCGGAGCGCCTGGGATCGTGTGACGTAGCCACTCTCGATCGTGCGCTGAGAAGAAAAGGTATCGCCGACCAATGACCGTAGTTCGTTCCTGAGCCAGCGGTCCAATGGTAGAGGAAACCCCATCTTATCCCGCCGATTGGCAATGGGCCGAGGGAGATGGGCGGTAAATGCAGAGCGAAAAAGGTCGCGTGGTGCAAGGAGGGGGCTGCGGACCGACATCGGCAACTGCCGTACGCGACTGACCAGCCGTTGGTCGAGAAGTGGGTTGCGACCCTCCATCCCAAAACGGGCTGTTACGCGATCATCGACATGAAGGAGTCCTGGGAGCTGGACGTCCATTTCAAAGGCAACTGCGCGATCGACAATTCGCGGCGCGGCCTGTGACTTTGAGAGCAGAAAGGAAAAACGGCGTTCTGTGGCTTGCCGCTCCGCAGCTGTTTGGGGACCACGGTGAATCGCTGCGAAGTAGGAACCAACGCCACTGCCTGCGCCCTGCATTTGATCCATCAAAGGTTGGTAGAGCGGGTTGGATGCCGTGGTCTGCCCTGCTTCAAGAGCCTGAAGCAACTGCATGCGTTCGTAGCCACCAAAGACCTCGTCACCTCCTTGCCCGCCGAAGACGACGCGGCAGGTCTGCGACGCCTCACGTGCCACGATGAACTGGGCGACTGACCCCGGCCCTGCGATCGGCATCTCAAGTGTTCGCACAACCTCGGGCAGAGCTTCGGCAACGGCAGCACCTGAAACGGGAATCTCCTGCAACGACACACCACAATGCTCAGCCGCCATTCGTGACCAGTGGCGCTCGTCCATCTCGGGCGTATCGGTTGGATAACCCACAAAGGCCTGCAGCGTTCCCTGTCCCTGAGACATCAGGGCACTCGCCACCACCGTTGAGTCGAGGCCCCCCGACAACATTATTCCCGCTGGGGCTTCCGGGGCACTTTGCAGCGCGCAGGCCTCTTCAAGCAGCCCGGCGATGGCTTCAGCGGTCAGATCCGTCGCGTCAATCCTGTCCTGGAAACGAAAGCGCCCTTCCCCTGTTTTTCGGATCCCCTCTGCGCTCACTTCAAATCGAACCCAGGCACCGGGCGCAACCTGTTCAACATCGGCAAACAGCGTACGACCGGGCGCATAGAACTGAAGAGACAGATAGTCCTTCAGTGCTTCCTCATCAACACATCGAGGAACTCCTGCTGCGAAGAGAGCTCTCATTTCACTGCCGAAGTGAAGCCGAACGCCATCACTGTGAAAGTAGAGAGGCCGCTGCCCGAACTCATCTCGCGCCAGCAGGACAGTCCGCCCATCCTGAGAGAGGTGAGCCAGAGCGAAAGGACCTCGCAGGCGTGAAAGACAATGCTCACCTTCACGCTCAAGAAGAGAATGCAGTACGACGGAATCCGAGCCAGATTTCACTTGAGGGAGAGCAAGCTCCCGGTAGTTGTAGATCTCACCGTTCCAGCCGAGGAGGCTTCCGTTCTCACCCTTCAGGGGTTGCTTGCCTTGTGGGCCGCCGACAATCGCCAGGCGAGCGACACCTATTTCAGACGCACCTGCTCGCGCATGCCCCATACCATCCGGTCCGCGGTGAAGTAAAGACTGAGTCATTCTCTCAATGAGTTGGCTCGAGTCGGGCTGATTCTTCGCAATGTATCCAGCAAAGCCACACATAATAGTCTCAGTCCTGCCTCACGACAGGATCAACCTTGTACACATCCAACAGTAGATGGCGCAGCTCAGTAAAATCACAGATGACGTGATCAGGGGGACTCAAGCACGGCAGGTCAACGTGCTTGCCCTCGCGCTTGTTCCACACCGAGACCATCCCCACCTGATTCGCAGGGTGCACGTCATGGATCGGGTTGTCACCGACGTACATGACATTTGCGGGGTCCAGATCAAACGCCTCGCACGCGCGCTGATAGAGCTTGGGATTCGGCTTGCCGATGCCCACTTCATCGGTGATGAAAATGGCATTCTGATCCAGGAATGGCCAGACGCCCAATCGAACCAGCTTCTCGGACTGCTTGATCCGCAGACCTGAAGTAATGATTCCAAGCAGGAGGTTTGTTCCTGTCGACAGTAGCTTCAGAGTTTCCAGCACATCTTCAAACGCCTTCAAGTGGCAGGACTTTGTCTCGTGATAGGCAACAACAGCCCCAGCGATCAGTAAGCCTTGATGATGACCACGAAGCGTCGCTTCCGACTGTCGATTCAGGAACTTCCCGTAGTGTCCGCCATAGTTGCTCGAGAACTCCGCGATCACCTCCATCAACTCCTGATAACCCTCCTCCGCATCGATATCGAGGCCCATACGGATGAGCTGGTCAATACTCGCCCGACGCGCTCGTTCTGCGAACGCAGTGGTGGAGTAAAGCGTATCGTCAATGTCAAAGAAGATTCCCTGAAGCATGGCATCAACCCTCGTGTACGGCCACATCCTATCGAAAAACGCGCTCCTCGGCAGCCCACCCTGTGAACTGGAGCCGGAGGCCGGGAGGGGCTCCATCGAACGAAGTCCTTCCCCAATGAAAAAAGCCCCGACGAACAAATGTCGTCGGGGCTTTGAGATTCAGCGGTTTCGCTTACTGAGTGACTTTCGACTCTTCTTCATTCAAGTCCACGATGCGGACGTGCATGATGATGAGGAGATCAGAAAGCTCGTCTGAGCGGCCTTTCTTCGAGAAGAAGAAAGAGAGGATCGGAATCTGCGAGAGAATGGGAGTCTCACTGCGGCGATCCACCGAGCTGATGTTCTTGAGCCCTGCGATAACGACATAGCCGTTATCCGGAACCTTGACCGTCGTCTCAGCACTCTTGTACTCGATCTCCGGAAGCTCGACGATGACTGCAGTGGTCAAACCGGAAAGTGGCGTGACAAACGTCCGAATCGGACGCTGCAAGGTGGCGACGGTAGGTCGCACCTCAAGGGTCACGTACTTGCGGTCAAAGCTCACTGTCGGACGCACATCAAGGACGAGACCGTCTTGAATGATGTCTACGAGCGGGTCGGCGATGAAAGCAGTCTGCGCTACTTCGACATCGTAGTCCTTGAGATAAGCTACCTGGTTTACAATCGTCAAGTTGGCGCGCTGGTTGTTGTAGATGGTCAGGCGCGGTGCAGCCAGTTGATTGGCATGGATGGTCTTCTCGACGGCGCGGAAGATCATGGAGACCTCTGTGTCGTCCAGAATCGATACGCCCATGGAAAGTCCACCTGTGGACGACAGGGCGTTGCCAAGGATACGATTGAAGATGTTCTCACTGCGGCCACGAATGTCGTAGTTCCGTGAGGGATCGCGCAGGAAGTAACCGGCACTGGGTGCCAGCGATGAAGCACCTGGAAGACCAACACCATTATTGTCGTAGCCGGAGGATGCGTTTCCTGGAGGACCATTTGAAACGTCATCCAGGAGTGAAAGCGTCCCGGGGTTGGTTCCGCCTAAACCGCGGAAGTCAACGCCGACTTCATTCAGGAAGGCCTCGCGAATCGAGATGAAGCGAGCCTCGACATGAACAATGACCTTTGTGAAGCGACGCAGGTCTTCAAGGAAGTCATAGACTTGCTGGTGAACCTCGGGAGTCGTCACCGCTACCAATTGACCGGAGTTAATCTGAAGGTCACGACCCTCAATTTCCCAGCTGCTTGGCGCAACGTTCTGCTGCACAAGTTCGAGAAGTTGATCAGGCTCGGTCTCAACCGTTGGCTCATCAACATCACCGAAAACAGCAGCCTGAGCTGCTTCGCCGGCCGGGCCTGGGCGCAGCTCAAGACTCGGTGGCTTGAAATTGGTCAGGTTGATCGTGAGATCGCGGACCTCATAGACGCGAGGAATGACATTGCCAAATGCCTCGTCCTTGCCAGCCACATAGATCATGTCGTAACGGAAGGTGTAGACCAGATTGAACGGTTCGAGCAATTCGCGCAAGGCATCGGCGAACTTCAGATCTCGAACTTCAAACTCGACAGTTTCCTCGCCCGACTCTTCCAGGACGGTCTTGGAGATGAGAATATTGACATTCTGTGAGCCTCGGATGAGCTGCACTGCTTCAGCCAGTGTCTTGGAGCCATCGGAGAAGTCCCATGTGACACGCAGGTTCTCAAGCAGGTTCTTCAGGACTGCGACCTGATCGGAATCCTTCGACTGCGCAGTCATTGCATCGTTGGCCTGACGCATGCGCGTCTTTGCTTCCCACTCGGAAGCTGTCGGGAAGGTAATGATGTCGCGCCACGGGATCTGTGCATCGCGCATCTGCTCCTTCCAGGTCTGCATCTGCTCGCGGCGACGGTCCCACTGCTGCTCGCGCCACTGTTGATGGCGGGCACGGCGGGAGAACTCGATCAAGTCAGTCGCCTTCTTGAAACTCGGTGAGACATCAGCAGCTTTCTGGGCGAGACGCTCTGAGGAGTCGAAGTCCTGACGCTGGAAGGCGTCGATGGCCGATGTCATGTAGGCGCGCAACAATTCCCATCGGTGCTCGCGTTCCTTCTCTTCCTCGGCACGAAGGCTCTGGATGGCATCGGTGTATTGCTGCTCTTCGATGGATGCCGACTCGCGCTCAACGGCGCTCTGAACCTGTGCGGTGAAAGCAGCGACATCGCTCTTGAGCGAGCCGTAGTTGGTGCCGATGCCGTCGTAATGCATCGTCATCCGAGCCAGCTCAAGTTTGACAAGTGCTTCCTTGAAAGAGCCCTCACCGTAGAGCTGTTGGGCGCGGGTCATCAGGTCATTGACATGAATGACCTTCTTTTCCCGTTGCTGTTGTTTGTACTCGACGACCTGCTGGACAACATCCTGGGCACTGGTGCTGACACCGAGGATCGCATTGACCTCATTCAGCTTGGCCTTTGAGGCAGCGTGGTTCGGAGCCAGATCAAGCGCGGCCAATACCGACTTGCGAGCTTCTTCGGCCTGGCCGGCAGCAATGAGCTTGTCGGCGCGGGCCAAGTGAGCGTTGACAAACGCTTCTTGTTTCTCGGCCTCCGGTGTTTTCTTCTGAGTGTCAGCTTCTTGAGGAGTGGCGCTGCGTACTGCGGCGGCTTCTTCATTCGACACCTCGACACTTGCAGTCGAATCAACTGGTGCACGATCTTCGTCTGACGCACAACCACCTAATGAGGTGACCATGAAAACGAAGAGATAACTCAGAATGGACGCGACCCTTTTCCGTTCGATCATCTTGGACCTTTCAACAGGCTGTTTTCCTGCCATGCGTGGATCGCCAAGAGGGTCCATCCCTCTGAGCCAGCGCATCTCGGTTCGATCCGAGACACTTCCACTTTCCACCAATGGGGCGGGATTCTAACTGAAGCCAAAACCGAGTGTCAAGGCCATGAATGCACAGAACCCGATGTTCTCAACATCTTAAGAGAGAAGATCTTGCGATCAGTGCGATTGCGCTCGCCCAACCTGCGGCGCAGGCTTCATTTCCTGAGGCCACCGGCGGCCTCAAGGCGGGTCAAATCCCTGCGAAACGCCTGATTCTCAGGCGCGCCCCGAACGGCCTCCCGCAGGCGCTCAACGGCCTTCTCGAGGCTCCCATTGGCTTCATGCGCCAGACCCTCCAGAGCACAGGTCAGGGCATCGGCGAGTCCTGCGCGGCGTTGAGCCTCCGCTCGGTTGAGAAGCAGGCCCAGCTCGGCGCGGTCCTGGCTGACGCTGTACAGCTGAAGGGACACCTTCAGAAGCATGTTATGTGTGCGGTGATCCAGTGGCCTCATCGTCAAGTGCCGCTCGAAGGACGCGGCAGCTCGACGTAGCAACTGCCCCCTGATGCTCGGTGAGAACCCCAACCGAGAGCTTTGCAGTTGGAGCCAGGCCCTCCCCTGCCAGAAAAGCGAGACAGGACAGTCAGGGGACACCTCTGCCAGGCGAACCGCGTGCTGTCTGGCGCTCTCAAGATGAACTCGCGCTACCGACTCTATTGCAACCAACTGTCCCCGTTCCAATTCCAGTCGAAGCTGATCCAGGAGTGAAATGACATGCATCTGATCTTGCGGCGCAGGGAGCGTGCGGTTTTCATCCACGTCCGGCTCTGCTGGAACATCGGCACTCGGTCCGCCCATATAACCTGAGGCGCCTATTGCACTCGGCCCTCGAAGGCGAGCATCCCTGGTCAGCATCGATCGGTGATTCCGTCGATAATCCACGAGCTCTTTTTTCAACCGATCGACATCAGTCGGTCGCTCAGCACTGAGGTCATTGAGTTCACCCGGATCGACACGCCAATCAAAGAGGCGAGCCCGGCCACCTCCCACAGTCAGCTTGAGATTGGTATCGCGAATCGAAAAGGGGGCAGCCCACCCGAACTGACGATAGGGTCTGACGCACTCAGCATAGACGAGTTTTCGTTGATTCTCGCTCGCCAGCAACCCTCCAGTGGGCAGACCGCCTGTCAGGGCGTCAATTGTCACGGCGACATCGGCCAGACTCACGAGCTGATCCCGAGAAACGAGCGACACACCCTTCGGTGGCCGCACAATAAAGGGCACGCGGATTGTCGCGTCATGAATCAGATGCCCATGGGTCTCTTCGCCGTGCTCTGACAATCCTTCGCCATGATCGCCCACGGCAAAAATCAAGGTCTTGCTCAAGTCCCACTGTTCCTCCACGCTGCTGAGCAATCGACCGATTTGCTCGTCCATGTAGGCGATCTCGCCTGCATAGTCGGACATCGCTTCGCCGACACGCCCAGCGAGGCCACCGTGTTTCTTATGTGGATGGTGAGGGTCAAAATAGTGCACCCACAAAACCGACGATGGCGAGGATGTCTGTCGCTTCACCTCTGCAATTGCCAAATCAGTTGTTTCTTCGGCATCGCGCTCCGGCAGGCTCAAAGCGCCACCGACAGGTGAGGCAGAAACGTCATGATAGCGGTGAAAACCCTGAGCCAATCCGTAGACAGCATCAAGAGGCCGCGCGCTGACAACCGCGGCGCAATCAAAGCCCCGATCGTTCAGTGTTTCCGAAATCGTTGAAAAAGAACGGGCAGACCGAGGCGGCAGAACGAACGCATCATTTTCGCGAAGTCCGTGTTCGCGAGGTGACAGGCCCGTGAGAATCGTTGCGTGGGATGGGAGTGTGAGGGGAACCGGTGCGAAGGCAAAAGGATATGAACGGCCTTCAGCTGCCAGTTGATCAAGACTGGGAGTCGGCGACTCACCCGCCGCCCTGCACCCACTCACTCCGAGGTGATCAAAGCGGGTGGTATCCATGGTAATGATCAAAACGCGTAACGCTTGAGTCTCCGGGACTTCGTCGTTTCGCGCTCTCAAATAGAAAAGGCAGGCAACACCTGCAAGAAGTGCGGTGATGCCTGCCCATCTGTTCTTACCACTCATCAGTCATGATCCCATGCGTCACGACCTGCCTGCCTATGCAGGCGGATATCCATCAGTTCTCAAGACCTTTCTGGATCTTGAGGAACCACTCATTGTTGATCTTGGCGTTCTTCGCCAGACCGACGAAAGTAATGGTCTCATAGCCCGCTCTGCGAAAGATATCGAGAACAGCTACCACATGGTGATGAGGCACTCCCTTGGACGCTTCGATCTTGCCCTTCGCGTCCGGGGTTACACCTCGAAAGTCCACGAGCTTCTTGTGGATCTGACCGTGGATGTCTTTCGTATCCACCCCTTCAATACGGTCTCGCTCAATGTAGAACCGAGTATCGCGGAACATGATGCGTCGCGAATCCTCTGACTTCATTGGCTGTTGAAGCTTGACAGTCATGAAGCTCTCCTCCACGATCTGCGGCTTGGAAGCCAGGCCGAAATCAGTTGGAAGATAGCTCAGGAGCTTCTTCTCCAGCGTCTTGAACTTGAGGTTGACGATAAAGAAGATCAGCAACTGAAACGTGACGTCGATCATCGGCGTCATGTTCATTTCGACATCGGTATCAGGCTTTGCTGCCTTTTTCTTAGCCATTACTGAACCTCCTTCTCAGCTGTAGCAATCTCAATTCTGTAGATTGCGACCTCCTGCTGTGCACAGATCTGCAGGATGGCTTTGACATAGTCGAAGGCCTGCTCACCGTCACACCGAACCAACACGCTCGTGCGAGACAACGTCGGGTTTTCAGGCTCGGGCTTGAAGTTCACACCACGCAGGCGAAGGTAGCCGGCCAGATCCTCAAATTTGTATGCGCGACCACGAACAAGGATCTTGTTGAGATTCCGCCGCTTCTCGCCTTTCATCCCCTCCAACTCTGCGTCGGTCTGGGGATGTGGCGCAGTGATATTGATGATGACCCGATCCTCTTCCTCACCTTCATCATCGATTCCCACCGTGGAATACGGCAACTCAAGCAGCGCTATTTCCTGCTTTGAGAAGTCGGTGATGATGATAAAGAACAGAATCATCTGAAACACGATGTCGATCATCGGCGTCATGTTCAGTTCAATGTCGGTTTCCTCGACATCTCGTTCTCTGAGATTGCGACTCGCCATGCTTGAATCTATCTCCTAACTTCCAAAACCATGCCGACAAAGGACGGCGTTAAAAGAGAACCGTCAGGACTCAGTCCAAGTGGCGGTAGCGATCCAGAAGATCCTCAGTGATAGCACCGATCTCAAGAACGATACGAGTCACCTTGTTACGAAAGTAAAAGTAGCCGACCATCATCGGAATAGCGACGATCAGTCCGAGCACCGTTGTAATGAGAGCCAGTGAAATCTCACCCGCAAATTCCTTTGGCTCAGGGGCAGCCGAGGTTGCGATAACCTCGAACGACCCAATCATGCCCCAGACAGTACCGAGCAG
>PVBE011207127.1_pt1 | contig 10555 bp, 6 predicted proteins | sample 1631181 | NCBI WGS metagenome assembly PVBE01 (sample SAMN08397723, study PRJNA350692) | Marine metagenome, whole genome shotgun sequencing project. | isolation source: water | place: Pacific Ocean | collected 2012-04 | reverse complement strand
GTCGGCGGCGCCGTGCATCAGGCGGAGGACGAGATCGCCGCCTGCGCCTTCGCCATCGGTGCCTCCTATGCCGGCAAGTGCGCCGTGACCATCACCTCCGGCCCCGGCTATTCGCTAAAGCAGGAAGGCATCGGCCTCGCCGTGATGGGCGAAATTCCGCTCGTCGTCGTCAATGTGCAGCGCGGCGGCCCCTCCACCGGGCAGCCGACCAAGGCCGAGCAAGGCGATCTGTTGTCGGCTTGTTTCGGCAGTCATGGCGATGCGCCCAAGGTGGTAATGGCGGCGGCCAGCATCGAGGATTGCTTCTATTCGGTGATCACCGCGCGCAAGATCGCCGAGACCTTCAACATGGTCGTCGTGGTGCTGACCGACGCGAACCTGGCGACGGCGCAGCAGCCCTTCCGGCGGCCCGAGTTCGACACCGACTGGATCGCCCCTCCGGTCGATCAGAAAGCGATCGAGGACGGCACCAAGCCCTATGATTGGGACGCCGAGACAGGCCTCGCCCAGCGCCTCGTGCCGGGCCGGCCCGACGGCATGCACACGCTGACCGGCTTGGCCCACGACCGACTGAGTTGCGTCGCCTACGACCCTGAAATCAACCAGGAGGGCCTGCGCAGCCGCAGCCTGAAGCTCGCCACTTTGCAGAAGACATTGCTGCCGCCGCCGATCTTCGGCGACCCCGAGGGCGACTTGCTGGTCGTCGGCTGGGGCAGCAACCGCGGCGCCATCGAGGAGGCGGTGGCCCGGGTCCGTGCCGACGGCCACGCGGTCTCGTCCATGCACCTGCAATTCCTGCAGCCGATGGCGTCGGGCATCAAGGAGATCATGGGCCGTTTCGAGAAAGTGATGACGGTCGAAAGCAGCTGGTCCGACAGCCCCGACGGCGGTGTCATCGACGAGGAGAACCGTCGCTATTCGAACCTGACCTGGCTGTTGCGGGCCCGCTATCTCGTCGACATCGATTGTTGGAGCGAGGTCAAGGGACAACCCCTGAAGCCCCGCCTGATCGCCGAGGTCATACGCCAGCGTCTCGGCCAGGAAAGGTGACGGCCATGTCCACGCGCCCAACGGAGAACCTCCTGCGCTCCGACCACCACGAGCGCTCGATCGAGGATTATGAAGGCCGGGTGCCGCGCTGGTGCACGGGCTGTGGCAACAACGCCATCCTGACCTCCCTGCAACGGCTCTGCCGGGACGAGGGTCTGGCGCCGGAAAAGACCGTCTTCGTCTCCGGCATCGGCTGCTCCTCGCGTTTCCCCCACTACATGAACACCTATGGCTTTCACGGCCTGCACGGCCGGGCGCTGCCGATCGCCGAGGGCGTCAAGCTGGCCCGGCCCGACCTCAACGTCTTCGTCAACACGGGCGACGGCGACTGCTGTTCGATCGGCACGGCGCATTGGATCCACGCGATTCGCTACAACATGAACATGACCGTGTTGCTGCACGACAATCAGGTCTACGGCCTGACCAAGATGCAGGTCTCGCCGACCTCGCCGAAGGGGCTTCGCAGCAACACCACGCCACGCGGCGCTTTTCTCGAGCCGCTGAACCCGTTGCCGGTGACGCTGGGCGTCACCAACGCCTCCTTCGTCGCCCAAGTGGTCGATTGGATCCCGGAGCTGCTCTACGACGTCATCCATCAGGCCTACCAGCACCAGGGCTTTTCGTTCATCCGAATCCTGCAGCGCTGCCCGGAGTTCGTGCCCGAGATGTTCGATCCCTGGATGAACGACCCGGGCCGGGTGCTGCTGCTGACCCACGAGAACGGCATGAGCGTCAGCCCGGGCCTGGCACGGGCCTACAAGCAACAGGAACGGCACGATCCGTCCGACCTGGACCGGGCCCGCGAGATCGCCTCGACCACCGACCCGATCCCCGTCGGCATCCTCTATCGCAACGCCGAGACGGCGCGCTACGAATCCCTGCGCGAGGTCGAGCGCTCGAGCCGGCCCGGCTTGATCAAGCAGGCTCTCGACGACGAATTCGACAAGTTCACCGTTTGGCCGGCGGCCTGACGCGGATCGGGGAATGTCATGACCCAGAATCTAGCGGAGATGATGGCCTTTCATCTGACCGGAAGGCGACCCGACGATGATGCCGGCCGGACCGAGGCGCTGTCGCTGCGCCCGGCGCTGTTGGCCGGTTACGCCGATCTGTCCGGGCTCCGTTACGACTATCCCCTGGTGTTGCTCGAAGAGGGCGGAAATGCCGACGATGGGTCGTATGTCCACTCGCTGTCCGGAATCGTCGATGCCTTGTTGGTCACGATGGCGCCGGAGGGCGTCGAGGGCGAGCGGACGCGGCGCCAGCTCTTGCGTCTGGAGGGCGAGATCCGCGGGCTGACGACAGGCGGCGGCACGGGCACGCTGGGCGAGCTTTGGCAACAAGCGAAAGAGGCCTTGCTCGATCGTTTCCAGGGCGAAGAAGCCGAAACGCTTCGCGACACCCTGGACCGGGCCAGAACCATCCTGACCGTCGACGGCCGGGTCGTCGACTGCGACGCAGGCATGACGGCCGCACTGCTGACCGCCGCCTGGTCCCGCCACGAAGGCGAGAAACGGCGCCAGTTCCGCGGCCGCGTCGATAGCCTGATCCGGGCCCTCGACGACATCTTGATGGCCGACTTCGCCAAATCGGCGGCCGGCATGGCGCCTGACAAGCTGCGCCACGCCATGGGCAGCGCCTACCAGAACGTCTTCGATTTCGAGGCCATGTCGCGGTTGCTGAAACAGGCCCGCACCGAGCCGGCGCTGCCGAAGAGTCGCGAGGAACGGATCCGCTCGGCACGCGGGCAACTGGTGGTGCAGAAGTTCTATTCCATGCCGTCGGCCGATGGTGCCGAGACGGCGCCGCACGACTTCGTCTTCGAGAGCACGGCCGCAGCACTAGCGGCCTTTCACGAACGGATGCCCGAAGCGGTTGGCCTGCTGAAGGCGATCTCGATCGCCGAATTGGAGGTCGAAAACCGCTACGACGAAGCGCGCCACGACCCCTACTTCGACGACTTTACCGAAGCTTCCCTGCAGGCCGAGGATTTGGGCATCTTGCCGGCCTACCTGATCCTCCTGCGGACCGGCGACACGGTCGAGCGGGCCCAGGCGATGGAGGCGCTGGCGAGCGGCCTGCCACTCAAGGTTTTGGTCCAATCGGACGATATCCTAGCCGATTCCTCGCTCGAGACGGGACAGTTCGCCTTCGGCGCCAAGAGCCTGCAACTGGCCACCCAGGCAATCGGTCTGAACAATGCCTTCGTGCTGCAATCGGCCGGCTCGAATCTCTACCAGCTGCGCGACCGGATCATGGATGCCATGCGCTATTCCGGACCGTCGCTGTTCTCGGTCTTCTCCGGCGCCGGCGGCGAGAGCGACGGCCTGCCGCCCTATCTGGTTGCGGCGGCGGCAATGGAATCGCGCGCCTTTCCGGCCTTCACCTACGATCCTGGCGCCGGCTCCGAATGGGCCGAACGGTTCCAGATCGCCGACAATCCGAAACCGGAAGCGGACTGGCCGGAGCGGACGCTCGCCTTCGAAGACCAGGACCTGCAAACGGTCTCCCGGACGCAACGTTTCAGCTTCGTCGATTTCGTCGCCACCGACCGCCGCCATCGGGCTCATTTCGCGGTGCTGACCGAGGCCGAGGCACCGGAAGGAGCGGTGCCGGCCGGCGACTATCTGGCGCTCGAGCCCGGTGCGGGCGGTGGCGCCGTGCCCTACGTCATGGCGGTCGACGAAGAAAACCGCCTGCATAAGTTGATCGCCAACGAGTGCATCATCCGAGCCGCCAAGCGCTGCCGGGAGATGTGGCACAGCCTGCAAGAGCTAGGCGGCATCCACAACTCGCATGCCCGCCGTCTGCTGGCGCAAGAGCGTGAAATCTGGGAAGCCGAGAAAGAGCGCGAGTTGGCGGCCTTGAAGGCACAGCCGGCCGAGACACCGGTTTCGACCGCGCCGCCAGCCGTCGTCGCGGCACCGGCCGAGGATACCGCGATCGAAGCGGCCGAGATCGAGGAGATGCCCGAGCCGCCCTCGGACGAGCTTTGGATCGAGACCGCGCGCTGCACGACCTGCAACGAATGCACCGAGATCAACGGTGCCATTTTCGCCTATGACGAAAACCGCCAGGCCTATATCGCCGACCCGGACGGCGGTACTTTCGCCGAAATCGTCGAGGCGACGGAAAACTGTCAGGTCTCGATTATCCATCCGGGCAAGCCCCGGAATTCGAACGAGCCGAACCTGGACGAGCTCGTCAAGCGCGCCGAGCCCTTCATATAGGCCACCGCCGCCCGTAAGGTAACCCGGTTCGACCACCTGGATGCGGCGCATGGCGAGACCGACCCTACCCCGTTGCTCGACCGGACAAGGCGCCCGCTACAGCGTGGCGTTGCTGATCGCTTTGTTGCTCTCCGCCTGCACCTCGAATCCCGGCCAGCCCTGGCAATCGACGCATGGTCTGGGGCATCCGCTGACCGGCAAGATCTGGGGCGTCGGGGCCGAGCGGTTCGTCACGCCCGAGGCGATGGTTACATCGTTGGTGCGGGCCGATCTGGTGCTGTTGGGAGAGAAGCACGACAACGCCGACCAGCACCGGCTTCAGGCCTGGCTGGTCGGCCGCCTGGCAGCGGCGGGGCGGCGGCCGGCCGTCGCCTTCGAGATGCTGACGGCCGAGCAGGAGGCGCCCCTGGCCCGACACCTGGCGGCCAGCTCGGGCGATTCCGCCGGCATCGGAAAAGCCGTGGCCTGGGAGAAGAGCGGCTGGCCGCCCTGGCAGCTCTATCAACCGATCGCCGCCGCCGCGCTGGCGGCCGACGCACCCCTGTTGGCCGCCGGCCTGCCCCGCGCCGATATACGTGCCGCTGCCCGAAAAGGCCTGAAGAGCCTTGGTGACGAGCGGGTTCGGGCACTCGGCCTCACCACCGCTTTGCCGGCGATGGCGGCCGAACGGCTCGCGCAAGACATCGTCGCCTCGCATTGCGGCGCGCTGCCGGCCAGCATGACCGGGCCGATGGCGACGGTGCAACGGCTTAAAGACGCTTCCATGGCGGCAACGCTCGGGCGTGGCTTTGCGATGCCGGAGCGGCGAAGCGCCGTTCTGATCGCGGGCAACGGTCATGTCAGGCGCGACTATGGCGTGCCGTGGTATCTGGGGCGCCTCGCCGCCGGCAAACGCGTCGCGGCCGTGGCCATGCTGGAGGTCGATGACGAAGCGACCGATGTCACTGGCTACGCCGGGATCTATGGCGGCCGGCTTCCCTTCGACTTCGTCTGGTTCACGCCAGCGGTCGATAGCGAGGACTCGTGCGAGAAATACGCCGACGCGCTACGACGCGCCAAGGCCCGGCACGGCAAGGAAAAGAGCGATTAGGACCGGGTCGCCCGGTCGGCCGTGATCGACTGTACCGTCGCCGCGTCATCTTCCAGATAGCCGGCCGCTACCGCCGCCACCATCTGCGCTTGGCCGAGACAATCCGCGACCGAGGGGCCGGCGAAATAATTGCCGGTAAGGAAGAGCCCTGGCAGGCGATCGCAGGCACCTTTGATCCGGGCGATACGGTCCAGATGCCCGATTCTGTACTGCGGCAAGCCCAAGGGCCAATGTCGAACCCGTGCCACGGTCGGTGGGCCTTCGGCGCCGATCAGATCGCGAAACTCCGCCCGTGCCAGATCGATCAACTCCGCCGCGGATGCCTGGCCCGTCGCGGGTCTTCGGGCACCACCGAAATAGGCGGCAACGGCGACGTGGCCGTCCGGCGCCCGGCCCGGAAACATCGTCGAGCAGAACTGCGCCCCGGTCAATGTCCGCCCCTCCGCCTCGGCACCGAGGAAGCCGAGGCCATCCAGGGGGTGCGCCACGCGGGCCCGAGGATAGCCGAGGAAGACGACGGCGAGCGGCGGTGCCTCGATGCCGGCGGCGGCCACCGCGGCCTCGCCGTCCAGGCCATCCAGAAGCTGTGCCGCGACGTGGGGCTGGGTCGCGATCAGCACCGCGCGAGCACGGATCGAGCCGGCGCCATCCGCCTCCAGAAGAAAGCCACCCGGCACCGCCCGCAACCGCTTGACGGCGACACCTGTTCTGATCTCGGGTGCCAGACGCCCCTGTAGGGCCCCTGGCAAGGTGGCGATGCCCCGGCGCCACGAAAACAGCCGGCTGCCCGGCATCCGACCGTTCTTCAACCGGCCACGAACGATGCCGGCGGTGATCGAGCCGTGCCGGCGCTCCAGCGCCGTCAGTCGCGGGAACACCGCCTCGACCGCGAGCTCTTCCGCACGGCCGCCATAGAGGCCGCCGACTAGGGGATCGATAATGCGCTCGGCGAACTCGGACCCGAAGCGGCGCCGGCAGAAGGCGGCCACGGTCTCTTCTGGCCGATCCGAACCGCGATCGCTCGACACCCGCCATTCGGTGAGCAACCGCAACCGGGCGCCGAGCGAGAGATAGTTCGAGAGCAGAAAGCCGAAAGGGTGCGCGGCGATCCCGGCGAGACCGCCATCGCGAACCAGATAACGCCGACGCACGCCGCTGCCCAGATCGCACCGCTCCGCCTCGAGACCAAGCTCGCCGCTAATCTCGCGCGCCACTACCGCGTAAGCGTTGACGGTGCTGGGCCCATGCTCCATCAGGAAGCCGCCCAACCGCTCGGAGACCGCGTTACCGCCGACCCCGGCCTGTCGCTCCAGGACCAGAACCCGATGGCCCCGGCGCTTCAGCGCCTCGGCGGCGGCGAGGCCCGAGATGCCGGCGCCGACGATGGCGACGTCGACCGTCATGCGCCTGGCCGCCGAAACCGCGACAGGTCCGGTTTCATGGGCGGGCCGCCCTCGCCGAAGCGGCGCTTCGCCATTGTCGAAAGATGTGCCGCGGTCACCTCCGCCGCGCCTTGCTCGCGGGCGAAGTCCTCGGCGCGGCGGCGCACCATCTTGCGCAGGAAGGGCGGCACGCGGGCGATCCGGGTCTCGGCCTCGGCGGTCCATTGCATGACGCCACCGCCCAGCGTCAACGGCTCTATCACGGCGCCGCCCCGGGGCTCGTAGGCACAGAGGAAATCCTCGCCCATCAAGGCTCCGTCGCGGGCCAAGGGACGGGCCCGGCAACCACCGCAGAGTTTGGCGTATTCGCAAGTCCCGCAACGCCCTTCCAGCCGGGGCGCCCGCAGCGCTTCGAACATCGGCGCCGTCCGCCAGATTTCCTCGAAAGGCTGCTCGCGGATCGAGCCGACGGGTTCCTCGATATAAGGACAGGCGGTGACCTGGCCCTCCGGCGTCACCCGGCAATAGCGCGTGCCGGCGAGACAGCCGCCGGCCTCGTAGCCATGTGCCAGCGTCACCGGCCAGGCCGGATCCAGCTCCATCGCCATGCGCTTGAAATGCGGCGCGCACTTGGCCCGGATGACGAGATCGTCCGATTCGTGTGCCGCCCGCGTCAGTCGGCGCATGACGTCGTCGTAGGACTTGGCCGAGATATTGGTGACCTGCTCGCCACGGCCGGTGCAAACTAGAAAGAAGACGTTGAGGACCAGCGCGCCCGCCGAGCGGGCGAAAGCGATCATGTCCTCCAACTCCGCCGCCGTATCGTCGGTGACCGAGAAATGCAGCTGGAAGGCGAGGCCGCCCCGTCGGCAGGCGTCGATCCCGGCCATCGCCTTGGTCCAGGCACCAGTGACGCCGCGAAAGGCATCGTGGCGTTCGGCCTCCAGGGAATCGAGACTGATGCCGACACCGGCGACGCCGGCCTCGACCAGGCGCGCCACCCGGGCATCGTCGAGCATCAGTGCGTTCGTGCCCAGCACCACCATCAGGCCGAGATCGGCGCCGTGGCGCGCCAGTTCCTCGATATCGCGCCGCAGCATCGGCTCGCCGCCGGTCAGCACCACCATGGTCTCGTCGCCGAGCGCGCGGATCTGGTCGAGCAGCCCCTTCGCCTCGGTCGTGCTCAACTCGCCCGCCTCGCCGTCGGCACGGGTGCCGGCATCGAGATAGCAATGGGCGCAGCGAAGATTGCAGCGCCGAGTGAGGTTGAGCGCGACCAGAAACGGCGGTTCGGCGGTAGGGCTCACGCCTCGTCCTCGGCCCCGTCACCGCCGCCGATCTTGTGGCCGCCGTCCGCCATCGCCTCGGCCATCGCCTTGCGGGCCTCGGCCAAGCCGGCCTCGACGATGTCGATGTCGACCTCGCTCCGGCCGCTGTCGCGGGCGACGGCCTCGATCCGCCGGCGGGTCGCGTCGCGCATCATTTCAGGCACCCGAGAGATCCGCGCCAAGGCCGCAGCCGACCAGACCAACGCCCCCGGATCAGAACCGGCATCATCGAGGAACTTGGCGACATGTTCCCTGGTGACCCGGTCGCCACCCCCGCGCCGGACCGCCTTTTCCGCCCGAAGCCGGACGTTGCGCGATGCCGCCCTGTCCTCGATTCCGTTGACCAACGCGACGGCCGCATCGTCCCAGCCGATCGGGCGCCTGATCCTCGGCGCTTCGGCCGGGGCCTCGCCGTCGCCGGCGTTGGCCAACTTGTCGCCGCCCGGCATCATCTTAGCCGCGATCTCGGCGACCATCTTCGAGGTGATGTAGGTATGGCCACGCTCTTGCGCGATCCGCAGCACCGCAGTCCGGGCCATTCCTTGGGCGAAGGCGGGCGCCCGCTCGACCATCGCTTCCGCCTCCTCGCTCCAGATGATGCTCTCCTCGGCGACGATGTCGAGGGCCGGCGTATGGGTCCGCTGAGTCAGCCAAACATGGCAGGGGGCCAGGCGCATTAGGTTTTCGGCATTGCCGCCGATGTCGAGATCCGCATCGCCATGCACGCCGGTCTTGCCGACCAGCAACAGGCTGGCGCCGACCAGATCGAGATACTTCCCGATGGCATGATAAGCCTTGCCGTCCAACAGCTCGGTCCGAAGCGGCACGCGCTCTTCCTCGGCGATCCGCTCGGCGACGTCGAGATGCTGCTGGTAGATCTTGGCCAAGCCGTCGTCGATCAACTCCTCGTGCAGCTGCTCTTGCTCCTTGAAGCGGAAGACCTTGCCGGCCTCCTCGCTCAGGACCTTCGAAATCGCGTTGAAGGCGACGTAGTGGTAGTAGGGATCGTAGGCGGCGACGGCGTGGACCTCATAGCCGAACCGCCGGTGCAGATCGAAAGCGATTAAAAGGGCACCGAAGGCGCGGGCCGAGCCGTCCATGCCGACGACGATGGGGCCATCGCCGATGGCGCGCTCGGGATCGCGGATCACCAGGGCGTCGATCGGGCTGCGGCGAACCACGCGTTCGCAGACAGTACCGATGACGCTGCCGGGCATGCCGCCGAGGCCGAGGGCGCCGAGTGCGATCAGGTCATAGTCTCCCTGGCCCAGAGCCTCGACGATCTGGCTGTAATTCTTTCCCTCGGGACTGAGCCGGGTATAGGGCAGGGCGGCCTCGTCGGAAGCCTGTTGCCCGACGTCGTGGTAGCTGTCGGAGATGATGTTGAGACCGCGCGTGATCAAGTCGTCGTGGACCTCACGCTGATATTCCATCTCCTCTTCCTGGTGGTAGCGCTCCGGCATGCCGCCTTCCATCTGGCGGAAGCGGCGGTCGTGCAACATCGCCGCGTAGGCATGGATGCCGATGATTTCGCCGTCGCTCGATTTGGCCAACCGGACCGCCTCGGCCAGCGCCCGATCGGCGTGGTCGGAGGCATCCAGCGCCACCATGATCCGGCGCGCGGGCGCGGGCGCCTTGGTCTCGTCCGGCGCCTGCTCGGACTCCGCGATGATGCTCATCCCTGGTTCCCCTGGTTCCCCCCGTGCCGTCTAATCGGCGGCTTACGGGCCCCTTCGACCGGCGCTCGGTTATGCCGCCAGCGGCAGCTCCAGCGCGGCCCAGATCTCGACCAACGCCACCACTAGCCGTTCCATTTCGACATCGTCGTGGAAGGGTGATGGCGTCAGGCGCAGCCGTTCGGTGCCGCGCGGCACGGTCGGATAGTTGATCGGCTGAACGTAGATCCGATGCCGTTCCATTAGCGTGTCGGTGACCTCGCGGCAACGTACCGGATCGCCCACCAGAATCGGCACGATATGGCTCTCGGACGGCATCAGCGGCAAATCGGCCCTGCGCAGCAACGACTTCAGCCGGGCCGCGCGTTCCTGGTGGCGGGTGCGCTCGGCATCGCTTTGCTTCAGATGCCGGACGCTGGCGAGCGCGCCGGCGGCGACCGCCGGCGGCAGCGCCGTTGTGAAGATGAAGCCGGAGGAATGGCTGCGCACGAAGTCACAGAGGTCGGAGGTGCCGGTGATGTAGCCGCCGGCGACGCCGAAGGCCTTGGCCAGCGTGCCCTCGATGATGTCGACCTCGTCCATGACGCCGTCGCGGTCGGCGATGCCACCGCCCTTCGGCCCATAGAGGCCCACCGCGTGCACTTCGTCGAGATAGGTGATGGCGTTGTATCGCTTCGCGACCTCGCAGATCTCGGCGATCGGCGAGATGTCGCCGTCCATCGAATAGACGGACTCGAAAGCAACGAGCTTGGGCCGCGACCGGGGCTGCTCGGACAGCAGCCGCTCCAGGTCGGCGACG
>PVBE010190534.1_pt1 | contig 10555 bp, 8 predicted proteins | sample 1631181 | NCBI WGS metagenome assembly PVBE01 (sample SAMN08397723, study PRJNA350692) | Marine metagenome, whole genome shotgun sequencing project. | isolation source: water | place: Pacific Ocean | collected 2012-04 | reverse complement strand
GTGATACTGATGCGGGTGTTTATTTACGGGTAGGACCTGAAATTGGTGTTGCATCGACAAAAGCCTTCATAGGGCAGGTAGCAGTATTGACGATGCTCGCAACGTACGTCGGTCGTAGGCACCATCTTGGCAAGGAATTGATGACAGAATTGCTTGCTGCGCTTGAAGCAATGCCAATTCATATCGAGAAAGTACTTGAGGAGTCTGACCATATTCTTCAGATTACGAAGGGTGTTGTTGATCGAGATAACTGGTTATTCCTCGGACGAGGCACCAACTATCCTGTGGCACTTGAGGGCGCGTTGAAATTAAAAGAAATTAGTTACATCCATGCAGAGGGCATGCCTGCTGCTGAAATGAAACACGGTCCAATTGCATTGATAGATAAAGGAATGCCGGTAGTTATTGTTGCGACCAAAGGAAGCCAGTACGAAAAAGTTATTGGCAACATGGAAGAAGTTCGCTCTAGGGGAGGGCATATTATTGCAGTTGCTACAGAGGGCGATACTGCGATACAAAAACATTGCGATGATGTAATTTACGTTTCAGATGTTCCCGAACCACTCCAACCACTTCTTTCAGTGATTCCTTTGCAACTTATTGCGTACCACGCAGCGGTACTTCGCGGCAAAGATGTCGACAAGCCAAGAAATTTAGCGAAGTCAGTAACGGTGGAGTAGATTAATCCACGGTTAGTTTATTCTTTGCAAATTTCATTCGAATCGGAGCCGTACATTCAAGGAACACGGTGCCGATGAGAGCAGCTAGAGCGAAGGGGGCTGGAAGTACACCTGCACCAAATAGTAACCCTGTTAGGCACAATTGCGAAATGCCCGAATCGACAAGTGGGATAGAGAGTTTCATTACTCGCTCACTGGTATAGCCACCAAGTAGTGAAAGTCCGATGATTCCGCCAAGCCATCTTCCATCAGCGCACAGAAGAATAACAATGAGCGTTGGCCAAAGAGAAAACTCTTCAAATGGGTGGATAAGTACCAACGCAGTCGCCATGACGCTCGGAATAGCGGCGTACTCGACAAAAATCGTTAGCCATTTCCAATTACGAGCCCTGAATATCCAAATAATGGGAAGGAGAATAAGCGGCAAGAGCCAGACGAGTGACATAGCACCAAGATGGTTCCAAGTTACATATAGAGCAACACCACTTGCTACAACCCAAGCGACACGTCCGCATTTCAACATCAAAGCAGCGCCTTGTGAGGAACCCTCATCAGCAACCTTCTGCTCCCACTTTTGAAGCGTCCATGGTCCGACAGCGAGCGTAGCACCGAAAGCCAGTGCAGTTGTTGCAGGCGTGCCCCAAAGCCAGTACGAAAGCGCAGCTAGCAACCCTCCGGGAATGATCGCTGCCCATACACCCACTGAGAGCATCGTCAACGGTGGAGACAGCCCCTTTGCTTGCTGCCGCATGCTTCCGCTAAGAAGAATTAGGAAGATCAACGCAATAGCGTAGTCTCGAAGCGTTCTTTGATCGCGCCATTGCCCAGCCTTCCAATTTGCCTTTGGCTCAACCAATTGTTCATGTTGTTGTGCTTTGAGTTGCAAAATAAACGAATCGCTTGCTCCGAGTTTCACTGCAGCAGCCACATCAGCTTCTTGTTGGCGCTCCAATTGCCTGTAGAGCGCTTGTTCGTGTACTCCGCCCTGAAAAATTCCGTCCCAATATTCTGGTGCAGCAGACCCAAAAACAGCAGGACCAAGAATGATTCCTCCAAGTACACCACCAAGAATGGACCATCTGCGTACTTTTGCAATTTTTAACACATAGGCAAAAATGAGTGGAATAAAAAGAAGTAGCGTGTGTTGAATAGTGCTGTTGATGACAAGGTCTTTCATCTTGCGATACTCTACTTTCTGTGAATCAAGAAGTTCAAACGTGGAAGTGTGGGAGGTGTGTAGTATCCCTTGAAAAGCCGGTTCTTGTCGGCATTCTCAACACTACTCCAGATAGTTTTAGCGATGGCGGTGAGTACGTTTCTCACGATCTGGCAGTTGCACACGCTTTGAAGTTGATAGATGCTGGAGCCTCTATCATCGATGTTGGTGGGGAATCGACCAGACCAGGTGCCTCTCGAGTTCCTGCAGAAGTGCAAATTGCTCGTACTCAAAGCGTTATTCAAGCGATTCGAGATAAGAGCGAAGTCTCTATTTCGATTGATACGACACTTTCTGCAGTAGCCCGAGAAGCAATCAAAGTTGGAGCAAATATAATCAACGATGTTGCCTCGGGGCAGGAAGATGCAGAAATGTTTTCGTTGGCTGCTGAAACAGGCGTTGGCATTGTTCTCATGCACAGGCGATTGCCTCCAGAGCTCGATTCGTTCAGCGATCAATATGAAATCAAGCCTCAATCGGACAATATCGTTGACGAAGTGAAGCAGTGGCTCTTGAATAGAGCTGAAATGGCACAGGGTATTGGTATCTGTATGTCCGCAATTGCACTTGACCCAGGGTTTGGTTTTGGAAAAAGTATCGAACAAAATTGTCAACTCGTCCAAGCGGGTAGAGATTTTGTCAAAACGGGGTATCCAATCTACGTAGGGTTGAGTAGAAAGAGTTTTATTGGCTCAATGTCAGGAATAGATGATGTTAAGAGGCGGGATGCAGTGTCGGCAACCGCTGCTCTTAAAATGTCAAGAGAAGGAGTCCAGATTTTTCGAGTCCACAATGTTGCTGAGCATGTTCGAGTGCTACAATCCACCCCTCAACCGAACACTAATATTTAGGAGTAAGAACAGTGGCACTAGAATTTACAGATGACAATTTCCAATCAGAAGTTCTGGATTCAGAACAACCAGTACTTGTTGATTTTTGGGCAGAGTGGTGCGGTCCTTGCAAAATGCTTGGTCCAGTTATAGACGAACTTGCAACAGAGTTTGAAGGCAAAGCAAAAGTTGGCAAAGTTGATATCGATAACAATCGCGATGCTGCTGTGAAGTATGGCATCCAATCAATTCCAACTGTTCTTATTCTAAAAAACGGTGAGATTGAAAATAAATTTGTTGGCATTGCTTCCAAAGATGATCTTGCTGACGCAATCAATGCAGCAATGTAAATTTCAAGGGGCCGTAGCTCAGTTGGGAGAGCGCTTGCATGGCATGCAAGAGGTCGTCGGTTCGATCCCGATCGGCTCCACTTGTTGCGAAAAAGCAAGACAGAGGTCTTGCTTTCTTCTCCACTACGTGTCCGTGTCACGGCGGCGCCGTTAATGACAACCAACCTTGTACTTGCGTGTCCTATTAGCGGCAATTCAATGAGTTTGAACTAAACTATAAATATGCAAACAAAAACAGCACGAGTAATGGCAGGCAACCCATCGACAAACAAATCGCTTTATAGATCAGTGCGATTTATGGTGCACGATGCGATGATTGCAATAGACTTGCCCGATGGAACGCGTTCGCTGATTCTCCGAGAAATCGAAATGGATCGTGCAAAGAAAAACGCACGTGCAGACAGGGTCTATGGATACTCAGACTTTACTCCAAGAAGTGGTCTATCGGGAGATAGAGAAACTGCAGCAGCACAATCAACCACAGAGTGCTTGCGAAGAAATGGAATTACGGACGTCATTGCTGACCGAACACTCCCTCTTCTTTATGTAGACGAAATGCAGGCAGCGGGTATTCACGTGGAGTTAGATCCAGACATGGGTGTAACCGAGCGGCGAGTAAAAGATGCAGAAGAAATTGCATACTTAAAACAAGCACAGAAGGTAACAGAAGATGCAATGCGAATGGCGTGCGAAACTGTAGCGAATGCAGAAGCCGGTAGTGACGGAGCTTTGCGGATAGAAGGTGTTTTACTTACAAGTGAACTCCTTCGTACGATGATAGACACTTTTCTCCTTGAGAGAAATTTTTATAACCCACCATGTATTGTCGCTGGTGGAAGCGACGGTGGTGATTGCCACGAACTTGGCAGTGGTTCGCTTCGAACAGAGGAACCAGTCATTATTGACATTTTCCCACTCGACAAACAATCTATGTACAACGGTGATTGCACACGAACAGTAGTACATGGTGAAATTCCATGCGAAATACAGAAGATGCACGAAGCGGTTGTTGTGGCAAAAGAAGCTGCAATGCTTGCAACAAAAGCAGGAGCGACCGGCGAAGTTGTACATCTCGAAACGGTTCGTGTCATCACTGAGCATGGGTACAAAGAAGGATTGCCGAAAGAAACTGATCCAATAACATTTTGTTCAATGCCACACGGTACCGGTCACGGCATCGGACTTGATGTGCACGAACCCCCTCTTTTAGACAGAAACGGAGCTGAACTTCTTCAAGGAGATGTAGTTACAATTGAGCCGGGTTTATACAGCCATGCAATTGGTGGAGTACGTGTTGAAGATATGGTGCTCGTGACTAAGGATGGCTGTGAAAACTTTAATACATTGCCAGAAGGTTTGACATGGGCATAATCCCAGTCACATTACTTTTACTGGCAAGTTCTCCCCAGTCATCATTTGAACTTCTTAAGGTTCCAGAGGGTTTTACAAAACAACTGATTGCAACGGAACCAAACATAATGGATCCCGTCGCATTCTGTTTTGATGATGATGGAAATATTCTTGTAGCAGAATCATTTAGGCAAGAACAAGGCGTGGAGGATAATCGATCAAGTCCATTTTGGTTGGATTGGGATTTGTCGCTGATGTCGCTTGATGAACGATTACCAATGTACGAATACTACGCAGATCAACGTGTCAATGGCATGGAGTATTACTCAGAGTACGAAGACCGTATACGTTTATTGAAAGATACAAACGGAGATGGTGTGTTCGATACCGCTGAAGTTTTTGCTGGAGGGTTTAATGACCCACTTGATGGAACTGGTGCCGGAGTTCTCGCAATGGGAGAGGTTGTGTACTACACATGTATTCCTCATCTTTGGTCAATGAAAAAAAATGGAGTTAGACAATCGTTAATCAGCGGGTTTGGTGTGCGCACTGCCTTGCGAGGACACGACATGCATGGTTTGGCGCTTGGATTGGATGGCAGGTTGTATTGGTCAATTGGTGATCGGGGATACCATCTTGAGCTTGATGATGGCACGGCCTTGCATAGCCCAGGAGAAGGTGCGGTCTTTAGAAGTGAATTAGATGGGCACAATTTTGAAGTGTTTCATCATGGCTTGCGAAACCCACAAGAACTAGCCTTTGATAAATATGGCAATTTATTTACTGGCGATAACAATTCTGATTCTGTAGACAAGGCTCGACTTGTTTATTGTGTTGAAGGTGGCGAGACAGGTTGGCGTATGGAATACCAAACGCTTTCAGGCGTAAACGAACGTGGCCCATGGGTTACAGAGAATGGTTGGGATCCGCATGCAACAGATCGTCCTGCATGGATTCTTCCTGCAATTGATGTACTTGGTTCCGGACCATCTGGTCTCGTAGCATATCCAGGAGCAGGTTTTTCGCCAAAATATGATGACCACTTTTTTTTATGTGATTTCCGCGGTGGAGCGGAATACAGTAATGTTTTGTCGTTTGCTATTGAACCGAATGGTGCGCATTTTACGCTAGTAGATGAACACCTCTTTGCGGAAAAAGTTTTGTGCACTGATGTCGATTTTGGGTACAACGGCAAGATGGTCATTAGCGATTGGGGGGAAGGATGGACTGGCAACGAAGAAGGCAGGTTGTACTCTATTTGGGATCCAACATACGTCAAAGAAGGAGATGTATCAGATCTGTTTGCAACTGGCTTTATAAATATGGAGGCATCCCAACTTGCAGATTTACTGTTGCATAATGACAGACGTGTTCGCATTCGAGCGCAGTACGAACTTGCTGCTCGTAAAGAAGCTGATTTGCTAATTACTCTTTTGCATTCTAAGGAACAACTTGCTCGCATCCACGCCATGTGGGGGCTCGCCATGATTGATAGGAATGCACATATTGCACAAATGGAACACCTTGCACCATTGCTTCTTGATGAAGATGAGGAAATCCGTGCACAAGCGTGTAAGATTCTTGGTGAAGCGGGATACGCACCAGCTTTTGAAGAAATAGTTTCGCTCATTAGCGATGATAATCCTCGCGTCTCATATTTTGCAACCATTGCAGCTGGTCACATAGGTAACCCTTTTGATGCAGTTGTTGCGATGCTAGAAGAAAATAACGATGAAGATGTGTACTTGCGCCATGCTGGTGTGGTTGCATTTGCAAACTCTCAATACCCGTCTATGCTCGTAAATGTACAGAGCCACAAAAGCAAAGCGGTACGCCTCGCTGCAGTACTTGCCCTCCGTAAGCTAAAATCGTCGTTCATTGCGGATTTTTTGAATGACCCGAATGACGCAGTTGCAACCGAAGCAGCACGTGGGATTCACGATGCTCGCATAACAAAAGCAATGCTCCAATTAGCAGATTCGTTACCGATAGCTCGTACGGTTGCATGGCAAAAGAGGGCAATAAGTGCGAATATGCTTGCTCATCGACCTGAAAACAGTTGGGATGTTGCGAAATTTGCGAGTGATGAAAGCAATCCGTACGCAATGCGTGTCCTTGCTATACAAGTACTACGTAGTTGGGATCCGGGTCTGTCTATACGTAGAGATATTATTGAGGGCAGAGTTGTAGAGCGTTCGCAGATGGATCAATATCTAATGGCCGACATAAAAAAACCACTGTTTGAAACTATTTCAAATGCAGAGGGCGAATTGCTTTTAGAAACGATGCACCTCGTTAAAGAACTTCAGATGACATTGCCATCTGGTGTTGAGAGCGCATTTGTACAGGACGAATCATTGCCAATAGAAATACGCACATACGCATTGCGAAACACGTTGGTAGACGAAAATGTAACGTATGCTCTCCAAAGCGATCACTGGGAATTGCGAGCCGTTGCGAGGGAAGTACTACAAATGCGAGAAAAAATGCCTGCAAGAAATTTACTTCTTGATGCAGTGAACAATGGCGAAGTGTTTGAAGCGCAAATGGCTGTAACAGCACTTGGTAAAGATCCACTTGGTTTTTCTATGATTGAAGCAGAAACTCTTCCGGTTGAATTACAACTAGAGTATGCACTTGCAAGCGGTAATCCTCTAATGTTCGGAGACCCACTCGATGGGTGGTGGCTTCTTCGCGGAGGAAATACAGCTGAAGGGAAACGCTTGGTGTTTGAACACACTCGTAGTGAATGTTTGCGTTGTCATAAAATCGATGGCAAGGGAGGCATTGCTGGTCCATCACTTGATGGAGTGGCAGACAGATTAAACGAACGTGAGTTGCAAGATGCAATGCTTGTTCCAAATGCAAAAGTGGCTGAAGGGTATGGTGAATATTCAGCAATGCCAGCGATGGGGGCGTTGCTGAATCATACAGAGTTACGTGATGTGCTCGCGTACATCAAGACTTTGTACCGCAAGGAAGAGAAGTAAGTACTTTTGAAATCAAAACAGCCATAGCGCCTAGTAGATAACTCAATCCAATGGCAATAATGACAATATAGAGTCCACTTTTTAATTCTGTTTTGACAAGTTCCTTCCCCTCAGTTGCGATAAGGAAGAGGGCAAGGCCAAACACGTCAAGCATGCACCATCTTGAGAGCGAATCAATAATCGCTCGCATTTTGTAATGAGTGCAAATTTTCATCGGTGACACCCAACTAATAAGCAGGATTAATAAACGAGCAGCAGGGAAAACAGCTATTGTTGAAACAAGAACGCAAAAAAGTATCCAAAGTTTCATTTGGCTGAGAATTACGCCTAGCGAATAAATACTAAATGAATAAGAAACTAAAAATGCTTGGTGGATTTGTAAGAAATCAGAGTGAAATGATCGGACAAGTGCATAGCCTGAAATAATTGCAAGAACAGGTATTGTCCAACTAATTTTGAAATGATCTGTGATAAGTAATATCTTTTTATTTTTGTCTGGTAAAAGATTTTCTTCGCCAACTTCATCTTTTGCGATTCTGATTATTGCCTCTGAAACGAACATGCTGAGTGAAATTGCACCAATAAAGAAGTACACGCCAATTTTTATTGTGGAAGAAATCCACTGTTGGTCATGCGTAAGCGCAATGAGTAGAATGACCACAAAAATATCCATGAAGGACCATTTGCCCATTAGTTCAATAATGTGTAAGAACTTCACTCGTGTTGAAGATCTCCATTTTAAAAACCAAGCAAGGTAGAGAGAAATGAGTTTTGCAAATGGAAATATGATGGAAAAGCCGAGAATTAACCCCGCTATCACATACAGTTTGTCATCCCACATGAGTCTTACCGAATGGATTAGTTTGTAAGGAATGGGCTCTTTGAATGCCTCGTCTATCTCAAGAAAAGGGAGTGTGAGCGCTAAAATATTCAAAGCCAGAGAAACAGTAAGAAGAATTGGAACACTCCATCCCCTTTTCCCAGCGTATTGGTTCAGAGAATTTTTTTCTGCCATCATCCACATCATAACTTAAGAAACGCTTTTTTGAGCATTTGAAGGTATAATATTCATCCTATGGCAACGGTATTAATAACAAACGGTTTATGGCTCGCTTTTCTTCTTGGTTGGTGTCTTCTTTGCTTTGCAGACGCGAAGAACCAAAATCAATAAGAACGCAACGGTGATAGTTGGGGTCCTTCGCTCATCGCTTTGAGTTCATCTGCTATAGACAAAAAAGCATCAACAACCATCGGGTCAAAATGTTTACCTTTTTCATGGGTGATTATTGCACGCGCTTTTTCGTGCGATATTGCTTTTTTATAGACTCGCTCTGATGTAAGTGCATCGTAGACATCTGCAACTGCGACGATTCGTGCGGGTAAATTGATGCCTTCACCGGTAAGCCCAAACGGGTATCCAGAACCATCCCAACGCTCGTGGTGCCCAAGAGCAATCTGAATGGCAGTATCAATCCATGGGTCTCTACCTAATTGCTCTGAGAGAGCGAGCAAAATGTCAGCGCCAATTGGCGCATGTTTTTTCATGGTTTCAAACTGCGATTTGGAAAGTTTGTTTGGATGTAGCAAGACTTCATCAGAAATACCGACTTTACCAATGTCATGCAAAATAGATGCAGCAGAAATGATTGAAACTTCTCCCAACGGCAACTTATCTGGATGTCTTCCGGCTATAGCTGATGCAAGGATCGAAGTGTATTGACGAATACGAGCTAGGTGCGTACCAGTATCGTCGTCTCGTGAATCTGCAAGTTTTGCTAAGCCAGTAATCATTGCCATACGTGATGTTGGCGGGTCCCCATTTTCCTGTGCCATGTCGACCATAAGAAGCGCAGTCTCAGCTTCAATTTTTGCTTCCCGTTCCTTTTGCAATTGCATACGCAACGAAACAATCTCATTTTGGAGAGACTGTTCTTTTGTGAGTACGGTTGGAATGGGGAGTGAAGACATGCTTGCAGAGCAGACAAGACTCCAGCGAACGCGTTGTTTTCAATAAAAGTGGTTACTTCTCTGATTTGATGAAAAGATTCGTAAAAATAGTGTTACTACCACCAATACCGATGGTTCCACCTTCGCCATCGACTGTAAAACGATACCATGACCCAATCTCACCATTGGGCAATTCTGTTTGTTTTCCATCTATGACAACATACACAAATGAATCGTCTTCTTTGCATTGGTAATCAAACATGAGAGTGTATTCACTAAAAGAATTGATAGTTTGTAATGTGTCACTCTCTGTATTGCAGCGAAGAACGTTATCCCCAACGCTCCATCCCTTACCTGTAGTTAAATCCCAGCCCAAGAGGTTGATTCCAGTGAATAGCGTGGTGAAGCCTTGGTCTTCGTTTGCTATTTCATCGTCTGGAATGGTATTGGCTGAGGGACGCAGTTTTTTGATTCGAATGTTTTTAAATTGTGCTGGAGTGCCTTCGGCTTCAAAACAAATGTAACCTTTTCTAGGCGACACATCGAATCCACCAGATACTTCTTTGCCATTGACTTCAAGTTTTATAGTTCCTTCGTTGCAAATAACTTTGTAGTGGTTCCACTCAGGAGAGGGCTTAGATCTCCGTTCACTCGGAAGGCAACGTTGTATATGTTCGCCGTGCGGGTGTGGTCGATCTGGGGTCATTTTTGCTCCCCAAATTGAAAAGATGTCACCGTGCGTTGTGTACCAATCAAGTTCTTTGCCATCCATGATTTGGACTTCAATGGCACGAGTGAATGGAACTCCCTTTGCTGGAATTGGGTCTGACCAAACAAAGAGTCCAGCATTGCCATTTTCGACCATGTGCCGCCAATCAAGTTCAAGAATAAAGTTTTCGTACATCTCATTTGTGCGTAGTACACCAGTAGGTTTTCCGGTTGTCACAAGCATGTTGTCTTTAGCAATCCATGTACTTGCGTCACCGTTTACGATCGTCCAGCCATCAAGATTTTCACCGTTAAAGAGCGGTGTCCAAGAAGAAGATTGGATAAGGAATAACGTTGCTGTGATGAATTGGGTAAGCATGGAATGTATGTTACTCTTTCTTTGCGAAAAAACGTGGTTTCTGTCTTGAGCGAATGACAGATTTACCATATCGTGGGGGAAATTAAAGGAGAAATAGGATGCTAC
>PVBE011392949.1_pt1 | contig 10556 bp, 6 predicted proteins | sample 1631181 | NCBI WGS metagenome assembly PVBE01 (sample SAMN08397723, study PRJNA350692) | Marine metagenome, whole genome shotgun sequencing project. | isolation source: water | place: Pacific Ocean | collected 2012-04 | reverse complement strand
GCGCCACCAGCCCCGATCTTGTCCTTCTTACCCTTGTGGTCCATGAGTCTCCCAACCTGGTGTCAGCAGGCGCAGCTTCCCGAACCCGAGGAGCTCGACCGCCCCCGGCGCCCATTGCGCCGCCTCGCCCGCAGCGCCTTGAGCCCCTTGAGCAGCCCCTTGGTGATGTTGAGCCAGGTCGGCATGGGGAAGCCGCAGATGTTGACGTTGCCCGAGGTGTTGACCGTGATCGCACCGGGGGTTCCCGGCGGCACGCAGAGGTCCTTGCCCATGGCCGCGCCGGCGGCGATGGCGGCGATGTCGGCTGCAATCTGGGCCGCCGTCATGGCGGCGCTGAGCCCGAGGGCCGCGGACATCGCCGAGTCGTCGCTCTTCACCGCCTCGATGCCGTCACCCAGGGCCGACAGCCCCTGGGCCGCCATGCCGGCCACCAGCATGCCCTTGGCCGCCACGGTGAACGCCGTGCGGGCGGCGGTGACCGCGCCGCGGGTGGCCGCGCCCAGGGGCGGAATCGGCTTGCAGTGATAGGTCACGTCCAGGGCGCGGGCGGCCCGGGCGCCGCCGATGAACACCTTGGATGACCCGGTGAACACCTCGAAGATGGGCGGCAGCCCGCAGCAGGTGGGCGCCACGCCGAGGTCGCCGCAGCGGGCGGCCGGCTTGCCGTTGATCAGCACCTGTACGCTGCAGCCGAGCAGGATCGGCCCGAAGGGCGGGATCGGCGTCGGCGGGATCGGCAGCGGGCCGCTGGGCGGGTGCAGGACGTGGGCGTGGGGGAAGCCGAGGGCCATGGAGCCCATGGTGGCCGCGGGAAACTCGGGCAGCGCCTGAGAGATGAAGTTGGTGGCGGTGGCGAACCCCTCGTTGAGCATCATCACCGGCTTCATCGGCGCCGACAGCACGGCGCCGACGCCGCCGGCGATGTCGTGCAGCACGTTGGTCGGGCGCGACGGCGGCTGGGCCCGCTGGGGATTGGTGGACCGACGGATCATCCTCATGGCGTTGGCGGTCATGCCGTACCCTCCTGTTCGCTGCCCAGCGCTGCCAGCTCATCGCGCACGGCGGACAGCTTCTTCGACTCGTCGATCTTCCCGTAGACCCGCGCCAGGTGCTCCAGGTTCGGCCGCAGCAGCGGGTCCATGTCGCCCATGGCGCGGCAGACCGAGGCCGCCCCCTCCCAGCTCTCCGCCGCCTCTGGCAGAGATCCCAGCTTTTCGCGGCTGAGTCCCTGGCCTTCCAGGGCCCGCGCCTTGGCCTCGGCATCGCACAGCGCCCCGGCCAGCTGGTCGGCGTTGGTGTAGCACTCCTCGGCCATGGGGAATTCGCCCTGCTCGTAGACCACGTCGGCCAGGTTCTTGACCACGGTGAGGAAGATCACCGGGTTGTCGCCGGCCGTGGCCTCGGGCACCGCGCACTCGTACCACGAACGGGCCTGGGCAAGCTCGCCATCCTTGCGGTGGATGTCGCCGATGTTGTTCATCACCATGGCCTGCATCGGCCTGTCCTCCACGCCCTGGTAGTGCCCGAGCAGCAGCTCGTTCTTCTCCAGCGCGTCGCCCCTGCGGCCGTGGGCGTAGTCCTGCATCGCCATCATCATCAGCGCCAGCATCCGGTCCTCGATGGGCACCGCGCTGTCCATCGCCTCCTCCTCCAGGGCGCGCTCCATGGCCTCGGGGCCGAGGTCCACCGGCAGCAGCCGCGCCCGCGGCGCCCGCAGCGTGCTGCCCGCCTTGTCGCGCACCACCACGCGGATCCCCTGGCGCATCCAGGGCTGCACTTCTTCGGTGGGGAAGAACGGCCCGAGCAGGTTGAGGAAGGCCGCGCGATCCTCGATGGCGTAGGGCGCCAGGACCCAGATCAGGCGCCGCCCCTCCACGGGGAAGAGCGAACGAAAAAAGGTCATGGCCGAAAACAGTCGGTCCTCGGCGGACCGCTTTTTGTCAAGCACCTCCGCCGGCAGCGGCGGCAGCGGCTGGTCCTGCTCCTCCTCCTCCAGCCACTTGTTGGCCGCCTCCAGCTCCCCCTGCAGGCGCGCGACGCAGATGTCGACCCAGGCCGCGGCGCCGGTGAAGGGATCGGCCAGCAGGATGAAGACGTCGTCCTCCGAGGCCTGCTCCAGCCCGCGCAGGATCTGCAGGACGATGGCCGCGTCGGCGTCGGTGCAGGAGACCACCGCCAGGGAGTCGTCGCGCTGGTCGACGAAGCTCTGGAGCTGTCGCTGTATCGGTTCGATGAGCCGCTGCATGGTCTCTAGTTGATCTTGATCAGCGCGCCGCTGATCTCGTGCACGCCCACGGCAGTTGACGAGATCTTGGCCCCGCCGATGCTCACCCCCTGGGCGTTGAGGGTGATGCTGCTGGAGCCCACGCCGATGGTGACCTCGGTCTTGCCCGTGATGGAGACCTTGTCCCCCGAGACGCTGGCCTTGACGTTGCCGATGGCGGTGAGGTTCTTCGGCGTGGTCAGCGTCAGGCCGTTGGACGCGCTGATGGTGCTGCTGCCGGCGCCGATGGTGATGCTGTGGTCGCCGCCGGAGACCGTGGTGGAGCTGCCGCCGGTGGACACGGTGATGGTGTGGCCGTTTTTGACCGCGAGGGTGTAGCCCTTGGTGTCGACCTTGACCAGCCGCCCCCCCGAGGTGACGTTGAGCGTGGAGTCGCCCTTGACCGTCACCGTGCGCGTGGCGGTCTCCACCTTGACCTCGTCGGTGCCGGTCTTGACCGTGCGCACGCGCTTGCCCTTGCTGATGGTGATGGTCTCGTCGTTTTCGGTGGTCACCGAGCGGTCGTGCCCCACAGAGATGGACTGATCGTTGCCCACGGTGGTGGACATGTTGTTCTCCACCTTCTCGTTCTGGTCCTTCTGGGCGTGGGTGTAAATCTCCTCGGAGCCCTTCTTGTCCTCGAAGCGGATCTCGTTGGATCCGCCGCCGCCCTTGGAGGAGTTGGACTTGATGGTGGACTTGGTCTTCTCCGCCGGCAGCGTGTAGGGCGGCGGGTTCTGGGCGTGGTAGACCCGCCCGGTGACGATGGGCCTGTCGGGGTCGCCCTCGAGGAACTCGACGATGACCTCCTGGCCCTTGCGCGGGATCCACATGGCGCCCCAGCTCTGGCCGGCCCACAGCTGGCTGACGCGGATCCAGCAGGAGCTGTTTTCGTCCTTTTTGCCGAGGCGGTCCCAGTGAAAGTGCACCTTCACCCGCCCGTGCTTGTCTGTATATATCTCCTCGTTGGAGGGGCCGGTGACGATGGCGGTCTGGCAGCCCGTGACCTGGGGCTTGGGCGTCACGCGCGGCGGCCGGAAGGGCACATCGCGCTGGATGCACTGGAAGGCGTTGTGGTAGCGGATGCGCTCGCTCACCGCGCCGGCCTCCAGGTCCTGGTGCTTCTCGCCAAAGTGCGAGACCCGCACAAGCATGTACTTTTTCTTGTTCAGCGCCTTGCGGTGGTACTTGTCCAGGGTGAACGAGTAGCCGGCGCAAAAGCGGATGCAGTCGCTCTCGCCCTCCACCACTCGCCGCTGGACCTGCAGCTCCTGCATCCGCACCTTGGCCAGGTCGCCGCCGGTCTCGGGCATGGCGTAGAGCCCGGGGTAGTCGTAGACCTCCAGGTCGTTGTCCAGCTTGTCCTTGCCGTCCTTCTTGTACTTCAGCGTGGGCTTTTCGAAGTTCCACTCGTTGAGCGTCACCTTGCCCGAGCGCACCTCCTCGCCGTACTGCAGGCTGTAGATGTGCTCCTTGTCCGGGGTTGTGGTGGCGGGCGCGTGGAACTCCAGGGTGGTGTCGGCGCCGGAGATGTCGGGGTGGAGCTGGTAGTCGTTGCCGATGTGCAGCACGTGCTTGTCGGCCTTGTGCTCGAAGAAGTAGAAGAACCCCTCCTCCTCGAGCAACCGCGCGATAAAGCTCCAGTCCGACTCACGGTACTGCACGCAGTACTCGCGCTCCACCGGGTCCTTGCCGCCCTTGGTGCCGAACTTGTGCTCGATCTTGGCCTTCTTCAGCAGCTCCTCGCTGATGATCTTCTTGATGTGCTTCTTCTGGAAGATGCGACAGTCGTGACGGTGGTACATGCGCCAGGTCTTCGGCACCAGGGTCAGGTGGTAGACCGTGAAGCGCCGCGCCTTTTCCTGCTGCACGAAGCGCGCGGTGACGCCGTTGAAGTAGCGCGTGCCCTGCTTGTTCTTCAGCGTCAGCACGGCGGGCTGCCCCACCACCTTGGCGAAGTCCACGTCGCTGGACGTGGAGCCGAGCACCAGGTTGAACTGAAAGAACTGCGACACGTGCTCCTCGCCTTGAAACTCCAAAACGTGGAACTCGTCGTCGACACCCTCTACCTTGAACGTGACCAGTACATCCCTTGACGATTCGGACATGCCTGCTCCCTACGCTGTTTGTGACGGTCACGGAAGTGTAGGGTCACCGGCGTCTTGTTTCAACCACGACGATCAGCCGCCCCTATGCGCAGCTCCATGGTAGAGGCGCCGCTGAAGCCGAGGAGGCGCCCCAACAATGGGTAGCTTTCATGTCGTACCTCGACGAAACCCTTGCGCTCATACAGCCGGCGGGCCCGGGGGTTGCTGTCGATAACGTCCAGGCGGACACGCCCCAGGCCGCGCGCCCGGGCATAGCCTGCCACCTCGTCCAGCAGCCGGCCGCCCACTCCCTGGCTGCGGCAGGTCGCGTCCACGGCGACGCCGTCCATGACCAGCTCGTCCGGGGCTGGCTCCCGATCATAGAGCTGCAACACGGCCGCCGCCCTCGCGCAGCCCAGCAGGCCCAGGTGCGCAAGCATCAGCCTCATGGTGATGCCGCCAGTGAGCGAGCCGTCCCTGCTGTGGACCCCCGCCAGCCCCACGAGCCGCTGGCCCGACACCGCCGCGAGGCCAAACTCGGGCTGCAGCCCCGCGCGCACCAGAGCCACCCTGCGGCGGCGATCAGGCACGGCCACGCCGAGCTTGGCGCCGAAGGCCTGGTCGTACAGCCGCGCCGCGTCAGGCAGCAGCTGCCGGGGCAGACCCTCGCGGTAGACGATCTCGGCCATGGGCGTTGTATTCTGGCTCTGCTCCATGCCATGGACTATATCCGATGTTGGCTTTTCCGACCTGAAGCACCGGCCGCTGACGGCGGGTTGATTACACAGGTTGTCGGACACCGGGACACGGCATACACTTAGCGCTCCACGGGAGGCTACAGTGCGAAGAGCCCTGACCATCGGCACGCGAAGGTTGGAGTTGTACAGGAGGGCGGACAGAGGTCCGGACGACGCACCGCTGCGTTTTCGCGACGCCGTGGCCGCGCGCCGGCTCGTCGGCAAGCTGGGCCAGGCCCAGGTGGCCATGGCCACCCTGCGGCGGGTGGCGGCCGAGACCCCCGGCGCGGTGCCGGTGGGCGCCACGGACGACGAGGTGCTGGACTGGCTGGCGGTGCGACTGGTGCGGCAGGAGCTGTACCTCGTAGATCTGGGGCAGCGACGGGCGCTGCCCTCGCCAGCGGGCGAGGACGAGGACGACGCGCCCAAGACAGATCCGACGCCGCCGCCGATCAAGAAGACCCACTGGGTCAAGTTCAAGCTCCAGGACGACGTCACGGGCGAGCCGGTGCCCAACGTCACGCTGAAGATCAAGCTGCCGAACAACAGCGTGGTCAGCAGGACCACCGACGCCAACGGCATGATCGCCATCGAAAACCTCGGCGGCGGCAGCTGCAGCGTCGAGGGAATGACCGACAACGAAGCCCTGGCCGTCACCAAGGTGCAGTAGCGCCGCGGCGCCGGCGCCCCGGGAACCACGACATGGGATACAAGAAACAGAAGGACGCGCCGAAGTACAAGGTCAAGGACGGCGACACCCTGGAGTCGGTGGCCTCGGCCGCCGGCGTGACCGTGTCGCAGCTGACCCTCTACAACTGGGGCACCGCGAAGACGGCCGAGGTCAACCGCGCGCTGTTCGAGATCGTCGGCGCCCGCAAAAAGCCCGACGGCAGCACCTACTACCAGTTCTCCGGCAAGGACAAGGACGCCACCCGCGGCACCACCGGCGAGCTGCTCAAGCCGGTGGCCTGGACCAAGCAGGGGCTGGGGCTGGACCGGCAGCACGCCATCTCGGTGCACCGGCAGAAGCCGATGCCGGCCGTGGCCATCGAGAAGCTGGACAAGTGGTTCGTTCCCGGCGCCGCCACCGACGGCGGCGAGGTCTGCGAGATCAAGTATTCCCTCGAGGGCATCGAGGAGCGCGCCGACAAGGTCGGCATGGAGGTGCACGCCAGCAACTACAGCAAGGCGACGCTGGCCGCAGACGGCAAGGTGAGCTTCACCGCCGTCGCCGGCACCGACCCGGTCTATAAAAAGGAGATCACCGAGGCGCCGCGGCGCAAGGCGGGCACCCACGCCGTCGCCGACTATCGGGGCGAGAGCGAGGCCAGCGATGGCGCGCTCAAGCCGCGGAGCGCCGACGACAAGCGCTACCTCAACGTGGCGTTTTCGCCCTACTGCGTGATGATGCGCTTCTACAAGCAGGACGCCGACAAGGAGGCGCGTATCCTGCTCGAGGACTTCTGGCCCCGCTGGGACGACGCCGGCGCGATCAAGCAGGACTCGCTCAAGGTCAAGTGGAAGGTCAGCGGCGGCGGCAAGCTCAAGCACGGTCAGCTCGTCATCTGGGACAAGAGCGACAAGGTGGTCTTCCGCGAGAGCCTGCCCGCGGCCAAGGTCTCGGCCGACGGCGACTACCAGTGGGACGGCAAGCACTCCGACGGCACGGCCATCACAGCGGACCGCATGCCCTACCGCGTGCAGCTGCAGGCCCACTCGGGCGTCGACGAGGACAACGGCCTGGCCCTGGCCGTGGCGCACACCGAGGTGCGCCTCTTCGTGCACAAGGACACCGGCAGCAAGCCGGCGGCGGAGGCATTCAAGGAGCCCAAATCGCTCTACTTCTCCCTGGCGCCGCTGGTGCCCGAGGCGAAGAAAGACGGCGGCAAGTGGGTCACCAAGGAGCCGACCTCGGGCGACAAGTGGTACCAGTTCAACCTGGGCCGCATGGGCTTTTACCCCGGGCCGGTGGACGGCTCGGCCGGGACGATGACGTCCCGCAGCCTCAAGGAGTTCCAGCGCTCGTTCCCCAAGACCGCGGCGCCGCCGCACCAGCGGCTCAACCCCAACGGCAACCAGAGCGGCGACACCAAGAGCGCCATGGAGCGGGCCCTGACGCTGCAGACGGCCAATGGGCGGATGATCCGCCCCTGGTTCGGCAATCCGGCGCAGGCGGGCAACTCCACCAACGATCCCGACCTGACCGTGGCCAACGCCCTGGCGCGGCTCAACGCGCACGCCGCCGAGGTGGACACCCGGGGGCTGGTCATCTGGGTCGACGACCGCCACTACTATGGAGAGGCCAACGCCGACGCGCTCTACATGGGCAACTACCACGGCGACTTCACCATCGGCGACCAAAAGGTCAACCGCGACGCGGACGCCACCTGCCGCCCCTGGCTCCCGCTGCAGGTGGACATGCAGCTGCTCAAGCGCGACTCCGGCGGCAAGGGCCTCGAGGCAACCGACGCCTCCCGCGACAGCGCGGCCCTCGGCGCCGTGGGGCCCCTGCGCGTGGACTGGCGCTTCGAGGAGATCGGCGAGAACCTGGACGCCGTGGACAGCGCCCACGCCTCCTACACGTCCCGGTCCCCCAACATCCGATCAAACAAATGGATCGACGCCACGGTGGACGCCAGGAAGGCGACCCAGGACAGCAAGGACTACACCAACTGCCCCGAGACCCTGGGCGGCATCCGGCCCTCGAACCTGGCCAGCTACTACAAGATGCCCTTCGGCACCGGCAACCTCAAGCTGGACCCCTGGGCGGTGTTCGACGATTCGGGCAACAAGGTGCTCTGCACGCTGGTCCACGACGACCTGGGCCAGGACGCCGCCAAGGTCTACCCGCTGCACCTCGGCCGCAGCGGCGTCTACCTGCGCCTGTCGCGCGTCGCCGGCGACGGGTACCGCTTCCAGGCCGCGGTGAGCTTCGAGAAGGTACCGGGCGGCTCGGAGTTCCCCAACGCCAAGGTGCTCAAGCGCCGCTACGCCAAGCTGCCGAGGGCCCACACCACGCGCCTGCGGCTCTGGCGCAAGACCAGCTACCGCGGCTACGTGGCCTGGTGCCCGACCGGCGAGAAGAACTGGCCGGGCCACGCCCAGGGCTCCAGCGTGTTCTACAAGGCGTGCCAGACCCACTTCATCCACGAGGGGCCGCGACCCGTCGGCGGCACGGAGTTTCCGCTCACGGGCGGCTCGGCGCTGATCACCCCCGCCGAGTACTCCACGCTGATCCAGAACCGCGCCACCGGGTACTTCGGCGCCGCGACCCACAACGCGGGCATCTCGTTTTCCGGCGACTACGTCTGGCCCTGGCACGCCATGCCGCGATACGGCATCCGCCCCACCGGCGGCGGCGTGCGCATGGCCCAGGCCTACAGTCGGCTCTTCCGCCCGGCCTTCGACCACACCTGGTACCGCTTCCGCTCGCCCCTGCTGATGGAGCTGCTGAAGAAGGTGGAGTCGAAGACGGGGCTCCAGCGGGGTCACTTCCTGACCCAGTTCAAGAGCACCCCGGGGCTGACCATCGCCGAGTACGTCTGCAGCGGCTGCACCACCTACCGCCTGGAGGTGGTCAACAACCTGCCGGCGGCCCAGACCCTGGCCGGGCAGACCTGCACCGCCTGCAACGCCGCCACCTACAACCTGGCGCAGACTGCCAGCCCCTATCGCAGCGTGCCCCTCCCGGCCTGCGGCCTGGCCATGGGGGCGACCTGGCTCTTCAGGACCGCCAACTCCGAGGTCTGGGCCCACGAGCTGGGCCACCACAAGCACCTGGAGCACGCGGTGGCCAACCCCGGCGGCACATCCCCCAACACGGCCCACAACCTGGGTGACTCCTGGTGGAACGCGGGCGCGGGGCGGTGGGACAGCTGCGGAGCGGCCCCCGGCGCCAAGCCGGCCCAGCACGACAGCCAGCTCAACACGCGGCTGTGGGCCATCGCCGGCACCACGGCCCCGGGCACGGGCTGGGACGATCCGATCCACCCGGACAAGGACTTCCGCTGGGACAAGTACTGCATCATGAGCTACGAACGCGAGCCGATGTACTTCTGCGGCAAGTGCATCCTCAAGATCCGCGGCTGGCGGGTGGAGGGACTGACCAACCCGGGCGGCGGCGTCACCGATTGACAGGCGAGGAGAGAGCATGGCTGCGCTGAAGATGACCGTCACCCCCCGCCGCGCCTGGGTCCTGGCCCGGGAGGAGCTGTGGGTCGACGTGACCCTGACCAACACCGGCGACCAGCCGGCGGACGTGCCGGATCCCGAGTGCGCCGCGCCGCTGCCGGTGGTCTTCACCTTCGATCCGGCCGAGGGCGGCGACCGCGTCGCGGCGTCCCAGGCCAGCTTCGAGGGGTTCCTCGCCGGGGACGACGTGATGCCGGTGCCGCAAATGGAGACCCGCACCCTCGGCCCGGGGGAGTCGGCCTCCATGAGCCACGACCTCGCCCTCTACACCCTCGGCGCGCTGCGGCCGGGTCGCTACAAGCTCGGCGCGCACCACGGGGCCCTGGACCTCGACGCGCCCCCCGTGGAGGTGGAGGTGGTGCTGCCCGGCGTGCAGATGATGCACAGCGTGCTCTGCCCGATGCAGCTCGAGGTGGCCACTGTCCTCGAGCACCTGTGCGAGGACAATCGCATCATCCTTTTTCAGCAGGGGCTTCAGGGGCCGGTGCCGGCCACGGCCGCCTTCGTCCGCAGGCGTGAGCTGGACTTCACCGCGCCGCTGGAGGCCCTGTCCGTGGCCGTACAGCCCGAGGACTGGGCCGACGGTCGCTGGTTCGCCTGGGTCCAGGCCGAGCACATCTGCGCCCTGCGCGGCCACGACGGCAGCGTCACGAGCGGCGCCATCAAGCCGCAGCTCACGGCGCTGCGGTCGCCGGGCCTGGCGCGGCCGGGATTTCACATGTCCAGCGGGGGAGAGCAGGGGGTGTTTCTGGCCCACGGCCGCGACGACCAGGGCTGGACCTGCGTCCAGCAATTCCACTTCACCCGGGACACCGTGACCCCCGGACCGGACGTGCCGCTGTGCCGCGGCGCGGTGGACCAGATGATCGCCTGCTGCGAGCACCCGGGCGGCGCCTCATGGAAGCAGCACGTGGTCTGGTCCGAGCGGGATCCGGCGCCGGTGCGGACCTGTCAGCTGGACGCCGAGGGCAAGCCCCTGGACGCGGCCCACGACCTGTTCGACACCTTGCGCGGGCCGGTGGTCTGCATGGAGATGTTCCCCGTGGGGCCGGGCGACGCGGCCGTGGCCCACGTGCTCTGCGGCCCCGACAGCGACGGTCGCACCATGAGCTACCTGCGCCTGCCCCTGGCCAAGGGGGCGGCCAAGGAGGAGTGGACGTTTTCGGCGCCTGACAAGCCGGTGGAGGCCTGGGCCATCTCGGGGCTGCCCGGGGCCGGGCTGCCGGTGGTGGCCTACGCCGGCGGCCAGCTGCTGTGGACCCGGGCCATGTCCAGCTC
>PVBE011142048.1_pt1 | contig 10556 bp, 8 predicted proteins | sample 1631181 | NCBI WGS metagenome assembly PVBE01 (sample SAMN08397723, study PRJNA350692) | Marine metagenome, whole genome shotgun sequencing project. | isolation source: water | place: Pacific Ocean | collected 2012-04 | reverse complement strand
CTCGCCTGCTTCAAGATACTCGGGAACCTGCACCACGAGTCCCGTGGAAACTGTCGCGGGCTTGGTCCGGGCAGTCGCCGATGCACCACGAATTCCCGGGCTGCATTCCTCAACTTTCAGCTCAGCAACAGGCGGCAGATCAACGCTGATCATGCGTCCGTTGCACATCAGAATCTGGATACCTTCCATGTCCTCATTGACATAGTTTGCAGCATCACCAAGATCCTCCCGCAGCATAACCATTTCCGAGTAATCAGAGAGATCCATGAACGTGTAACTGCCCTGCTGCTCGTAGGAGAACTGGACATCGCGCCTTTCAACATCAACGGGCTTCAGCATGTCGTCGCCCTTGAAAGTCTTATCGCGCTTTTGTTTCGTTGAAAGATTCCGAAAACGAACCCGGTAAAGGCTGGAGCCGCCACGCGCGGTTGGTGTACTAATCTGGAGATCCTCAACCATGTGAGGATTCGCATCTATTTCGACAATGCTTCCCTTCTTGAGCTCAGAAGCCTTGGGCATAACTACCTCCTAGTCCAAAATGAGAGAACTGATTAACATCATGCGCTGAAAAACGCAAGAATGCTTACTGCGGTCCAGCGGCGAAGCATCGCTGCTGGTGTCAGCGTTCAGGGTTGCGGAGGAAATCAACAGTCGCAGACCGACCGGCACAGGAAGGACAGGTCCAGAACACACCAAGCGCGCCCTTCGCCTTGGAAAGCTGGACGTTGCAGTTGGGGCAGATGAACATGGACTAAAGCGTCAGGGTCACCTTTGCATACACGCTGCGTTCGACCTCATACGAAGTGAATTCCTGGTGCCATTCTTCTCCGAGGTTCTGTCCCACAACGGCCAGTTCGAGATCTGAGCGGGGCCTCCATGCCAGCCGGAGATCCACTGTGACGTATTCGTCTATGCCCAGCGCTTCCAGTTCATCGACGTAGCGAATCCATGCGTCGCACTCGACATTGGCGGTCACGTCCCATTGCGAGCGCAGCGAAGCCTGGTGCCGCGGCAGGGTACCCTCGACAAGCGTAAGGCCGGATTTATATATTGGATTATCCCGCCGGCATCAGTGACCACAATTGCCTCGGCAGCCTGCTCAATCGCTGTAAAGAGAAGCTTGCGCTCCTCCTCAGCCTGTCTGCGTTCGGTCACATCACGCCCGGTCCCCTGGATCTCAACGACCTCGTGGTCGTCACCGAAAATGCCGCGGTTTATCCATTGCTGCCAGCGAACACTGTCTTTCGCACCAATCACGCGGTGCTCATGCGTCGAGATACCCATTTTCTCCCCGAATGACGCGAAATACTCCTCGACCGCGGGACGGTCGTCCTCCGCTATCAAAGGCAGTATGCTGGCGTCTAGCAGCTCTTTACGTGGCCTGTCAAAAGCCCGGCAGAAAGCATCGTTGACAAACGTGATGGTGCCATCGGGACGGTTTCGCCATATGAGTTCGGTCTGATCCTCGATTATCCCACGATACCGCTTTTCGCTTGCGAGCAGAACACGAGTCGCCGTATCGACCTCCCTGCGCAACGAAGTATTCCAGAAGAAAAGCAGCGCAATAGCCCCCGCGGCCAGGACCGCCACTCCAATGAGCCAGCGCCAGGGAATCCAGTTAACAAAATCAACACCGGTCCATTCGGACAGAAGGGCCTGCCGTTCACCTTCCGGAATGAGCGACCTCCCCCTTTCGAGAAGGGCAAGCAGCTCGGCATCTCCCTTACGAACAGCATCCCTCAATTCGCTGCTGTAAAGCGCCGTATCTGACCGCAAAAGATCGGCATGGCGCCCATCCTTGGCAATAAAGTAGGAGATAACCGGTTCCTCACCGAGAAAGACACGAATCTTGCCGTCCAACGCAGCCTTAACAAGCTGCTCGTAGTTGGGGTACGTCATCAGGTGCAGGTCCGGCTTCTGTTTCAGTACCTCCAACTCCACGATCGATCCCCTCAGAATACCTACCGGAAATCCTTCAATGTCCTCCAGGGAATTTACGCCTTCTATGCTGGAGTGATAGAAGATGTAGGTGTCGTATGAATCGTAGGGCTCCGTGAAATCCAGGAACTCCGCCCGCTCCGGGCTGTAGCTGGCACCTGCAACAACGTCAACATCACCAGCTCTTAAGGCCGGAATCGTCTCGGCCCAGTCCATGAGCCGCAACTCTAGCTCAACGCCTGCCTTCTCGGACCAGAGTTTCCACAATTCCACGTGGCTTCCAGCCGGCTCCCCATTCTCGTCGAGGAACATCATGGGAACAAAACCGTCCCCGCTGGCTACGATAATTCGCTTCCGCTCCTGGCCCAGTAGATCACACATCCCGAATAGAAAGGCGCCGAGCACTGCGATAGTGATCAGCCGTCTCTTCCTCGCAAACCGCAGGGGTATTGTCCAATTCCTCATTCGTAAAGGTCTCCGGCAAACGGCCGCCCTCAAACAACGCTCCGCAGCACAACAGATCACAGTTTCATTTCAGCAAGGAAAACGTTATTTTAACACGGATTCAGAACGAGAAGCACGGATTTTCTTGCAGTGACGGGCTAAACTGCAGGGTCATTCAGTTCTCGGCAAGATCTTCCTGCGTAGGTTCACTATCAGAATGCATTGCCCCATTTGTGTCATCCCGAGCGAAGTCGAGGGATCTCAAGTAACATCGAAAAAGGTGAGATCCTTCGACTCCGCTTCGCTCCGCTCAGGATGACATTGGCCAGGAGCCCCTTCAAGAATCCGCGTAATACATTGCCGCGCAGATATTTGGTTCCGTAGACTTCTTGACCCTGGGCTAAACTGAGCGGCGTGCATCTCGTAGCGGTGGACGTACCAAGGCAGAGAATCAGGTCCAGCGCTATGAGGTGGACCAATCGAATGGATAAGATTCGTTGGGATGAAAGCGCACGCCACACGTAGCCACGTCGGCAACCCCTTCCCCTATTTCCTCCGCCGGACGTCGATGTAGACTGCGCCCAGGATTACCAGGCCCTTAATGATGTACTGGAAAGAAAAATGCACCCCGGCCTGGTTGAGACCCTTGTCAAGGATGCCTATGATGATCGCGCCCAGCAGCGTCCCGTACATCGTTCCCCGCCCCCCCGTGAAGCTGGTTCCCCCTACCACTGCCGCCGCAATCGCATGCAACTCGAACATGACGCCGCTCGCAGGCTCTGCGGAATAGAGTTGTGAGGCATGGATCATCCCGGCAGCGCCTGCCAGTAGCGAGCAAAGCACGTAAACCAGCATTTCGATCCGTGCGACCGGAATCCCCGTGAACCGTGCAGCCTCGCGGTTGCCACCGATCGCGTAAAGATGCTGTCCAAACCTGGTCCTGTGCAGCAAGAGCGACGTCGCGGTGAAAAGCAGCAGCATCACCACAACAGGCACCGGGATCACACCGAAGAGGCGTCCATTACCCAACGCGAGGAACAGCACCTGCGTGTCGGGAACGTGCATCGGACGCCCTTCGTTGAAACGCAACGCCGCCCCGCGCGCAATCAACATGGTTGCAAGCGTGATTATGAAAGGCGGCATCGCCGTTCTGGAAGCGCAGACGCCGTTGCCCAGACCAAACAATGCCGCAACGAGCAGGCCTGCCGGAACCGCCAGGAACAGCCCGAGGGCGGTCTGCCCCGTGGTGAGAAAGTAGACCGTCGTCGTCCCTACAAGTGCAAGCAGCGCCCCCACGGAAAGGTCAATACCCCCTGACAGAATAACAAGCGTCATACCGAACGCGAGAATGGCATTGATTGAGATCTGCTGAGTAAGATCCAGCAAGTTATCAGGATGCAGAAAACTCGGCACGCAGATTCTGAAGAGCAGCAGCAACAGCACGATGGCAATGAGCAGCGGGGTAAGACGTTTTAGAGTATTCATTCCTGTACCATCCCGTCTGATTGATTTACCGGCAACATCACTAAACCAATTCCTCCGTAGCTCCCAATTGCATGGGGACCATGGTCAGATTGCAAATCGGACCTACAAAGCCTAGCGCCAACATCCGTTCACATGGATCCCGACGGTCCATTACTCTGTCATACCTGCTCCATAGACTCAACAGAACCGGTGAGATCTCTCATAATAGATTCTGCCGTGAACTCATTCACGTTGCCGATTCGGTGAATGCTATGATCCTTGTAAACAGCAATACGATGCGATATGCCCAGCACTTCCTCCAGGTCGCTGGAAATCAACATGACCGCCATGCCCTCCTGCACCAGGCGTCCAATGAGAGTGAATATTTCCTCCCTCGCGCCAACGTCCACCCCCCTCGTTGGTTCGTCCAGAATGATCACCTTCGGCCTATGCTCCATCCACCTCCCGACCAGTACTTTTTGCTGGTTTCCACCGGACAGAGTCTCCACCGGCAGCTCCGGATCGCTTACTCTGACTCGAAAATCACCGATCATCCGGTCAACGATGGAACTCCGCTTGCGAAGGTCGGGAAATATGCCCTTGATCCAATCCGCTACCCAGGGAAGTGCCGCGTTGAAAGCAACCGAATGATTCATTACCAGCCCCTCAGCCTTGCGGTCCTCGGGCACCAGCACGATGCCGGCATCCAGCGCATCTCGAGGACCACGAATGCCAACCGTGCGGCCCTCCACCAGTATCTTTCCGGTAACCCCCGGCTCAAGACCGAATATCGTCTTGGCCAATTCGCTGCGTCCTGCCCCGACCAAACCCGCAAACCCCAGCACCTCGCCTTTCCTCAAGTCAAAACTCACATCATTCACCTGGCCACTGTGTAGACCCTTCACCTCCAGAACCACTTCGCCGCTGGAGGCCGGTGGACGGTGAAAGTGGTCACTGATATCCCTGCCCACCATCCAGGAAATCAACTGGTCCCGGCCAAGATCTCCCCGGGGCTGCGTTCCGACCGACTCTCCGTCGCGCAAAACGGTTATCCGGTCGGCCAGGCGAATAATCTCTTCCAGCCGGTGCGATATATAGATGATCCCGACGCCCTCTGAGCGCAGCCTGTCGAGAGTCTCAAACAGCGCTTCGGTCTCAGCGTCCGAGAGCGATGATGTGGGTTCGTCGAGTACCAGGATACGCGCCCTGCTGGACAGGGCACGCGCGATTTCTACCAGTTGCTGGTGGGCGACGCACAAGCCTGATACATCTGCCCGAACATCCGCAATCTCGTTGAGACCCAGCTGTTCAACCAATTCACCGGCCTGGCGGAACATTGTCTTTCGGTCCAGGATGCCGAAGGTAGCAGACTCGCGCCCCAGGTAGATATTCTCCGCCACCGAAAGATTGGGCGCAAGGGACAGTTCCTGGTGGATGATCCGTACCCCGCACTCATCAGCATCCCCCACCCCGCGGATCACGGCCGGCTTGCCGTCGATCAGAATCTGGCCGATCTCGGGAATGTGAATGCCGCCAAGAACCTTAATAAGCGTCGACTTCCCTGCGCCATTCTCCCCCAGCAGGGCATGAATCTCGCCCGCCCTAAGATCGAAGGACACACCCTTGAGGGCATGCACTCCGCCGAATGATTTGCGGATATCCTCGAGTTGTAGAAGAGGTGCGGGATTCATTACCGTTTCCGAAACCCTGCTCTTTTGGCGGGATCAAAGTCCCTTGCCATGCCGTTGCGCTCCAACAGGAGGGACTCCGGCTTCGGCGTCCGCGGGCAGCGAGGCCCCAGCACCAGAGCAAGCACGATGCCGGGCAGGCGCTGCCCCTCCCTTCGCACCTCTATGGGGTGCTGGTATCAATAGCCCCAGTCATGGCCTGGGTCGTCTCCACTTTCTATTCGGTATTGGCCTTCGTGATCAACTTGACCGGTATCTTGATGTCTTTTTCCACCGCTTTCCCGGCCAGGTGCTCGTATGCTTTCTCCGCCGCAATCCGGCCGATTGTTGTTGGCGACTGGGCGGATGTCGAATGCAGTTTGCCCGCCTTGATGGCGGCAATGCCTTCCGCCGATCCGTCCACGGTGACTACGGTCACATCATCCAGCCTGCCTCCGGATTCCAACGCCGAAATGACACCAAGTGCGCTGGGATCGTTGATCGGAAACACTGCATCCAGTTCATCGAAACGGCCCAGGAGGTCCCTCATAACAGGTCTGGCGCCCTCGGTGGAACCTTTCCCATCCTGGATATCGAGAATCTGCATCTCCGGATACTTCTCCAGAACTTCCTTGAAGCCCGCGACCCTGTCTATGCAGGCCTTGTTGACGTGCAGGTGGAGTATGACGATTTTGGCCTTGGGGTTTACCTCCGCCAACGCCTGCGCGGCAAGACGGCCAGCTTCGACGTTGTCGCTGGCCACCTGGCACAGCACAAGGCTCGCATCCCGGACGGGGGCATCCACAATAATGACAGGTATCGCCTTCCGCTGGGCCTGCTTCAGGCTGCCTGTGACTCCTTCCCAGTTCACGGGATTGATGAAGATCGCGGCCGCACCTTGCAGGATGGCATCGGAGATGTCATTTTTCTGTTTCAGACTGTTGAACTGCGCGTCCATAGTAATCAAACGGTCGCCATGTTCCTCTATTACCTTCTTGATCCCCTCGTTCAACTCCACAAAGAACGGGTTGTTCATCGTTTGGAACGACACGGCGAACAGTTTGCCCTTGCCCGCCTCAGCTTTCTCCTTCGCGGGACCGGAACTCTTACTGCATGAAACACCGGTTACCAGCAGTAATCCTAAAACCAGTATATTGAGACCTCTAATAGACTTCTTCATGATTTGCTCCTTTACCTGTCGTCCGTACTGTCAAAGCTGACAGAACGTATTCTTGTCTAATCCTCTTCCCTGTACGGGGTTAGCAGTATTTCTGCCTTCTCCCCCGTATTCATATGCGTCTACTCGCATTTTCGGACAGAGATTAGGGCGAAAGATTAGGGTCAAAGAGAAGAGACCTTAATCTTTTGCCCTAATCTTTCGCCTTAATCTTCTCTCCGTTCTCCTCACGTTATTACCCAGCACGCTCGACTGATAGATCACGCTTACCATTGAACTTTTGACAGTACCCTGTCGTCCTGGATGATGCTCAATGCAAGCAGGTTAGATACTTCCGATCCCACTGTCAGCAGAAAAAGAACACACAGCATAGCTCTGAATCCTCAGGGATACACCCAAGTCATCTCCCCGTAACTGGATCTTCATCTCCGTAGCTGGATTCGTTAGAATTCAGATCCCTGCCCAAATAGTCGCGTTTTTGAATGCTCCTCCGAATCCTCTCTGAGACAACTCCACAACTCCATTACTCCGCCGTATCAGTACGGCCTGGGCCCGAAATGGATTCCCTTCCCCTCAGGTTAATCAAAAGCCCCAGAACAGCTGCCACGCCGCCTGCAACCGCGACAGGCCATAACGCATTGAGATCTATGCTTTCGCTGCCCCCCTGTCCCGCCGCGCAGTCAACAGCATAACCAAGCAACGGCGCCAATACTGCTACCGAGAGGGTCTTCCCCTGGTTCGCAATGGAAAGTGTCGTAGCCGCGCTGTGCTGGTCGGCCTGATCATGAAAGCGGCTAACGAAGACGGGCTTCCAGATATTGAATGCCAGTGCGAGTAGAACAAATCCCGCGACAGAAACGGTCCCAATGCCAAGGACAAAACCCGCCCCCATCAGAAGATATAACACGCACACGCCAAACCACAGAACCCCTGCAAGACGGACCTCACCGCCCGCCACGGCAACCGCCTTATGGCTCTGTCGCGAGGCTATGCTGCTGAACTGATTCAGTATCATGTAGACAATCGCAACGAGCATTGCGGTCCTGACCTCGCCGGACCATGCAAGTAGCACCGGCATCGAAATGGCAATGGCCTTGATCGTCGGTTGCAGGAAGTCCTTTGTGACGGCAAAGAACCCCTCGAAACATACGTTCTCCAGAATCAGATCTCTCAGCTTTCGCTTATTGAACGCAAGGGTCAACCCGTTTGCCAATGTCTTGCTCACACGCTTTCTCTGTCCTGCTTCCCTTTCTCCATCCAGGTATTTCGGATATAGCGAGATATTGATGAGGTTCGCAAAATACGGGATCAGTGTAGCGAGAAAGACCCACCGGTAATTCCCTGTGGAAATAACTACCACTGCAGCAATGATACAGTTTATAGCCGAGCCCTGTTTACTCCATGAACGTGTCAGCCCGTACACGCGTGCCTTTTCGTCCTTGCGCCCCTCGCGTGTGAGCCAGTGGAAGATGATCGCCTTGTGAGTACCGGTGCGAAACGCTTCACCAATGGCAAAAAAGAGCATGGCGGGGAAGAACACCCAGTATTCTCCCGCCACTGCAAAGATTATAAAGGAGACCATGTAGGCCAGCATAGACGCGACCATTGTGCGACGCCTGCCCCACACATCGGCCATTGCGCCGCTCGGTATCTCAAGCAAGTTCACGCATATCGACCTGAACCCCACCAGCAGCCCGATCGCCGCAAACGAGAATCCTTTGTCCAAGAAGGCCAGTATCAGGAAAGGCTCAAAGAACTGCTGGCTCTTCAGGAAACCGTACAGACAGAACTGAAACAGTTGTCGCCTCTGCACAGGATCAAACTTGGCATCATCTGTCATTGGTTCATCACCCTACGTCGTGGCTTCAACGGTTTCCCAACACAACTCCCAGAATTGATTCCCATGGGTGTGATCTTAGGTGAGCTACCATGACGGAGCAAGGAGCAAGAACTTGCTGCGGGCTCTGCTCACAGAATAGCCTGGTGACCTTCTCCTGCCTGCTTGTATACTTCCTTCGCAATTCATGCTTTACATGCCTTACAAGCACTGTCACAAGAGTAGGTGCCGGTAGGTAAACGACAGAAGACGGCAGAGCACACGAAATCGAGGGAGGTACAATCATGATAAAGGTGAAAACTTTCACGAACGAGCTGAAGATATTTCATACAATGAACGAACTTGCAGAACTGGACAACCAGGTCAATCAGTTCATCGAGGAAAACGATGTAGAAAAGGTCGTTTCCGTCTCAGACACCTGTACTCTTGGCGAAGGCAATACCTGTGGAATCATAAGGGTGCTGACCTACGAAACCCCCTGATCGATGTGTAAGAGAATAGAGTGATTCATATCACGGCAGGATGCTGGCGCTGTCCCGCGCATGCCTCCGGCATGCCTGCGGGACAGTCTGCCCGCGTGTCTACTCTCCCTGCTTCTTCAATAGGCGTTTGAGCCAGATGCGGCCAAACCTTGTCTTGAGATACTTTTCCCGGGCGAGGGCCTCAGAATACGTGTCGAAGTACTCATGGTGCACCAACGTCAGTGGGCGACGGTTCTTGGTTCTTGAGGCCCTACCAGCACGGTGGTCTTTCAATCGCTCAACCAAATCACGGCAGGATCCCTTGTATAGCTACTTGCCGTCTGACCCGAGTAGAACGTACGCAGCAGGACATGCATCTGCTTGTTTAATCGCCTGGTCGAGCGGCTGTCTCATGATGGTAACAATGGGCCCTCAGTAGCCCAATAAGATGGCTTACCATCCATAGCTCAAGGCCAAAGGCCGCAGAGCGAAGGATGGTGGCGGGGGAAGGATTCGAACCTTCGAAGGCATAGCCATCAGATTTACAGTCTGACCTCGTTGACCGCTTGAGTACCCCGCCGTATCATTCCACCTGTCATAGAACGTCCAGAAACGTAGGATCGCTCCTGGAAACAGGCGCAAATAATGCATCGCCAGGATGCCGCGGGCAAGCAAAAAGTGCAAAATGGTGTCTTCCTTCTTCTCTTCGGTGTATTCTCTCTTTATGCGCAGACTCGCCATGATCGTGAATCCGCACAGCGGCTTGCGGCAGGGGCCTCAGATCCTCGATGTCGTGATGCCGTTTCTTGCTAACGCGGGTGTCACGCTGCATGTCAGGGAGACAAGCCACCCCGAACATGCCGGTGAAATGGCCGAGCTTATGAACGTAGAGGGTCTGGACGGCATCTGCGCGATTGGCGGGGACGGCACATTTCACGAAGTCCTGAACGGCGTGATGCGGCGCAAGGATGGCAAACGGCTGCCGTTGGGCCTGATCCCCGGCGGCCTCGGGAACTCGCTGATGCATGACCTCCAGATCATTGATCCACTGAAGGCGGCAGAGCGCATTACCGGGTTCGACCCCCAGCCCATGGACTTGATGAAAGTCGAATGCCCCGATATGACCTGCTATGCGTTCAACCTTGCCGCATTCGGCCTCATGGTCGGTGCGAATATCAAAGCCGAAAGACTGCGTGTGTTTGGGCGCAGACGGTACGATGTCGCAGCACTATGGGAAATCATCTTTAACCGGCATCACAGGGCCATGCTGACTGTTGACAATGGGAAAGCGGAAGAGGATGACTACGCTTTCATCACAGGAATGAACACGGTTCACATGGGTCTCGGTATGAAAGTTGCCCCGCGTGCGAACAACAAACAACGACACACAACGAACAACAAACAACACACCACGCACAAACAACACGACACACAACACGCAACACACAACACGCACCACACAACACGCACCGCATAACACACAACACAACACACACACCGCACACCACACACAACACACACAGCACACACCACACCACACAACATACCACACCACACATCACGCAACG
>PVBE011099566.1_pt1 | contig 10556 bp, 19 predicted proteins | sample 1631181 | NCBI WGS metagenome assembly PVBE01 (sample SAMN08397723, study PRJNA350692) | Marine metagenome, whole genome shotgun sequencing project. | isolation source: water | place: Pacific Ocean | collected 2012-04 | reverse complement strand
TGATCTATACATACCTTAGTAATCATAGCCGGGTCCATAGGTGGTGCTCCGCCCATCATAGCCGGGTCCATAGGTGGTGCTCCGCCCATCATAGCCGGGTCCATCATGCCTACAGGCGCGATAGCCTGACCGGGCGATGCACCTACAGAAGGTAAAGGAGATTGCCCTTGAGGGGCCGCTATCACGGCCTTCTTACCCATAATATTACCAATATGGCTTAATAAATTTTTCTGAGTTATAGTCATCGTAAAATTTCCGGATTAACGGTCCTTGGTTTAGCTCTAGGAGGCCTGCATCTATTTAAATACGCTCTATGAGTATTAGATAAAAATTTAGAAACTAGCTCCGCAGGATTATAGTTAGCTTTTGTGTCAGGGGGTGTATTTGATAAAAACATGTGCTCTACCTGTGATTTCCTTCCAAAATCGACTCCGGTTACGTCTAAGAATAGATCAGAAAACTCATCTAATCTTTCGGAGTCTTGAGGCATTATTGCCACCTGTTAATATCAACCTTCTTTCCTTCGACCCAGTTTTTCTTAGCACCCTTCCACGCATTAAAATGTCCAAGACTTCCACCTTTAAACGGGGGAAAGTCCTCTTTAGCGGGTACCGGAGACTCTACTACTTTTTTACTTACTTTCTTAGTAGTTTTCTTAGTAGTTTTATTCTTAACCTTCTTTTTAGCGGGCTTAGAACCTTCCTCTTCCGTCTCTTCTACCGGCTCAACAACAGGGGCATCTTCTTCAGATGCACCCTCTACGGGGTTTACCTCATCAATCATTTATTGTCTTCCTTCTTTTTATTCCAAGGAATGAGAGAAAATGCCCACTCTATAACACCGGTTTTAGCAGCTACCGCGCCTACTATCACCATTAGAATGCTCCACCAAACAGTACCTAAAAAGGCAGAGGTACTAGCGAGTTCAGTTATCATGATGATACTCCTTTATTGAGTTTCTTCGCTATATTTCGAGGTCTAGTTACAACAGCAGATTCTATTATATCTGCCGCTTCCTCAGTAGTAAATTTCTTATCTTTCATTCCTTGAGCGACAGGCTGCATCTCTTTAGACATCCACCGCCATCCAAACCACTTTCCCCCAACCCATACAACCAACATTATAGATATAGCTAACACCGTTAGACTTATAAACAATGCGGATTGCCTCATAGTGTGATCGGCTACAGGAGGTATACACGCTAGTAGCACCCCTACGACAAACAGCTTCATCCCCTTACCAAATATAAAACTATTCACTAATCCGGCAGCAATCGATAAAAACCCGCTAAAAAGCAAAGGCCACCATAAAGCAGTATCGGCAGACGCTACAGGCAAGTAAATAGACTCGAACGGATTAGTAGGAGAGGGGGTTGCTTGACCTGTAGTTGCGCAACCCCACACAACTAAAGGCAACGATAAAGCAGTTAACCCTATAGTATTCTTAGCTGGAATTCTTATATTCATCTAGCTCCCCTTTAAGGGCTCGGTTCTCTCGGTGTAGAACCCTATTTTCTTCCTGCAAACACTTAATGTTAGCAGACATCTCTAAATTCTGACTTCTCAACTCAGATACCTCTTCCTTTAATTTTATATTCCGACTATCTAAGTTATTTATTCTGTCTTCTAATTGAGATATCTGAACTTGTAATCTATCGGCAATTTGAAGCGCTGCATTCACTACGGATCCGTCTGCCTCACTTTGAAACTTGTTAGCTTCAGCACTAGTCTTTTCCCTATTAAAAACATAGGCCAATAGCGTAGCTATCAAACCGCCTCCCATCAAGGATACAACAGAAGTTATAAGGAGTTCGTAATTAAAATCCTCCACAACAGCAAACTCCTCAGGGTGGGGCGTAAATAAAGTAAGTAATCATATATTAGTATAATTCAATTTCTCTAATAGCTAAAAGAAAAACAGGATTACTCCTGCTTTTCTAGTGTCTATTTGGTATAAACTACTCTGGCGGCTTTTCTACTCTTTGCTGAGGCCAGTGATCTGCCCAATCTTTACAATAACAAGTATTGTAATCCAAAAACAACTCCATACCCTCTTCAAGATCTCTAAGGGCTATTACCTTATTAAACTGTACATCACCCTCATCATCCCCCCTTCTAGATTCCGGCCCCGTTAAAATCTTAACATTAGGTACAGAGTCGTGGTTATAAAATATTATGTTTCCTGCAGAAAACACATACATACGACCAAATCTCTCATCATTCACCTTGCTCTTAGTTGGCATTACAGTAGAGTATCGTTTTAAAACTGAAGTTCGAGGGTCTAAATCCCTCTCTCTCCAGGGAAGAGGCAGTACGAGAAAGCTTTCTACCACTCCCCCAGCCTCTATAGATTTTGAAGCGAATGTTCCAAATCCGTCCACCTCTGAAGTAGATACGTAGGTGTTGCATACATTCCTATTCACCATACTTGAAATCCTCCTGACTGTCTACAAAAATTAGCGAATTCCGCAAGATGCTGGTCGTCCACACTATATCTTCCCTCATTGCCTAGGTGAATAGTCGCCTCTTCGCCTAAAGGTAACTCTGGAATATGATCAGTAAGATTCGATAAAATGTCATTTATTCTACTGTCGTCCACAACTATCTCGTCCAGTTCTAAACCTTCGGTATGTTGCTCAAGATAAACCGCTAATTTATTAGCAATAGCAACGCTCTTGTGACTGCTTATTTCATACCCCATGTTAAAAGAAATACCCTCAAAATCTTCTTCAGATAATACACGGGGGCATATAGTGCGTAAAATATGTGTAATTGGGACCCACGACCAAATACTAGCCCTAAAATATTCCCCGTCTTTTGATAGGGGCTCAACCCCTAGAATATCCATACCCATCTGTATAGTCCTTACTTATCGTAAATTTCAACTGGAAGACTTTGACTAAGGGGCCACTTCTCTTGGTTATCCACCTTTGTCTTAGTGTTAGTGTTAGTTATAACTTCTTTAGACTGTGTGTATGCTAGAAAAAGAGTCGCGTAATTTATGACATCAAGTATGGTATCAGTTACTGATTCATCCGCCACTTTAAACTTATTTCCATTGCAAAAGGTGGATAACCGAGACATTTTATCGGTAAGTCTAACCAGAAATCCCTGCTCAACAGAACATATCCCCATAGATTCGCACCTTGTAAAATTAAGAAACGGGTTACCCCCCTCACACCGATTAGTGTAATCAGCGTTTTTATTAGCCATTAACTCTCTAGCCTGATCTGTTAACTGCTTATGAAATTCTAAAAGGTGCTCGGTAGAAGAAATAGGTCCTGTACTTAATGGGGGCATTTATACGCAAACTCCTTATCGTAGGGATTTAAAGGGTAAGGTAAAAAGGGCTCTAAAGCCCTTAACAAAAATCGACACGCCATTAGCGTCTCCTCTATCTCCTCCATAGTAACGGTGTGCTTACTTAAAATCCACATACAATTCATACAATTTTTGAATGATTCTCTGATGGGGTCAACATCCGTTGAGGGATTTGTTATGTGCAAACCTATAGTGGTGCGATAAGTGTTATTTACATTTCTACCGCCCCCAGGCCCCGCATTCGTATAAGGTGTCCTGAGCCACACTAATGGGGTCTGATACGTTCTAGAAACTTCAAAGTATGTTGGCATAGACGCAAACTTGCCCTCAATCTTTCCGTAATATCCGTGACCTATAATCCATTTATTGGCTGGCCAATCCATAATCCGGTGAGAGGGGGGTATATAGGGTAGATTTAAACTTTCAAAGTTATCCTTTAACCACCGAGTTCCTAACAAACAAATATCATCTGCATCGTATCCGAAAATATCCCTTACTTTCGGTAATTTAACGTCTAGTACAGTTTCTGTTTTCATTGTGTTTTCCTTTTTTTTATTTGGTTTAAATGCGGGTAAGAGGACTCGAACCTCCACGGGTATTACCCCACCAGATCCTAAACCTGGCGCGTCTGCCAATTCCGCCACACCCGCGTACAGCTTAGTGGAGGTATTCTTCTAAAGTTTCAGTAATAGCTAAAGATGCCCAATCATTTACTGACATATTTTCTCTATGAGCTGCTCGAGCCATTATATTAAACTCGTCGTCAGAGATATCTATATGTACATCTGTGGTACCTTCTTTGGATCGCATCTTTTTAAGCTTATCCGCTGCTGCAATCCAGGCATCTTGGGGTGAAGTATCCTCACCTAACTCATCCCACATTTCTATAATGCTCTGCATCTTAAGACCCTCTTCAAGTCCTAGACGTATATGGGGTTCGTGGCATTCAAACGGATAATGCTTTAAACAACCGTGTGCCTCGTCTCTAACAGCCTTAGAAACTCTTGGGGTTTTCTTAGAGTCTAGAAGAGATTCAAGAAATTCTCGAGTCCTAGATATGGCTCCCACTTCTTCACTGGGCATTGTCATTTATTGCTCTTCTCGTTGTTAGGTATTAAGTTTTTATTTGTCGCTGTCAAATGGGTGGCAGCTGGACGAGTTTCGAAATATCCTAGTACGTATTAGCCCTAACCCTTTATCAATCGTGGTAATTGACTGTTTACTGTTCTCATCTTTCTGTCTTTTGATTCGCAGATAGTTTCGTAAATGTGAGGGCTTTAAATTTAATTGATATCGTTCATACGTCATGGGTAATCCTTTACCGTAGGGTCTAACTAAACTAAATTCTTTATCACTTAAAACCCTCTTTGCTGAATCATCTGGTTGTTATACCGCTCATCGTCAATCAACTCCTGAGAACCCTTACTCGGCACATCAAACGGGTTAATCGTTATTTCATCGCCGCGATCCAGATGTTCAAGTATCTCTGCAAGGCGTTTCTCAATCAGGTCCACCTTCGGAGCAAGAATGCTCTGAGTCGCCTTGATGTCCACTAGGTTCGCATCAATACGAGAGTCAATCGTCTGTACACCATTCCATAGTTGCAATGCTGCACCCATGAATACGGTTGCCACCAATACGGTAACTGCATTTGATACTATTTTATTCCAATCAAGTTTCATTGACATTCTTCACATATCCCATTTTGGTGTAGTGTCTCCAAATGCGCCGACCAAATACTCGGCAAACTCTTCCTTGTAACTCTCCCACAACTCTGATTCTTCATATGTTAACATATGATACTTATTGTAAAAGGCGGTTTCAAGTTTTAATTCTATGTATTCTGATAGAGGAGCAAACATTATTTTTAACTCACTAAAAACTAATAATAATTTATCGAATTCTAAAACCGTATAAGGAGGATCATATTAAGTTCGCTTTCCATAAAAGGTTTGATATTTCTCTAGCTTTTTCATCAGCTTCATCCTCTCCATCTCCGACCCACTCTCCGGTTTTCCACTGCTTAATGTGAACTAACTCATGTATAATTGTTTCTGTCATCAGTGAAAGGAATACGTATTGCGTACTAATCGTAACTTCGTAATTATACCTATCCGTCTTCGTTGCCCACCCATGCGCCGAAGTAATTGGGGCAAACCTTAAATAAATATTTACCCCCTTCAAGGGAAACTTTTCTACACACCAACAAAGACATCGTTCGGCTATGTGTCGTTCCGTCTTATTGCCGCCGGATATTTTATAGCTCACTATCAGCTCCCCACTCTAATACAACCGGAGAGTTGGTAGGCTCGTACTGACCAGTACATACTGAGACATTTATAAAGCTAATACCATCAATTTTCTCGTAACCGTACCCCTCATGAATGTGACCAAAAACATGGTATTTTGGCGACACCTTAAAGACACGTTTTCTTAAACTCTCACTGCCACAATGAGTTCCATCTGGAGCTAAATCTAAAATCTTATTCGGGGGTCCGTGGGTTAAAAGAATATCCGTATCATCGGGAATTTTACCCCAATACTCTGGTAGCTCTTCCTCATCCTTCATAAAGAACCAATTAAGGAATGTGGGGGTCCAAGGGGACCCATAAAACTTAATACCCTCTAACTCCAAGGCCTTATCTACTAAAACACGAACTTTGGGCATAGAAGACTGAGCGGTTAAAGAACAGCCCTCAAAGTACTCATCATGGTTTCCAGGTACGTAAATCTTATGCTTATGGGGCAGTTCGTTAAACCACGCAGAAAACTTCCAAAAATCAGAGGCATCGCCTGTATTTAATCCGTCGCCTACGTGAACAAGGATGTCCCCATCAGGTATCTCCACGCTGTGGTGTAGACCGTGTGTGTCTGATATAAATATTATCCTAGTCATTATCCCAAGGCTCTCCATTAAAAAAATTTGTAAGTTCTGAGTCTCCCCAAGACTCTAATCCCATATACCCCATTTTAATTATCCTTATACAGAAGTGTGTGTGTAGAACACTCCCGACACGACTCGAACGTGTGACCTACGGTTTAGAAGACCGTTGCTCTATCCAACTGAGCTACGGGAGCCTAATAACTGAATCTAACGTAATCGTTTTCCCGACCCGCTTTTAATGGTTTTAGGGGGCGCATTACCTTTCTTTCGTTTAGACCTTCTCGGTGATCCTACTTTTGTTATGTTAGCCACATGGGTACTTATATCTCTTTTAGCCACAATCTTTTTCCTTTAGATTTTACAGTTAATAGGCTGAGTCGGATTCGAACCGACGACCTGACGATTATGAGTCGTGTGCTCTAACCACTGAGCTACCAGCCCAACTTGAATACATCCCGCAGTACCATTAGGGCAACACTTCGTGTATCCAAAAAATGAGGTCTTATTACCCGGCCACGGCTTACCTCATTGCCGGTGGGACTCAGCACGTATGCTGTTGGCGTTCCCACAACTGGTTGGAGGCCGGGGTCATGTAGTACGTTGCTTAAAGAGCATACTATGTTTTCGTACAAACTCTCTCTTCATAGTAGAGCTCTTTCGTATGTTGTTTACTTCCTCTTGATCATAAGAAAACCCATACTCGTCAAACTTTCTTATCCAATATGCAGCATCTTGACAATTAACATGATGCCATCCCTTTTTGCCCGGAGGAGCAGCAGTACAAACAATAAGTTTACACCTTTGGAAGGCAGCCATATAATTATCCATATATTTTTCTTCTACATGCTCTAGGAATTCTGTAGACCAACCAAGATCATAGGTTCCTAGATGAATAGTGTGCGGCACCTTACCTTTTGTAAAATCATGTAGAATAGGAGGAGTTACCGAAGGATCTCCGTCTATTCCTAGCCATAGGATACCTAAAGAATTAGCTACTTCTTCCATCCCTCCGGGTCCGCACCCAATATCTAGCATTGATCGTATGTTATGTTTATCGTGTAGATAGTTTAAACAACCAACATCTATATGGGTTACATTCTGATGTCCACCCAAATGAGAGCGTTTCATATTCGTTTCTCCTTAAAGTAGCTGCGGTGGGACTCGAACCCACGACTTACTCGTTATGAGCGAGGTGCTCTAACCGCTGAGCTACCAGCCCTTAGTTTTATCTACTAAAAAATAGCTTATAGAAAAATTTAAGCCCTCTTAAAAAAACTTACTAGACGATATTGCTTTGTCATCGATGTAGTAATCTGCAGCTATCTTTCTCCCTACCCTAAGTTGATGGTATTTTAATCCCCACAAATCCAGTTGTTTTCGTGTCACTAACCACCAATTCCTACCTGTTTTAGAACCTCGAGCGGTATCTATGATTATTGTGTGACCTGCGTCGTAAAGATCGTTTACCTGATCTATACGATGATGAAAAGGTTCTGCCTGGCTATAATCATCAGTGTGGGTAGTACATAACGTACCGTCTAAATCGAAACAATAGGTTTGTGACATAATACTCCCTACTGGACTCGAACCAGTGACTTCTTCGGTGTAAACGAAACGCTCTAGCCAGCTGAGCTAAGGGAGTAGTATAGCTACACTACTGCAAGGTGTCTACTATTCCGTCTGTAAAAGGATCTAAATAATTATAAATACCGTCTTCTATATCTACGGTTAAAGTGTTCACATAGTCTAAATCCATAAGCCTGGATGTATCTACTTCTACAGTAAACCGAGTATCTACCCAACCCCCGTCTAACTTTACCCAGGGGTCATATGCTTCATAGCTAAAAGCTAAAGTAACCTTTTTACCTGTTAACTCATGCTTATCTAGTCGTAGCTCCAGATCATCACGTAGTTGTTTAAAGGATATTTCTATACCTCTTAAATCTACATGAGTGACTGGATGCCACGACATCGTTATGGAGTTTCCTGAATGGGGGTCATACGCTGGGTCATCTGTGTCTGACTCATACTCAGCGCTAACTATCAAATCAAAAATCTCTAAATCATCTTCAAGTCCAGGCTCTAAGCCTACCCAAAATACTAACTGCTTATAAAAACTGGATTTAATTTCTCTCAACGCCTATTCTCCTCTAGTTAAGATAATAGACCTGGTGGGAGTCGAACCCACGACTTCACCCTTATAAGGGGTACGCTATGACCGCACCCGAGCTACAGGTCAATGCGGCTGGTGGGACTCGAACCCACACGCCCCTACGGGCAACGGATTTTAAGTCCGTCGCGTATGCCAATTCCGCCACAACCGCGTTACAAGGATAGGTAAAACCTTCCAACTTATAATAACGCAAATATAAGCCTTATTTAGTGGCAGTTCTTTTACTATTTTTCTTGGCCCTCTCTATTTGTTTCCTCTTTTGTCTCTCTAGCTTATCTGCTTGTCGCTGCTTTATATCAACTTCTTCAGCTGAGAATAGGTTGTCCTGTATCATATCTTTAGAGGCGGCGATATCTGAAGAGAAATTAGTACCTGTAGCTATAAGGTACCGCTCCATATCAACTGCTTTTTGTATTAACTTGGGGTAGCAGCTTCTATGTGAGTGAGAAAAATATTTAGCTGCGGTAAGCATTAGCGCGTACCTCAAACTAGGGTATGAGGGGGTGTTGTTCCAATAATCTTCTTTAATGTTTACAGTAATGGGTATACCGTAATTTTTAGATAGGGCTACGGGTCTTGGTCTTAAATACTTATATTTGGCATATATAACCCAATTAGTCACCCTATTCCATACTCTGTAGATACCGGATTGCTGCTCTTCAGAAAACTTCATTCGAAGATCCTCTGTACAGTACTTTAAATAATTGTCTAGTAAAGAGGGGCCACAATAAATATCTGACCGTGGTGGTAGGCTCCTCCACAAGTAAGATTTACTTACATTATTGGCTGCAGATATAGTTTCCAGCATTAATTCGTGGCTAGTGGTGGGGGCGGGAGGAGGAAATGCGTAATCCAGTATGCCGTCCAACTCCTCTTGGAGATCCTCGTTAGACGGATGAAGTATGGGTTGATACTCTTCAGGAACCACATTACTGTGAAACACCTCTACCTCTAAAGGTTTAGGTATATCCGTATCTGGGTATATCGCGGTGAACTCAGATATAAGATTCTGAATTCTTACGTCTTCAATTGTAGGGATTTCTTCACTCATACCCCAAGTATAAGGAAATGTAGTAGATGTGTCTACTGATTAAAAAGGGATATAACCCTTTTTGCCCTATTAGGGGTTTGGGTTTTAGCCCACTTAGAGTCTGCCGCATGACTAGCTACGGATGTCCAATCAACCTTACTAGGATCCTGTACATTAATAGCTTTGTTCATGTTGGTGAACTTGCCAAGACCTTTGGGGCCCATTTGGTACATCATATCTTGAAGTGCTAATCGTTGATTTTCAGAAAACTGGGGATACCCGGGATACCCGGATTTCAGTAAACCTGCATTATGGTCTAAAGCTTTATTCATCAGAGCTAGTCCCTGCAGCTCTGTTACGGTGCCCACTGCTTTAGGACCCCAGATGTTGTCTGGGCTCATACCTATGCTGTTGATGTACTCTACGGCCCCTGGGGATTGCCTGGTGGTGCCATACCCTATAGTCGGTACCCCGGAGGTGTCTAGATATGTACTGCCTCTAAAACCTTCATTAACCTTTAGAGCAGCTATTAATCTATCTCTCTCGGATAGAACAGGCTTGGAGGCGGGAATTTCAGTTACTGGCTGCGGAGTGGTTACAGGTATGTTTAGTTTCTGCCCCACCTGAATCTTATCCGGGTTAGTAATGGATGGGTTAGCTACCAATAACTGCTTTAGATTGACCCCGCTATTCACGGCTATCTGGGATAAAGTATCGCCTGCAGTTACAGTGTAGGGTGCATTAACGTCTGATAATTTCAACCACATCGTTGACCCCAAGCTCCCCACGATTAAAAGCTTTAATAACATCTTCTTTTGTTTCAAAAGACTTTTTAGCCCTCTTTTTAGATCCGCCACCAGATGTCGCTAAGTATAACCCTAGTAGAAACTCATTTGATATAAACTTCGAAGCTTGGAAGTTTTTAGACCTTAAGATGTTACGGCTCGGCAGCATCTTACCTAAAACATCGTCGATGGCCTTCTGGGACGCGGGTACATGTATACGCATCTGATCCCCATCAAAGTCTGCCCCGTAACCCTCCACTACTGAAGGAGATATCCTGATAGTGTCGCCTGAGGTTAAGACAGGCTTTGCACCCATAATTCCGTACTTCCAGTGTACCGGAGCACGAGTAATCATTACAGGCCGT
>PVBE010718773.1_pt1 | contig 10557 bp, 7 predicted proteins | sample 1631181 | NCBI WGS metagenome assembly PVBE01 (sample SAMN08397723, study PRJNA350692) | Marine metagenome, whole genome shotgun sequencing project. | isolation source: water | place: Pacific Ocean | collected 2012-04 | reverse complement strand
AGAGACCATGAATCTTGCTGGGCAACTCAATTTAGAAACATTCAAACTTTCTAAAAAGCGGGATATTGATGCCCTGGCCGACTTGAAGCACTTTGAAGCGCAAGGATTTAACTTTCGTAAAAAAGAAAACGCTGTCAATTGAAACGAATCCGACTAATTTTCAGTTCTTAATTGAAATTTCATCCATGGACACCTATTTAAAAACCACACACGATGTTTACAAACAGGCAGCAGTAAAGCCTGAGATTGGGTTATGCTGCACAAGTACTCCGGTCTGGCAATTGCCCGGCCTGAACATGCCGAATAAGATGCTGGAGATGAACTATGGTTGCGGTAGCACAGTAAACCCTCGCGACCTGGCAAACAACCCAACCGTTCTTTATGTGGGTGTAGGCGGTGGTATGGAAATGTTTCAGTTTGCCTATTTCAGCAGAAAAAAAAATGCGGTAATAGGAATTGATGTGGTTGAGGAAATGCTGGATGTTTGCTGGGAAAACCTGAAGGAAGCGGAGAAAATGAACGGGTGGTTTGAGAAAGATTTTGTGAATCTTCGGAAAGGTGATGCCTTGAATTTGCCCGTAGAAGATGCAAGTGTTGATGTAGCCGCCCAAAATTGCCTGTTCAATATTTTTAAGCACAACGAGTTGGAAACAGCGCTCAAAGAAACGTATCGCGTATTGAAACCACATGGAAGATTGGTTTTGAGTGATCCGATCTGTGAAACCCGGATGAACGAACAATTGTGCAACGATGAACGCCTGCGCGCCCAATGCCTGACCGGAGCAATTCCTTTGAAAGAATACGTCAAGATGATCACCAACATAGGTTTTGGAACAGTTGAAATCAGGGCTAAAAGACCGTACAGAATCCTGGACCCCAAACACTACCCTACAGATGAAATGATTTACATTGAAAGTGTGGAGATCTGCGCCATAAAGGATCCCATGCCAAAAGATGGGCCTTGTGTGTTCACGGGTAAAACGGCTATCTATTTTGGTGAAGAAGAACATTTTGATGACAAAAAAGGACATGTGCTTTATCCAAATCAACCAATGGCCGTTTGTGATAAAACTGGAGGCGCATTGGCTTCTTTGGAGAGAGAGGATCTATTCATTTCCGAATCCACCTGGTTTTATGATGGTGGAGGATGTTGCTGAAAGAACCTCTGAACTGGCGCTGGACGCTATGCAGTGTCAAAGAATAAAACCGGGTCTTCGACTCGAAAGACAAATCAAGATTCCCTCCCCTGGGCAATTGAAACAACCTAAAACCACAAAAGATTGTTATAAAAAAACTCATCCTACTTCTGTGTTTAATCCCGCTTTCATTGCTTTTATCAAAAGCCCAATCGGCCATTGACGGAACCTTTGCGTTTCAAACGGACCCCAACAAAGAATACAGCATTTATGTGCCTTCAAGCTATAGTGCAGCGGTTCCAAATAAATTGATGTTGGGCCTTCATCCCTTAAATACTGCACGTTGGAATGCTGAAAGCTGGCGGGATACCTTAATTGCTTTTGCAGAAACAAATAACCTTCTGATGATCTGCCCGGATGGGGGAGCTGATGGAGCGGTTGACGATGACATTGACACGGCATTCACTTCGGCTGTACTGGACAGCATGCTACAGTGGTACAATGTGGATGAAGATAAAATCTACGTTATGGGTTTTTCATGGGGTGGGTTAACCACATACACTTATGGTTTGAATCATCACAGCAGATTTGGCGGGTTCATTCCAATTGGCGCAGTAATCAATGGAGCAGGCCCAATTGGAGGTGCAATTGCCAATGCGGACTCCAGGGCATTTTATCTTGTGCATGGCAGCAACGATTCCCCAAATTCTCGTTTCTATCCTCCCCGAGATTCACTGATTGCAAATGGTGCTTATGTTAACAGCCTTTTGATGGCGGGTGTTGGACACACAATTGATTTTCCGAACAGAAATCAAATACTGACAGAGGCTTTCGAATGGATTGATTCTGTCAATTGCGCCAATCTTCCACTTGATACCACCTCAACCAACATTGTTCAATACACTTCGAGCAACTCCGTAAAACTGGTTTATGCTCAAGGTTACCTCGAAATCAATTCTGATAATCTTGTCAGAACAAAAGGTTCAATGCTAATCTTCGATAGTTCGGGACGAGAGGTTTTTAAAGACAATCTTACGCTCGAAGTTGGCACAAACGCCCAAATGATACGGCTTTCCAACTTGGAACCGGGATTATACATTTTTCAATTCACCGCATCCGAAATCCAAATAGAGGAAAAGTTTCTGGTGAGATAAATGGAAAACTAAAATCCACTGGCTTTCAATCTGTACTTTCTCCATTCCCACTGTGGAAACACTTGAGTTGAGCCATAGGCATTTAGCTAATTTTGAGAAGTGCAGATGAAGAAGTATTTATTGGCGCTTTTCTTCGGCTTGTTTTTGTTGGTTAGTGCAGAAGCCCAACCCAATTCAGATTGCAACAATGCCATTTTTGTGTGTCAGTCTTCCTACACACAATTAAATTCTCCGGCCGGTGAAGGCAATCAACAGGAATTGAATTGGGGCACAAACAACTCCTGCCTTCAATCGAATGAAAACTTTACAACCTGGTACATTTTTACCGTGGCCGTTTCGGGATTGTTGGAATTCACCATTCAACCGCTTGACACCACAGAAGATTACGACTTCATTCTTTTCGACATTACAGGTCTTTCATGCACCGACATCCCTCCCGGAATTGCCCCTGACATTCGATGCAATTTTGCTTCCCTCACACCTGGAGGAAGCAGTACAACCGGCCTACAATCTGGTTTTGTGTTCACTTCTGCAGGTGCAGGAGATCCACCATTCTGTGCCCCATTAAACGTTACTACCAATGAAACCTACGCTTTGGTGGTGGATCATTTCACAGGTTTCCTCGGTTCCGGGGGTTACACCATAAATTTCGGTGGAACAGCCGTGGTATTCGACAGCATTCCACCTTCGCTAGTTAGCGCAGATTCTATCATCTGCCAACCAACTGACACAGTGGTTATCACACTTTCAGAACCAGTACTTTGTTCTTCATTAGCGGCTGATGGAAGTGACTTCAACATAGCCGGGCCACAAGCTTTAAACATCACTTCTGCCGAAGCAGACGACTGCCTTTCGGGGGGAACATTCACGCCAACGGTGAGATTAATTCTTTCACAGCCTCTGTCAACAAACGGCAGCTATACGATTTCGGTTCAACAAGGAACTGACGGTGATGTGCTACTCGACAATTGTGGCAACGAAATGGGGTTTCAGAATACAACTTTAATTGCCCAGGATATTCTATCAGCCGATTTCAGCTTCAACATCATACAAGATTGTGTGGCGGATACGGTTCGGTTTACAGATCTTTCACAAGGCACAATCGCCAACTACAATTGGGATTTTGGAGACTTGAATTCAAGTGGGCTCCAAAACCCCGATCACATTTATGCCGATACAGGAACGTACATCGTGACGCTCACGGTTTCGAACCCTGCTTGCTCTAACTCAACACAGGATACAGTGACTTTGACCTCCTATTCCTTTGCCAATTTCACTTTTACACCTTCCATTATTTGCGAAGGAACTCCGGTCAATTTTGATGGAACGGACCCAAATGCTGTTGCCTGGTCGTGGGATTTTGGAGATGCCCAAACTGGAAACGGTGTTTCGGTTTCGAACACTTTTTCTTCCGCAGGCAATTATGTGGTTACCCTCGTTGCCACAGACAACCTGGGTTGTTTTGACACAACCACACAAACCTTAACTGTCAGACCTTCACCCGTAGCCAGTTTCAGCCCTGCCCTGGGAGGAATCTGCCAGGGCGAATCATTAACATTAAATGATGCCTCAACCCCAACACCAACTTCCTGGGATTGGGACCTGGACGGGCAAACCGGAACCAACGGATCACCCAACATTACCATCACAGCAACCAGCCCGGGTATAAGCACCATTTCCCTGACAGTAGTTGATTCTTTCTGTGGAAGCGCATCTTATTCCGAAACACTGGAAGTAACAGGCATCCCTCAGGTTGATTTGGGAAATGACACCTCAATCTGCCCTTCAGGACGAGTGAACTTATCATCCGGTTTTCAAAATGCCATAAGTACCTGGAGCACCGGGGAAACGACTACCAATATTTCCGTAACCCAAGCCCCAATACAGGTTTCTGTTGATGTAGAGCTAAATGGATGTACCGGAACTGATGACATTTTCATAGACCTCCGCGCTTCAGACTGCGCACCCGACTTTGTGCCTTCAGCCTTTTCCCCAAATGGCGATGGAGTGAATGATGCCTTCACGGTTTTCATTCAAAACGTGGAATCCTATGAAATCCGCATATTCAACAGATGGGGTGAAGTTTTGTATTACTCCACAGATGTTTCGGAATTAAACAGACCCGGTGCCGGCTGGAATGGCTTCATCGATGAGGAATCTGCCCCGATGAGCACCTACACTTACATGATTACAGGCACCTACATTAATGGTGAAAAACTCACCAAATCGGGCAGCGTAACCCTCTTGAAGTAACATGACGATTTCCAAAGACACCCTCGCATTTTTAACAGACCTATCGCAAAACAACAATCGCGAATGGTTTAACCAGCACAAGGATCGCTACAAAACAGCTTTGGCAAATGTGGAAGATTTCCTGACTATTGTGATCAGGGGTATTGCCCAATTCGATCCATCTGTTGCTGATGTGGAAGCCAAAAAATGTGTGTTCAGAATTTATCGCGACATCCGTTTTTCAAAAGATAAAACGCCTTACAAGAATTCGATGGGTGCGGTGATTGGCGAAAATGGCAGAAAGACAGAACGCGCCTGCTACTATCTGCACATTGAACCAAATGGCAATTCCGTTTTGGCCGGTGGCAAGTGGAAGCCCGATAAGGATCAGCTTAAAAACATCCGCCAGGAAATTGACTATAATCCTGAAAAATTGATTGAAATACTCGATGACAAGTCATTCAGGAAAATATTCCCCGGCCTGGCAGATTACAAATTGAAACGCCCACCCAAAGGCTATTCTGCCGATCATCCAAACCTGGAATTGCTGAAGCAAAACTCGTTTGTGGTGGTTCACAACTATGCGGATAAGGAAATTCTGGATTCAGGCTTTCTGAAACAGTTTGCCAAACATTGCAAGGTTATGAAGCCTTTCAATGATTTTCTTAATGAGGTGGTTGTTTAAGCTTCTTTTTCAGCACATAAATTACTTGTCGGAAAAACAGGAATGTTCGGAATCGTTCCGTGCGCTCAACTTCCAGATTCATGTTTTGAAATAACTTTTTCCATTCACTATCTGTTTTGTTGGTATGTGGATGATCGAAGAACTCCAGGTTCACCAAGCTGTCTGTGAAGAAGGTTAGATACTTTTGAATGCCGTTTGAGTAGATGTCTTCCATAACAATCAATCGACTTCTGCTAACGCGGATTCCTTCTCTTAATATCTCTTCCGGTTCCTTTGTATGATGCAACATCGTCAGCATCAACACGGTATCAAAACTTTCATCTTCAAACGGAAATGTAGCACCATCAAAAAGACTTGGATTCACATTTGCGAAGAGGCTCTTGTCCACAACATCCAAAGTGCCGATCTGAATATCTCTGTTTTTTAGACCATGGGCCACCGCCCCATTCCCGGTTCCAACATCGAGGATTTCGCGTTTACCGAAATCCATTTTCTGAAGTTTCGACAACTTGATGCCTGCCCGCCTCCTCGCCCACCATATCTGCAAGTTCATCCGGAAACCCTTTGAAATGATTTCACTTTCCAAAGCAAACAAACTAAAAATAGCCCCATACTCTGCAACGGCAATCCAGGTGCTTTCATGAAAAGGTTGGTTGCCATAATTCAGATAGGTGAATAGAATTAAACCAGACCACAAAACAGGAAAACGATAACCCGACAAGACCGCCAGTGGAACTAGCAAACCGATGTACCATGGATGAACAGTGGTGGCAAACAAAAAATACACCGCAGCCAGCAACAACAATGTATTGGCGAGATTACCTGGCTTTCGGCCTTGGTACCACCAAATCATCAAGACTCCAAGAAAACTCCCGGCAAACATGAGCTTGCCAATAATTTCTATTTGGTTATACCCTGTCATTGTTAAACCCAACCATCTGGCCAATTGGTAAATGCTGCCATTGAATTCAAACAAACCATAGTACAATTTCAAACTTTCAGTAACATTTCCAAAAACTTCAGGTTCATAAAAAGGAAGGCTCAACAGAAAAGTTAAAACCGAAAAAGCTGAAAAGGCATACAACGACTTTCGCCAACTCAATTGAATCAAAAAAGGAGGCAGAAAAATCAGTGGCCATAGCTTGGTCATAAAGGCCATGCTCATCATGGCCCCGACAAGAATCGCCCTATTTAACAGGAAAAAATAGATGCCAGCAACCACAAACAAAATTGCAAATACCTCAAAATGAAGACTGCTGGAGAATTCAAGAATGATTAGCGGATTTAGGGCATAAATCAATACCAGTTTAGGATTGAGTTCTTTGAGCTTTAGGATGGCTTGGAGCAGCAGTATCGTGGCAACCTCCGCCCCCAACACCAAAAGTTTCATGGCCAACACAAAACCTTTTAGCGTTCCCCCGCCCAGTTTCAAAGCAAGCCAGTTGATGACCTGGCAAACAGGGGGATAAACGCTATAGTAATCCCTGGAATTCAAAAGCTGCCACCACTCTTTCAATTCAGGCATTGCTTCGAGCATCTCGGTGGGTGTTCCAAGGAAGGGATTAAAACCAGCGGCCAGAATCTGACCATCCCAGTAAAACCTCAGGTAGTCATCGCTTAGAACCGGAAGGCAAAACAAAAACAAGATCCGAAACAAGAAGGCCGCTGATATGCAATGTTTCCAGGCGGAGCCAACACGAATCAAAAACAGATAACTTGCAAAAGCAACAAAAGCCAACGAAAGAAAAACGGGAGAGTGGCGTTCAATGAACCGAACTTCCTCAAATGTCCACGAAATCGCCAACCAGCTATAGGCAAGGCAGGACAAGAAGAGTAAAACGAAAATGGTTCTTTGCCGTCCATTCATGAATCAGCAAAGGAAATCAATTGGCCGGAGCAAAAGCGTGTTTGATCGTGTAAAACGAAACCGCTCCAAAACCGCAAAACAACATGATGTGAAATGGCAATAGGGCGAAATCATTTAACTGGAAGGAAAGAAAAATACCGACCAAAAAATAGATCGTTAACAATACCTCTCCAATAGAAATCCATTCAACCTTTTTGGTGAGATATTTATTATCGATCCATTTCTGAGAATTATTGATGATGTTGAATTTTGGTGTTCTGATAAAGGCCGACTTTTTGCCGATCCAACCCTCAAATACTGCGTGCGCATTGAACAACGAAAGGCCCATCGAAAAGGCAAGGAAAACGGGGAATCGCATTAAGAACTTCAGAAAAGCGATTCCTTTTGCAGGCTCATGTTTCGAAAATGCCGTGAAGTAAGACATGGCAATGAACAACAGACTCATCATGAACAAGCTGATCAACGTGAAATAAAGCGGGTAATCCGTATTAGCTTTAATCAATAAAAGTGGAACGCTGATTACGGCTGTGAGAAAAATACCGAAGTAGATACTCGTATTCAACAAGTGAAAAAAACCATGCAGCTTGATCTTGTTTGAAAAACCAGAACTGAAAAGATCAGGAAGCATTTTTCGCGCAACTTCCGCCCCGCCCTTATTCCATCGAAATTGTTGGGTTTTAATAGCATTCATTGCCACCGGCAGTTCAGCTGGCGAAACCACCTCTTCGGTAAATTTGAATCTCCAACCTTTCAACTGGGCACGATAGCTAAGATCAAGATCTTCAGTAAGCGTATCACTTTGCCAACCACCGGCATCCTGGATGCAGGATTTTCGCCAAACTCCGCCAGTGCCGTTGAAGTTGATGAACACTCCTGCCGCATTTCTGCCTGCTTGTTCAATACTGAAATGCGCATCGAGTGCCAGCGCCTGCAGTTTGGTTAAAATGGAGTAATTGCGATTCAAATGCCCCCAACCGCTTTGCACCAATCCAACCTGTTCATCAACAAATTGTGGGATCATTTTTTTCAGAAAATCTTTTTTCGGCAAGAAATCGGCATCAAATATTGCGATGAACTTACCCTTGGCAACCTCAAGTCCTTCCTGCAAGGCACCAGCCTTGTAGCCACTGCGGTCAGTTCTATGAATCAGTTTGATGTTGAGGTCTTGTCGTTGCCACTCTAACTGCTTGGCCCTGGTTATTTCAAGGGTTTCGTCAGTCGAATCATCAAGCAACTGGATTTCGAGTTTATCCCATGGATAGTCGAATTGAGCTACCGCATCAATTAATCGTTCCACCACATATTTCTCATTAAAAATCGGAAGCTGTACCGTTACCATGGGCCACTGATCAGGCTCAGGTATCTTCGGAACTTTTTTGTTTCTCTTCCAATAGGTGATCAACAAAGTAAGTTGAACCGTACAATAAAACAGGATGAAAACCATGCCCATCGCATACAACACCATCAACGAAATTTCCAGGTATTTCAAATCAATTTTTAAATATTGTTTGAAGAATTTTAATACCGGCTTTCACAGATCCTGAAATGGTTCCGGAGATTTTAGATTGCCCAATTCTGTTGCGATAACTTACAGGCACTTCTGCGATTCTTAATCGATTTTTCACGGCTTTTATTTGCATTTCCACGGTCCACCCAAAGTCACGATCCTCCATTTTCAAAGCTAACAATTTGTCCATTCTGATCGCGCGAAATGGCCCCAAATCGGTGTATCGAAATCCGTATTTCCAATAAATCAATTTTGCGGCTAACCAATTACCGAATCTTTGTTGCGGTTGAAGGGAGCCTTTTTCGTGATTTCCTAACACACGCGACCCGATAACAAGGTCAGTTTTTTGGTGAATAATGGGTTGTAGCAAGACTTTCATCTCTTCGGGATGATCAGAATAATCGGCATCGAGAAATACAACAATTCCATCTGAAATAAATTCCTTTTGCTCAATTAAAAAATTCAACCCGGCCAGGCAGGCATTCCCATATCCCCTTTCATTTTGAAGAATAATGTGGGCTCCCCCCAAACGTGCACGTTCTGCCGTTTGATCAGTTGAACCATTGTCCACCACCAAAACAAAAGCATTCAACACCGGTGGAATATCCATCAAAACCTTTCCTATCGACTCTTCCTCGTTCAAGGCAGGAATGATCACTGCAATCCGCCAGCCTTCATAATTCCCATCGTCTGTTTGCGTAAGATCGTGCATGAGCGAACTGCCTTCAGCCCGCGAATTTCCTATAATTCTGATTAATTTCGCGCGTCTTCAAAAACCAAGATATTCCTACATGAACGGTGGAACCCTCATTGCCCGAACGCTTGAAAAACATGGTGTAAAATTCATTTTCACACTATGTGGCGGACACATTTCCCCCATACTTACTGAAAGTAAAAAACTGGGAATTCGCATCATCGATGTACGCCACGAAGTGAACGCAGTTTTTGCCGCTGATGCGGTCTCTAGAATGAGTGGGATACCCGGAGTAGCAGCAGTTACCGCTGGACCGGGATTAACAAACACGATCACTGCCGTAAAAAATGCATACCTAGCACAGTCGCCACTAATTTTATTGGGCGGAGCAAGCGCTACCATTTTAAAAGGACGTGGATCGCTCCAGGACATTGATCAAATGTCGCTCATTAAACCTCATGTGAAATATGCTGCCGAGATAAAAAAAGTAAAAAACCTGGTTCCTGAACTGGAAAAGGCATTTCGGATAGCGCAGGAAGGCGTGCCGGGTCCGGTTTTCCTGGAATGCCCGATCGATTTGCTGTTCCCCGAAGAAATTGTGAAAGAGTGGCACGGTGCAAAAAGCAGTGAAACTTCAACCGTAGGGTTAGTAGGTAAAGCAACGAAGTGGTATATCAACTACCACATTGAAAAGGTTTTCAAAGGAACGGATTGGAATCGCCAACCGGAGGTTCAAAACTTTTCGGTGCCAGAGCATTCCAATTCCCAGGTAGAAAAAGTTGCGGCAAGGCTGAAAGCCAGCAAGAAGCCGGTAATCGTTATCGGAAGCCAGGCTGCACTCCCAGTTAACGAAATAGAAGAGATTGCAGAGTCTATTAAGAAAATGGGCGTACCCGTTTACCTCAGTGGTATGGCACGGGGCCTGCTTGGCAAAGAACCATATCTGCAGATGAGACACAAAAGACGGAATGCTTTGAAGGAAGCAGATTTTGTCGTGTTGGCAGGCGTGCCTTGCGATTTCAGACTGGATTATGGAAACCATATCCGAGCGCATTCTACATTTGTTTCCCTGAACAGAAGCAAGGTTGATTTGAATAAAAATCGCAGACCGAATATCGGTGTGCTGTGTGATCCGGGATTGTTTCTGAAAGACCTGGGGAAAAAGGTGAAGCCTCAGGGTCAATGGTCGCAATGGGTGCAAGATCTGAGAGATCGGGATAACGAACGTGAAACTGACATTGACCAAAGAGCAGCACGAGAAACGGAAGATATAAATCCGATT
>PVBE010213448.1_pt1 | contig 10557 bp, 5 predicted proteins | sample 1631181 | NCBI WGS metagenome assembly PVBE01 (sample SAMN08397723, study PRJNA350692) | Marine metagenome, whole genome shotgun sequencing project. | isolation source: water | place: Pacific Ocean | collected 2012-04 | reverse complement strand
CCGATCGCAAGAAGCTGACGTCTCAATTGGAGCGTCTGGTCGGCGTGCAGTTCGACGCCCAGATGAAGATAACCAGGTACAAGCTCGACCAGATGTCGAACCAACTCAGCCGCCTGCGCAAGGAGCTTTCCAACCGCCAGGCGGAGCGTAAGACGATAGTCGCTCAGAGAGTTCAAGAGTGGCTGAAGGCAACCATTAAACCGGTCAAGCCTAAACCAGCGGCCAAGAAGTAGTTTACGCCCCTTGGTGTCGCCGGATTGGAGCGGGGCCAATCGGTCATTTCATGCTATGAGACACTCAACGGTTTTTGTAAGCGAAACGATCGACGCCATTCGCGCTTCGGGCAATGTTCTGAAATTGCGCGACGGGGAGATACTTCTGCCTGATTCGTTTGGGTTCTGTCGCGGCGTGAATCGAGCCCTGGCGATGCTGGAGAAGGCCTGCGCCCCGGGAGATACGGACCCGACCAAGCTGTTCCTGCTGGGGCAGATAATCCACAATCCGTGGGTTAACGATCACTTTTCCGGCCTCGGAGTGCGGATTCTGAGCCCCGATCAGGTCGAACATCTAGAGGAGTTTATTACGCCCGCCGATCGAGCCGTTATCCCCGCGTTCGGAGTCACCGTTGAAATCGAGGGGCGTCTCAAGGACCTTGGCTGCGAGGTGCTCGACACCACGTGCGGTGACGTGCACCGTCTGTGGTTGTGGGCCTGTCGCGCGGCGGAAAAGGGGTTCGGTGTGGTCATTTTCGGACGCGCCGAGCACGACGAAACGGTCGTAACCAAGTCGAGACTGGATGCTGTGGGCGGCAAGTACGTGGTCGTGGGCGACCTGGCTGAGACCCGGCTGCTGGCTGACATGATTTCCAATAAGATTCCGCGCGACAAGTTCACCGAGTATTTTCCGCCAGTCTGCACCAACGCCGACTCGATCGAGCCGTTCCTGCGATTGGCCCAGGTCAGCCAAACCACCATGCTCTACAGCGACACCGGCGAGGTGCGTCGAATACTGAAGGCCGCATTCACCTCTCGATACAGCCTGCGAATAGCTGACGGAGCATCGCCCCACGAACTTCTTTTCGAGCCCACTGTCTGTCACGCCACCCAGGACCACCAGACCGCCGCGGCGATGCTGTGCGCCTCGGGCTGCGACCTGGTGATGGTCGTGGGGGGGTTCGGCTCGTCCAACACGCGCCACCTGCACGAACTTGCTCGCGGATATGTTCCGGCGTTCTTCATTGAAGACGCCGGCGCGATCATCTCGGTAGATCATGTCATCGCCTTCGATCCGGACCTTTCCGAGCCGGTGTCGCTGGAAGGATGGCTGCCGACGACGCGTCCGCTTACCATAGGCGTGCTGGCGGGCGCTTCGAGTCCGGAGGTAGTTGTCGGGCAGGTGGTGGACAGGCTTGCCGAATTCCTTAGCTGACCGCCTGGCGGGAGGTCCAATCTTGTGCTTGCCACTGGTGTAGCCAGGGATATAATTGCAGATCGCATATTTGTTGATCTTTCCGCCGGCGCCGTCGGCGGTATCGGATAGTAGATTCCAGTAAGAGGAGATCGCATAATGTTGAAACGAATCAACCTTGGTCTGTCCATTTTACTATTGGCGGTTGTTATTGCATCGTCGTCGGCGGTTGTCCAGGCCGGTGACTGGCCGATGTATCGCGGACCGGACCACACGGGTATTTCCAGCGAAACCAGTTGGTTTGACGCGTCGGCCGGCGTGAAGGTCTTATGGGAGCAGAAGATCGGGAAGGGGTTCGGATCGATCACCATTGGCGCCGGGCGAGCCTACGCGATGGGCAGTGACGGTGCGAAAGATACTGTATTCTGCTTTGACGCCAAGACGGGCAAGAAGGTGTGGTCGTTTTCGTACGCGGCCAAGCTGGAGCCCAAACTGCACGAGGGCGGACCGACTTCTACGCCGACTATCGATGGGGAAAATGTCTACACGATTTCCAAACACGGCGACGTGTATTGCTTCAGCGCTGACAAGGGCGCGGTTAAGTGGGCGACGAAGATCAAGAGTAAAAGGCCTGGTTGGGGTTTCGCCGGTTCGCCGCTGGTTGCAGGCGATCTGCTGATACTCAACGCCGGCTCGGCGGGAACTGCGTTGGACAAGAAGACCGGCAAGACTGTGTGGTCCAGCGGGCCGGGAGCCAGCGGATACGCCACCCCGATTCCGATCCAGCGCGATGGGAAGCCGCACGTAATAATCTTCACTCAGCAGAGCGTTGTGATCGTAGCGGTCGCCGACGGCAAGAAAGTCTGGCAGGCGCCCTGGAAGACCAAATACGACATAAACGCCGCCGATCCTATCGTTGTCGGGGAAAACCTGTTCATCTCATCGGCGTACAATACCGGATGCTGCCTGCTGCCCATGGGCAAGGCCGATCCCACGCCGATATGGCGCAACAAGAACATGAAGAACAAGATGAGCGGGTGCGTCGTGCTGGACGGGTTTGCGTACGGTTTCGACGAAAGCAAGCTTACGTGTCTGGATCTGAAGACCGGTCAGGCCAAATGGTCCGAGTCGAGTCTCAAGAGAGGCACGGTCATGATGGCTGACGGAAAGCTGATCCTTCTTTCGGAGAAGGGCAAGCTGGTGATCGCCAAGGCTTCGCCCGACGGATTCAAGGAACTGTCTTCCGGCGTGATCCTGAAAGCCGGAACGCGATGCTGGACGACGCCCGCTCTTGCCAACGGTCTTATCTACGCTCGCAACGCCGCTGGCGATCTGGTCTGCGCAAAAGCCGGAAAATAACGCATCGCACTAATCTCCAACAAACTCCAACGCCGCCCGCTATTAATAGCGGGCGGTTTTTACTGCGCTTGCGGAGAGCGACGTTGCAGGTATAATCTCAGTTTGGCGTTTTGTTGAGCCTTGCCGCCGGCTTGATTGTTGGCGGTTAAATTGATGATAATAGGAGACTGTGACATGTTAAAACGGATGACGCTTGGCCTGCCCATTTTTCTGTTGGTTATCATTATCGTGTCGATCGCTATGCTTGCTGTCGACGCCGCTGAGTGGACGATGTATCGCGGGCCCGACCACACCGGAATTTCGAAAGAGACCGGCTGGTTCGACGCCTCGGCGGGCGTGAAGATCATCTGGGAGCAGAAGATCGGAAACGGATTCGGATCGATCGCCATTGGCGCCGGACGAGCGTATGCGATGGGCAACGATGGGGGAAAAGAGACCATCTACTGTTTCGAGGCCAAGAGCGGCAAGAAGATATGGTCGTTCTCTCACGAGGCCAGGCTGTTTGTGCCGAAAGAGCCCAAGCTCCACGTAGGCGGACCCGGGTCCACGCCGACAATTGACGGCGAGAACGTGTATGCGGTTTCCAAGCACGGTATCGTTCGCTGCTTCAGCGCCGACAAGGGCGAGGTCAAGTGGACCACTCCGATCAAGAGCAAGAATCCCCAGTGGGGTTTCGCGGCTTCTCCGCTGGTTGTCGGCGATCTGTTGATCCTCAATGCAGGTTCGGCGGGAACCGCCTTTAACAAGAAGACCGGCAAGCTGGCATGGTCCAGCGGTCCGGGATACGGCGGATACGCCACGCCCATTCCCCTCCAGCGCGACGGCAAGCCGCACGTTCTGCTGTTCGTAAAGCAGAGCGTCATTATCGTCAACGCGGCCGATGGCAAGAAGGTCTGGGAGTTTCCCTGGAAGACCAAGTACGACATCAGCGCCTCAGATCCAATCATCGCCGGCGAGAATCTCTTCATTTCTTCGGGGCTCGGTACGGGCTGCTGCCTGGTGCCCCTGGGCAATGACGCCCCCAAGCCGATCTGGAAGAACAAGAATCTCAAGACCAAGCTCAGCGGAGGCGTGCTGTACAAAGGATGCATCTACGCTTTCGACGAGAAGAAACTCACGTGCCTGGACCTGAAGACCGGCCAGGCCAAGTGGGCCGAATCGAGCCTGGGAATGGGCGTGCTTATATTGTCCGACGGGAAGCTGATCTTAGTCTCGGAAAAGGGCAAGCTGGTGATCGCCGACGCCTCGCCCGAGGGATACAAGGAGCTGGCCTCCAGCGAGATTCTCAAGTCCGGCAAGCGATGCTGGGCGACGCCCGCGATATCGGACGGACTGATCTACGCCCGCAACGCAATAGGCGAACTCGTCTGCGTTAAAGTCGGCAAGTAGCGTACATGATTCAGGTCAGAGGTGGTTTCATGATCTGCAGATATCACAGGCGGGGGATTCTGTCTGCGCTTGTAGTGGCGATCACATTCGCTGCCGCGCCGGCGGCGGAGTCTTCGGGCGACAAACAGCTCGCAGGCGCCAAGGCCAGATTCGACAGGATCTCGATCCGTGCCCTGAGAATGGCGATAACGGATCTGCACAAGACATTCCCCAAGCGATATCCCGGGGGCGCCGAGCGCCTTAAGCAGCTTGCCGCCCTGGAAGCACGAGCCGCCGAGATCAAAAAGCTGCTGGACGCCCGCGACGCAAAGGCGATCGCTATGGTCGCCGAGTTGGAGGCGTTTGGGTCTGCAGCTATGCTCGCCAATCCGCTGCTGAAGTTCGGCAAGTTGCTGCTGATCAAACGCAAGCCGATGGGCGACGCCCGCAGGGCTCGCGGCAAGGGCAGGGGGTTGGGTGAATTCATCGGCCTGCCGCGCCAAAGCTCCTGGCAACTCGATAACGTCAGCAACCTGAACAGCTGGACAAATTCGCTGGAACTGCTTTCGCCGTTGCGGCCCGAGGGCCGACTGAAAACCGTCTACCGTCCTGGGGGCGACGCGCTGTTGTCGGATATTGATCTGCACTACGACGCGAACAAGCTGCTGTGTTCGCTTCCTGACAAGAACCGCAATCTCCAGGTCTTCGAGATCAGCATCGACCCTTCAACGGGCGCCGCGACCGGGACGAAGATCGCCAGGCAGATATCGCCCTCGAACAAACACGGCGTGCATAATTTCGATCCGTGCTACCTGCCCGGCGGGAATATCGTGTTCCTGTCGACCGCGCCGCTGCAGGCCGTCCCGTGCAACTCGTCGGTCAACGTGGCGATGGCTTACGTGATGGCGCCAAGCGGAAAGGGGATCAGGCAGTTGTGCTTCGACCAGGACCACAACTACAGTCCCACCGTGACCAATGACGGGCGGATTCTCTACCTGCGATGGGAGTACACCGACCTGCCGCACGTGTGGGGGCGGTTCCTGTTCACCATGAATCCCGACGGAACTTCGCAGCGGGAGTATTACGGCAGCGGATCGTACTGGCCCAACGGAATATTCTACGCGCGTCCGATCCCGGGCCATCCGACCAAAGTTGTGGGCGTAGTCACCGGCCATCATGTCGGCCGCGTCGGCGTGTTGATCATATTCGATCCGGCTATGGGCAACAAGTCGACCCAGGGCGTGGTCCAGCGCATACCGGGATACGGCAAGAAGGTCGAAGCGCTGATCCAGGATAAGCTCACCGACAACAGTTGGCCCAAGTTCCTGCATCCGTTCCCGCTCGGTGAGGCGAAAACGCCCGGCGGATCGGGCAAGTACTTCATCGTCTCGGCCAAACCGACTCCCACCGACCTGTGGGGCGTGTACCTGGTCGATATTTTTGACAACATGACGCTCATAAAGCAGCTTGAAGATCACGTGCTCCTCGAGCCGATCCCGCTGGTCAAACGCACGACTCCCCCTGTAATTCCCGACAAGATCGATCCGTCGCGGAAGGATGCGGCGATCTATATCGAGAACATCTATCGCGGTCCCGGTCTGGCGGGCGTGCCGAAAGGGACGGTCAAGAAGCTGCGATTGTTCACGTATCATTTTGCGTATCGCAGAACGGCGGGCATCAATTACATGGTGGGCCTCGACGGACCGTGGGAGCCCAAACGCGTCCTGGGCACTGTGGATGTGGAGACCGACGATTCGGCGCTGTTTTCGATTCCCGCCAACACTCCGGTCTCCATCCAGCCGCTCGACGACAAAGGCATGGCGATCCAGTTGATGCGAAGCTGGATGACCGCCATGCCCGGAGAGGTGCTGTCATGCGTGGATTGCCACGAAAGCAACAAGGACATGGCGACCAACCATCGCACAATCGCGGCCAGGAAACCGCCCAGGAAACTCGCGCCCTGGAAGGGGCCGGTAAGGGGCTTTAGCTTCCGGCGTGATGTCCAACCGGTTCTGGATAAATACTGTGTGGGCTGTCACGACGGAGTAGTTCGCAAAAATCGACCGATACCGGATCTGCGAAGGGACCAGGGGCGTTTCATCGTTTTCAGGAACAGGGACCCGGGCCCCAGGGTGGTGAAGGGCGTTGCCAAACGCACGCTGTTCGGCAAGTACTCCGGAGTGTTCGATCCGTCATTTGTGGAGCTGCGAGCCTATCTGAGAACACCGGGCTACGAAAGCGATCTGCGGATGCTCAACCCGTATGAATTTCACGCGACGACCAATGAGCTTGTCCAGATCCTGATGAAAGGGCACCACGGCGTGAAGCTTGACGCCGACGCGTGGGACCGCCTTGTAACGTGGATTGACCTCAACGCCCCGTGTCACGGTACGTGGCGCGACACCGCTGGTGAGTCCAGGACGCAGCAGGACCACGGCCCGCGACGCGAGTTGCAAAAACTCTATGCGGGCATAGTCGAAGATCCCGAAGATCTCGGCGATCAGGCGGCCGCGGTCATCAAGCCGATAATGCCCACGCGACAGATCAGGCCCAAGCCCAAGGCGATCGATTGTGAGGGTTGGCCTTTCGATGCAAAGACCGCCGAGCGCCTCCAGGCCGCTGCCGGATCAGTAAAGCAGACTGTAGATCTCGGCGGGGGAGTGAAGTTGGACCTCGTGCGCATCCCGGCAGGTCAGTTTGTTATGGGTGATCCCAGCGGGCGTATCGACGAATCGCCCCAGGCAATAGTGAATATCGGCAAGTCGTTCTGGATGGGCCGGTGCGAGATTACAAACGCCCAATACCACCGGTTCGACTCGATCCACGAAAGCCGCTTCGAGCACAAGGGCTCATGGAAGTTCAGCGAAAAACACCTTGGGTGGGACCTGGACGGAGCCAAACAACCGGTCGTTCGAATTTCGGCCGCGCAGGCAACGGCGTTTTGTCAGTGGTTGTCGAAGAAGACCGGTCAGACAGTTACGCTTCCGACCGAGTCCCAGTGGGAGTACGCCTGCCGGGCCGGCTCGGACCAGGCGATGTCCTACGGAAAAGTTGACAGCGATTTTTCAAAGCATGCGAATCTTGCCGACGCGAGCATAAGGCGATTGGCCTACGATACTGACGGCCGTTACACCGCCGACCTGGCTCCGCGAGACGATCGTTTTGACGATCGCGGCCTGGTCACGGCGGATGTAGGCGGATACAAGCCCAACGCCTGGGGCCTGTGCGATATGCACGGGAATGCAGCCGAGTGGACACGTTCGGCGCTCAGGCCTTATCCATACAAGGATGATGACGGTCGCAACTTGCCCAAACCGGCCGACCGGCTTGTCGTGCGGGGCGGTTCGTGGCGTGAGCGACCCAAACGGTGTACTTCGGCGTTTCGCTTGGGCTACGAGCCGTGGCGGAAAGTTTACAATGTCGGTTTCCGCGTGGTTGTTGAGATCGGGACCGGGGCGGAGCGGTAGATCATTTCAGGCCGGCGAGTTTTCGTGAGTACGCCAGATACTCTGCTTCAAACGCTTCAAGATCGTTCGAGATGTAATGCTTGAACAGCGGGGTTGCGACTGTTCGGTTGTAGGCCCGCCCATGTCTCTTCAGTTTGGCCAGCGCCTCGGCGGTCAGTCCCATAGCCCGGTGCATTCGCCCGTCTTGTGCGTCAGCGATCATCTGCTGCATTCCGGAGTTGTACTCCGGTACGCTGCGGATGAACATCGACAGGGCCCACACCTGTCCGTAATATCCGATAGCCTTGGCCGCGATGCCTGTGGAGACTGCGTCTCCGGCGTCCATAGGCAGGAGTTTTTTCGTGCGGATCCAGTGCCCGTTGACAATCGCATTGCGGAGCGCGGTTATGCGCGAGGGATTGTTCTTCGGCGTAAACGCCAGCAGTCCCTTGCTGAGGTGGTGTCCTTCAGCCAGTACGCATATCCCCTCTTCCAGCCACATCGGAAGCGACTGTTTCAGGCGATGCGAAAAGAATTGGTGCAGCCCCTCGTGCGCCGCGACCGAAAGCGTTGCTCGCGGGCCGATGTCCCACAAGACGCATACTCCGTCGTAGCAATATCCACCAGCGGTTATCGACAGGACCGGTCCGGCGTGCCGCCCGAGTCTTGCGGTGGTAAGCGCCGCCCACTCCGAACGGGTGGCCATCACGTACATGGGCATGAGTTTGGCCGATCCGTGCTCGCTCAGCCCGGTAAGCTCCAGGTAGCGGCTGTGGGAGGCTTCCATAAGTCCAGGCAGATACTGGCGTAGTGGAGGTCTGCTAATTGTGGTGTATATCCGGTAGTGATCGGTGATCAGCAGTTTTCCCCTGCTGTGGGATGTATCCCACGGGCGGGATTCGACATCGATTACTATCGGATGCCGCTTTGGTTGGATTGCGGGTTTGGGGCTGTCGCAGCCGATAGCTGTCGCCCAGACCACGGTCATAAGCAGGAGAATTCGAGTTTTCATTCAACTATTGTATACGCAATTTGTCCGAAGATGTTCGGTCAATTTTATTGTTTTAAAAAGCTGTGGAACTATGGTGCAGGTATGGGATAACATGTTAACCGGAAATGGTCTCGGCACGTTAATGTCCCCTCGGACGCCCGGACGCTTAGAGAAAGGGCGAAATTGTATATGGAGACGCGGTTATGAAATCACACGCTACGCTTCTTGTTATCATGGTCTGCTGTTTTGTTATGGTTCCCACGGTTCGGGCCGAAGCGCCGCTGGCCGAACAGCTGCCGCCCGGTTCGCTCCTCTACGTTGGTTGGGCTGGACGAAACCTTCCGTTCGACGGCTCGAACATGGGGCGACTGCTGCAGGAGCCGGCGGTCGGGCATATGCTCGGAGCTCTCAAGAAGAGCATTGACAAGATGCCCGAAAAGAGCCTGGCCGACTTGTGGGCGATAGGCGGGATCATGTGGCAGCATCCGGTCGCGTTTTCACTTATGGACCTCGCGCCGGGAAACGGCGAGGCTCCGGGGGTGTCTATGGTGTTGCTGATCGATCTGGGCAAGGATCGTGCGGCCTTCGCCAAGCATCTCGACGCGATCATACTGAGCGGTAAGCTCAAGATGTCTCCGGCGACAATCGGGCAAGTGGCCTGCCGGACGATGCCAACGCCCCTGGGCGCGGTGACCCTGGGCTACAAGGGCAATACCTTCTTCCTGGCTTTGGGAGACCAGACCGCCCGGAAGCTGTTGTCAGTCAAGCCGACGTTAAGCCTCAAGACCGACAAGGCGTTTATCGCGCGCAGAAAGGGGGTCGCAGGCGACAATGAGCAGTTTGCCTACAGTGTTGATCTTGCGAAACTGGGGCCGAAGGTATCGAGCCTGTTCAATCAGGTCGCCGGCGGGCGTAATGGAAGCGCCAAGCCGCCGGCCGCCGACAAAGTTAAGCAGATTGTGGACGCACTTGGATTGGGCAAGATAACATCGGCTTCGGGCTCTACACGAATTGTCGATAAGGGCCTGCACTCCAAATCCAGGATCCTGACGCCCGCTCCGCATCGCGGAGTTCTCACGCTTCTTTCGGGAGGAGCCCTCAGCGATGCGGATCTTTCGGGCGCTCCTGACGATGCGATTCTGTTCTGTGCGTCGAAATTCTCGGCCGCCGCTTTTTACGCTGAAGTGCTGAACGTCGCCAAACGCATAGAGCCCGGTGCGGACAAGGAGATTCGCAAAGAGGTGGCCAAGATAGAAAATGAGCTTGGCGTATCATTTTCCAAAGACATACTCGGCAACCTTGGCGATACGTGGACGCTTACCAGTGCTTCATCACTGGGCGGATTCGGCAGCGGTACGGTCCTGACCATATCGGTCAAGGACGCGGCCAAGCTTAGCGCCGCGATAGGCAAGATCGAAACGTTTTTCCGCAAGAAAACCACTCCCCCGCCGTCTGTCAGCGGCCGGAGAAGGCGGCGACGAGGTCCGAGCCTTGAAGTGCTGAAGTCCGGTAAGCTGGAGGTCCATTATATACAGGGCATAGACCGCGACGCGCCGGTTGCTCCGGCGTGGGCGATCAGCAAGGGCAAACTTTATGTCGGATTGTGGCCGCAAGTGGTTGTCGCCGCGGTGGAGAACAACGGTAGTAAACCGCTGATCCGCAAAGCCGCTTTCCTGAAGCTTCGCAAGCGGATGTCGGCCAAGCCCGCGACGCTCACTTACATTGATACGCCCGCGATAGTGCGGAGTTTTTACAATCTGCTCCTGCTGGGCTGGACGGTGGGATCGGCTGAACTTCCTCGCGAACTGGGCCTGGATATACGACCGAAGGTCGACTGGTTGCCCTCGTTGTCGAAGATCGAAAAATACCTGTCTCCGGAGATGGCGGCGGTTTCTTCCGACGCGGCAGGCATAACCATCGAGAGCTACGGGTCCCTGCCGATAGTCAGCAACTACATGACGTCGATATTGACCACCGCGCCGGTTG
>PVBE012587961.1_pt1 | contig 10559 bp, 6 predicted proteins | sample 1631181 | NCBI WGS metagenome assembly PVBE01 (sample SAMN08397723, study PRJNA350692) | Marine metagenome, whole genome shotgun sequencing project. | isolation source: water | place: Pacific Ocean | collected 2012-04 | reverse complement strand
TTTTGGTTTCCGGAGGAAGGCATAGACGGTCTCATCAGTACAACGAATCCCTTCACCCGTCACATGAAGCCGGTCGTGCCGCCCGCCAAAGTGAAGGAGCCGGAGACGCTGGAGCTCGTCGAGTTGTTTCCCCTGTCGACGTACGCGCGGGTGATGATGTTTTTGGGGATATTGGAGGGAGAGAAGTACAAGGTCCCTTATAAGCCGAAGATGATGATCCAGTGCCGGACGAACATCCTCTCTACAGGGGGCGACCCCGAGGTGACAGCCGAGGCGGTGAAGCGGATTCCGTTCTTCGTCTCCTTCTCCGACCACCACAATGAGACCTCGGAGTTTGCGGACCTCCTGCTTCCCGATGCCCAATTCCTGGAGCGCCTGTGTGCCTTCGCCCACGATCCGTTCATGCAGTACCGTCACGTACCCGAGCCCGGGGAGCCGTGGATGTTCAGCTTCCAGCAGCCGGTGGTGGAGCCTCAGGGAGAGGCCCGACATTGGGTTCAAGTGCTCTGGGAGATTGCCGGGCGGCTAGGCTTTCAGGGGGATGTGTACGCGGCTTTCAACGCCGTCGCCAAGCTGGAGGAACCCTATCGGCTGGACCCGAGCAGGACATACACGTGGGAGGAGGTGGCCGACATCTGGGGGAAGGCCCGGTGCGGGGAAGAGCACGGGCTGGAGTATTTCCAAAAACACGGATACGTGGACCTCAGCGAGCGGACGGTGCAGGAGAGCTACCCGCGCATCTTCCACAAGGGAAGGATCCCATTTTACTTGGAATACTTCATCGACGCCGGGGAGGACGTGAAGCAGTTCACCGAGTCTCGGGGGATTGAGTGGGACACCTCGGATTACGTTCCATTGATTCAATGGCGTCCCTGCCCGGCGTACGAGCAAGAGGACCCCGATTTCGATCTCTATGTGGTGAATCACAAGGTGCCGTTCTTAACCTTCACGTTCACGGCGGAGAACCCGTGGTTGATGGACCTCGCCGATCGCAGCGCCAAGATCTTCAACGTGGGGATACACCCTGAGGCGGCCCGACGCAAGGGACTTCGGGACGGCCAGCGGGTGTACCTGGAGACCCAGACGGCTCGGCGGCAGGAGGCCCTGCTCCGGGTGACCGAAGGGGTGCATCCCCAGGTCATCTCGGTCCCGGGGACTTTAGGACGGTGGGTCACGAAGAACCACCGGGTCCTGGGAAAGGGGGTGCACTTCAACAGCCTGATTAAGTATTCTTTCGATCAGATCGACACGGCGTCGGCGGGCCTGGACGCTTGTGTGAAGGTGAAGGTGGTCCCGGCCGACACCTGGTGATTTACTTTTCCGATCATTGCTGTTTAGCCCGATTGGATCCAACTCTACTGGATCTGTCAAAAAGGAGTTTGTGGTGGAAAAGAGGTCAAATCTCTTGTTGGGAAAGTTCAAAACACGGGTAAGGGTCAATGGATCCCATATCTATCAACAAGAGACTTGACCCCTTTGAAACCTCATTGAAACTATTGGGCAGGCGTCGCACCCGACACGTTTCGTGATGTCGATCACCATTCTCCCGGCGCGGCATCGGGCGCCTCTTTCCCTAATCGGCCTTGACGAGGCGAGCAGGGACGGCGGAATCGAGCGCCCCGGTCACGAAATCGATGTGGTCCTCGTCGATGGCGAGCAGGGCGTTGAAATTGACCTCTTGCTTCGTGGCGGGGTCCATCCACCCGCCGCCGCAGCCCTGTGTCGCCAGAACCTCGGGGTGAACGAGCTCCGTGACGTACGCAATGGCCCTCTGCCGCCTTCCCTCGAACGTCTCAATCACAAACCAATCCCCGTCGGCGATGCCCCGTTCCGCCGCCGTCCGGGTGTTGATCCACACCGTTCGAAGGTCGTTATGACGGGCGGAAAGCGACTGAAGGAGCGGATTTCTGTGGGTATGTGAGAGGGCGTGGTTCGGCACCTTCGTGTTGATCACGATGAGGTCGTGAGGGGGCGGTCGTTTATACGAAGGTCCCGGTTTCCAGTCGGGGAGAACCTGGTAATCCTGCGTATCCCAGGGGATTCCCAACTCCTGGGTCACCTGCCGAACGTCTTCCCCGGCGCGCTTCATAAATTCGTAGTAGATCTGGCACCGAGGCGTAACGAAAGGACGCGGGTACTTGTCTTCGACGGCCTTTTCTCCTGTCCAAAGACCGTCCTCCAGAAACCACTCCAGCCCGTTGTCCGGCCCCAGCTCATTCTTCATGAAACGGTCCACAATCTCCGGGTAGGTGTAGTGTTCCTCCGGGTCGAGACGGTATTCGCCCTTGAGCCCTGCGATGAGGTTGAAGGCCTCGTAGAAGTCCCCCAGGAATCCGGCCCGCCCGGCCAGCTCCAGAAAGATCTGCATCACGTCCACGTACTCCCCTTCGAAGGGGTGATCGAAGGGCGGGTGGACGACCGGTTTGGCCCCGTAGGTCGTGATACAACCTTCGCCGGAGCCGATGTTGTTGTAGACGAAGGGGACCAGCCGCTCCAGGTGATGGAGGTCCGGGAGGACAATGTCGGCGAACTCCGTCGTCTCTTCCACTCGCCGCGCGATGCTGGTAATGAAGGGGATGCGCTTGAGGAAACGCTCCACAGTGTCCGGAGGGCCCGATGTCTTCATGATGTTGGATTGATGCTGAATGAGCATCTTGGGAAATGGAGGCGGTTTGTACACGTCCTCCTTCTCGGATGTGAGCAGGTAGAAGACGGCGCCCGCCCAGCCGACCGGGATGAGCTCGAACATCTGCGGCGTGAGGGGCGGCCGGACCTTTCGAGGCGGATAGGGACTCGATATCATTTTTCCGCCGACAACTGATCCCTTGGCGCCTCCACTTGGAATGAGGAGACCGTCGGGGCTTGCGTCGACATTGTATTTGCGGCCGGAGTTCCCCCTGCCCCCGCTGGCGTACGGCTCGCCCAGAAGCCCGCCGGGGACGTCGAGACCTCCGATGAGGGTCGGAAGGAGGTTGATGGCCAGACCCGCCAGGAACGAATGCTTGTGGGCCGACAACCCTCGGTACCAAGTCACCGAGGCGGGCCGGAAGGGAAGCTCCACGCCGTCGATCTCGATGGTCTCGCCGATGTGCGCGGCCTCTCCATACTCCCGAGCCAGACGGCGGACGGTTTCCCGAGGGACCGTGGTCGCCTCCTCGACGAACTCCGGCGTATAGCGGGTCACATGCTCCTTGAGCGCCTGAAATGCGGTCTTGACCCGCTTTCCGTTGACCTCGTAATGGCCTTCCAGGGCGTACTCGCCCACGTCGGCGTCAAAAGGCTTGGCCGAGTTGCCGGCGGCGTCCCAGACGAGGGGCTTGTCGGTCTTGGGGTCACGAACGTAAAGCTCATCTTCTCCGACCAAATAGGGCCCGTTGGTGGAGCTCCGGAGGAAGGGGTCGTCGTAGTGGCCGTTCTCGTTGATCATCAGGTTGACCATGCCCAGGATGAGGGCGGCGTCTGTCCCTGGGCGAATGGGGACCCACTCCTCCGCCCGGGACGCGGCGGCCGCGCACACGGGGTCCACGACGACCTGCTTTAACTTGCCCGGTCGCTTTCCCGCCAGATTGCGCGTGCTTTTCATCGTGTCGTAATGAACCACCGAGCCGTACTGAGAGCCGAAGTGGAGGATGTACTCGCTGTAGTGGAGGTCCGGGGTTCCTTCGAAGGCATTTTGCGCCAGGGTATGGATTGGGTGGACGGCGTTCCCGCAGAAAAAGGCCGCGCCCCCCGAGCTGAACTGCGGTGATCCGAATCCCGTTGCGAAAGCGGGAAGCAAGGAACCCCGTAAATGGAAGGCGTCGAAGATGAAGATCAGGAGGCGGGTGGGGTCCTCATCGCGGACCTCCTTGAGGCGCCTTGCGACCTCGTCCAGGGCCTCCTCCCACCCGATGGGTTCGAAACCCGGATCGACCCCGATTCCCTTTTCCGGGTTGGTCCTTCGCAGGGGTGTGGTGATTCTTGTCTCGTGGGCGATTCCCTCCATCCCCGAGTTCCCCTTGGCACAGGTTTTCCCTTCGTTGTGGGGGCTTCTCGGGTCGCCGACGATCTTGTCGACGTAGCCCTCGGCGTTGCGGTGAGCGAGGATGCCGCAGCGGTTGAGGCAGAGGATGCAGGAGGATTGCACCCAGGCCTCATCTGTTTTTTCCGCCTCGGACGCATCCCGGACAGGTTGGTCCATGACCACGATTCATCTCCTCTTTTTCCGGCCACCTGAATCCGATTTCGGGATGACGGGGGGTCGAAACTTCTTTTGACCCATTCTTCTTCCCCCGGCATCCTTTCGACCGAAGCCTGCCCCCCGAATGAACCTGTCGGGGGCGAAAGGGCGGCAACGTGCCGCGGCGATTTCGCGCCGCTTCGGATTCGGTTTACCGGATCAGTCTAGCAGATATTCGCAGATTTCACAGATGGACACAGATTCCTGCGTTCCTCAATCAGGCCCGGCTTGGCTGATTCGGTCCCGTAACCCGCAGAATAAGAATTGGGGTCAGGTCTTACATTCCAACATTTCGAAGAGCGACGTTCACTCGGCAATAAGTAGGTAAAGACTTACATTCTAAACTGGGGCCAAACGGGCCGCCGATGGTAAACAAGAAATGATAAGAGAGGGTGGGAGCCGGTGAAGGGAATCGAATGGGCAAACCGCGGCAGGGGGCATCTGCGTTGCCGGCCACAGCCGGTTTCAGGCGGGGGGTAGGTCAGCATCCGAACTCATCTTGACAGGTCCGGTAGAGAGGGGTCTAAATGGCCTAAACAGCTACGAGTGTACGGTACGGGTTTGTCCAGATTTGAAATGGGAAATTCCGGCTAGAATACTTTTTGGTGCCATTCATGGCCCGACTCGAAGCCTAAAATGAAGAAATTTTCAGACGTCCACATCGGGTTGAGCAGCGTCCTGTCCGTCGACGAGACCGTGAATTTGGCCATGCGGGCCGAGTCGCTGGGCTTTTCCCGACTCTGGATCGCCGAGGATTACCACTGGAGAAGCGCCACGACGACGGCGGCGGCAGTGGCCCACCACACCCACACCATCGGCATCGGTTTGGGGATCGTCAGCCCCTTCACCCGCCATCCGGGCGTTCTTGCCATGGAGGCGGCCACCCTGGGTGAGATATCCGGCGGACGGTTCGTCCTGGGCCTCGGCGTTTCGGTGATAGGGCTCCTGCGCCACGGTCAGTGGGGGCGGGTTCGAATCGCGGCGGGTATGCGGGACGGCATCGGCCTGGTCAAACGCCTCCTGGCAGGCGAAACGGTCACATCCGAGGGGGAGGTGTATCACCTCGACCGGGCCGGCCTGGGATTTTTGCCGCCCGGGGAAACCGGCGTCCCGGTGTACGCGGGGGTTGTGAGTCCCCGGAATCTCGAGACGGCCGGAGAGTTGGCGGACGGCCTCCTACTTGGCATCTTTTGCACCCCAGAGTTCGCAAAGACGTGCATCGATCATTTCCGCAAAGGTGCCGAGCGGGCGGGCCGGGACGTATCGAACCTGGAGGTGGGTATGTACGCCCTCATGGCGGCAGACCGGGACGTGGAGTCGGCTCGGGCGGCAGTTCGGGACACGATGGCCGACTACATCGCGTGGGGCGAAATCCCGGAGGACCGGGCCGAGGCCATCGGTATGTCGCGGGAGGAGTTTCGGCGCCTGACCGCGGAGATGGCCGACGCCTATTCACGAGGCGATCGGGGGAGCATGCGGAAGGCCGTCCCGGAGGGCCTGGTGGATACACTGTCGATCACGGGGACGCCGGAGGCTTGCGTCGAAGCCCTTTTACCCTTTGCCGAGGCGGGGGCCACCACGCTCATTCCCTACCACGTCTTGGGCGCGAGCCGCGTAGGCGGTCTCGAGACCATCGCTCGGGACATCATCCCAAAACTCATGTAATTCGCTGAGCTAAAGGCGATCAATGTCTTTTTAGCTTGCAGGTGGCATTAATGGCGATACCTGACTACCAGAAAATAATGCTTCCCTTGCTTGAAATTACGGCCGATCAACAGGACCATACCTTGCGTAAGACGACTGAGGAACTTGCAAAACATTTCAACCTTACACAAGACGAGAAAACGGAGATGTTCCCTAGCGGCACCCAAAAGGTTACAATCGTGTTGGTTGGGCATGGACCTACATGAAGAAGGCTGGTCTGCTAGAGGCCCCTCTCCGGGGAACAATGCGGATTACAAAACGAGGACTGGACGTTTTAAACAACAACCCTCCCAAAATAGATAAAAAATTCTTGGAGCAATTTCCGGAATTCGTAGAGTTCACGAAATTACGTCATTCAAAAGGAAAACCTCTTCCGGGGCAAGATGGTACAGAAGATACTGGAACCCCGGAGGAATTGCTTGAAAATGCTTACCAAACGATTAGAGAAGGTCTCGCAGGCAACCTGTTGGACCAGATCAAGACATGTTCCCCGGATTTCTTTGAGTCTTTAGTCGTAAAATTGCTTGTCGAGATGGGATATGGAGGGAATCTACGGGACGCCGGCTCCGTTATTGGAAAAAGCGGTGATGGGGGAATCGATGGCCTCATCAAGGAAGATGTCCTCGGATTAGACATCATTTACATTCAAGCAAAGCGATGGGATACGACAGTTAGCCGGCCGGAGATCCAGAAGTTTGCTGGAGCACTCCAAGGGAAAAAAACAAAAAAGGGTGTGTTCATTACAACATCGAGTTTCACTGAAGAGGCAAAAACATTTGCTGAAACCATAGAAAATAAGATTGTGCTCATTGACGGAAACTCACTTGCTGACCACATGATTGATTGCGATATTGGCGTAGTAACCGCCGACACTTATGATGTAAAGCGATTGAACACTGATTTTTTTGAGGATCCTTAAGAAGAATTCCAATTTTCATCTAACACCTGTCCTCCTTACCCCACAGGCCGCCCGGTCAGCGACCCGTCCGGATCATCGCATGGCCGGATCTCATCCGGCTCGAAGTCCGTCACCCGCTCGGGCGAAGCCTCCAGCACAACCCCGACCCGGACGGTGAACACCTGTAGCAACTGCTTGGATTACGGGAGGGCGCGTTTTGGTAGTAGTCGCCCTTATAGCAATCCGCCACGCCGGTACACTTTTACTCCGCCCTTGACACTTCAATGGTGATTTGGGAAATTTTTGACGTTTGCTCCATAGATGTGAACCCGTAGTGCTCCCAGTTTGGCTGTCGAGTATGGGGCGTTGACACCTCCAGATGCTTCGCGCAAAGCCGAACCCAGATGTCTACCGGCTGGCAGAATAGATAGTTATGTACTGTGCGATCCATCTTCAGTTCTGATTCGGTGATGGCAACGATATCTCGGAGAAAAAGCGCCTTAATCTTCGGACCGACTCCTCTAAGGTTGATGCTGGCGAAAGCACCTTGAAGGTCGCCCTTTTGTCCCCCAGTTCATAGCGCCAATCCCATATATATATGCGCGGCCGACGCCGTGGGATACCCGCCCCTTCGCCTCTGGCTTGAATCTGGCTACGAGGAAGATTACACTCTTTCTCATCTTGTCGTTGTCTGAATTGCTTTTCCCCTCACGGAAGGGACAAGAGAATGGCCGTTAGCCAAGACCTAAAAGCGTACTGGCGGCGCCTCGAGGAAGAGCGGCCCGGCGAGGTGCTTCGCGTGCCAGGCCCCGTGCGGGCGGACTTCGTCCCGACAGCAATCGCATTGCTGGCGGAGGCCCTTCCCTCATCGCCAGCCCTTTTCATCGAGAAAGTAGATGGTTTCGACCATCCCGTCCTTTTTAACCTCTTCGGCACAAGGGAGCGCGTGGCTTGGTCGGTAGGCACCACGCCTGAGGGTTTTGGTGAGAAATGTTTGAAGGCCGAAACGCAGCCTCTTCCCACGGCTTCAGTCCCTTCAGGACCAGTTCAGGAGGTTGTCTGCGAGGGAAAGGACTTGGATATCACTCAGCTGCCCATCCTTCACCACTTCCCTCAGGATGCAGGCCGGTATGTGTGCTCTGGGATGTTCTTGTGCCGTGATCCCGACACAAGGATCTACAATCTCTCCTTTCAGCGCATGCAAATGAAGGGACCTGATCATTTCGGAACCAGCCTTGGCTCCCGGGGTCATATCTGGGACTTCTTTCTGCGACAAGAAAAGCGCGGAAAACCCCTCGAGGTGGCTGTCATTATTGGAGCCCACCCGGCCCTTTACGTCGCGGCAGGAGCCGAACTCGGAATGGATGTGGACGAAGTGGCTGTTGCGGGCGCGCTCATGGGGGAGCCGGTGGAAATGGTCCCCTGCAAGACCCTCGACCTCGAGGTCCCCGCCCAGGCCGAGTTCGTCCTGGAAGGGGAACTCCTGCCGAACGTTCGGGAGCCCGAAGGCCCTTTCAACGAGTACACTGGATACATCACCCACCGGTCAACGGAAAACGTCTTCCGTACTCGTGCAGTCACCCACCGCCGCGACGCATGGTACCTCGATGTAATCCCGGGCTATTCGTCTGAGCACCTCCTCTTAGGCCGGATGGCCAAGGAGGCGCATGTCTTTCACCGCCTCAAGGAGATGGTCCCGACGGTTAAGGCGATTAGCTGGCCCAAGTCTGGGACTCATTTTCATGCTTACGTCTCATTGGAGAACACGGCCGAAGGGATGGCCCGCCGCGCCCTGATGCTGCTGTTCGGGCTGGATTACTACCTCAAGTTCGCTGTGGCAGTGGACGGGGACGTGGACGTTTTCGACGAGCAGGAAGTCCTCTGGGCAATGGGGACCCGGGCACAGGCGGACCGGGATGTCTTCATCGTCCCTGCGGTCTTCGGAAACCGGCTCGACCCCTCTTCCCCCGAGAACGGCACTGCAGCGAAGATGGGCGTGGACGCCACAGTGCCTCAGGGTTGGGATGTTGAACGCGTGCAAATGCCCACAGAGGTCCTGGAAGAAGCAAAGCGGATCTTGAACAGACCCCTCGGCAATGGCTGAGGGACCGTTACCTCGGTGAGACCCTGGTGGCTGCCGTGTTTCCCGTCCGTTGAGTGCCGGCGCGTATGGCCGGCGGGCAACGATATTTTCGGAAAACGAATAGGCCCGCGGTGCGGAAGATGGGTGCAGACCCACCGCGGTCATTCGGGCGCCAAGCCGGCGAGGGGGGCCTTGACCTCCCAATCGAACAGTCAAGGGAACAGGAGTAGGCCCCTCCCCTCACCAGGTCTTGGGAAACATCTTGGGGTTGAACTGATTGGTGTAAAGGTCCTCCACCTTGACATCACCCTTGAGCTTTAGGCCCTGGTAGATAATGTCGCGAGTCGCCTTGACCTTCTCATGAAGCATATAGCCAATGCCGTTCTTCTTGGCCTCGGGTGTCGAGAGCAGGTCCACGGTTATCTTCCACTGTTCGAGGGCAATCGTCGGCGAGGATTCCGGATTAAACCGGAGAAATAATTTGGCCGCTTCTTCGGGAAGGTCCACGCCGTAGGCGAGGCCCTCAATGGTCGCCTTGAGAAAACGCCTGACCCGGTCTGGCTTGTTCGCGATATCATCCTCATGGGCGATGATACCGTTGGAGTACGTGTTGAGCCCAAAGTCCGCCCACAAAAGGCCCTCGATTTCCTTGTTCTGCTTCCGGGCTTTAGCTGTGAATACGGGGCGGTCTATAATGTAGTTAATCGTTGCGTCGATCTTTCCGCTCAGAAGGCTGGGGAGCTGGGACGGGGGTCCCATGAACTGGAACTTCACTTTGGCGGCGTTGAAACCGGCAAGGGTGGCGAGGGCCCCGAATATGCGATAGGAGGACCCCCCCTGAGAGGCCCCGAGCGTACGCCCCTCTAGGTCCTTCGGCGTCTGGATACCGGATCCTTTGAGGAAATATAACATGTGGGGCGCCCTACCGTACACCATGGCAACCTCTTTCGCCTTTGCCCCTTTGGATCGGCCCGCCACAAGGGCCCCCGTGTCGGCGAAACCAAAATCAAACGACCGGATGCTCACCCATTTAATCGTGTTCCCGGATCCACGGCCCCGATTGATGTCTATGTCAAAGCCGGCCTTTCGGTAGAAGCCCTTCTCCCGTGCAATGAAAAGAAACGAGTGAGGTCCGGTCAGGATCCAATCTGCAACGAACTTCACCTTTTCCACAGCCTGAGACACGGGGGCCCAAGTCAACAACAGGATTAAAACCCCCATAGGGATCCAACTCTTTCCGCGCATCACGTATCCCCTCCGTTAGTTGGCCACTCTTGCAAACACTGTTGCCGTGTAGACCCATTAGAGCCGCTTCCCAGGTCCTTGTCAACGAATTTTCGAGGCCCACAAGGAAGGCGAAATGGCGGACTCCCGCCCGGCGGTTCATCATGGGTGAGGCTGTAGGGGGGAGGTCACCCTTTTGTTCTCAAGGACATAAAGCCGCTCGGCCTCGCGGATGAGGGCAACGATCTCGAAACCAAGCTGCTGGGGATCGGTATTTTTGTACAGTTCTCCCAATTCCCGGGCTTCCTTTGCGGCCTCGGCGGATATACCCATGAGGGCAGGGTAGATCTCGGCAATGCGGTCGTGCACCAGGCCGGGCCTGGAATCAAACTCGGCGGCGACGTCCTTGACGAAACATCCCCCCGGAAACA
>PVBE012235136.1_pt1 | contig 10559 bp, 9 predicted proteins | sample 1631181 | NCBI WGS metagenome assembly PVBE01 (sample SAMN08397723, study PRJNA350692) | Marine metagenome, whole genome shotgun sequencing project. | isolation source: water | place: Pacific Ocean | collected 2012-04 | reverse complement strand
CGGCTCATATCCGCGGCGTCCGGGGTTCAAGTCCCTGCACCGGCACCACTTCGTGGGGCGAGCAAGAGCCGAGCGGCGCGCCCGCGCCGCTTCGGGGCGGCCGTCGCCGTCAGCTACGTTCTGGGCCGTCTGTCTCGCCCCGCCGTGCGCGGGTCCGACCGGCCTGATTGGTCGATCCATGCAGGCCCCGCTCGATCGCGTCCTGAGGACGATTCGGACGAACGAGCTCATCCGATCGGGTGACCGCATCGTGGTCGCCCTGTCGGGCGGGTCCGATTCGGTGGCGCTGGTCCATCTCCTGCGGGATCTCGCGCCGGTGGAGGGCTTTGCCCTGGCCGGCTGCGCCCATTTCAACCACCAGCTCAGAGGGGCGGCGGCTGACGCGGACGAGGCGTTCTGTCGTGACCTGGCGGCTCGTCTCAACCTGCCGATCGAGCTCGATACCTCCGACGTCAGAACTCGAGCGCGGACGACCGGAACCTCGCTCGAGGTGGCCGCACGGGCGGCGCGGTACGCCTTTCTGGCAGAAGCGGCCGAGCACCTCGGCGCGACGTCGATCGCGGTCGGACACACCCGAGACGACCAGGCAGAGACGTTCGTCCTCAAGCTGCTCCGCGGAGCGGGCCCGCAGGGACTGGGCGGCATCTACCCCCGCCGCGGCGCGATCATCAGGCCGCTGTTGGACGTGTCACGTAGCTCGCTGCGGGCCTACCTTCGGTCGCTCGGGGCCGGTTTTTGTGAGGACGAGACGAACGGGGATCTCACCAACCCTCGCAATCGGGTACGCCACGCGGTGCTGCCGTTCCTGCAGGCGAGCTTCTCGACCGGCGTGCCGACCGTGCTTGCTCGCGAGGCGGCGATCGCTCGTGACGACGCCGATTGGCTGGACCGGCAGGCCCATCTGCTCGCCCAGCGTGCCGCCGCCTTCGACGACAGCCGTGCGGAGATCGACGTGGACACTCTGAGGACCCAGCCCCTGGCCCTCACCCGGCGCGTGGCCCTGCTCGCCCTGCGCCACGTCGCGGGCGTCAAGTTCGTGGGGTTCGAGCACGTGGAGGCGCTGATGCAGCTGGCCCTCGCCTCGCCGGGTCGCGGGGTCGACCTTCCTGGGCTCCGAGCGTTCCGGCAGGGAGGCCGGCTCGTCTTGACGTCCACCGCGGCCGGCGACCGCGTCGACCGCCGCCGCGAGTTGTTTCAGTATGAGCTGCGGGTTCCCGGAGAGGTGCACCTGGACGAGGCTGGCTGTGCCATCTCGGCCGAGTGGGTCGACGCGGCACACCCGTCGGTGGCGGGCGCCGTCAGGCTCGGCGGCGCGGTGGCGGTGGTCGAATCGTCGTCTCTCGCCGAGCCCCTTGGCGTCCGCAACCGGCGGCCCGGCGACGCTTTCAGGCCCCTAGGGCTCGCGGGGCGCAAGAAGCTCCAGGATTTCTTCGTGGATCGCAAGATTGCACGGCAGGAACGCGACAGGGTGCCGCTGGTGGTGGACGCGCGTGACCGAATCCTGTGGGTGGTCGGCCGTGCGGTTGCGGAAGATTTCAAGGTCACGGCAGAGGCTCGAGCCGTGATAATCTTGAAAGCAAAGCGTTTAGCAGGAGGATCAGGTTGAACTCGACCTTCAAGAGCTTGGCGTTCTGGATGGTGCTGGTGGTGGTCGGCGTCCTGATCTGGAACTTCTCGACGAATTTCCAGAACCGCGACCGGACAGTCACGTTCAGTGAGTTCATCTCCTGGGTGGATGCGGGTCAGGTCGAGCGGGTCGTGATCACCGGGAATGAGGTGTTGGGCTTCTCGAAGGCCGGGGAGCAGTTCCGAACCTATGCGCCGATCCAGTACGAGGGCCTCGGGAACCGCCTGGTCGAGCGCAGCGTAGCCGTGACGGCGAGGGCACCGACCAGCAGCCCCTGGGCATCGCTGTTGTTCTCCTGGGCCCCGATTCTGCTGCTGATCGGATTCTGGATCTTCTTCATGCGCCAGATGCAGAGCGGGGGCAACAAGGCTCTCTCGTTCGGCAAGAGCCGCGCGAAGCTGTCGTCGAGCACTCAGAAGAAGGTCACCTTCAAGGACGTGGCGGGTGTCGACGAGGCGAAGGAAGAGCTGCAGGAGATCATCGAGTTCTTGAAGGAACCCCAGAAGTTCCAGAAGCTCGGGGGGCGCATCCCGAAGGGTGTCCTCTTGATGGGGTCTCCTGGGACGGGCAAGACGTTGCTCGCGCGCGCGGTCGCCGGAGAGGCCAACGTACCGTTCTTCTCGATCAGCGGCTCCGACTTCGTGGAGATGTTCGTCGGGGTCGGTGCGTCACGGGTTCGGGATCTATTCGAGCAGGGCAAGAAGAACGCCCCGTGCATCGTGTTCATCGACGAGATCGACGCGGTAGGCCGCCACCGCGGCGCCGGCCTCGGGGGGGGGCACGACGAGCGGGAACAGACCCTCAATCAGCTCTTGGTCGAGATGGATGGCTTCGACGCCAACGAGGGCGTCATCCTGGTCGCCGCCACGAACCGTCCCGACGTGCTCGATCCGGCACTGTTGCGTCCCGGTCGCTTCGACCGTCGCATCATGGTGAACCGGCCCGACGTCAAGGGCCGAGAAGGGATTCTCGAGGTCCATACCCGCAAGATCCCGTTGTCTGACGACGTCGACGTGCACGTCCTGGCGCGTGGCACCTCGGGGTTCTCGGGCGCGGACCTAGCGAGTCTGGTCAACGAAGCTGCGTTGAACGCGGCCCGTTTCAACGGCAAGATCGTTCGGATGGACGACTTCGAGTTCGACAAGGACAAGGTGCTGATGGGAACCGAGCGTCGGTCGATGATCATCAGCGACGAAGAGAAACGGGTCACGGCGGTGCACGAGGCCGGGCACGCGCTGCTCACGGTCGTCCTGCCGCACGCCGACCCGGTTCACAAGGTGACGATCATTCCGAGAGGCATGGCGCTGGGGCTGACCCAGCAGCTGCCGATGGACGACAAGCACAACTACTCTCGCGACTACCTTAACGATCAGATCGCGATTCTGATGGGCGGGCGGATTGCCGAGGAGATTACCAACGGTCGACTCACGACGGGAGCGGGGAACGACTTCGAGCGAGCCACCGAGCTCTCACGCCGAATGGTGTGCGAGTGGGGCATGAGTGATGCGATGGGACCGCTGACCTTCGGGAAGAAGGAGGAGCAGATCTTCCTGGGGAGGGAGATCGCACAGCACCAGGACTACAGCGCCGAAACGGCGGTCCGGATCGACGAAGAGCTCAAGCGCATTGTCATGACCAACTACGATCGCTCGCGGGCGCTGCTCGAGGAGAAGAAGACAGTACTCAACCAGATCGCGGAAGAGTTGCTGCTCCGGGAAGTGCTCGACGGTGATCAGGTCAGGCGCATCGTCGCAGGCCTACCCCTAGAAACGCCGCGTCCGACAGCGTCGGCGGCGGCCCCCACGTCCGAGCCGGACTCGGCGCCTCGCGAGCCGGAGCAGGAGGAGCGGGCGCCGATCGTTCCGCCGCTCAACAAGCCGCTTCCGCAAGAGTAGCGCCCGGGTTGGGGGCCGACGTCACCTGCGACGGCAATCACCGTCATGTGCCGCCTCGGAGGCCGCACACCGAGGCGTCCAGCGTGTTTCCTCGCAAGCCGTACGTCGTCCCGCTGTCCGATGGTCGCGCGCTCCATCTCGGTGGCCGTACGGTGGTGATGGGAATCATCAACGTCACGCCGGATTCGTTCGCCGACGCCGGCCTGCGGTACGATCCGCCGAGGGCCATCGCGGCCGGTCTCGAGATGGAGGCCGCCGGTGCCGAGATCCTGGACGTTGGGGGCGAGTCCTCCCGGCCCGGCGCGGAACCGGTATCGGCCGACGAGGAGGTGGCGCGAGTGCTTCCCGTGATCGAGGGCCTCGTTCGGCAGGTGCGGATCCCGATCTCGATCGACACGTACAAGGCCCCGGTGGCGGCGGCGACGCTCGACGCGGGAGCCGTCATGGTCAACGACATCAGCGGGCTGCGCTACGATCGGACGCTCGCCGACGTGGCGGCTTCCTGGGGGGCCGCGCTGGTGCTGATGCACAATCGAGGCCGCTCCCGCGACATCTATCGCGAGGCCGTGTACGCCGCGCTGTCGAGTGATGTGGCTACGGAGCTGCGGACGGCGCTTGACACGGCGTTGGCCAGCGGCGTGGGTGCCGAGCACGTCGTGTTGGATCCGGGTCTGGGGTTCGCCAAGCGCGCCGAACACAGCTATGCGATCCTGGCCCAGCTCCACTCGCTGGCGTCGCTCGACCGCCCCTTGCTGGTCGGCCCGTCGCGCAAGTCGTTCTTGCTCGCGTCGTTGGGCGAGCTGTCACCCGAGCGTCGTGACTGGGGAACGGCGGCCGCCGTCACCGCCGCGGTGTGTGCCGGAGCCCACATCGTTCGTGTGCACGCGGTGCGTGAGATGGTGCAGGTCGTCCGGGTGGCAGACGCCTTGCGACGGTATCGGGAGGCGTTCCAGCCCCTTTCGTAATCAGGAGCGGGATGCAGTACGTTCTCGAGCTCGCTCGTCAGGCCCGGGTCGGTTGGTCGGACCTGTTCGACATCGCCATCGTCTCGGTCGCCATCTACGAGTTCTTCAAGCTGATCCGGGGGACCCGGACCGCGCAGATGGTGCTCGGGTCGGGCGTGATCGTGGCGCTGTACTTCGTTTCGCGCTGGGCGTCACTCGAAACTCTGAACTGGTTGATCCGCAACATGGTCGGGTACGTGGTCTTTGCGGCGATCGTGGTGTTCCAGTCCGACATTCGCCGCGCGCTCGCTCACTTCGGCCAGGCACCGTTCTTTCGCTATTTTGCCCGGTCAGAGAGCGCCGAGGAGACCATCGAGGAGATCGTGGTGGCGAGCACCATGCTCGCGGGACAGCGCGTGGGCGCCATCCTGGTGGTCGAACGCGAGCTTGGCCTGCGGAACTACATCGAGAGCGGCATCCCGTTGGATGCGACCGCGACCTACGACCTGTTGGTGACGATCTTCCAACCGAGCTCGCCGCTCCACGACGGTGCCGCCATCCTTCAGGACGATCGGGTCGCAGCCGCCGCTTGTTTTCTGCCCCTGACGGTGAACCCTCGTCTGAGTCGGGATCTCGGGACGCGCCATCGGGCGGCGATCGGCTTGACCGAGGAGAGTGACGCCGTCGCGGTGGTCGTGTCGGAGGAAACCGGCAAGATCTCTCTCGCGATCGAGGGCCGGATCGAGAGAAACATGGATGCGGAGCAACTGCGCGCGAGGCTGCGTGCGCTGGTGGTGCGTCGGCGGGCGACCCCACAGCGGCGGTCCGTCGGATCCGAGTACGAATTCTGATGGCCTACCGACCCTTCGCGCATCTGGGGCAGAAGCTCTTCGCGGTCGTGTTGGCCGTGTTGCTCTGGTTTGCGGTCGCCAGGGATCCCATCGTCGAGCGAGTACTCCGGGTGCCCCTGCAGTTCCAGAATATCCCTGAGGGCATCGAGATCCTCGGTGAGCCGCTTGGCTCCGCGGATGTCCGGGCCAGAGGGGCGTCGGGAATCGTCAGCCGTCTGCAGCCGGGGGATGTCACCGCCGTCATCGATCTCGGCTCGTCCAGGCCCGGCTTGCGGCTGTTCCATCTGGACGCCGGGGGTGTCAGGGCGCCGTTCGGAGTGGCGATCGAGCAGGTGGCGCCGGCGACCGTGGCGATCGAGCTGGAGCGCACGGCCTCACGGCTCGTCCCCGTCGCGCCGGCCATCGACGGGAGACCCGCGCGAGGCTATGTGGTGGGTAATGTCTCGTCCGATCCGGGCACCGTCGAGGTGGTCGGGCCCGAGAGTCGTTTGATGCGGCTCACCGACGCGACGACCGAGCCGGTGGCGGTGACCGGTGCGACGGAGCTGCTGCGCGACGAGGTCGCGATCGGCGTCTCCGATTCCTCTTTGCGACTCGCCGAGCCGACGACGGCCGTGGTAACCATCGACGTGTTGCCAGCCCCGGTCGAGCGGACGTTGGCCGAGGTCCCGGTCCGGATCCGTAACCTCTCGCCGTCGCGGTCGGCGTCTCTGGAACCCGGCGTCGTGAGCATCGGTGTCGGGGGCACCCGGGAGGCGACCGTCGCGCTGCGTGGCCTGTCGATCGATGCCTACGTCGACCTCACGGGCCTCGAGCCCGGGCGCTACGACTTGCCCGTCCGCCTGGCCATGCCTCAGGAGGTCGGGGCGACGGGCATCGAGCCGCCTACGGTTGAGGTGACGGTGAGGTGACCGAGGACCGGCACGATCGGGGACGATGCCCTTGACGAAGCTGCGCCTGTTCGGGACCGACGGTGTGCGCGGGCGGGCCGGGAGCTATCCGCTCGATGCGTCCACGGTTGCGCGGATCGGGGGAGGCTTGGTTCGGGTGCTCGGCGACTCCGATCGGGCTCCCCGGCTGCTGGTAGGCCGCGACACCCGAGAGTCAGGGCCATGGCTCGAGCACGAGCTGGTCCGTGGCGCGCACCTCGCGGGCGCCAGCTGCGTGAGCGTCGGGGTGTTGCCAACGCCCGCCGTGGCGTACCTCACACGGGAGCTGGGTTTCGATGCCGGCGTCATGATCTCGGCATCCCACAACCCGTTCGAGGACAACGGGATCAAGGTCTTCTCCGGCCGTGGTGGAAAGCTCGAGGACCGTCTCGAGGCCCAGATCGAGTCGATGGTGGCGGATCCCTCCTGGCGCCTGGCGGACGGCGAATCCGCGCCACCAGACGCGCAGGATCTCGCGGACCGGTACGTCGCCCACGTTCGCCACGCGCTCCCCGATCCCGAGACGATGGGCCCGCACCGGCTGGCCCTCGACTGTGCGAACGGTGCGATGAGCCTAGTGGCCCCGCGCGTCTTCAGGGAGCTGGGCTTCGATGTGGTGGCGACGGCGTGTGCGCCGGACGGACGCAACATCAACCGAGACTGTGGGTCGACCCATCCCGAGGCCTTGGCCCGTATGGTGCCCGAGAATGGGTGCCGCTACGGCGTGGCATTCGATGGTGACGGAGACCGCGCCATCTTGGTGGACGATCGCGGCCGCATCGTGGACGGCGACGGGATCCTCTACATCTGTGCCAGACACCTCGCGTCGGCTGCTCGGCTCCGTGGAAACGCCGTCGTGGCGACGGTCATGAGCAACGTCGGTCTGGAGCTGGCGCTGCGCGATCTGGGCATCGAGCTCGTCCGATGCCCCGTGGGCGACAAGCACGTGATGGCGGAGCTGATCCGGCGCGACCTGGTGCTCGGTGGCGAGCAGTCGGGCCACGTGATCCTCCGGGACCTCGTCTCAACCGGTGATGGTCTCGTCACCGCCCTTTCCGTCCTGTCAGCCATGGCGCATTTCGGGCAGGAGTTGGCTGTCCTCTTCGACGAGCTGACGACCTACCCGCAAGTGCTGGTCAACGTCCGGGTGCGCGAGCGGCGAGAAGTCGCGAGCGTACCTTCACTGGCGAAGGCGATCGCCTCGGTCGAGGATCGTCTGGATGGACGCGGTCGGGTCCTGGTCCGCTACTCCGGCACCGAGCCGCTCCTCAGGATCATGATCGAGGGGCCGGATCGTGAGGAGATCGGGGCCTGGGCCGAGCAGATCGCGGACGTGGCGCGAGTCTCCCTGTGACGTTTCTCGTGGACGCGCAGGCGGGCCCCGCGGTGGTTTTGGCTGCGCTGGTACGTGCGGTGGACGGTCCGGGACGAGCGCTGCTATGATGCAGGGTCTGACCCTGTCGATCCCCACATCCATCGACCAGCCCAGCGAGACACGCCGACCGAGGGCGAGCGTGGTCGATCGAGGACCAGCGACGCGATGAAGCTCGAATCGGTGGTGTTTGCGGTGTCGGGAGCGTTCTTTGGGCTGATCGTCGGCTGGATCCTGGGCAGCCAGACACCGGGCACCGCGAGCGCTGTCCTCCCGCCGCCCACGACCGCAGCGGCGCCAGGGTCAGGGGCGCCGGAACGGGAAGCCGTGGCGGTGGACGAGGCGCGGGTGCAGAGGCTGGTCGCCGCCGCCGAGAGCGATCCCAATGACTCGGAGGCGCGGACGGTCCTCGGCAACCTCTACTTCGACGCCGAGCGCTATGACGAAGCTTCGAGGTGGTACGAAGCCGTCCTGGCGATCGACCAGCAGAACCCCGACGTCAGCACGGATCTGGGTGTCAGCTACTACTACACCAACCAGCCCGATCGCGCCCTCCAGCAGTTCGACCACTCCCTGAGCGTCGACCCACAGCACAGCAAGACGCTGCTCAATCAAGGAATCGTTCGGGCCTTCGGCAAGCAGGACCTTCAAGGCGCGGCCGAAGCCTGGGAAGCGGTGATTCGCGTTGCACCCGGTACTCCCGAGGCGGGGGCCGCACAGCAGGCCCTCGACAGCCTGGCCAGGGCGCATCCGGGCTCGACCGGCGGCGCTCCGGCCGCTCAGGGTGATGCGGACTAAGTGGGGCCATCGAGACCTCGTCACGCGGGACGGCGTCGTCGTCGACGAGCGCGATCGTCGACGCCGGGTGCTTGGCTGAGGGGGCATGCTGGGCTGGTTCCTACGATTCGTCCTCCTATTCTTAGTGGTCCGGGGGGTGTGGCGTTTTCTGGCGGGGGTGGTGGAGGGCGGGGCCTCGAGGGCCCGACCGACACCGGCCGCGCGCGGCGTCCCGTTGGTACGCGACCCGGTGTGCGGCACGTTCGTCGTACGGTCTCGTGCCCTGACCGTGGGTCGGGGTGCCGACACGCAGTTCTTCTGCTCGGAACGGTGTCGGGAGTCGTTCCAGCGATCGGAGCGGGTGTGAGCTCCTGCTGAGCCGAGCGAGGCAGACGGTGGCAGAGGTACTTGGCTCGCGTGAAACGACCTCCGAGGAGGTGCTGCGCGCACGGATCGTCGAGGTGGGGCGCCGCCTGTACGTTCGGGGCTTTGTGGCCGCGAACGACGGCAACGTCAGCGTGAGGCTCGGCGAGGACCGGTTGCTCACGACGCCCAAGGGTGTGTCGAAGGGCTTCATGACGCCGGACATGATGGTCGTGACCGACCTGGCGGGCTCGAAGCTCGCCGGCGGCCGGGATCCGTCCACGGAGGTCCTGATGCACGCGGCGGTGTACGCCGAGCGCCCCGAAATCAAAGCGGTCGTGCACGCGCACCCGCCGACCGCCACTGGTTTCGCGGTCGCGGGCATCGCCCTGGACCGAGCCGTCCTCGCAGAGGTGGTTACGACCCTGGGCAGTATCCCGATCGCGGAGTATGGCACGCCGTCAACGCAGGAGCTGGCAGACGCCGTCCGGCGTCACATCAAGGTGCACGATGGCCTGCTGTTGGCCAACCACGGGGCGCTGACGGCGGGACGTGACCTCCTGGAAGCCCACTACAAGATGGAGACGATCGAGCATTTTGCCCGCATCAGCTTCGTGGCCCGCCTGCTTGGTCGAGAACACCTGCTGTCTCGAGACGAGGTTCTCCGACTCCAGGATCTCCGGGACACGTACGGGATCGCCTCTCCCGCGGCCATCTGTCTCGATGGGACCGGAGATGACGGGCAGGTCGCAGGGGATCCGAGCTGCCAGGTGCTGCAGACGCCTCCGGCCCCGCCGGGCGAGCGGTTGGTCCCGGACCCGACGGGCGGCCGAGCCGTGGGCGAAGACAGAGAAATTCGGCTAACATACCGCGAGTTGACGGCTCTGATTGAAGACGCGGTGAGACACTTGAGATAGCTGGAGGGGGACATGGGTGAGGCGCTCGGGATGGTCGAGACCAAGGGGCTCGTTGGGATGATCGAGGCGGCCGATGCGATGGTCAAGGCCGCCAAGGTGACGCTCGTCGGCTGGGAGAAGATCGGCGCGGGGTACGTCACCGCGATCGTGCGAGGCGATGTGGCGGCGGTCAAGGCGGCGACCGATGCTGGTGCCGCGGCCGCTCGGCGCGTCGGGGAGCTCGTGTCGGTCCATGTCATCCCGCGGCCGCACGCCAACCTCGAGGACACGTTGCCGATCGGAAAGGCGGGCAAGTAGGCGCGTCCTCGGGCCGAGGTAGTTCCATGAGTCCCGCGAGGCGTTTCGATTCGGATGGTGTTCTGCGAAGCAAAAGACAGCCATCTTGCACCACCCAGAGGCGCTCAACGGTTACGCGCTCGATCTTGCGCTTTGCGATGCAGGGAAACCTTTCGGCATCTCCACGGCTTCCGCTTCGGCAAAATTGCAGTACTGGGCAAACCGTGCAGAGAGGAGTTTGGCGATGGCAGGTCGTAGCGCCCAGTTCCATCAATGCCTGGTTATAGTCTCCCGGTCGGTCTTCGTTGATCAAGTCCTGGGCGATCGGGCGAAGTTGGCGCTGAGCGCTGGCTCCGTCGCGAAATTGGTCGTCGATCGACAACAAACGGGAAAGCACGCGCACGACGTTCCCGTCGACCACGGCGACAGGTGTTCCGAAACTAATGCTGGTGACGGCCGCCGCGACGTAGGGTCCGATGCCGGAAAAGCCTTCCCATGACTTGGCGTCGGTCGGGATCCCCTCGAGGGCAACGATTTCCTTGGCGAGCTTTCTCAGGTTACGTGCCCGGGAATAGTAGCCGAGCCCTTCCCATGCCTTGAGGACGGTT
>PVBE010073952.1_pt1 | contig 10559 bp, 11 predicted proteins | sample 1631181 | NCBI WGS metagenome assembly PVBE01 (sample SAMN08397723, study PRJNA350692) | Marine metagenome, whole genome shotgun sequencing project. | isolation source: water | place: Pacific Ocean | collected 2012-04 | reverse complement strand
TCCAGACCCTGTCGGATTTCGCTTGCGAGGCGGCGGACCTCCATCCCCGGGAACTCAGGATCGTCAGCGCGGTGATCTTCGCCGAGCTCCAGGAACGGCCGCACGACCTGTCGTCCCTCGCCGAGGCGCTCGGACTATCCCGCACGACCTTGATGCGACGTGTCGGGACGCTGGCCGAACGCGGCCTGATCGCCAAGCAGTTTCAGGGGCGGCGCTGCATGGTTCGATGCACGGACGAAATGAACGCACGATTTCGGTCGATCATGGATGAGATGATCGACCATGTCCTGGACTACGCCGTTCGCGTCCGCGCTCGCCAGGCGTGATCGGACCGCCTTTGCCGTCGGTCATCCGCGCCACGCGAACGAATTCCCTCCGCCGACCGCGAAATACTTCGATATCGCAGCCATTACCGACACCAGTCCGCCATCCGTGCCCAGCCTAGGCCGCGCGGTTGCCGGCCTGGAGCCAGCCGAGCCGCAGCCGCAGCTTCTTGCCCATCCAGAACGGGAAATGGGCATGGTCGTTAAAGGCGTCCTCGGCCTGGGGATGGACCAGGATCGTTAGGCCTTCGCGGTTGTACATCAGCCACGGAATGATCTCGGGGAACACGTCGGGGGTGAACTCGGCCTGGAACATGGGCTGCGGGTGGGGCCCGACGGGCCGGTCGCGGAAGCGGCCCATCTGGACGTCGAATTTGTCCCAGATCTGCTGGCGCAGCCGCGCCGCCGTCTCGCGTGTCTCGTCATCATAGTATATGTGCGCGTGATAGCACGTAATCTTGCTCGAATCGCCGATCGGGAATTCCATCCTGTCCTCGCGGTCGTGCCAGTGGCATCTCCATCATCATACATCAACGATGATCAAAGGATAAGAGAGCCAACTCGCGGTCTCGATGGACTCCTTCCAGTCCGATACTTAGACTTTCTCTTTCAACGCGCGTCCGGGCGTGACCTGTGGCCGATGGGCGAGGACGAGAACGGAATGGCAGAGCGCGGCGGCAGGTCGAGCAAACCATTAGGGCGCTCTCGAATCACGAATTAGTCGAGGAAAAGGCAGTGGCGAAATCGGCGACTCCACAGGATCGTTTGGCACCGAATGCGACGGGAAACCCGGACGCGAGCAGTACATTCTATGAAAAGCAGGGGATGGGGCAGCGAATGGGTTTCGGCGACCGGCCGGCGGTTCTCGTCATCGACATGCAGCACGATTTTTGCGATCCGGATGCACCCACCACCCTATGGCCTTCGATCGAAGCAACCTTCGAGCCCATTCGACGCCTGTGCAATGCCGCCCGGTCGCGGGACCTGCCGGTGATCTATACCCAGGGGCTGGTGGCCGGTGATGGATCGACGGCCGGTCTATGGCAGTTCAAGATGCGTTACCATGCGGAAGGGCGCGTGCAAATCGAAGGCAGCCGTGGCGCCGGGATCGTTCCCGAGCTCGCCCCCCAGCCGGGTGATCGCGTCATACGCAAATGGCGGCCAAGCGCCTTTTTTCGCACCGATCTGGAGGTCTTCCTCGGATCCCAGGACATCGACACCCTGCTGGTCTGCGGTACCAGCGTAAGCGGTTGCGTCCGTGCCACCGTGACCGATGCCTTCATGCGCGACATCCGCTGCATGGTCGTCCGCGAATGCGTTGCGGACCGAACGCCCGCCGTCATGGAAGCGAACCTTTTCGACCTGCACCAGAAATATGCCGACGTGGTCACGCTGGAGGAAACGCTGGCCGATCTCGAGAAATTTACCGTCGGGATCCGCGCCACGACATGATGCGATCCTGACCGGAATCGATATCGTTTGGAGAAAATCAAATGCTGCCAACTCAGCCCCGCTACGCACGTTCCATCATCACCGAACGACCCGACTATTCCTGGCCCGAGGGAAAGCGGCTTGCGTTCTATATTGCCATGAACATAGAGGTTTTTGCCTTCGGAGCCGGCAACGGGCCGGATCCGGTCAATCCGACAAGCCCGCCGACGCACAGGAATTATGCGTGGCGCGACTACGGAAACCGCGTCGGCATATGGAACCTGTTCGATCTGTTCGACGAAATGAAGCTGCCCATGTCGTGTCTGGTCAACAGCTACCTCTACGATGACTACCCCGAGATATTCGAGCGCATTCGAGCCCGCGGCGATGCGTTGGTCGGACATGGTCGCACCAACGCCGAACTTCAGCGCGGATTGTGGGAGGACGACGAAAGGCGGCTGATCGCGGACGCGACCGAAACCATTGAACGCACCGCGGGTCACAAACCCAAGGGCTGGCTCGGCCCGGGTGCGGTCGCGACCAACGTGACGCCCGACTTGCTGAAGGAGGCGGGATACACCTATATGCTGGATTGGCCATGCGATGATCAGCCGATCTGGATGGATACCCGCGCCGGCAAGATTCTTTCGGTGCCCTATCCGTTCGAGCTCAACGACATCGGCCAGGCCGTCTTCCGCCATCAGACCGCGCGTGAGTTCGCTGACATGATGGTCGACCAGTATGACGAAATGGTCAGACAAAGCGTCGACCGGCCGCTGGTGTGCAGCATCTCGCTACACAGCTACATCGCCGGGCAGCCGTTCCGCCTGGGGCCGTTGCGAAAGGTATTGAAGCACATCGTAGAGCACCAGGATCGCGACCGCGTCTGGTTCACCAACTCCGATGAAATCGCCGATTATTGCTATGAGATGCAACCCGGGATCATCCCGGGGAGTTAATACCAGCGGTCATCCGCATGTTCGATCCGAGGCAGGACCGACGACGCAGGTTATTTTTCTCGCTCGTCGCGGACCCGCTTGGCCTTGAACTCGGTCTTGGGCAGCGTGCCGGGCGCCAGCACCTCGACGCCGACGCGGACCTCGCATCGGCTCCGGATCTCGCCCTGGACGTCGCGCGCCACCGCCTCGACGGCGCCCGCGTCCGGGTGCTCGACACGAACGTTCATCACGTCGAGCCCGTCCGGGTTGGTCGTCAGCACGATCTCGAACTCGTCGCCGACGCCGTCGACGGTACGCACCGCCTGCTCGATCTGGGTCGGGAACATCTTGATGCCGCGCAGGTTGATCAGGTCGTCGGCGCGGCCGGTGAACGCGCCCATGGCACGCACGTGGTTGCGACCGCAGGCACATGTCGAGGTGTCGAACACCGTGTAGTCGCCGACCAGGAAGCGGAGCTGCGTCGAGCTCTCGGAGTTGAGCGAGGTGCACACGGTGAGTCCGCGCTCGCCATCGGCGACACGCTCGCCGGTGTCCGGATCGACAACTTCCCAGATCTGGATGTCTTCCGTCAGGTGGGTGAACGTGGTCTCGCCGTCGCGCACCGAATAGGGGCACGAGAACCCGCCGGCGTGCGGCGCGACCTCGGTGCAGCCATAGAACTCGACCACGCGGCAGCCCCAGAGGTCCTCGAGCCGCTCGCGCGTGCGGTCGATCCCCATGGCCGGCTCGCCGCCGGTGAACAGCGTCCTGACGGTGCTCTTGGCCGGATCGAGCCCCATGTCCTGCATCGTGCGCCCAAGATAGAGCGCGTAGGACGGCGTGCCGGCGATCACCGTCGGCGCGAAGCGGTCGATCACGCGGGCGCGCATTTGGGCGTCCATGCCGCCGCCCGGGATGACGGCGATGCCCATGTGCTCCCACGCGTACATCGCGCCCCACACCCAGACATGCGGGCCGAAACCCACCATCGGGAACACGACGTCGCCCTTCCTGATGCCCATGGAATGGAGCGCGCGCGCATTGGCCCACTGCCAGTACTCACGGTCGACATGGGTATAGCGGAAGACGCGCGGCGTACCCGTCGAGCCCGAAGACGAGAACAGCATCCAGCCGCGCTCGGCCCAGTCCGCGTCGTCGATGGTCTGGTAGGTGCCGTAGGGCGGGTTGGCGAGCGAGTCCTCGACCATCTCCTCCTTGCCGACGACCGGCCATTTGCCGAGGTCGTCGATGGTGCGGATGTCGCTCGGCGCGAGCCCGAGCCGGTCGAAGCGGCGACGGTAGAAATCGCTGTTCTCATAGAGGAACGGCGTCAAGGCGGCCAGCTTGTCGTTCTGAATGGCGATGATCTCGTCACGCGAGGCGGCATCGACCTCGGTTGCCCAGTACGCTTCGGAGTCCGGCCCCTCGAAGCCCTTGCGATGGCGGGCCATCGCTTCGAGCCACGCCTGGCGCGTCGCCTGCTTGCGGTCTTGGGTCATGATGCTGTTCCTCGGTTACGCCCTTTTTAGTCTGACGCCGAAAACCGCACAAGCCGACGCTGGCAGCCTATCGAGAAAGCACGGCTTGGTCCGCCATGCCGACCGACCGGCGCTTCGTCGGGGGTAATGGCACGATGATCCCCGCGACCGACCATCGCATTGCAATCCGGATGATTTCGAGTCACGCTCCAGCCGCCGTGGGCGTTTCACCGGGGAGACCTCGGTAAATTTGAGCTGAGTCGCCGAAGGCGGTATCGCATCTCCGCATGGCGGCCATCGAAAGCTCATAATGGACGCGCCGGGCAGCCGTCGAGCCCATGCGAAAGGGATGAGGAACGATGTCACAAGATCCCGAACCATATGTCGCAGTCGCGCTTCAACCGTCGTTCAAGGGCGTGCGCCACCGCGACGAGATCCAGCGCAACATCGACGCCATCGCGGCCCTGATGAACGCCGCGGTATGGGTCAGCGCGGAGCTCCCCGTGCGGCTGGTGGCGATCCCCGAAGGCGTGTTGCAGGGCTTCAACGACGAGATCGAGGACCGTCGCCAATCCGAATACGTCGAGAACGTGGCGATCGACATCCCGGGTCCCGAGACCGACGCGTTGGCCGCGCTGGCGCGCAAGCACGACACCTATGTCATCTGCCAGGCCAAGGCCAAGGACCCCAACATCACCGGCTATTTCTTCAACTTCGCGATAATCATCAATCCCGATGGTGAGATCATTCACCGGGCGGCGAAGAACGTGGTCGGCATGATCGAGGGCTCGGCGACGCCGCACGACGTCTACGACCGCTGGATCCAGGTCTACGGCGACACGCTGGACGCGTTCTTTCCGGTCGCGGACACGCCGATCGGGCGCATCGGGACCATGATCTGCTACGAGGGGTTCTTCCCGGAAACCGCCCGCGGCCTCGCGATCAACGGTGCCGAGGTGATCTACCATCCGTCGGCGGCCGTGAACTCGGTCGACATGGGGGCGTTCGACTTGGCCAACCGCGCCCGGGCGCTCGACAACAATTGTTACGTCGTCGCGCCCAACAGCGGCCTCTATCACTACACCGAGGCCATGCACGACCCGCTCGACGTAACCGGCGGCCACTCGATGATCGTCGACTACCGGGGCAACGTCATCGCGCAGCACCTCGCCAACACCAACAGCTGGGCGGCGGCGATCATCGATATCGCCGCGCTCCGGCATTTCAGGCGCAACGCGACGATGCGCAACTGGCTCAAGGAGATCAAAACCGAGGTCTACCGCAAGATCTACGACCAGCCGATCTACGAGAGCAACCAGTACGCCGACGGACCGGACCGGACGCGGGCCGAGCGGATCGAATGGGCCCGGATCGGCGCTCGACGCATTCTTGACCGAGAGGAAACGAAATGAAGGTCATCAAATCGCGACCGCTCGCCTCGATCGTCGTCGCGGCGGCACTCGTCATCGCCGCGGGCGTTGCTTCGGCCGACGCGGCGCGGATTCGCGTACATGGATCGGTGCCGATCTGGAACGTACGCGGGCCGGTCGTCGTGGCCCAGGAAAAGGGGTTCCTCGCGGCGGCCGGGATCACCGATGTCGAGTTCAAGCTGGGTGGCGGCACGATCGAATCGGTGCGCGGCCTGGCCGCCGGCGGCTTCGATGTGCTGATCAATGCCGGCACGCCGTCGACGTTGCGGGCGATCTCGCTGGGCGCGCCGATCAAGATCATCGGCGGATTCGCGCATCAGGCGCGCTATTCCGTTTTCATCAAGAAGGGCATGACGGCGGCCGATCTCAAGGGCAAGACGATCGCCGTCGCCGATCTCGAGGACTTCACCTCGCGTCTGCTCGACATCGCGCTCAAGAAGCTGGCGCTCGATCCCATGCGCGACGTGCGCAAGATCCCTGCCGGCCCGCCGGGCGCACGCATGGGGGCGCACTTCGCCGGCAAGGTCGGCGCGTCGATGAACATCTATAACCTGCTTCCAGTGTACGCCAGCCGCGGCTTCGTGCCGTTGATCAACCTCCACGAGATCGACGAGCTGACCCCGTGGTCGTTGATTGTCGTCGCCGCCAACACGAAGTTCCTGGCCAACAACCGGGACGTGGCGAGGGGGTTCCTGAGCGCGATCATCAGGGCGCGGACGTGGTATCACGATCCCAAGAACGCCAAGGAGCTTCGCGCGATCCTGGGCAAGTCGGGGATGCGGTTTCGCAGCGACCGCCACTTCGGGTTCGAATACGCACTGGATCGGGCCATGACGCCGGACGACCTCAATCTGCCCCGGTCGCACTATGAGAACACCGAGCGGGTGATGCGGAGCGCCAGCACCCTCGACAAGCCGGTGTCCTATGACGATGCCGTCGATTCGGCGATCCTTGGCGAGGCGCAGAAGGCGGCCCAAGCGAATTGATGCCGGGCTCCCGGGTCGAGGTCCGCGACGCCGTCATCGGCTATCGGATCGCACAGAGCGGGACCTGGCTCCAGGTCACGACGGCCTTGGCGCTCGACGTCGCGGCAGGGGACGTGATGACGCTGCTCGGCCCGTCGGGCTGCGGCAAGACCTCTCTTCTTAACGCCATCGCCGGCCTGGTCCCGTTGTCCGAGGGTGAGATATGGATCGATCGCGACCGCGTGCTTGGGCCCGGGCCGGATCGCGCCATGGTGTTCCAGGACTACGCGCTGTTTCCGTGGCGCACCGTTCGCGAGAACGTCGAGTTCGGTCTCAGGCTCGCGGTCCGGCGCGCGGACGCCGGCGACGTCGGGGCGCGGGTCGTCGAGGTTCTCGAGCTGGTCGGGCTGACGGACTTCGCGGAGCGCTTTCCGCATCAGCTTTCCGGCGGCCAGAAGCAGCGCGTCGGCATCGCCCGCGCGTTGATCGTCGAGCCGCGGATCCTGCTGATGGACGAGCCGTTCGCGGCGGTCGATGCGCTCACCCGCGAGACCATGCAGATGGAGCTGCTGCGGATCCTGCAGGCCCGCGCGACGACCGTCATGTTCGTCACCCACAGCATCGATGAGGCGATTCTGCTCGGCGACGACGTCGCCGTGCTGAGCGCCCGGCCGTGCAGCGTCAAGGAGATCGTGCGTCCGCCGTTCGCGCGCCCGCGGGATCCTTCCGAGATACGCGCGAGCCGCGAGTTCGCCGAACTGCGCGAGCGGCTTTGGCGGAGCTTGAGCACGGAAAAAGCAGTCGGCGTCGAGCAATGATGGCACGCTCGCGCGGCTTCTGGCTGTCGCTCGTGGTCCTGCTGATCGCCTGGGAGGTCTATTTCCACGCCTCCGGCATCGGCGCGTTCTTCCTCGCACCGCCGTCGCTGGTCGCGGAACGACTTTATGCCTGGCTTGTCTCGGGCCGACTGTTCCTGGACCTCGGCGCCAGCGTCTTGCTGTTGCTGCTCGGTCTCGGCCTCGCCGCCGCGATCGCCATACCGATGGGGCTGTGCCTGGGCTTCTGGCGTGCGCTCGACCGGGCCTTCGGCCCCTACCTGGTGGTCGCCTACGCGACGCCGGCGGTGGTGTTCCTGCCGTTGCTGCTGATGTGGTTCGGCTTCGGCTACACGGCGCGCGTCCTGATTGTCGCGGTCTTCGCGGTCCTGCCGATCCTGTTGAACGTATGGTGGGGCGTGCGGGAGCTCGACGCGTCCTGGGTTCGCGTCGCCGAGGTATTCTGCGCCAACCGGCGGGAATTGCTGGCCCAGGTCGTCTTTCCCGGCAGCATCGGGCATATCCTGTCGAGTCTCCGCGTCGGCGGCGGCCTCGCCCTGATCGGGGTGTTCGTCGCCGAGTTTCACGGCGCGACGTCCGGTGTCGGCTATCAGAGCATCATCGGCGCGAAGCGCATGGACATCGCGGCCCTGCTCAGCGGCCTGCTGATGCTCGGCGCCATGGGTGTCGCCTTCGAGTGGGCGCTCGGCGCGGTGGAGCGAAAATGGGCGCCGTGGAGAACGACCCGGTGATTACCATGCGGAAAATGGCGCTTCCGGGGGCGGCAGGAGTCGGTTTTCTGGCCATGTGGGAGGCGGCATGGCGCGCGCCGCTCGTCGATCCGCTGTTCTTCTCCGGCCCCTCGGCCGTGGCCCAGCGGCTGTGGCATCTGATGGCCGGCGGCGAGATCGTCGGTCATTATTGGATGACGATGTATTCCGCCGGCATCGGCCTAGTCGTTGCCCTGGCATTGGCCGTTCCGGTCGGCATCCTCTATGGTCTGTGGCCCGGCCTGCGCAACGTCACCGGACCCTATTTCGCCGCCCTCAACGCGATGCCGCGGGTTGCGCTCATCCCGTTGCTCACCGTGTGGTTCGGGCTCGGGGTGACGACGCGCGTGGTGATGGTCGCGATCTCGGCGTTCTTTCCGATCTTCTTCAACGCCGTCGAGGGCGTCCGTGGCGTCGACCCGTCGCTCGACCGTGCCGGTCGCGTGTTCGGCTGCACGCCGTGGGAACGCGTCCGGCTGATCGTTCTCCCGGCGGCGCTGCCCCACATCTTCATCGGCATGCGGCTCGCCATCGGCCGCGGCCTCATCGTGATCATTGTCGCCGAGATCTTCGTCGGCTCCCTCGGCGGCATTGGCTTCTTCATCATCAGCGCCGGCCAGAACTTCCATGCCGCCGACATCTTCGCCAGCGCCGTCCTGCTCGCCGCGACCGGCCTTGTCGCGACTTGGGCCGTCGAGCGCATCGGCGCCCGCCTCAGCCCGTGGCACGAACAGACCACCCTTTGAACGGTGCCGTCACCGAAATTGCGTCACCAAAAAATCTTGCGGTGACGGGCCATGATGTTGATCCCCGTTTACACCCCATGTGATCCACGCCGAAAGCAGCACAAGCGGGAGCGGACGGGGAATTTCGGGTTCGCTGGATGACGCCACGATATTCATGGCCTTTGCTGCCCACGCGTTCTGCGGTACCAAGGCCCAGAACGTAGCGTGAAGGACGATCATGTCATGTCCAGTCCCATTCCCGATAACGAACCCGGCCGCCTGGCGGCCCTTGCCTCGTATAATGTCGCCGGAACCCCGCCGGAGATGGATTTCGACGAGATCGCCGAGATGGCCACCCACATCTGCGGCTGCCCGGTCGCCGTGGTCAACGTGGTCGCGGAAAAATGGGAATGGTACAAAGGAAAGTGCGGCATTCCGGAACACGCCATCCGCGAGCCGCGCGGCGGGATCTGTTCGACGACCATATGCAGCAACGACCTGCTGATCGTTCCCGATCTGAGCAAGGACGAGCGGTTCGCCGATCACGACATCGTCAAGGGCAGGCCCTATTATCGGTTCTACGCCGGGGCGCCGCTGATCAACCCGGATGGTTTCGCCCTCGGTAGCCTATGCGTCCTCGACTACGAGCCGCGCGAAATCGCCGCCGAACAAAAGGAGATGTTGCGTTGGCTGACGCGCCAAGCGGTCGCCCAGCTCGAGCTCCGCCGCAAGGTGGCGGCGCTCGAGGAAACGCGCCTCGCGCTCGATGACGAGAAACGGAAGGCCGATGAGCTGCTGCGCAACATCCTGCCGGAGGACATCGCCGAGGAGCTCAAGGCTCATGGCAAGGTCCAGCCCCGATACCACGATCCGGTGACGATCCTATTCACCGATTTCAAGGGCTTTACGCGCCTCAGCGAACGGTTGGAGCCGCGCACGCTCATCGAGGAACTGAACGACCATTTCTCGGCCTTCGACGATATCGTCGCGCGGCATGGGCTGGAAAAGCTGAAGACAATCGGCGACGCCTACATGTGCGCTTCCGGCTTGCCGAAGAAGAGCCAGACACACGCGATCGACGCCTGCGCCGCCGCCCTCGACATCCGCGACCATATGGGCCGCGTCAACGACGCGCGCGACAAGATGGGCCTGCCGCGCTGGGAGATCCGAATCGGCCTGCACACCGGCGGCGTCATCGCCGGCGTCGTCGGCAAAAGCAAGTTCGAATACGACATCTGGGGTGATGCGGTGAACGTGGCCGCGCTGATGGAGGCGAACGCCGAGCCGGGTCACATCATCCTTTCGGACAATACGTTGGGCCATGTCGGTGACCGGTTCGATACGGAATTCCGGGACGAGATCGACAGCGTCAAGAAGGGGCGCATCCGCTGCAATGTATTGAAGGGATCAAAGAGCCAGGACGCGTGAATCCCGATCGCTCGCGACGGAACGCCCAACGGGCCACGACCGGTTGAAGGGTGGGAGGATGCGTCATCGCGATGCAGTTACAACGAACTGCGGTGCGATCGCAAGAAAGGTATTGTCGGCAATCGCCTGGTCGAGCGTGGAAAGGATCGAATCGATCTCCGCCTCGGCCATCTCGCCACAGTCACGCGCGTAATCGGCCAAGGTCTTGATCATGGGCAACAGCCTGCCCACCGTGTCGGGCCGTGTGATCACTTGA
>PVBE012383125.1_pt1 | contig 10560 bp, 8 predicted proteins | sample 1631181 | NCBI WGS metagenome assembly PVBE01 (sample SAMN08397723, study PRJNA350692) | Marine metagenome, whole genome shotgun sequencing project. | isolation source: water | place: Pacific Ocean | collected 2012-04 | reverse complement strand
GGTGCGGTCTATGACCGCATATCTTGGGGAATCGAAGACATGCGCTCACAGAGAACACCTACATCCGGCGTTCCGTCAGTGTTGCTGTGGATCGGGTGTGAGGTGTTGATGTAGGTGCGGTCTATGACCGCACATCTTTCAGGACCGGAAACACGCGTACTAATAGGCTCCTACCTCCGACGGACACAATGTAACAATGCAGTTCAGACCCGAATTTCTCGAAGTCACCGAATCCCCTCTCGTCCAGATCGCAACGGCGGCCGAACAACGGCCGGACTCCTACAAGCTGTGCTACGGCGAATCGGACATGCCGACGCCGGAATTCATCTGTCGTGCCTCCTATGAAGCGTCCTTGGCCGGCCATACGTTCTATACATACACGGGCGGATATGTTGAATTGCGGGAAGCGGTCGCCCGGAAATTTCTGGAGCTTCACGGAGTCCGGTACGGCGCCGATGAGGTCATCTGCACGGTTGGTGCCGGAATGGCGATATTTCTTGCCGTTCGGGCCCTGGTCGGACCCGGTGACAACGCAATCGTCATCTGTCCGACATATTCGATATTCAAGTCGGCAATCACGATGTCGGGAGGAGAGACTCGCCAGGTCCCCCTGGTGCGAGACGGTGAACGTTTTTGCCTGGACCTGGACCGAGTTCGAGGTGCCGTCGATTCCCGTACGCGGATGTTGATCGTGAACAGCCCGTCCAACCCGACGGGCTGGGTTATCAGCCGTGAAGAACAGGAAGCGCTCTGCCTGCTTGCAACTGAACACGACATCATGATTCTGAGCGATGAGGTCTACGACAGGCTGGTCTTCGACGGTCCCGTGGCTCCGTCTTTCGCCAGGGTCTCGACCGAGCGTGACCACCTGATTGTCGTAAACGGCTTTTCGAAGGCTTACAACATGACCGGCTGGCGCCTGGGATACGGCCTGGCCGGGGAGCGCCTGATCTCGCTCATGACCAAGGCAGCCGAATTCATGACTTCTTCACCACCCGCGATGGTTCAGCAAGCTGGAATCACAGCCCTCCGGGACGGCGAGGCGTACGTCGAACAGATCCGAGACCTGTACTCGCACCGAAGAAAGTTTGTCATGGAGCAACTTGGTGGAATCCCTCGAGTTTCGCTGCCGCGACCTGACGGCGGGTTCTACGCGTTTCTGGAAGTCGAAGGTCTGGACGATTCGGCGACATTCGCCCAGCGGCTTGTCGATGAAACCGGAGTGGCGCTCGCCCCCGGAGCAGCCTTTGGCCCGGGAGGAGAAGGCTACCTGCGATTGTGCTTCGCATCTTCGGAAGAAATTCTGAAGGCAGCTCTGGCACGTTTCGACGAGTTCATGCGCAGGACAGAAACGGACTTGTAAGATTTCACCAGATAACGGGCCCTTCGATAATGCATCGTCTGGTAACATCCACTTCCGCCGAAACACGGCTCCGGTTCGCCGCCTCGCAGTTGGAGTAGCTCGCTCCGTACCCGGAACTCCTTGTCGTGTCCTCCACGAGAGGTGCCGGAAACGATTTCGTTCGGGCCTATTGCCTCGCCGGTCCCGGACGTATCGGACTCCACGGATGACGTTGTTCCAGCTCGCCTTCGAGATCGGGGTAGAGATGCTGGCCCGGAACAACCTGTCTCCGATCAGCGGACTCGCCGTCGAGGCGCTGACGGCCAGGACCATACACCGCTGTCTCCGATCCGGGCAACTGAGCTATTTCAAGTCTGTTGCCGATACGATAGGGTTCACCAGGGCTTCCCCTCTGCGCCTCTGCGGTGAAAAAAAGTCTCCTCCGCTTCCTCCGCGCCTTCGCGGTAAAGATCCTACTCCCTATACCTGATAGTATTGCCAGACGGAAGGCCTAGACATGAGCGAAAGCACCAAATTGGATTGGACACTTCCTCCGAGCATGGGGGTGTTGGTTCTGAAGAGCACGGTCCTCTTCCCCATGCAGGTTGCTTCCGTTCAGATCGGGATGAGACAGAATCTGCGTCTCCTCAAGGATCATGCCGGACCCGATGAAGTCCTGGCTTCAGGTGTGTTTGTCGATCCGGACGGCACGTACCGCGAGGGGAACCTCAGCCGGGTGGCTGTGGCTTCGAGGGTACTGAGCCGGGTCAAGATGAGTCATGGCACGACGCAGGTCGTGCTGCAGGGCCTGGGACGCGTCCGCCTCGAGGAGGTCACAGCCTCACGGCCGTATTTCAAGGCGCGTGTCGATTGCCCTCCGGGGCCCGAGGACGACAATGCGGTCACGCGAGATCTCGTTTCGCGGGTGACCGCCCTGGTCGAAACCCTGGTTTCCGTAGACAGGCGTTATCCCGACGAATTCGTCCGTGTGGTCCATTTCAATGTCGAGGATCCTTCTCGATGTGCTGATCTCATCGCCGATACAGTTCAATTTGGCTATTCGGAAAAGCGTCAGGTGTTGGAAGCGACCGAAGTGTCTCCACGTCTGGAACTGCTGGCGGAGCTTCTCGAACGTGAGATTCATCGAGCACAGGTCGCTGGGGAGGTTCGGATAAAGGCCGAGGGTTCCATCGATCGAACGCACCGGAGAGAGGCACTTCAGGAACAACTCGAAGTCATCCGCCGCGAACTGATAGACCTGGACCCTGTCGAAGGCAAGCTTGTGCAGCTTGTAGAGAAGGTTCGACAGGCACCCCTTCCCTCTTCCGTATCGGAGGAAGCACTGCGCGAAATCCAGCGCTTACGGGAAGGCGACATTCACACGCTCGAAGAAACATCGATAAAGGCGTACATCGAATGGATAGTGTCGCTGCCCTGGCAGGCGGCCGCGGAAGAAACATTCAACCTCGGACGCGCTCGCCGATTATTGAACAAACGGTACCTCGGTCTCGGTGCCGCGCGCGATCGTCTTCTTGAATTTCTCGCGGTTCGCAAGTTCGGCGGGACCACGAAGCCTCTACTCGCCATAGTCGGGCCACCGGGCACAGGCAAGACCAGCCTGGCGCAGACGCTCGCTGAAGTGCTTGGCCGGCGCTGTCTGAGGATTCCGGCCGGTGGTGTACACGACGAAATCCAGATCCGCGGCCAACGGCGGACCGAGGTGGCGGCAAGAGCGGGTCAAGTCCTCGATGGCTTGCGAGAAACGGGCGTGCCGAACCCACTCATTCTCATCGACGACATCCATCGCCTCAGCGAGGAGTTGCTGCCCGCGATGCTGGAGGCACTCGACCCCGCTCGGAACAGCCGCTTCCTCGATCACTACCTGGGGGTGCCTTTCGATCTGTCTGAGGCCCTTTTCGTGATCACCGCAAACGTGGAGGAGGAGATTCCGTACGCTCTCTGGGACTGTGTGGACGTCGTGACACTGTCGGGCTACACCGATGCCGACAAGCTGTCCATTGCCCGCGATTACCTCTGGCCCGAGGTGATCCGCCACCACGGGTTGGAAGGCCGTGCCATTCAACTGACGGATGCCGCCCTCGAGAAAATCATTTCCGAGTACACGAGAGAAGCCGGAGTTCGAGGTCTCACAAGGCGACTCGAGACGATCTGCAGGCGAATCGCACTGGCGTTGGCGACCAACGGCCGAGGCCGCTTCTCGATCAGCCTGCGTAATCTCGAAGAACACCTGGGCCCACCGATGTACCAAGAGAGGCCGGCAGGGACCAGGCCACTCATCGGTGCAGCGAACGGCCTGGCCTGGACCGAAGCCGGAGGTGATCTGCTGCCGGTCGAAGCGTTGCTGATGCCCGGAGATGGCATCACGACGGTGACGGGGCTGCTCGGCGAAGTCTTGCGGGAATCGGTGCACGCCGCCTTGTCCTATGTCCGCTCACGCGCCGACGAACTCGACATTCCTCCGGGTATCCTCAATGAGAAAGACCTGCACGTCCACTTTCCGGAAGGGGCAATCCCAAAGGATGGCCCATCGGCAGGCATCGCCGTCGCAACCGCAATCGCTTCGCTGCTGTCTGGTCGGCCGATCCCGAGCGACATGGCCATGACAGGGGAGATTTCGCTACGCGGGCAGGTGCTCGCCGTAGGCGGAATCCACGAAAAAGTACTCGCCGCTCACCGGGCCGGCATCCGGCACGTCATACTGCCAAGGGCGAACGAGAGCGACGTCACCGACATTCCGGACGACGTGCGCAAGAAGATACACATCCACCTGGTCACCGACGTCGGAGAAGTCTTCGAGCTTGCATTGGATCACGGAGCAGGTAGGGTCCACTCCTGATGATCAAATGATGCCAATCGCCCGCAGGAAGACGAGGGAGATCGCGACGGGAACGACGTACTTGAGCAGGAACAACCACCCTTTGTAGAACAACGCCAGGTTCGTGCCTTCCAGGAATTCTCGATGGCGGATCGCGTCATCTACCCGCCAGGCGGTAAACAGTGCGATACCGAGACCGCCGAGGGGCAGGATCCAGTTGGAAGCGAGGTAATCAAACGTGTCGAACCAGTTTCGTCCAAACACATCCGCAAAGGAGTCCCCGAACAACCGGGTCCCACCGCTCAACGCCGAGGGGATGCCGATCACGGCAATGATCCCGGCGGAAACCAGCGTGGCTCGGGAACGCAGCCACTTCCATTCATCGATCATGTAGGACGTGATGACCTCGAGCATCGAGATCGAACTGGACAACGCCGCGAAAACCAGCAGGGCGAAGAACGCAAACGAAACGAACGTTCCGCCGGCCATCTGGCTCATGGCAATTGGAACGCTGACGAACACGAGTCCCGGACCGGCACCCGGTTCCATGCCATATGTAAAGATGATCGGGAAGAGCACCATCGAAGCGGTCAGCGCGATCACGGTGTCGAGCACTGAAATCGTGATTGCTGCCGACATGATGTCGTCCTTCTTGTGAAGATAACTCCCATAAGTCAGCATCGCGCCCATGCCGATGCTGAGGGTAAAGAAGGCGTGTCCGAGGGCTTCCAGTACACCGGCTGCTGTCAACTGCTCGGTGTGGAACCCGAAGACGAAGTCCAGCGCACGAGAAAAGCCGTCGAGCGTGAACGAGTTCACCAGCAGGATCAGCATCAGCACGAACAGGGCGGGCATCAGTATTCGGGCCCAGCGTTCGAGACCTTTGCTGACGCCGCCGATCACGACACCGACCGTGAGGGCCATGAACACGAAGTGCCAGAAGAGGTTCAAACCGTTCGACGCGAAGAGAGCGTCAAACGCGGGCCCCACGCCGTCCGGCCCCAGTCCGACGATCTGGCCGGTCAGCGACAGGTAGCTGTAATGCAACGCCCAACCGGCAACGATGCTGTAATACGACAGGATGACGAAGGAACCCGCCACACCCAACCAGCCGAAGGCAACCCAACCGCTGCGGGAGCTCGAAAGCTTCCGAAAGGCGCCGACCGGCGATGTCTGCGTGGCACGTCCGAGCAGAATCTCCGCGGTCATCACGGGAAGACCCACCAACGCAATACAGACGAGGTAGATCAGGACGAACGCACCGCCACCATTGACACCTGTGATGTATGGAAACTTCCAGATGTTTCCCAGGCCGACAGCCGACCCGGATGCCGCCAGAATAAAGCCAACCTTCGATCCCCAGTGACCTCTTTCAGCCAAGACAATCCCTCCCTTTTTCGTTTACAGCCCGACCGGCCAGCCTTTTGATTCCGGCTATGGTAACATTCCCGCCTCAATGACGGATGAGCACTTTCGAAAACTCGAACGAATGTATGGCCTGGCTCCATGCAACCAGGGCCTGGACCTCGGAGTGACGATCGAAAAAGGCCGGGCCACCATCCACATGGCGATCCGCGAAAACCTGTTTCACGCGGCCAACGCCGTCCACGGAGCTTACTATTTCAAACTGCTCGACGATGCCGCCTTCTTCGCCGTAAACTCCACGGTCGAAGACGTCTTCGTCCTGACCGTCTCCTTCAACACCCAACTCCTCAGACCCGTATCCTCCGGAGAACTCCATTCCACCGGCACCCTGATCCGTGCTTCGAAGAACCTGTTCTTCGCCGACGCCGTCGTCACGTCCGACACGGGTAAAGACATCGCCCGCGGCTCCGGTGTTTTCAGCCGGAGTAAGCTCGCCCTGTCCGAAGACATTGGCTATCGGTAGATTTTTTTCAACGCAAAAACGCAAAGACGCAAAGGCTGATTTTTTCTAGGTACGGGTTTCGGCTGGAACCATAGCCCTGACAAAGCGTGGTCTGTCTAACGACGGGGCCAGACAGGACATTCCTTAAACAAAACTCTTTGCGCCCTTTGCGTCATCGCGTCTTGGCGTTGAAGTCTTCTCCCGCTTGGGGAGCCTCGGCCGTGGTGCAGTTAAATCAACGGGGTGAGAACTTCTTGATGCTCATGCCTTCATGGACTTCGGCAACGTACACGTTTCCGTCCGGATCCATCGAAACCCAGTGAGAGTTGTCCAGTCCGTCTATTCTCTCTCTGAGCTCACCGGTACGCCCGTCCACGATCAGGAGGTCGTCGAGCTCGCCTTCCACCATGAAGAGAGTGTCGTCCGGCGCCATGTATAACCCGTAAGGCGCTCCGAGATGGGTCCATTGATCAAGAAAGTTCCCGTCCTGGTCGAAGATTTGAATGCGATGATTTTCTCTGTCTCCGACCAGCAACATGCCCGCCGAGTCCATCACGATGGTGTGCGGCAGGTTGAACTGTCCCGGATCGGTTCCCTTGGTGCCCCATGTCTTGATGAACTTTCCATCTTTCGAAAACTTGAGGACCCGGGAGTTTCCATAACCGTCAGTGACGAAGAAATCTCCATTGGAGGCGACCACGACGTCCGTCGGGCGGTTGAAGGTGTCCGGGCCGTCCCCGGCCACACCACGCTTTCCCAGCGTCATGAGGCGTTCGCCACTCGGACTGAACTTCATGACCTCGTGCGCCCGGCCGTCGGTTGCCCAGATAAAACCATCCCTGTCGACCCGAAGTCCATGGGACCAGTCGAAGATATCCTCACCCCAGGACCGCATGTATTTTCCGTTCCGATCGAGGGTAAAGAAGGCGGGTTCACCACGACGAAGGACGTGCATTATCCCTTCGGCCGTGTGTGCCACCGAGGCGACGGGTCCAAATTCGACACCGGTTGGAAAAGTGGCCCATTCGCCGGCCAGCTCGTAGGAACCGGCTTGTCCGGCCTGGACCTGGTCACCGGCCGGCCAAAGGACGACGAGGAAGACCAGCAGAATGATGCCGAGCCCCAGAAATCTGTTCATCAGGTCCTCCACAAAATCGATAGTCAGACCGGCCAGACTGGCCGAAGGAAGGCCAAGTATATCACCCATCACAGTAGATTGTTCTCGTGTTGTGCGCCCCTGATTTCGTGTTTCTTATGCTGAGATGCAGCCCTTGTTTGGTATAAGATCGACGCCATACAAGTACAGCCATCAGACAGCGTGAACCGGAGGTCAGCAGATGCGTGAGTTGAACGAGAATGGTCTGGACGTCGCAGTCGATCCGGGCGTCGTCATGGTCCGCCGTGAGGGTGGTCTGTCCAACAACATCATCGTGGGGCCCCATCAGTTGACATCCGACGAACCGCTGCCGATTGGGAACGATACAGGACTGACGCCCTACGATCTCCTGGCCGCAGCGCTCGGTGCCTGCACGTCGATGACGCTCACACTGTACGCCGACAGAAAACAGTGGCCCCTGGAAAGCGTCACCGTCGTACTCCGGCACGGAAAGATCCATGCAAGCGATTGCGACGACTGCGAATCGAAGGAAGGCAAGGTAGATCGCATCGACAGAGCAATCGAACTCGGTGGGCCGCTGACCGACGAACAACGGATCCGGTTGCTGGAAATCGCCAACAGATGCCCGGTACACCGGACCTTGACGTCCGAGATCAACATTCAGACGCGATTAGTGTGATCGACAGGAGGAAAGTGATGAAGAAGGCAAGAATCGTTTTTGGAGTCTGTATTCTTCTGTTGGCAGTGATCGCTGCCGGCGCCCAGGAAAGAAGGCCGATGACGTTCGACGACGTCATGGCGTTGAACAACGTCGGGTCACCCCAGATTTCTCCTGACGGAGAACTTGTCGTTTACACCGTGTCCCACGCATCGATGAACGATAACGAAATACGATCGGAGATCTGGCTGGTTTCTTCCGGTGGCGGTGACGTGCGACGGTTTACTTCGGGCAACAACGATCGCTCACCCGTGTGGTCTCCTGATGGAGAGTGGATCGGGTTCATATCCAGCAGACCGACACCCGGAAGGCCTCGAGGCGGCGACGATCGGGAAGACAATGGTGATCGCCCTCAGATCTATCTGATCTCACCGCACGGCGGCGAAGCCACGAAGCTGACCGATTCGAAATCCGGTGCCGGTGGGTTTGTCTGGTCGCATGATTCGAAAAAGATCGCGTATGTGGCCCAGATCCCGCTGACCGACGAAGAAGAGGAGAAGAGGCGGGGCGGAGACGATACGAAGGTGATCGACGGTGACTTCCGTTACTCCAGCCTTCATGTGGTCGACGTGAAGTCCAGACAATCGGATGAAATCGTCAGGGGCGACTTCGTCGTCGGCCAGCCCGCATGGTCCCACGACGGAACCCGGGTCGCGTATTCGGTCCGGCCGACAGCCAGGGCCGATGACGGAAGCCTCGGTGACATCTATATCGCCAATGCGGACGGGAGCGGCTCTCCGCGAAAGCTGTACGAGAACGAAGGCTCCGATGCCAGCCCGGTCTGGTCTCCGGACGGCCAAACGATCCTGTTCAGCACGGCCTCGGAAGGGGCCCTGGGCTTCTCCAGGCTCCACACCATCCCGGCGAGCGGAGGCAGTCCCCGTTCCGTCATTCCCGATTTCGACGGGCCGGCAAACAACGTTCGATTCTCGCCGGACGGCGAAAAGATCTACTTCCAGGCCGGAGCCGGCACGACCCGTCAGATCTTCAGCGCACCGGCTTCGGGCGGCGACGTCGAACAGATCACCGATTACGCTGGGGTGGTTGGCGGCTTCACGATGACCGCCGACGGCAAGACGTTCGCGTTTACACGTACCGACGTCCAGCACCCCAACGACGTCTACGTCGCTTCCCTGCCAAGCTTCGATCCCAAACAGATCACGAATCACAACCCGCAACTGGTAGATATCGAGGTCGGCGACAGTGAACTCATCAGTTGGAAGAGCAAGGACGGTCGTGAGATCGAGGGCGTCGTCATCTATCCGGTCGGGTATGAACCGGGAAAGAAGTATCCGGTCCTGATGAACGTCCACGGTGGGCCTTCCGGCGCCTGGACCCAGAGCTTCCCCGGAAGCTGGGGCAACTACGCGCACGTGTGGGCCGGGCGAGACTGGATCACTCTCTTGCCGAACCCCAGGGGGAGTTCGAGCTACGGCGAGGAGTTCCAGCTGTCCAACCTGAAAGATTGGGGCGGAGGAGATTACGAAGATGTCCAATCGGGCCTCGATGAGTTAATTCGTCGGGGTATCGCCGACCCGGACCGGATGGGACAGACCGGGTGGAGCTACGGCGGATACATGACGGCATGGACGCTGACACAGACCGACCGCTTCCGGGCCGTGATGGTGGGTGCGGGCCTGACGAACATGTTCAGCATGTACTCGACGAACGACCTGCAACGCCTCCTGGAAGGATATTTCGGCGATACGCCATTCAACGAAGAGGAAGAGTACCGGCGGGCCTCAGCGATGACGTTCATCAACGAAGCCAAGACGCCGACTCTCATCATGCATGGGGAACAGGACAATCGTGTGCCCAAGAGCCAGGCCCAGGAGCTCTATATGGGTCTCAAGAAGAACGATGTCCCGGTCCAGATGGTCTGGTACCCACGAGAACCGCATGGATTGAGAGAGCCCATGCACCGACTGGACAAGATGAGACGGGAGTATTCATTCTTCTCCGAGAACGTTTTGGGAGAGGCGGCCGTCGACGAGCGCACCGACCGCGAGAGGGTCATCGATACCGTGCAGAGCGTTTTCGACTATCTGGCCGCACGCGACGGCGAAAAGATGAAGACGTTGTTCTGGCCCGGTGCGATGCTGGCGTCGGACCGTCCAGACGACGAAAACGACGGACGCCGCCAGAACTTTGTTCTCGCTGAAGAATGGGCCGATAGTCTCACCGACGGTTCCGGCCTGATCAACGAGGTCATGTCGAACCCCATGATTCAGGTCGACGACAATATCGCTGCTGTCTGGACGCGCTACACTCTCGACATCGGCGAATACGAGGCCGACGGAGTAGATGCGTTCCACCTGGTTAAGAAGGATGGGGAGTGGCGGATCATGTCGCTGGTTTATACGCACAACCCGAAACAATAGAGAATGAATCATTCCGAAGAAGGGGCGGCCCGGTCCGAGGGCCGCCGTATCCGAGCCGTTGCGGTGGATGTCGAGGAAATCGGCACCTATTCCAACGCGATCGAAGACATCTACGAAGACAATCTCGACGCGATCGTCCTGCGTCACGCTTTTCCCACCGAGACCGCCACTATAGTCACGGATCGGGTTCGGGTTGAGTCTTCTCTGCCGTGGCTACGTCCGAACAAGATCGGGCCGAACACGGACATTCGGGTCCTCGGCATACCGGCCACCCCGACGTTCGAGGCGCCGAGAGGCCC
>PVBE011569871.1_pt1 | contig 10560 bp, 13 predicted proteins | sample 1631181 | NCBI WGS metagenome assembly PVBE01 (sample SAMN08397723, study PRJNA350692) | Marine metagenome, whole genome shotgun sequencing project. | isolation source: water | place: Pacific Ocean | collected 2012-04 | reverse complement strand
ATCTGGGTCAGCCACATTATTAATACTCAATAATGAAAACTGGCAACGTTGGGAATGATAATTAAGTATACTGTCACCTTAATTAGAACCAGCTCGGCTTGATGGCTGAACGAGTCTAGCAATTCGTTCCGCTTCAGGAGTTAAAGTGACAGGTTACATAATTAATGGTTCGCGGTGTGTGTAAGCGCGCTTGCGCGCGCTTGATTTGCCCCATCTTCCCAACCCTTCTTCCCCTCGGGGAAGAAGGGCTTATTCAAGCGCCGCCTCTTCACCGAGCAGCGCAATGCGGAAGCGATCTTTGAGATAGGCGCCGTCGCGCGGCGGCAGGACGCGCGGCAATTTCTCCGCCTTGATCTTGATGATCGCGGCGACCGGCCCGGGCGCCTCAATAATGAGCGGCAGCGCCGCGGCCAAGCCGGCCGCATCGCGCACGAGGCAGGTTTCGACGAAGCCGCAAGCTTCCGCCACGCCGGCGAGATCCAATTGGTGCGATGTGTGGCTGCGCTGCATGCCGGTCTCGCCGTGGCGCTCATTGTCGAGCACGGCGAGGGCGAGGTTGGCCGGGCGCTGGGTGGCGATGGTGGCGAGCGCACCGAGGCCCATGGTCAGATCGCCGTCGCCGGTGATGACGAGGACCCGCCGTCGCGGCTGCGCCAGGGCGAGGCCGAGGCCGATCGCGGCGGCGTTTCCCATCGCGCCCCAGAGCAGGAAATCGAGCGGGTTGTTTTCGACCGCGGCGCAATCCCACGCCGCCGAGCCGAGGCCGCCGATGACCAGCGCCTCGCCGCGCTTGGCCAATATGGCGGCGACGACATCGCGCCGTCCGAGTTCGGTATCAGGACGTTCAGCCATTTTGCCCCGGCTCGGAGAAGCTTTTGACGCCGATAACGCGCTGGGCGATCAGAACCGCGACCGCGCTCATGGTCTCGAAGGCGAACGCCGCCGCGCCGGCCACCATTTCGCTCGCCGCATCGGCATCTTCAAGCCGATGCACGACGACACCGGATTGCTCGAGATGGGCGGCGGCGCTTTGCCCCATCGGCAATTGCCACGGATTGAACTCATGCCATTCGCCGCGCATGGTGACGATCATCAGCAGCGGCAAGCGGCAGGTGCGCACCAGCGAGAGCGCCTGGATGCAATTGCCGACGCCGCTCGACTGCATCAGCAGTGCCGCGCGCGCGCCGCCGAGCCAGGCGCCGGCGGCGACACCGATTCCTTCCTGTTCGGAAGAGAGCAGCACCGGGCGCATGAGATCATCGTCCGCGCAGAGCTGTAAAAGCGTGTCCAGGCCGCCGTCGGGCACATAGGGAATCTGCTTTATACCGGCCTGTGACAGCGCCGCGTGGGCGCCATGACCCCAATCCCGCGGAGAATCAATCATATTTAGTTATCATGCTAATTATTTTAATCGAATTAGCTCGCTTGCGCCGGCGCCGCGAGGCGCCCTACTCGTTCGACAATTGTTCCGTCGCCTGCTCGAGAAGCCGGTCCATATTGCGGCGGACTTCGGCTTTGTCCTCGCTGCGGCCGTTGGCTTGAAGATCGCCCAGCACCTTGCGCAATACATCGTCATCGCCGGGCTCCTCGAAATCCGAAACCACGACCTGTTTGGCGTAGGCGTCGGCGTCGGCGCCGGTGATATTCATCAGATTCGCCGCCCACAGGCCGAGCAGTTTGTTGCGCCGCGCCGTGACTTTGAATTTGAATTCCTCGTTATGCTTGAACTTGGCTTCCGCCGCCGATTTCCGTTTTTCAAATCCGTCGTTCATTCCTTCGGCTCCTTGTTTCTGTTGTCCGGCGCTCCTCGGCGCCCGTCCATTGTGCCAAAGAGGCGTCTTGTGGTCTATGTTTTGTCGGCAACGTGCGCCGTTCGCCGATCAGCGAAGGACGCCACCATAAAAGACCCTTGGCCTTTATATGAAACCTGCCAGCCGCTTTGTAAACTGGGTAATTCCGTCGCAGGCGCCGAGGCGCCCAAGCGCACGCCGATTCGCCGTCAGGGAGATGCTGTATTCATCATGTGCACCCTGGTGATTCTTTATCGCCCCGGCCATGACTGGCCGGTGCTCATCGCCGCCAACCGCGATGAAATGCTCGACCGCGCCTGGTCGGACCCGGCGCGCCATTGGCCGGACCGCCCGGAAGTGGTGGCCGGGCGCGACGAATTGGCGGGCGGAAGCTGGCTCGGCGTCAACGATCACTGCGTCGCCGCCGGAATTTTGAACCGGGTCGGCTCCCTCGGCCCGAGCGAAGACATGCGCACGCGCGGCGAATTGGTGCTGGATGCGCTCGATCACAGCGACGCGGCGGCGGCGGCGGAAGCGCTTTCAAGCCTTGACGGAAGTGCCTACCGCTCCTTCAACCTGGTGCTGGCCGACAATAGCGGCGCTTTCTGGCTGCGCCATGACGGCGCCGCGGCGATCCATTGCGAAGTCATTCCGCCGGGCTATTCGATGTTTACCGCGCATGACAGAAATTCTCCCGATTCGCCCCGCGTGCGGCGCCATTTGCCGCGTTTCGAGAGCACTCCGCCGCCCGCTCCGGAGCGCCACGACTGGCAGTCATGGGAAAAACTCTTAGCAAGCAAAGAAAAAGATGAAAACAGCGATTCGGCGGAGGGCGCTATTTGCGTCGTGACGGACCTCGGATTCGGCACCGTGAACGCCTCGCTGATCGCCCTGCCGGCCGCCTCATCGCCACCCCGGCGCCCGGTCTGGCGTTTCGCGGCGGGACCTCCTTCCGATTTTTCCTTTTCTGTTATAGAGGTTTAACCTTCATCACCGCAGCTTCCTCGCGACCCGCGCACGCGGGCACGAGGCGAGCCTCCGGGCGGAATTGTTTTGCCGGGGCACATTCATTAAGGTCTTGGCCAGCGCGTCCCGATAACGAGGCGCGGCCCGCACCGCGGTGCATGCGGGTTTCACGATTCTCTCCGTTGCGGAGGTCCGGCGATGTCGCGTCGCAGGCGTATTTACGAAGGCAAGGCCAAGGTGATCTACGAGGGCACCGAGCCCGGCACCCTTGTGCAATATTTCAAGGACGACGCCAACCGCGACGCCAGCGGCGAGACCGCGACGATCACCGGCAAGGGCGTCCTCAACAACCGCATCTCGGAGCATCTGATGACCCGCCTCGCCGAGATCGGCGTGCCGACCCATCTGGTGCGCCGCCTCAACATGCGCGAACAGTTGATCCGCGAGGTCGAGATCATCCCGGTGCAGGTGGTGGTGCGCAACATCGTCGCCGGCTCGCTGGCCAAGCGGCTGGGGATGGAGGAAGGCACCGCGCTGCCGCGCTCGATCGTCGAATATTATTACAAGAGCGACGAGCTCGGCGATCCGATGATTTCGGAGGAGCATATCACCGCCTTCGGCTGGGCCATGCCGCAGGAGCTTGACGACATGCTGTCGATGGCGCTCAGGGTCAACGATTTCCTGTCGGGTCTCTTCTACGGCACCGGCATCCGCCTCGTCGATTTCCGCCTCGAATTCGGCCGCTTGTGGCAGGGCGAGGAACTGCGCATCGTTCTGGCCGATGAAATCAGCCCCGATTCCTGCCGTCTGTGGGACCTCGAGACCGACGAGCGGCTCGACAGCGACCGCGCGCGGCTCAGCCTGAGCGAGGCCGCCGAGGCCTATCAGGAGGTCGCCCGCAGGCTGGGCATCCTGCCGCAATCGGATGTCGTCGATATGCATGGCCGCAGCCACGCCAGCTAACGCTTAACAACATTGGTCAACGCCGGGCCGAAGCGAAGAGATGAAAGCCAAAATTCACATTACCCTGAAACCGGGCGTCCTCGACCCGCAGGGCAAGGCGATCCAATCCTCGCTCGGCGCGCTCGGCTTTGAAGGCGTCGGGAATGTGCGCCAGGGCAAATATATCGAGCTCGATATCGGCGATCCCGGCCCGGCCAAGGCGCGCCAGCGCCTTACACAGATGTGCGAAAAGCTGCTCGCCAACACGGTGATCGAGAACTACACCATCGATCTGGAGACATGAAAGCCGCCGTCATCGTTTTTCCTGGCTCCAATTGCGACCGCGACGTCAAGGTCGCTCTTGAGGCCTCGATCGGCACGGCGCCGGCGATGGTCTGGCACGGCGACGGCGCCCTGCCCGATTGCGATTTGATCGTCCTCCCCGGCGGCTTCTCCTACGGCGACTACCTGCGCTCGGGCGCGATGGCGGCCAATTCGCCGATCATGCGCGCCGTCATCGCCCAGGCCAAACGCGGCACCCGGCTCCTGGCCATCTGCAACGGCTTCCAGATCGCCGCCGAGGCAGGGTTGTTGCCGGGAGTTCTGATGCCCAACGCCTCGCTCAAATTCGTCTGCAAGGATGTCCTCCTCAGGGTGGATTCGGCGGACAGCCCGTTCACGCAAAATTATGCGCCCGGCGCCGTGGTGCGCATGCCGATCGCCCACCGTGACGGCAATTATTTCGCCGCCGCCGCGGAATTGGACGCGTTGGAAGAGGAAAACCTCATCGCCTTCCGCTATTGCGACAGCGACGGGACACCCACCGCCGCTGCCAACCCCAACGGATCGGCGCGCAATATCGCCGGTATCTTCAATAAGGAGCGCAGCATACTCGGCATGATGCCGCACCCCGAACGGCTCGCCGATGCACGCCTCGGCGGCGACCACGGCAAGGCTATGTTCGACGGCCTGATGGCGGCCCTGGCATGAGTGGTGGCGCTCGCCACGGCGATACGGCGCTCCCCGAGGCGCCGCCGGACGCCGAGACGATTGCCGCGCATGGCCTCGACGAGGCGGAATACGCGCTCATCGAGAAGCGCATGGGGCGCCCGCCCAACATCACCGAGCTCGGCATATTTTCCGTCATGTGGAGCGAACATTGCTCCTACAAATCGTCGCGCATCTGGCTCAAGAAACTGCCCACCGAAGCCGCCTGGGTGATTTGCGGCCCCGGTGAGAATGCCGGGGTGATCGATATCGGCGGCGGCCAGGCGGCGATCTTCAAGATGGAAAGCCACAACCATCCCTCCTTCATCGAGCCCTATCAGGGCGCCGCCACCGGCGTCGGCGGCATCATGCGCGATGTGTTCACCATGGGGGCGCGGCCCGTCGCCAATATGAACGCGCTCCGCTTCGGCGATCCGGCGCATGCCCGGACCCGCCATCTGGTCTCCGGCGTCGTCGCCGGCATCGGCGGCTACGGCAATTGCATGGGCATCCCCACCATCGGCGGCGAATGCAATTTTCACGCCGCCTATGACGGCAACATCCTGGTCAACGCCATGACCGTCGGCCTCGCCGACAAGACGCGCATTTTCTATTCCGCCGCCGCCGATATCGGCCATCCGGTGGTCTATGTCGGCTCCAAGACCGGGCGCGACGGCATTCACGGCGCCACCATGGCGTCGGCCGAGTTCGATGCCGACACGGAAGAAAAGCGCCCGACCGTCCAGGTCGGCGACCCGTTCACCGAAAAGCTGGTGCTCGAAGCCTGCCTCGAGCTGATGGCGACCGATGCCATCCTCGCCATACAGGATATGGGCGCGGCGGGCTTGACCTGCTCCTCGGTGGAGATGGTGAGCAAGGGCGGCACCGGGATCGAGCTCGACCTCGACCGCGTGCCGGTGCGCGAAGAGGGCATGACGCCATACGAGATCATGCTGTCGGAAAGCCAGGAGCGCATGCTGATGGTGCTCAAGCCGGGCTCCGAGGATGCGGCGCGCAAGATATTCGAAAAATGGGGGCTCGATTTCGCCATCGTCGGGAGCATTACCGATAGCGGCCGCATGGTGCTGAAAAGCGGCAGCGAAATTGTCGGCAACCTGCCGGTGGCGCCGCTCGTCGATGACGCGCCGGTCTACGAGCGCCCCTATGAGCGCCGCGCGAGACCGGCGTCGAGCGCCATCGGTGAATTGACGCCGGACAGCGCCCCGGCGCCCCTGGCGGCGCTCAGGACCCTCCTGGCGGCGCCGGATCTTTGCGCCAAGAGATGGATCTGGGAGCAATATGACCACATGGTCATGACCGACACGATCCTCAGGCCGGGCGGCGACGCCGGCGTGGTGCGGGTGCATGGCACGAATAAGGGCCTCGCCATCAGCACCGACTGCACGCCGCGCTATTGCGCCGCCCATCCCGAGAGCGGCGGCGCCCAGGCGGTCGCCGAGACGTGGCGCAACCTGACCGCCGTCGGCGCCACGCCGCTGGCGATTACCGACTGCCTCAATTTCGGCAATCCCGAGCGGCCCGAGGTGATGGGCCAGTTCGTCGGCTGCATCGAGGGCATGGCCGAAGCCTGCCGGGCGCTCGATTTTCCGGTCATCTCGGGCAATGTCTCGTTCTACAACGAAACCGACGGCGTCGGCATCCTGCCGACCCCGGCCATCGGCGGCGTCGGCCTGATCGCCGATATCGACCGCATGGCGCGCATCGCCTTCGCCGCGCCGGGCGAGCGGATTTTGCTGATCGGCGAGACGGGGGGCCATCTCGACGCCTCGATCTATGCGCGTGAGATCCTCGGCCGCGAGGGGGGCCCGCCGCCGCCCGTCGACCTCGCCGCCGAGCGCCGCAACGGCGATTTCGTGCGCCGGCTGATCGAGGCCGGGCGCGTCAGCGCGTGCCACGATATTTCCGACGGCGGGCTGCTGGTGGCGGTGGCGGAAATGGCGCTCGCCGCGCTCGCCGAGGGCCGTGAAATCGGTGCCGAGATCGACCTCGCGGGTGACGGCGTGGCGCTCACCGCGTGGCTTTTCGGCGAGGACCAGGCGCGCTATATCGTCAGCGCCGGCGAAAGCGCCGCGCAAACCATCATCGAAGACGCCGCCAAGGCGAATATACCCATTAGTTCCATAGGGTTGAGCGGTGGGGCTAATTTGACTCTGGGCGCTTCCGATGCCATATCCCTTGACGAACTGTGGCGTGCCCATGAAGACTGGCTGCCGCACTATATGGAAGCTGCCGACAGGCCGGCAAACTCCGGAGATTAATACCAAGGAGCGATGATAATGGCCATGGAATCCGGTGAAATCCTGCACTTGATCCAGGAGGGCATCCCCGGCGCCGAAGTGCGCATCGACGATTTAAAAGGCGATGGCGATCACTATGCGGCGCTCGTGCTGTCTTCCAGCTTCAAGGGGAAATCGCGCGTTCAACAGCATCAGATGGTCTATAAAGCGCTCAAGGGCCGCATGGGCGATCAACTCCATGCGCTGGCGCTCAAAACCGAAATACCCGAGGAATAAATCGATGAATACGATGACCGACAATCCCGCGACCCAACGCATCCGCCAGGCGATCGACAATAGCGACGTGGTGCTGTTCATGAAGGGCACGCCGGTGTTTCCGCAATGCGGTTTCTCGGCGACGATGGTGCAGGTGCTTTCGCTCACAGGCGTCAAATTCAGCGGCTTCGACGTACTTGAGGACCCGGAAGTGCGCGAGGGCATCAAGAGCTTCAGCGACTGGCCGACGATTCCCCAGCTCTACGTCAAGGGCGAGTTCGTCGGCGGCTGCGATATCGTGCGCGAAATGTTTGAATCCGGCGAGCTGACCGAGTTTTTAACCTCGCACGGGATCGAGCACCAGCCGCAACAAAGCTGAACATGGCGGCGCAAGCGCCGGAACCATCCAGCCCCGAGGCGATCCGGGAATATCACGCGCATATCTATTATGACGGCGCGACGCGGCGCGTGGCGGCCGAGTTGCGCGCAGCACTTGGCGAGCGCTTCGAAGTGACGCTCGGGCGCTGGCGCGACGAGCCTGTCGGCCCGCACCCCGGGGCGATGTATCAGGTCGCCTTCGCGCCCGAACTCTTCGCCGAATTGCTGCCCTGGCTGATGCTCAACCGGCGCGGACTAACCGTTCTGGTGCACCCCGATACCGGCCACCCCGTGCCAGATCATGCGGATTTTCCGCTCTGGCTGGGTGAAAAACTGAGCCTCGATATCGACAAGCTGAGCCAGTGATAAGCCCTTCTTCCCAGAGGGGAAGAAGGGTTGGGAAGAAGGGGGGAACCAAGCGCGTGGAGCGCGCGCGGGAGCCCTGAAAGATGTGCCGTTTGCGAGAGTCTTTGTGGGTTCCGGAGCACTCTGGGCCGGGGGTCGGAGGGGCATCCGCGTGTTTTTGTTTGGTCCCTCAGACGCCGGGCGGTCGCATCCGCTCCCTTGGCTACCTCGTATTAACTCGGGCGCGTAGTCTCGCTTGCCGGAATGCAAGAGACGCATTCCGGGTGTGTGGTTCCGCTTGGTTGAGTCTTTGTGGGTTCCTTTGAGCGCTGGCGCGCTTTATTAGCCCCATCTTCCCCTCGGGGAAGAGGATTTTTTCGGTTAATTAGGGCTGATCAGCAGGCGCGTATTGAGCGGCTGAACCGGGCGTGCGTTGGGAGCGGCGGCGGCTTCGAATTTTTGAATCTGGGCGGCGCTCATGCTGATCGGCTGGGCAAGAACGAACCAGCGCACGCCCTCGCTGCAGGGCGGCGTGGTGAGCGAACCCATGTAATGGTGATAGCGCCCGTCGGGCGGCAGCAGGGCGGCGGCGTTGACGCTCACATCCGCGATCATCTGCTCCGCAGTCTCATGCGCCGGGAGATGCGCCCAGGCATCGGCGAGCGCGGCATTGGCCGCGCCACCCTCTTCGATCAGCAGGCCGACCACGGCGAGCCCGCCATGGCTGTCCTGGTGCACGAAATGCGCTTCCATCGGAAATGCCCGGCCGCCCACGGTGTGCTCGCTCGGCGCATGAAAATGGAATTGCAGCAGCTCATATTGCTGGCCCTGAATGGACATGCTGCTGCCCGGCGCATAGTTGAGCTGCACGGTGTGGCCGTTGTGAAGAATGCTGAGCGGCGCTTCGCGGTAGGCGAAGTCATGGCTCGGCGCGCCGACCGCGAGGCCGCTGGCGTCGGCGTCGATATCTATCGGCGACTGCATGCGCCCCGATTTGCAGGCCGCGAAATCGGGCGACAAATCGCCCCAATGCCCGGGCCCCTCGGCGCCGGCATAGCTCCAGTGAACGGCATGACCGGCGGCGGCATCGCCATGCTCATCTTCGTCGCCGCCGGCGGCGCCATGCTCATCTCCGTGATCGCCGGCATCGCCATGCTCTTCTTCGTGCTCGCCCTCGCCACGCCCGGAAAGCGGCCACAGCGAAAGCGCGGCGATAGCGGCGACGGCGATCAGCACGGCGATATGGTCGAGCTTAATCATGGCCCCTCATCCCAGAAGCTGGTGGAAGCATCAATTCTTACCGCTTTTGTCCCGGCGTACAATCGCCTAAACGGCGCGGCAGGTGAGCGGCAGGCACGAAAAAGGCCGCCCGCGGGCGGCCTTGCATAACCGATCGCCTGTCGCCGCCGCTCAGCGCGAATAATACTCGACCACCAGATTGGGCTCCATCTGCGCCGGATAGGGCACATCGGCCAGCTTCGGCGTGCGCACGAAAGTTCCCTCCATGCGGTCGTGATTGACGTCCATATATTCGGGCACTTCGCGTTCGGCCGAATCGACGGCGGCCAGCACCAGCGGCATCTCACGCGATTTCTCCTTGATCGTCACCGCATCGCCTTCGCTGACCAGATAGCTCGCGATGGTGACGCGCTTGCCGTTGACGCTTACATGGCCATGGCTGACGAACTGGCGCGCCGCGAACACGGTGGGCACGAATTTCATGCGGTACACCACGGCATCGAGGCGGCGCTCCAAAATACCGACCAGATTCTCGCCGGTATCGCCCTTCACATGCGAGGCCTGCTCGTAATAGCGCTGAAACTGCTTTTCGGTGATATTGCCGTAATAGCAGCGCAATTTTTGCTTGGCTTGCAGCTGGGTACCGAAATCGGACGGTTTGCGGCGGCGCTGGCCATGCTGGCCGGGGCCGTATTCACGCTTGTTGGTCGGACTCTTGGCGCGGCCCCAAAGATTCACGCCGAGGCGGCGGCAGACCTTGTATTTCGATTCAAGTCGTTTGGTCATGAAACCTGCAATATGTGCGCAAAAAACCAGCGCGGGCCAAAATGGCCCGCGAAGTGGCGGTACTATACCGAGGGCGCTTCGCTTGTCAAACATGCTGAAGCGACAGTAATGCCTCCGTTTGAAATTCTTACTGAAACAACACGCTACCGGGGCGCGCAGCCAAATTGTCCGAGACCGTTATGCCACCTCGCCATATCCCATTTGGGTCTTTGTAGCGATATTGCATGTCTTTGAGGCGCGCGGAGAATGCCGATCGAATGTCGATATATCGCGGCTGCACATGAAGATTGTTCACATATCCCGTGCAATAGGCGTGAACAAACATGGGATACAAAAGCGCCGAGCAAAGAAGATCGCAGACCTGAATGCCAGCATGATTATCACTTACGGCAAAGGTAGGAAGATCAATAATCCGATCGATATCGTCACCGGTTTTCTTGAATTTCTGTGTAAAAATTGAGTGCGACACATTCCGGTTTAGAGAATGAGTCCGGTTGTCACATATAACCATGCCTACATCATCTTCTTCGGTAAGGTATTGTTGAAAATATTTAAGGGGCTGACCCAGATACCAGTTCAAATACACTCTAACCATTGTCTTAGCTGTGATAACT
>PVBE010553782.1_pt1 | contig 10560 bp, 8 predicted proteins | sample 1631181 | NCBI WGS metagenome assembly PVBE01 (sample SAMN08397723, study PRJNA350692) | Marine metagenome, whole genome shotgun sequencing project. | isolation source: water | place: Pacific Ocean | collected 2012-04 | reverse complement strand
TTTCAGTGAATGCCAAGGGCATCCAGAAGGGCTCCGTGACGCTCGAGAAGGTCTCGTACCAGCACGAGCTCTTATAGGCGGTTCAAGGGCTCCGTGGAGCTCGAGGAGAATCTCTCCTATCAGCGCGAGCTCCTGTACGTGGTCCTGCGCGAGGCGACGTACGAGGTTCCGCAGGACGTCTTGGTGCCGCGCCTAGAGTTCCTCCGCAATTTTCCGTTTCTGAAGGACAAGGGTACCGAGAAGGGCCGGAGTGGCCATGCCTCAGACAGGGGGTCCCATTATTTTGGGGGGCCAGGCCTATAAGAATTTGACTAGGATATAAAGGTGACGGGCAGAATGAGAACAAGCACGTTTTCCAGGCCCAAGCGGCCAGAGGCAGCGTAGTCGCCAGGAGAAAAGCGCCAAAGGAAGGTAGCGCCAGTACAATAGCGGAGGGAGAAGCGAGACCGGCAGAGCAGTAAGAATGGAGGAAGGCGGGCCGGCAGGAGGAATAGAACGCAACCAGAGCTCGGAGCGCGGCGCGCAGACCTTGAGGAGCCAGAGGCAGGTCGATCAGGCAGCGGGAAGTCCAGGGAAGTGGATCCGCAGACTCCCCAAGGTTTCCCCAGGATCGCCAGGGTCAGGCGTAGGGACTATCTCGAAGTTGGTTGCTTGCTCCCGAAAATGTGTCCGCGCGACGGCTTCCAGGGAGTGCGTCTTGATATTAGCTTTCATTGGTTGGAGCGTAATGGGTTCGTAAGCACCGGTTTCTCAAGAGACGGACCTTGCGAATTTGCACGGAATGCTTGTACAGAGTCGCTCGGTAAATCAATTGGTGCATCCGAAGTCGCTCTGTCCAGAGTCGCTCTGTCCAGAGTCGCTCCAGAATCGCTCTGTCCAGCGTCGCTCTTGAGGAAGTCGGTTCCGGAAATACCAACAACGAATCGCTGCCTGCACCATTGGGTGTCTTGAGCAGCAACCAGCTCGAAAGTCCAGAACCTTGGTGTCGCTGAGAGCTCCGTGTCAGGGATGGACACCGAGTTACGGAAGGCGATAGCGTAGACATGTCGCCTAAAACGCATCTGCGGTTTCTATCTTGCCAACCAATAAGGCTCCAATAGAACTTGCCGCAACCAGTAGGGCTGAGTAGGGGGCTTTCCGAGCGACTCTGGACAGGCATCCTTTGCACATTCGAAAGGTCCGTCTCTTGAGAAAGCGTTTCGTATGAATCCATTTCGCTCCAGCCCTTGAGAGCGAATATCAAGACACATTTTCATACCCCGAATGCCGAAGGACACTCCATAGGAGAGGTTATATAGACACATGTGCCGTCCCCATCAACTCCAAATGAATATGTGCATCGTTTGCGATCAGTGTTGCAACAAGCTTTGGTTGGCACTTCGCTCTTGATTGTCCTCATGCGTCCTGGCCATGGCATTGGATTTCAGCGCCTTGGATTCTGATCTCGAGGAGGACGCCCCAGAGGGCGTCTTGTCGCCGCGAGAGTCCGGTTTAGCTGCTGAGGAGCTGACCGTGCTGGATACTTTTGCTGCACCGCCCCGCGCACGAGCAGGTCGTGTTGCTGATCTTTCAGAAGCATTCGATCCGCATCTGCAAGCGGCGGATCCAGAGGTAGTCCGGCAAGAGGAGGGCGCTTCGCATGTTGACGAGCCAGCGCCAGCAGTCGCACGAAAGCGGGGAAGGCGATCGGGAACCACTGCTCATGACTCAGCACTTGCCCGACTGCTCGCTCCGGCTGTGGCGCTTGGGCCTGCACCTGCGGTTGCACCTCCTCGAAGTCGCAGAGAGGTCGCCAGCGCTGCGGGCAAAGCTTCAGCTGCGAAGCGACGCGAGCAGCGTCAGCTCTCCGCAGAAGCGGCATCTGCAGCAGAAGCGGCATCTGCAGCCAATGCGTCGATTCTCGCTATCGTACCTCTTTCAGACGAAGCGCGTCAACGTGGAACATCAATGTTGAAGGACGAGGGGCTGCAGCAGACATTGGCGGTAGTAACTGGCCAGGAAGGCAATGACGACACATCCACACGTGTGGAGAATGCTGTTCTCAAAAGCTGCTTGAAGATGCAGAGTAAATCGCAGTTAGCCGACCAGCTGGGATGCTCCAGGCAGACGGTTACACGGAGACTTGGACTTATCGCCTTTTGCGTGGTGATGGTGCGAAGGGGTTGGGCCATGAACGACTTGAAGGCCTTCGACAATTTTCTACACATGCATTTTCCAGGCGAGGGGCAGGTGCGGAGGATGAATTTCATGGTCAAATACAAATATGACGAGATGACTATGAGACTTCGCCTGAAAACTCGTGCTGGGTACGAATCGTCGATTTCAAAGCTTGTTCAAGTGACGATCATGTGGGTGGCGATGTGGAAAGTCATGGACAAATATGTCCGCATGAGATTCATATTGCCGAATGTGGTCAAGCCGATCCAATCTGGCAACATCCCTTGCATGAGGTTCGCATTGGAGGATTGCACTAAGTTCCCCGAGAAGAGTCGGCAATTTGAATCGCTGACCCGGATGCCGATAGCGGACATGCATCCCACCAATAACGGGGCGGATGAGACGTTTTCGCGCGATTTTCCGGAAGAGGCGCGTCATCGGTTTGACTGTCACGCCCACGTGGGCAATCGCGTGGGCGATAGATGCTTCGACGTCTTCCCTAATGAGAAGAAGGGATTATTGCACGTTTGCCTGGCTTCAAATTTCGGAGGAGCGTTGCTAGAGATCAAGCAGGCCATGAAGCGACAGGTCAGAGAATTTGCGATCTGGTACGATTCCGCAGCCGGTGCGGGAGCAGCTGCTGCAGCTTATCGAGATCAAGTGTTTGCAGTGTGCTGCGATGCAAGTCAGACCTCCACGAAAAGATCAAAGGGAGCGAAGACTATCATTTACCTGAAGCGTAGGCGATTTGCAACCGGCCGGTTTAACAAGTATGGGCGCTTGGGGCATTTCTGCGCCAACAGGGAATGCTGCCGAGATCGCGACCACTTCATCCAACAAGTAGAGGAGCTTCTGGACAGCGAGCTGGGCCCAGCCCAGTGGTGCGTCCAGCGTTGGACAGGCGTGGAAGACTCCGTTGACTGGGTGTTGTTCTGGCTCTTATGCCACGGCCTTTTCGAAGTCGCTTTCCTGGAAGTGTTCACGCCAAAGCCTGCGCGAGGAGCGCCAGGTGGTGTCGTGGCAGCGCTCCTTGACGGAGATGTAGACATGCTGGAGGTTACTGGCGAAGATGATGGCCTCGAGGAGGACAACAGTCATCTTCCGGAGGAAGACCTCGGCATGCCAGACCCAGCCAAGGATGAGACCTATCTGCAGAAGCAAACCACTTTCCGATCGAACGGGGTCGTGTGGCTGAAGTCGAAGCCATGCGGCCGACTGACTGTCTTCAGACTTCTCCTCAAAGAGCAACAGCTTGATATGAAGAGATTGCTCAAGGATTCGAGTCGCCAACAGAAGATGGCGGAGTTGCAGCGGCGCATGAAAGGAGAGACTCCCAAGTACAGAGTCGTCATGGCCGCTGAGGGGCGGTATGCCCGAGACTCAATGGAAAGGTGGGGCCACATGTTGCACGATGAGTCTGCATGGTCGGTGCTGCCGAACGCATACCGCACGCACGAATTGGCTACACAAAGTTTTCGGGGATTGAGTGCTTTGCTATGCGCCAAGCACGAGCTGCAGGTCGAAATCTTGGAGGAGAGTCAGCCTGTCAAGGGGTATCTGCTGCTGTCATCTCGGGCAGTCGGCACCGATGTCCTTGCAGCAGCTGAGCTTCACAGGTGCTATGTTGAAGACCCCTGTCTTCTGGATTTCCGCTGGTTTGACCATTGCCAGAAATACGATACTGTTGAGAAACTGCTATCTCCGGATAGCAAGGCGGAAGTTAGCTTCCACGCCGACGACGCCGATCTCGACAATATAGATGTGGAGACGGGCAACACGATAATTCACAAGGGCATCAAGCGCTGCGTCCAGCAGAAGTTGGTGTCGCTTTCCGAAGTCTCCGCGCAATTCGTCTTGAATGCCGATCGAGCAGCTCACTGTCAACCTTATGGCGCCAAGTCATACCCTGCCGACGCGATCAAGGACGACAAGCCTGACAAGCGCAAGCGCGAGCGCAAGCGGGGAGGGGGTGGGCTGGCCAGGGCATTTGTCAGCCATCTTGCCAGCACCCACCGGCTCGCCAACGGTAAGCTGGACATGACAACCATCTGGCAGAAATACCGGGCTGAGAGAGCCAAACCTCATTCTGACATCTTGGAGTCACTGCGAGATACTGCCAGAGCAGCAATCCTCGCGAGCAGACAATTATATCAGCAAGGGAGGCGACAGAAAGTATCTGCCTTCGGTTCTGTCCGGAATCGTCACGTGCGGGGTCAACAGAAGGAAGTCGCACTCCGCGCCTTGCAGGACTCCATGCCCAAACCGCGCGAGCAGGAGGATGAGACCGCAGGCTTGCAGATGGTGCCTCTGTCAGAGGCAGAGGCGGATGATATGTCACGACAGCTGGCGACACATGCCGGACAAGGGCTTCAGGATCAGGCCTCCATGTTGCGGGCTTTGAGTCGACTGCAGGCCAAGGACCAGCGGATTTCCGAGGAGAAGGAGGAAGCTGATCTGCGAGAACACCTCCAGTCTGGGAAGGACGACTTGTGTGACCTCGATCTGTCGGCGTTGGGTGACGAGTATTCTTCTGTGAGAACGCTCCGCTCAGGGTCTATCTTAGATGTCTTTGTGCACAGAGATGCATGTTCGTTCGTGAAACAGAAAGCGGCTCAAATGGCGAAGAAGTCTGGTAGCGCCGTGGACGCATGCCAACGGTTGTGGTACCAAGAGCACTGCCTCGTAACAGACGCCGAGGCTCCAGCTCAAGACTCCGTGCCGGCATCGGCCAAACTTTCGCATTGTTGCCGCTGTGGTGGTGGGCGTTGCATCTGCAAAGGCAAGGGCCTGATCTGCAGACTGGCTGCAGAGAACCTCGGGAAGGCGATCTGCAAACGCTCACCTAAAAACAGCAAGTTTCGAAAGATGCTGAAGGCTGGGTGGGTGGTCGTCAGCATCGCTCATAGGTGGTACCATGTAGGCCTGCAGTACTGGCGGCCACAAAGGCCTACACTCCTCACGATGGAGCTTCTTGAAGGGGAGGTATGGGGCTGCCGTGTGCTTCGTCCCCTGTATAAGCCGCATGGTTCGCGCAAGCTGGCCGTACCTATAACGGCACTCAAGTCGTTTTGGGATCTGGATCTGACTTCTACGCTAGAGGTATCTTTTTGGAAGCTGGTCGTGTTCGATCGAAGCTTGCCAAACTGGAGGCCGGACCGCTTGTTACTCATCAAGCCGCTTGGCGAATTTCTCGATAATGCGGAGCCGGTTGTTTTCTGGAACGGCGAGGCAGCAGAATTGGCAGCTGCGGAAGAAAAGAAATGCCTGCAAGCTGCAGCTGCAGCTCGGGCCCGAGAGCGCAGGAAGGCAGGTGGAGAATCTCGCACGGCAGGGGCAAGGAAGCCCAGAGCTCCTCCAGGCCCGCAAGTAGCAGCGATGAGGAAGCGCAGGGCGGAGGTTGCACAAGAGGCACCGCTTTTGCCTTTGCCTGCGCCTCCCTTGGATTCAGATGGAGATCGATCGGATGATTCAATTGATTCAACGTCCCTTTTCGGACCTTGGAGCAGCTCCGATGATGAGCAGCGTGGTTCGAAATTACCTAAAGATGAATGGTCGGACGAGGACCTAGACATCTCGCTTGCAACCCTTACCCACGAGGCCGTGCACGACGGCAAGAAGCCAAAGGGCGCAACTGCAGGCGATGAAGATTGGGATTGGCTTTCTGAATTCGACGGTCTTGGTGATGACGAGCTCTTCGCCGATGGCGGTATGCCCGTTTTCCATGTTGGCAAAGAGGGCGACCAGGTAGATGACCGTGGTTCAGATGCATCTGGTGATCTTGATGACCTTTGGGCGTCGGAAGGCGAGGCAGATGAGAAGCCTCCAGCAAAGAAGCGGGCTGGCAGCACGGAGGACGGTGTTGACAAACAGCCGCAGAATTGCGGACGCACTCGCCGCGGTCCCAGAGCGACTCACGATGAGGACAGGAGCGAACTGCAACCAGCAGGTTGCGTATGTCGCGTGTACAGGAAGCCTGGTGAGGTGCCGTACTGGTATGGCGAACTGCCACCAGGTATGCATGACACCAAGGGCCGCCATAGCAGATCGCGGCGATTCCACGAGGGACTCCGCACAGAGGCGGCAGCTCTGGCAGATGTAGAATCATGGCTGCACATTCATGCAGAAGGTGCGGCAGCGGAGAGCGAGACCCTTGAAGTCCTTGAAGACGATGTTTCTTCCACTTCGTCAGATAGCTCGTCGAGTGGTAGTTCTTCCTGAACTTTTGTCTTGTTTTTTTGCCGCGAGACTCGCATCGGTGCGACTCGCGTTTTTTGGGCCTCTTTAAAGAAAAGAAACGTGCGGTTGGCATGATTCCTGGCTGGCCTAACTCCTGGCTTACCTGACTCCTGGCTGGCTTGATTCCTGGCTGGCTTGACCCCTGGGCGACAGAACAGGAACAGAACAGGAACGGAACAGGACCAGAACAGTAGCCGGAACAGGAGCCGGAACAGAACAGGACCAGAACTAGTTACTGATCGAGGAACAGAACAGGAGCCGGAACAGAACAGAACGGAACAGTTACTTGTCATACAAACACTCTTTGTCATGCAAACACTCACTGTTTGATCGAGGAGCGTGTAAAACAAACAAGCTTATTGTTTGTGTTTTATCGAGAACCTGTCGGTGTTGGTGTGACGCAATTTTGTTCAGCGGCCTGCGATGCGTATTGCAAACAAGCTTATTGTTGGTGGCTTCTGCCCGTTCTGACTCCTGGCTAGCCTGACTCCGGGTTGGGTTGAAGCTGGATTCCTGTTGGCCTGACTCCTGTGCATTGTTCCTGTTCCTGTTCTGGTCCTGTTCTGTTTTGTTAGCTGAGTTTTGTTTTTTGGGCTGGGCATCTTCCCTGTCTTGTCTGCGCACATCTGCGGGAGATCTTCCATCTTTAGTTTTGCTGTGTTTTGGGGCAACGACACATATATACAGGCACATGCTATCTATTCTTGTAAGCATAAAAGGCACATGCCATCTATCCTTGTAAGCCTTGGTCCAACCAGGCTGGATTCTGCATCTCGCTCAGGCGCGTGATGTCAAAGGTGCTGTTCCACTTTGACGCTTTCATGTAAGCAGTGCTTGGCCCGCCGGCACCGAGCACGGTGAGCAGCAATTGCTTGGGGTGAAATGACGTGCGTGCTTACAAAGCGTCCTGTGTCAACGAGGGTTCCAGATGTTTCAAATTAACGCTACGTACAGAGCGCTCGGACTGAACACAATTTTCAAATTGATTGTTATACTTCCCATTTTCTGCGTTGCGGCTCAAGTTTAAGTACCGCTGTGAAGGTAACCGGGGTTGGGTGCAATGGTCAACCAACAGAAGGGGGTCAAGCGCTCGTCTCCTGAACCCTCTGGGCAATGGGTCGTGCCCGTCTTTGATGTTGAAGACGAAGGATTCCAGAAGAAACTTGTTCCTGCAGATGAGCTCCCCAAGGTTGTGCACATCCACGCCTTCCAGATCCATGCTTCCATCCTGAATGTTGAAGATGCCCAGCTCCCAGAATGCGCAGACCTCGCCTTACCTGAGGACGAGACACAAGTGGCCACAGACGGGGAGGTCGCAGCAGCACGCAGCTCTATGCGCCGGATGTTCCTGGATGATGCTTGGCAGCTTGCGGTGCAGAAGTGCAGCGAGCGGCATCGCTCAAAGATCCCGCGCATCAAACGGATGTGGCCATATTGCTTCACCATTGATGATGTTGACCATGAACGTGTCACCGATAAAGTTGATTGCCCTGATGAGTCGTTGCCAATCCTTGGTGCGTTGTAGGGCTTGCGCTGCTCATTCCAGAGTGGCCAGCATGGCCGCCGTGGCGCGACCTGCGTCATAAGTTACCGGGTGCATGTCTTTTTATTTCGCATCGCCCTTTGCATTCCGCCATCCCCAAGTCCTCGCCATTCGGGCCGAGGCTAAGACATATGTTTCTTTGACAGCTCCTGGCTCCTGTGCATGCTGATGTAGAATTTGTTGTTAGCGAGCCGAGGACACATAGGAGTGGTCTGTCCCATTCATGCCTTTGGATCTCGAACAACAAAATCCGAGATGCATTTCGTCATCCAACAAAGTCTACCTTGCTCTGCCTTATCCAACTGTGTCGAACTTTCTCAACCTTTCTCGAACTTTCTCTACCGTTCTCCAACTTTATCCACCTTCTCGACCTCTCTCTACCTTTCTCTTCCTTCTCTAACTGTATCGAACTTTCTCCAACTTTCTCTACCTTTCTCTGTTTTATCAACTTTTCTCAAACTGTCTCGACGTTCTCGAGCTTCCTCTACCTCTCTCTACGTTTCTATGCCTTCCCCAACTTTCTCGAACTTTCTCAAACATTCTCTACCTTTTTCTGCCTTCTCCAGCTTTCTCCGCCTTTCTCCACCTTCTCGACCTTCTCGTGCTATGTCCCTTTGACTTCTCATGTGTTTTCCTTCGTAATTAACTTGGCTCTCATTCCAGCTCCAGAGCTCTCGCCAAGACAGTGAAGAGCTACAGCCCAGGGCATCATCTTGCACGCTCAGCACTACTATCTACTACTAGGGCTCAGCTACTACTATCTACTACTGTCTACTATCGCGGCTCAGCTACTACTATCTACTACCTAGCAGCTGGGCGCTAGGCATCGTCAGTAGTAGCAGCTAGAAGTATCGATGTGACTCGGGGTCTGAAGGCCTCTGGCCTCTGGCTCAAGTCCGGAGGCCCGCTTGAGGCCGCTTGAGGCCCGCTGAGGCCATGCAGGAGCTCGCCCTGCTCGTCGAGGCGAACCCTAGCGGGTGTCGCCCACATGCTCATGCCGGCGATGCCGGCCATTTGTTGATCCAGCCCCTCATGGGGGTTGGCGTCAAGCCGTTAACTGCGGCCATGGATGTCCAGGCCGGCGAGGTCTTGCAGTATCACGCAAACATCATGGAGCAAGTCCTCGCGCAACTGCCCGGAGTTCAGCTCACATTCAAAGACACGGACATTCAGGACTACGAAGTTCTTCGCACACTGCTGGATGCGCCCAGCATGGACATCATGATGCCTCATTTTCTTGAACATCACATCCAGATGTCCAGGCTGGTGGGGACCTACAGCGTTGTCTTGGCGGACATGGGGGTCCCTGTCGTAGGCTTAGGCCTATCCCCCGGAAAAGTCATCCGCAGAAAGAGAGCTGCCCACGAGGCCATAGCAATGGGCATCATGATGGCCGCCATTGGTGGCAAGGTCGAAAACTTCCACTTCACGCAAGACTTGACCTGGTTCTGGAACTGCTGCCGTTTCAATGAGCGGCCAGAGGCTCTGATGGCTCTGCCTGCACCTGCGACGCCCGAGTTGGCCGATGGCATCGGAGAACCGGAGAACCGGATGCTGCTGGCGCTGGCAGATGGCTTGATCCCTGGTGGGCAGGATTCCGCAGATTCCGCGGACCAGATTCAGTTCACACCAGAGCATGGCACGGATGGGGGCCGCCAGATCCCTTTCACGCCACCTGACGATGGCATGGGTTATTTCGAATTGCCGGAGGCCGAGGATCCCGAGGAAGACCAGTCGGAGTCCGAGGATCCCGAGGAATCTCCATCGCGGAAGGCACGGTCGCCACAGGTGCCACCACTGCACATGCGAGGCCCTGCGGCCCAGTCTGCCAGCTCCATCCGCAGCCGGAGCCCAATTCGGCGAGAGGGGGCAGCTCCACAGCGGCCGGCCCAGCGGCCTAAGGCTAAGGCCGCTAAGGCGGCAGCAGCCCAGCGGCCTAAGGCGACAGAGCAGGTACGCCGTGGTCCAGAGCGTGGCAAGCGTGGCCCGAAAGCTCAGGTGCTGGCAGTGAAGACGAAGGTAAAGGCCAAGCCTTCGAGGCAGCAGGACGAGTCTGATGGGAGCAGGCAGCTGGCGAAGCCTTCGACGAAGGTAAAGGCAAAGCGTCCATGGAGACAGTGAGAGGTGAGAGACAGGCTTCAGTGAGACGACGTGCCTCAGTGAGGGACAGGCTTCAGTGAGACGACGTGCCTCAGTGAGGCCTCAGCGAGACGACGTCCACGGGAGGCCTCAGTTTGGGCGTTTTGGCACGCCGTGCATGCATCAATGATCAATGATCTACATTCGCTTACGAGGAAAGGTTGGGCATCGCTTACGAGGAAAGGTTGTCTTGGTTGTTACGAGGAAAGGGCATCAATGCATGCTCCTTTTCAACTTCTTTGCCTCTGAGCGTTGTAGGATCTTATCATATTGTGCGAGAAGCTCAGCCTGACCTCAGGTACTCAAGTATCACGAGCGATGGAATTATGGAATTGGTCAACAGCACCGGAGAAAAAAAAAACAGCTGGTAGCAGTACCTGGTCCAGTAGTCATTATTACTTGCGTTCGTTATCTCGGACCTCCAGCACCCTTCTCCTTCCCAGAATCTCGGGACCTTCTCGAGGTTCTCGGAGGACTTTCCTTGG
>PVBE010387129.1_pt1 | contig 10561 bp, 6 predicted proteins | sample 1631181 | NCBI WGS metagenome assembly PVBE01 (sample SAMN08397723, study PRJNA350692) | Marine metagenome, whole genome shotgun sequencing project. | isolation source: water | place: Pacific Ocean | collected 2012-04 | reverse complement strand
GACCTGCGAAGTATGACGCAAGGCCAGGGTGTCTTTACCATGGAATTCTCAAAATATCGAGCGACTCCGGGCAATATCCAAAAGGAAATTGTCGAGGAGCGAAAGAAGGCGGAACTCGCAGCGGCCAAATAACGTTAGGTCGCTTTGGTTCGGCTGCTTTTTCGAGGCTCCATGCGATACGTGCTTTCGAGCAGAAAAAATCCAATGGCGCCTGATGCCAGGCCAGCCATCCCGCTTGCAAGACAGACGCCCGTGAGCCATGTCCGAGCCGACTCGCTGACCGTGTCTGCAAGTGTGCTCCATGGGTTTGTGACAGCAGCGATGAGCAAAAATAGCCCCATGATGGAGAGCGTTGTCAGGATATGAAACCACGTTCGATGAGTTGCTGTTCGTGTAAAGAGTTGCGGCATATCTGCAGCAAGCATTGTTGTCTCACTCCCAGTTTTCCAGATCCGGTCCGTTGGTTCGATATGCCCTGTCCGGGCCAGCTTTTTCATGCGACGAGATGAATAGGGCCCATGCCGTTTTCCATCGCTTTTCTTGTAGTACCAGTGACGACGAGACATGATGAAAACGTACCAGGAACAGAGAGAATGCCGGTGTGTCTGCTATACTTCCAATAGGGGCATCCTACGAGATTTCCAATGAACGACACAAACCAGCAGAAAAACATAGCAGCGCCTGAACTTGAAGAAGGCCCGCCGCTGAAGCAGATTCTCTCGTGGCTTGGTGATGAGGACTCTCATGAATTTCGTCCTGTCCTGCGGCCGCCGGTGCCTGTGTTGACTGTGCTGGATGACGGCTCTCAAGAGACAGGTGAAGAGCATCGGATTCGAACGGAGTCCTTCAGTATTGGTCGAACGACAGGCCACCTTGTGCTGCCAAATGATCCATCGCTTTCCGGGACGCATGCGGAAATCCGTAGACTTCCTTGGAAGGGTGCCTATCAATGGCACTTGTGTGATCTTGGAAGTGTGAACGGATCGTTCGTACGAAGTCTGCGATCTGTATTTTATGAAACCTCCGTCATGATCATTGGATCCAGACGATTTCGACTGCGTAATCCATTGCGTCCGAGCGTGAAGCATGTGTCGACAACAGACACCAACAGGATGGATGCTGTTTCTGCTCCTGAGACTGTCTGGCCGGTATTGATCGAGGCCTCAGAAAAACCCGATGCCATCCAACTCCCATTGCGGAGTGAAACCATGACCATTGGACGAACAGGTGGTGGGGCAGATATTGAGCTGGATGATCCACTGGTGGCTGACACGCATGCAATCCTGAAGCGGATGCCAGATGGTTCCTGGCTCATGGTTGCCGAGCCAACCCGAAATGGCGTATGGGTTTCCATCAGTTCAATCATGCTGACTGGAAACTGCCTGTTCAGACTCGGTGAGCAGCGGTTTCGTTTTACGCTCCCGTGAGTATCACAGGGGAGTGCGTGAGAGCGACGGCAACCATGCACCGATGATCAAAGATACCTCCAGGTGCTCAACTGCAGTGAAGCCGACCACATGACGCGTCGAAGAATTATTTGGTTTCAGGCATGCGGGGCATACGGTCACGGTCAGTTGAAATCAGCCTCATTCAAGATGTATTTTCCACCATTTGATTGAAGCCAGCCATCAGCACGTGAAGAATTGGTGTCTAGATAGTTCGAGTTTGTTGCATTCCACCTGCTATTGGATGTCAGGAGTTGTGCGTAGACTTGTTTTGCGATGGTGTCATTCATAAATATCGTATGGCCATCGCAAAATACGACGCAGACACCGCCGGAATGATTTGATGTTGGTAACCCCGTCGCGGTTTCATTGTTGATCATCGGCACTGTGTAATTCGCTTGTGCGCCCGGCATACCGAAGACAGGTTTGGCAGATGTCCATGGATTCATGAGGTCTGCTGGGGACTGAGGAACGATTCTTGCAAAAGCATTGGCGCTGCCAGCGGCATTTTTTTCAGCATAGAGCAGGGTTGTTGATGTGCCATCCTTTCCAGAAATGACATCCAGGTTTGTTCGAGCCCCCTGAACGCTTTGTGCCCCACCACCGGCAACACCAATTTGTTCAGTCAGTGCACTCAGGAAAACCCCATCACCCTTAAACTGACTCCCAGCATTATTCGCGTACGCTGTACCGCCATTTGCTGAGTATGCGATAAGTGCACCGTCTCCATCAGGAGGACTTGTCGGGCATAGAAAAATTCCTAATTGGATGCTGGGCGAACCTCCACCCTCAATATCACGATACACATCCGATCGCTCCAGATTTGGCAACAGTGCGACTGGCCAAGGCCTTCCATTGAGACCGGCATTCGTGCCATTGCTATCACGCCATGAAGGAAGATAGCCCTGCTGCAGATCATGCTGCGTGGTGGCTTTCCCCAATTGGGCAATGTTGCTCTGACACGTGTTACGACGTCCGGCTTCTCGAGCGCTTTGAACCGCTGGAAGCAGGAGCCCCATGATTGAACCGATAATGGCGATCACGACGAGAAGTTCTACGAGCGTGAAGGCCTGGCGGGATGACGGGATGACTTTCATGCGAAGATCCTTTTGCTCAGCAAGGTCGAAAAAATGATATGTGCCCATGGAAACCCCTGTCTCTTAAGTATCGCCGAATTCTGTCCAAAAGTCCATGATTTACAATATTCCGAGTGTCTCAAAACCAAGTGTCTTAAAGGGGAACAAACGTGTGATGAATCGTGACCTGCCGAACCTGCCTGCTTGAGGGCTCGTAGCAGCGAATGCGGATTTCTATTCCACGCAATGGATACGGATAGGGTGGGCTTGTTTCAGCCTCCTGCGGCTCATCAATCACGCCATTTGTATTGTCATCCCGGCCATTGGTCCCCTCGTCGATGTCTCCATCCCCATCTTCATCCAGCCCGTTTGCTTCATAATGCGAACTGAACGTGTCGTAGGTTGCGTATGTTGACGTTGTGAGCACATCGTTTTGTGACGCATTGCTTGCTCTGACGCCACGTGATCGAAAGACATCGGCTGTGGGCGGAAACCCCGTTCCAGCAAGCGGGCTCGGATTCCCAGTGCCACTGCTTCCAAGGTCAACGTATGTTCCTCCGGCACTCCCTGATGACGGGTCAAACACCTTGATGTCAAAGGCAAGGACATTATCAAGGATGAGATCCTCGCCCTGCCTGTCACCTGTAAACTGAGCATCAAGATACCCATTGTTGTTGAGAGCACCGCCAATATCAAAAGGAAAGGCGGGGCCTGTCACACTGCCGCCGGCATTAGGATTGGGATTGTGAAGAAAGCGATTCTCCCGCTTGGTCAGGTCACCAAGTGTATTGGGAGTAAATAGTCCACTGCCAACTGTACGAAGAGAAATATCATAGTTACTGTAGAGGGCAGGAAGTGCCCCGGTGACCCGATTGTTATTTCCCTGAAATGGCGGAAGTCCGACATAGGGTCTGACCAGGAGTTGCCGCCGATAGAGTGCGTGCAGGGTCGTTCCAGTACTCTGTAGATCAGGCGGCTGAACATCCATTGGTTTGCAGAAATACATTACTTCCGCATGGGGCGATTCAATCGTACTGACACTCGTGCCACCATTATATCGACCCACAAATGGATCCCCGGATGACTTTGTTGTGAACATCAGGATGTCATCACAGTCTCCTGTCAGAGAGGTGCCAGTTGTTGGTTCGGATCGTATTCCTTCAATGAGTTCAAAATAGCCAAGTCCATTCTCCGGCCGAAGGGCTGGAAGGGTTTTTGCTGTGATGCCGGCCAGATCAAGGCGGAGTTGCTGGGCAATCCCACGCATCCGGCCATTCATGGTAAGGGTTGCGCGACTCCCCGAAATGCCGGTTCCGAGCATTCCAAAGAGCTGTGCAACAACACCCATGATGATCAGGGTCATGGTGGTTGCCACCAGCATTTCCACCAGTGTCAGACCGTGCCTGCATGAGCGTGGTGTAGCAGATGACCTATTCATTCGATGATCCTCCGAAGCAGGATGGCATCGCTAATGTTGTTGTCACGTCCCTGCTGGTAGGCGACGGGAATGGATCGATCAAACAGATAGAAACCTCGAAGACGCTTAATCGGTGTGATTTCAACAACACTCTGATCAGCGCTTTCTTCAAAGAAACCAATGGTGACCCACACGGCAAAGACATTCGACCGCGTGGTGATACGATCGGCCAATTGAGAGATGGTTGAATACCGGAAATAAGGATTTCGACTGGTATGACGATGAAGATGCGGCCCGATGGGATCTCCTGCGTTCTGCGGTGCCCAGTCATCACGCCAGGTCGCTTTTGGGGACGGCACCCTGTTTCGAATGGTATCCAGAAAACCGGTTGATGGTGTTTGGAAAAGTGCCTCCGTCCACTGTGGCGCCCGATCGAGTCCAGTGGTCGTCTGCACATCGATGTCCCCGGCATAATCTCCGCTACCGAGCAACGCTCGCCAGGCCCCGGCAGCCTCGCCATCGGTATCTTCGCCATCAATGATCGTGTTGACATTGATGCGACCGGGTTCTCTGACATGCGACACATGACCATAGGCCAGTTCATCAAGACCAAGGGCCTGAAGGGCGGCTGTGTTTGCACCGACATTTGGAATTGTTGTTGCCAGCCCGGCAAAGCGACTGGGCACATGGACAAAGTCGAGGAGGCTCATGATGTCGCCTCCGCTACTGGTTCCGCCATTGGTATCGCCGGCACCGCCGGCATCACTTCGGCCAGTAATGGCATCCCATGGTGCAGGGGGTGTTTCGTCTTCCCAGAAACCAGGAAGGTGAGCAAGTTTTGGGGTGAGATCTGTTTCGACGGAGTAGTGCTTGAGGAGATTGAAAGGCGAGGACGTTGGCACAAGGCTAAGTTCCACGCTATTGGCAAAGGGTCGATTTGGAAAAAAGAACCAAGGAAGTTCGGGGCCTTCCGAAGGTGATGCCGTTGGGTCCGGGCTGCGGGCTGGAGGGTCAGCAAATGTGTGCGTAGGTGCGAGGGGGCTGGTTGGCGTCAGGACGATTGGATCGACGGTAGGATCATCGGGCTGCTGTGTTGCCGGAGCACGTGCTGCAATATCTTCCTTGGAACGCATGGCCTCGCCATCGCGGAGATCGGTTTTCGCTGGGTCCACGCGGCTGTTCCACAGAGTATCTTCCTGAGTGTCATCCATTGCATCCTTGCCGCCACGTTCAACGGATTCGGCTGTCAGAACATTGTCTCGACCAAAGTCTTTTTGCTGATTGAGATAGGTCAATGGATTGCCACCAGAATAGCCTGGTTCGTCATAACACAGGCCCGCTCCATTATTTGAAAAGTTGACCACTGCCAGATCCACCGGCATGGAATCAACCGTGATGTAAGGATTCGTTGTTGGGTGCCAGGGCCTCGTGGGATTGGCAAGCCTTTGCAGGTGAATGACAGCAAAGTTTTCATGGGTTCCATTCTGCATAAGAATCGGTTTGTCATTCGCATCCAGCAGGGCTTTGCTTGTAATGTCGGCTGCGTTATCAAAATCAGTTTGTGAAAGTGAGTCGAGGGGCTTGTCAATTGGTCCAGCTGTTAACGGAGCGTTGAAAACACCCTCTGCAAGTACGTCGTATGGTGTGTCCGAGTCATGCTTGGTTGTCGGGATCGTCAGGGTGCCTTGAAGATTGTTTTCGTCTTCAAATGTCAGCACGTCCCCATCAGGTGCACTATCTGTATCACTGCAGTCAAACGGTCGTGCAGAGCCGACAACTGTCTGACTCGACAAGGGGGAGTTAGGTGCTGATGAAAGCCAGAACACGCCATCCGATGCAGGTGGATCGTTGACGTCGTTTTCTGAGAGATCACCAGTAGGGCTGGCCTTCAGTTGCGGAGTTGGCTCAGCGAAGTAGAAGGCTCGCTCAACGTCTGGCCCACCAGAGCGACTTGGGTCGAGGATCGTTTTATCCGTATTGGATGTCACAAACCCTGTTGGATCTGCACCAAAGGCTTCATCGCCACGGACGGCTGCCAGCCGCCAGACCGGTGAACGATTGCTGGCAGTTGCATGTGGCACAACCTTATCGAGCTGGATCGTCGTGGTTGTGAGTAGTCGAGATGGATCTGCGTCAATCTGGCCATTTGAATTCGTGTCTTCACCGTTAGCCAGCGCGTTATTGTTATTCGTATCCTCGGTTGCTACCAATTCCATCGGAAGGGGATCGCCCCGTAGGTCATTGTTGTCAGCGTCTTGCACAGGAACGACACCCGACCCATCAAATTGCATGGCCTTCGATGCTGGAGGCACAGTGAGCTCTACAAAAAAAGCACCTACCGGCGGGCGTTCCTGGTCGAAGTCATCATCCGCTGCATCGGCAGGCGTTGGGTTGGCGGGGTCGTCTTTTTCTCCCTCCATATGTCCACCAACCGGCAGGTCATCGGTTCGCCGGTCATGCCAGGCGAACGTCTCTGTAATGAGGAGCTCCGGTCGTTCGCAGCCCCACACCGTTTTTGATGGATCCCATGCTGTGATGTTTGGTCGCCAGTCTGGGTCAAATGCAAATCGGGTCATGATGGAATCCGCGTCACGAAAGTCGACGATATTGACTGCATATTGGGCCAGATTCTCCATGATCGTTGCATCGAGCGTGGTGCCGTTTTCGAGGGCAACACCGACAAGTATGGAAAAGATATGGCGGGCAAATTGCTGACGCTTATCCGTACCCACGGAGTCGTTTTCTTCATCAAAGTTGGGGAATACATTGAACGGACGATTCATATCCATGCGAAGTCCGGCAATTGTCTCCGGTGCAAGTGAATCGTTGGCCGCATTGCCAGTATTTAGGATGGCCTGAAACTGGTCTGCAATAACGTCCTTCCATGCTGTTCCAACGATCGCGGTTGTGTCCCAGCTTTCTGTTGTCAGGCGAAGACGGGCATCGGATGCTGCACCATCCAGAATGGCTTCAAGACGACGGGAAAGCCGAAGGCTGTCAGGGTCATAGAGCCTGAGCAGGGTTTCAAGATCAGCCGGCGTGAAAGGATTATCAATTTTGTCTCCACCTGTTGCCTCATTTTCCGTTGACGCAACCTGTGATCCCGAACGGGTGAGATTGGCCTCGTAGGGATCATCTACAGCCTCATTGTCGCTCGGATTTGATCGCTGGGTTTGGTCCCAATAGGGCTTGTAATAGACAGGCTGCCCTGTCTGGGGATCTGCCCAGATCCGCATCCGTCCCTTGAGGTCAGGGGGTGTGCCATATCGGGATGGAAGAGGATGCGGATCTCCCGATGGATTGAGGAAAAAACTACTGGCAATAAAGTCACCAGCATTATTGGGGTCGGTCATCAGCCGGACATCCCATTGTTCCATGTCCTGCGTTGATGGATCGTTCCTCCGCCTCAGCCCAGGCCGTGGCAACGTTGTCGAATCAATCGTTGCGCTCAGATTGGGATCCCAGTTAGTCGCTCCATAGCGGCCCTCTGCGCGAGACAAAGAAGGAAGCTTTCTGCGATTCAGGAGCCTGTCATTGGTTCGTGTTTGGGAGGCACTCGTCATACCACCAGCGGCTCGGGCAGTTTTCATAATGGTTGTTTTTTGAAGGCTGGCCCCCTGATTTGTTTGCATACCATTTTCAAAGTCGTACCCTTTCCGAATGGATATGCCGGCTGGCGTGCCTGCAAGGCCAACTGGAAGGGAGCCAAGATACTGCGCACCGGTTCCCCAAAGATATGTTCCTGAAGTAGAGATGGCATCTGGCTGAGCTATATCACCATTACCATTGTTTAGTTCAGCATCATAGGCGTCAGCGTCACTGAGCGCATCATGCACATTCAGATTGATTCGGCCATCAAGATCCATCACATGGATGGCGGCTCGTGGCGTGATGACCATGCCATTGGACGCGGTAAATGAGGGCAGACCGAGGTCAATAAATCGACTATCTTCAATGCCGTCTCCATCGTTATCCACGACGAGGGGGTCGGTTGTAAGATCAAGCGTCCCTGTACCATTCAGAGGTGACTGGGTGACGGTGGTGGAGATACTGGTATTACCGTTGTCATCTGTCGATATCGGGACAACCTTACTCAGCAGTGGGTTTTTCGCATCAAAGCCATCGTACGGTTCATTCGTGCCAGAATTATCAAACTCCCGGCCATTAATAATGAAGTCTGTGCCGGTCCGTTTGAGTGCTTTGGATACAGCTGATACCACCAGTTCGTAGGAAATGGTGGTGCCGGATGCGGTGCGGCCTGCCGGAATAATGATTACCCCCGGGCGGGTACCAAGAATACGCACACTTGCGGTCAGGCCAGGAAGGGTCAGGGTGAGTACACGACCGGGAAGCGTATGCATATCAGCAGGAGGGATGCTGCTCGTGGAAAGGGCAAGCAATGCCGAACTCCCCTGGTATTGGTTGAGTGAGCTAATGGTTCCAGTCAGCGTGCGGGTGCCATATTTATCACCGAGCAGGTCGTCACCGGTGCTGACATGGGGAATTGTTGTATCCAGTGTGCCACGAGCAACGATGAGAAATGCCTGATCAACAAGGCGATCTGATGAGCCACCGGACACCGCCTGCGAACTGGTTCTCCGAGCGAATGCCCGGGCCACTTTTCGTGCTCGCATGGCAACCACCACGTAGGTTGCACCAAGCATGAGAAACAGTGTCAGCATGCTCAGGACAACAAGAAGCAAGACTCCCCGTTTTGAAGAGGAATGTTCGCTGCGTCGAAAGGCTCTTTTTAACTGGACCATGGTGACATCTCCTCGATGGCAATGGTGAATTCAGTCAATGCAATCGCCCCTGGGTAGACATACAACTGTGTTGGAGTGAATGGCAGATCCTCACCGAGCAGGAGTTCCCCGCCTGTGACCAGATTGACACTGTTCGGCGTTGCCATTGAAACACGGCGCCAGGCGTGGTCTGTTCCGTCTGAGAACAGCATGATGGCATCACGCGGAAAAGCCTTTCGGAAATCTGCTGGCTTGAGTGTAAAACCGGCTACTGTCACAGCATTCAGGCCATTTGGTGATGACACGGGCAGAGGCCGCGGCAGATTGGAACCTGACGGAAGGTCATACACGAGATCCTGCGATGAGATTCGTCGATAGAACGTGACGATGGATACTGAGCAACGCTGGTCGTCGTTTGGATCCTCTTGGATGGTTGCAAGCCAGCTAAAATTCCCCTCGTGCATGATAGCGGAGCCATCATACATTGGCGTAGGCGGCTGTCCTTCATCAGGATCCGGTAGGACATACAACAGATCATCTTTCCATCGAAAGACGGTTTCTGCATCCGTTGACCCATTGGCAATATTCGTGAGGGCAACTTTCGTTAAACTAGCAGGAAAGGTATCGACGCCCAGTGGGTCGATGGCAACGGAATACGGAGTCGCTTGAGCAGGTTGCCAGTTATCTGGGTTCAGACCTCCACGATTGACAAGATCAGCAATGGCAGCACTGCCGACATTGATGGAGGTATTATCAATCATGGCCAGTCGTGCCTGTGATCCACCAGCAGGCACCAGCGCAACAACGCTCGCCAGGCCGACGGCAAGAATACCCATGGAAATGAGCACTTCCATCAGCGTGATGCCACGAGGGTGTGTGTTGAATTGTTGCATGACAAAAAACCTGTTCTGTCTTCGTTACTCTTTTCCGAGTTTTTGCCGGACAAATTGTTGGGACGTCAAGAGATTGACACTCGCATTATTCGCAGGGGTTATCCCAGTGGCATTATTCTCAACCGTCATCGACGCTCCTGTTTTTGGATCCAGCACGACCCAGACGGCATATGGATTCTGGATGTTTGCTCCTGGATTGTTTTCATCTGGTTCGGCAACAACATCATTTCCCACCTGGGCAGCCGAGCCAATCAATAGCAGGAGCACATCCAGTGGACCGAGATCATGCCGCTCCAATGATCCGTTTGCAGACTGAAGCCATGCTGTTGTTGGGCGACCGAGTGCATCGAACATCAAGGCAACCGTTGAAAAGGCTGACAGGGATTTATGCAGCCCGCTTGTTGCCCCATGCAGGCCGATTGATGAGTAGGCAGCATCAATGCAGGCACCACCTGAGAGTTGACGACTTCGAAAAGAGTTTTTACGTCTTGGCGGGAGGGTGAGCTGATAGGGAATCGGCGTGTCCACCGGAGGAAAACTGTCATTGTCGAAATTCCGATTCTCAAGCATTTGAATTTGACTTGCGCTCTTGACCTGAAAAATAATGGGCGACCCAAGAAACTGAATACGTCCACCGGTCGGATCCGGGCTCGACGGTAACCCAATCGTTGCCGTTGGCGGTGTCGCTGGAAGTGGGTTTGTAACTGTTGCATTACCTGAAAACCGGCTTGGCATGCGGGCAAATTCCAGTGCAAAGAGTGGTTGGCCCAGATTTGTTCCTTCAAGCCAGACGCCGACGCCTTTACTCTGACCAATCGATTGAGACGATGCATCAGAGAGATGAAGACTCATCAGATCAGCGGCATTACTCAGCACACGGTTGTCGTTATTCGACTGGAGCATTGGGCCAACGGTCAGCGCAAGGAGCCCGATGATGGTTACTACCACCAGCAGCTCGACGAGCGTCATGGCGTTTCGTGTATTGGTT